>Ga0070695_100001442_pt1 | contig 13200 bp, 7 predicted proteins | sample KBSK1252metaG_FD_65471 | JGI IMG/M metagenome (GOLD analysis project Ga0070695, IMG submission 65471) | Corn, switchgrass and miscanthus rhizosphere microbial communities from Kellogg Biological Station, Michigan, USA - KBS K1-25-2 metaG | ecosystem: Host-associated > Plants > Roots >...
TCGCGGAGCTGCGCACGATCCGGACCCGCACCCGCCAGGCGATGGAGCGGCTGGCCGCGGTCGATCCGCGCGAGCTGCGCTGGCGGCACATGGCCTTCGGCGAGATGGACCTCTCCCAGTGGTGGCAGCTGCACGTACGCCACGAGGCGGATCACCTGCAGCAGCTCCGCGCCGTGAAGGCGGCGAGCGGGTTCCCCGGCGCGTGAAGGTCATCCTGCGTAACCCGCGGCGGGAGGTGGACGTGGAGGGCAAGCGCCGTGTGAAGGAGCTGCTCTCGGAGCTCGGCATCCTGCCCAGCACGGTGCTGGTGATCCGCGACAACGAGCTCCTGACCGGCGACGCGATGGTGGGCGGCGACGACGTGCTCGAGGTGCGCCCGGTGATGTCGGGCGGCGGCGGGGGCGGCGCGTGAAGTGCCGCAAGTGCGGGGGCACCGCCGCGCTGGAGCTGCGACGGCACAACGCCGCGTTCTGCTCGCCCCACTTCATCGAGTTCTTCCGCAAGCAGGTGACGGAGGCGATCCATCGTCACCGGATGTTCGCCCCCGACGAGACCATCATGGTCGCGGTCTCGGGCGGCAAGGACTCGCTGGCCCTGTGGGACGTGCTGATCGAGGAGGGCTATCGCACCGCCGGGCTCTATCTCGACCTCGGCATCTTCGACTACTCCAAGGAGTCGCGGGAGAAGTGCGAGGCCTTCGCGACGAGCCGCGGGCAGACGCTCCACGTGGAGCGAGTGGCGGAGGCGGTCGGCGCGCCGATCCCGACGGTGCAGCAGGTGACCCGCCGGCCGACCTGCTCGGCGTGCGGGCTCTCCAAGCGCTATCTCATGAACCGGGCCGCGCTCCAGCACGGCTACGTGGTGGTGGCCACCGGCCACAACCTGGACGACGAGGCCGCGACCCTCTTCGGCTCGGTCATGCACTGGCAGACCGACGCCCTGACCCGCCAGTCGCCCGCGCTCGCCTCCACGCACCCGAAGCTCGTCCGGCGCGTGAAGCCGCTCTACCGGCTGTCCGAGCTGGAGACCGCCGCGTATGCGTTCCTGCGCGGTATCGACTACATCGTGGAGGAGTGTCCCTTTGCGAAGGGCGCGACCTCCATCGCTCACAAGCAGGTGCTGGACCGGCTGGAGGAGACCTCGCCCGGATCCAAGCACAACTTCCTCTTCGGCTTCCTGGAGCGGGCCCGGCCCGCCTTCGAGCGCACCGAGGACGTGGAGCTGCGCGAGTGCACCTCGTGCGGGCAGGTGACCACCGGGGCGGTGTGCGCCTTCTGCAAGCTGGCCGACCTGGTGAAGCGCCGCACGGCGTCCTGAAGGGCCCGCCGGACACCGGCCTAGCCGACCGACGAGCCCGACCGCAGGCCCGGCCGGGCCGGGCCTGCTAGAATGAATACCGGTTCATCCAATCCAACACGCTCGTGGCGGGTGCCGTCGGGGCCGGCGCGCTCGAGGAGGAGGCAGCCATGCAGAACGCGGTGATCGTGGGAGCGGTGCGGACCGCCGTCGGCAAGAAGAACGGCAAGCTGGCCGGGGTGCGCCCCGACGACCTGCTGGCCGACACGCTGAAGGCCCTGGTGGCGCGGGTGAAGATCGACCCCAGCGAGGTCGAGGACGTGGTGATGGGCTGCGTGGACCAGGTCGGCGAGCAGGGGTTCAACATCGCGCGCAACGCGGCCCTGATCGCGGGGTTCCCGGTCGACGTCTGCGGCACCACGCTCGATCGCATGTGCGGCTCCGGGCAGCAGGCGGCCAACTTCGCGGCGATGGGGGTCATGGCCGGCCAGTACGAGTGCGTGATCGCGGGCGGCGTCGAGAACATGAGCCGCGTGCCGATGGGCTCGAACGGGGCCGGCCCCGGCGACGGGCCGCTCTCTCCGCGGCTGCAGGCGCTCTACGACATCGTGCCGCAGGGGATCTCCGCGGAGATGATCGCCGAGCAGTGGGGCATCAAGCGCGAGGAGCTCGACGAGCTCGCGGCGGGCAGCCACGAGCGGGCGGGCCGGGCCATCGCGGAGGGACGCTTCAAGCGCGAGATCGCGCCGATCACCCTGCCCGACGGCAGCGTGTTCGAGGTCGACGAGGGCGTGCGGGTGCCGGTGAACCGGGAGAAGATGGCGGCGCTGGCGCCCTCCTTCAAGCCGGACGGGGTGGTGACCGCGGCCAACTCCTCGCAGATCTCCGACGGCGCGGCCGCGCTCCTGATCATGTCGGAAGCGCGGGCCAAGGCGCTCGGGCTCAAGCCGCGGGCGCGCATCGTGGCCACCGCGCTGGCCGGCGTCGATCCCGTCATCATGCTGACCGGGCCCATCCCGGCCACCCAGCGGGTGCTGAAGAAGGCGGGCATGAAGCTCGAGCAGATCGATCTCATCGAGATCAACGAGGCGTTCGCCTCGGTGGTGCTGGCGTGGGAGCGGGAGCTGCACCCGGACATGAGCCGGGTGAACGTCAACGGGGGAGCGATCGCGCTCGGGCATCCGCTCGGCTGCTCGGGCGGCAAGCTCATGACCACCCTGCTGCACGAGCTGGAGCGCACCAAGAAGCGCTACGGGCTGCAGACCATGTGCATCGGCTTCGGACAGGGGATCGCGACGATCATCGAGCGGCTCTAGGCGCGCTCGGGCCGCGCCCCGCCAGCGGGCGCGGCTAGCGGGCGCGGGCGGCCAGCGCCACCTGCACGGTGCGGTGCAGCTCCTGCGGCGGCACCGGCTTGAAGAGCAGCGCGGAGATGCCCAGGCGGCGGCAGCGCGCCTGGTCTTCCTCCTGGAGGCCCCAGCCGGTGATGAAGATCACCGGCACGTTCGGATCGCGCGCCCGCAGGCGGTCGGCCACGTCCCATCCGCTCATCTCGGGCATGCCCACGTTGGTGATCACGAGGTCGAAGCCGCTCGGTACGAATACCCGCAGGGCCTCGGGGCCGCTCGGCACCGGGAGCACGTGGTGGCCCGAGTCCTTGAGCATCTCGCCCAGGATGGACAGCACCTGGGGATCGTTGTCGACCAGGAGAATGCGGCCCTTCCGCTCGCCGCGGGTCTCGGTGCCGGTGGTGTCCTCGTCGGTGGACTTCATGCCGATGGGCAGCGTGATCGTGAAGGTCGTGCCCTCGCCGGGCCGGCTGTCCACCCGCAGGTCGCCGCCGTGCCGTTCCACGATCGAGTGCGAGACGGAGAGCCCGAGGCCGGTGCCCTCGTCGCCCTTGGTGGTGAAGAACGGATCGAAGACCCGCCGCCGTACGTCCTCGCTCATGCCGACCCCGGTGTCCGACACCGTGATCGACGCGTGCCGGTGGTCGGCGAGGCGGGTGCGGAGGCGGAGCGTCCCGCCGCGGGGCATCGCGTCGATGGCGTTCAGCACGAGGTTGGTGATGACCTCGTTCAGTTCCGCGGGCCGGCCCATCACCACCGGCACCGGTCCCAGCTCGAGCTCGAGCTGGAGCGGCACGCCGCCCTTGACCTTCTTCTCTTCCCAGCGCGGCCGGGTGATGGCGAGCGAGTCGCGGATCACCTGATTCACGTCCATCGGCACGAATGGCTCGTCCTGCCGGATGCGGGCGAACTTCTGCATGCGCCGCACCGTCTCGGCGCCGCCGTTGGCCGCCTTCTCGATCACGTCGATTCCGCGCTTGACCACGTCGACGTTGCTGGGGCTGCGGCCCATCAGCTGGGCGTAGCCGAGGATGGCCTGCAGGAGGTTGTTGAAGTCGTGGGCGATGCCGCCTGCCATCTGACCGAGCGCGGTGAGACGCTCGGACTGGTGCATCTGGGTCTCGATCTCTCGCTGGGCGGTGGTGTCGCGGACGATGGCGAGCATGCCCGACCGCCCACCGTTCCGCGAGGGCAGGAACGAGAGGGTCACGGCCAGGTTCAGCGGCCGGCCGTCCGAGCGCTTGGCGCTGACGTCGAAGGCCCGCACCGGGTTCTCCGCCGAGAGCGCGGCCCGCTGGGCGTGGTACGGCTCCTCCGGGAGCAGGCTCGCGAAGGGCCGGCCGATCGCCTCGCGGGCGGGCACGGTGAAGATGCGCTCGGCGGCGGGATTCCAGCCGCGCACGAGGCCCTCGCCGTCGACGGAGATGATCGCATCGCCCGCCGAGCCGATCAGCTGCTCGAGGTACTGCTTGGTCTCGGCCACCTCGCCGTAGAGGCGCGCGTTGCGGATGGCCACCGCCAGGTAGTCGGAGAGCATCTCCAGCAGCTCGCGCTCGCCGGGATCGATGGGCCGACTGGCGGAGCGGTTGGCCACCAGGAGGTAGCCGAGGATGTTGCCCTCCTCGCGGATGGGACAGACCAGGCGCGCCTCGCCGGAGACGTCGGCGGGGATCTCGGCGCCCAGGCGCACGGTGGCCTCGTCGTAACCGAGGGTGTCCTTCAGCAGCGCGGTGATGGAGCTCGAGAGCTGGCGGAAGTCGAGCTGGCCGAGCAGGCTGCGGGAGATCTCGCGCAGGATCGAGAGCTGGGTGACCCGCAGCCGCTGCTTGGTGTCCTCGCGACGCGCTTCCTCTTCGAGGCTGCGCGCCTTGGTGGCGAGGGCGCGCATCTCGTCGACCAGCGTGGTGAGCTGGTTGCGGGTGCCGATGCCGTCCTGCCGGCGGGCGAGGGCCCGCTTCGCGGTCTCCTCCAGGTCCTGGCGGCTGAACGGCTTGATGAGGTACTCGAAGGCCCCGTGGGTGAGGGCGTTCTTCACCGTCTCCAGCGAGGCGTAGGCGGTGATCATCACCACCTCGATGCTCGGGTCGGTCCCCTTGATCCGTCGCAGCAGCTCGATGCCGTCCATCTGAGGCATCTTGATGTCCATGAAGATCAGATCGGGATGGAAGGTGCCGAGCGTCTTGAGGGCGGCCTCGCCGCTGTCGGCGGTGGCGATCTCGTAACGCGGCTTGAGGATCATGCGCAGGGACTCACGCGGTCCCATCTCGTCGTCGACCACCAGTACGCGTGGACGGTCGCTCATGGGTGCCCCGATGCCGGCAGGGAGGCGGTGAAGCTCACCTCACCCCGGGCTTGTTTGGCCTCGAGTCGGCCGCCCTGGCTCTCGAGGATTCGCTGGCTCACGCTCGGCCCCACGTCGATGAGGTTCTCCTGGACGACCTGGATCGGATCGAAGATCGCCTGGAGCTCCTCGACCCGGACCTCCGCACTGCGCGAGGCGATGGTGAGGCGCACCCGGTCCTCACTGGCCAGGTGCGAGATCGAGATCGAGACCTTCGCCTCCGGGCCCGGCGTCTTCCGGAGCAGGTACCAGACCAGGTACGACATGGCCTTCTTGAAGTTCGCGTGATCGCCTCGTACCAGGAGCGACGGCCCCTCGTGCGAGAGGGTGGCGGTCACGTGCTTCTGGGTGGACTCGTCGGTGAACACGAGCAGGCGCGGCTCCTCGGGCCCCGCGGGGAGCACCTGGGCTCCCAGCTCGGCCAGGCACTCCTCCGCCACCTGACGCAGGTCGATGGTCTCGCGCTTGTAGTCGCCGTCGTTCACCAGCGCGGCGAGCTTGTCGAAGATCTGCACCAGCCGACGCACGTCGCGGCCCACCACCGAGGAGAACTGGTTGCGGAAGGTGGCGTCGTCGTAGCGCTCGCCGATCAGCTCCATGAACGCGTTGATCGACACGAGGGGATTCTTGATCTCGTCCGCGATGCGCGCCACCACCTGGGTGAGGAGCTGAAGCTGCTCGGCGCTGCGCTTCTCCTGCGCGAGCTGCCGCTGGGCGGTGAGGTCCTCGAACATCAGCACCGCGCCCATCGGGTCGGTCCGGTCGCCCATCACCGGGTAAGTCGAGACCTCGAGGGGGAGGTTGCGGTAGGCGAGCTGGATCTCGGTGCGGGTGACCGAGCGGCCCTTGGCCAGCGCGGCGTAGAGCATGTCGCCCAGCGGGGAGGGAAGCGCCCGTAGATCCCGGTTCATCACCTCGCGCGGGGCGAGGCCGAGGATCTCGGCGGCCCGCCCGTTGATCGCCACGATCTTCTCGTCGGAGTCGATCGTGATCACCCCGCTCGACATGCGGGCGAGGATCCGCTCGTTGAACTCCTTCTCGTACTGGAGGAGGTGGTGGACGCGGATCTCTCGCACCGCGGTGGCCAGGTGGGTGCAGACGCCGTACAGGGTCTCGGTCTCGCCGCGACCGTAGCCGCCTCCACTGATGCGCTGCCCCAGGGTGAGGATGCCGACCAGCTCCCCGTGCGAGCTGAGCGGGATGGCGAGCACCGCCTGGAGGGCGGCCAGCTCGCGCGCGATCTCGCGCGCGGCCGGGTCCGCGGAGCGGCTGCGCGCCTGCTCGATCTGGATGAGCCGGCCCTCGGTGGAGAGCCAGAGCGGAAGCCCGCTGTCGTCGGCCAGGGTGAGCGCGTCGACCACCTGCGGCGCCAGGCCGCGGTAGGCCGCCACCCGGTAGAGGTGGCTGCCCGGTCCGGCGAGCAGGATCGCGGCGCGGCTCGGCCGCACGAGCTCGGCCACCCCGTCGAGGAACTGGTCCAGGACGCGTGGAAGGTCGAAGCCGGCGGCCAGGGCCTTGGCGAACTCCTTGGCCATCTGGGTGGCCGCGTGCGGGGACGGGGGCGCGCTGTCCGCCGCGCTCTCGGGCAGGCCGGTGCCGAGCGGGTTGCACGCCGCCCGGAGGGCCGCCACCTCCTGGAGCAGTCGCAGCTTGTCGTCGGCCTGCTTGAGCAGGCTGTCGAGCTGGCGGCCGGTGAAGGGCTCGAGCAACACGAAGTCGGCGGCCTCCACGTCGCTCTCGCTCTCGCGAGGGTCGCTGCCCGGCGTCAGTATGCACACCACCACCGAGCTCGGGCAGAGCTGGCGCACGGAGGCGATGAAGGAGGCCAGGTCGCGCGACGGGCCGGTGACCTCCTTGAGGATCAGCTCCATCTCGGTGAGACGCAGCGTGCGCAGGGCCTCGTCGTTGGTGGCGGCGGTGAAGACCGAGTAGGTGCCCTCGAGCCCGCGCAGCAGCCGCGTGCGCAGGGTATTGCTCGCCGAGACCAGGAGGACGGTCTTCACGGCGTGACGCGGCTCGGCCGGGCGGAGGGGAGGGGAAACTCGACGGTGAACGTGCACCCGGGCCGCCCACTGTGATTGCGCACCGCAAGTCGTGCGTGGTGGGCGTCCGCGATGCCGCGGCAGATGGCCAGACCCAGACCGGTGCCGTGGGGTTTGGTGGTCACGAACGGGTCGAACACGGTGGGCAGCAGCTCCTCGGGGATGCCGGGGCCGGTATCCGCCACCTCCACGCTCAGGGTGCCGCTCCCGCTCTCCGGTATGTCGACCACCCGCACCGTCAACTCCCCGTTCCGTTCCATTGCCTGGATGGCATTTAAGCACAGGTTCAAGAAAAGCTGCTGCAACTGCGAAGCGTTACCGAGCACGGTCCGTCCCGCGACGTCGCCGATCTGCCGGAGGCGGATCTGGCGGTCCTCGAGCTGGGCGTGGAGGGTTTCGAGGGCATCGTGGAGCGGTTCTGCGATCTCCACCGTCTCCATCGGTTGCACCGCCACGCGTGAGACGGTCCGGAACCGGCTCAAGAGGTCGTCGATGCGATCGACCTCGCGAGTGGTGGTGCGACTCAGCTTGTCCCGGAAGTCTTCGTCGCTCCAGCGCTGGGGGAGAAGTTGCGCGTAGGTCTTCATGCTCACGAGAGGATTCCGGATCTCGTGGATGAGTCCCGACGTGATCGCCTCGATCGACGCGAGGCGCTCCGCGCGACGCTTCTCCTGCTCCAGCTCCTTGAGCCGCGAGATGTCGTTGAGGACGGCCACGGCCCCCAGGACCGTTCCCTCGGGACCGCGAAGCGGCAGGGTCGAGCAGATGAGCGGAGTGAGGCGCCCGGCCGGATCCGGCAGCGCGAACTCGACGTGCGAGCGGGCCTGTCCGTCCGCCGCCGTCGCCTGCAGGAGATCGGGCAGTGGCGCCGGTAGCCCTTGGGGCGACTGCCCGCGGGCCAGACGCGTCGGGGTACCGGTCAATCGCTCGGCGGCACGATTGAACAGGGTGATCCGGCCACGTGGCCCGAGCGCCACCACGCCGCTCTCGATCGTCTCGAGCACCTTGTTCAACTGCTCGTTCATGTGGACTACGCGCGCGTGGGTTTGGGCGTTGCGGACCGCGACGGCCGCCTGATTGGCCAGGGTGGTTAACAGATCCACGTCGTTGCTGAAGTAGGGATCTCCCGATCTCTTCGCGCCAATCAGAATGAAGCCGGTTAGCTCGCCCTCCTCACGCAATGGCAGGCCTACTTCAATACGAAGCAAAGTCAAGAAAGCCCGCAGCTCGCGTGTTGGGTCCTGCGAATCTCGCCCAAGAAGCTCATCTAAGAAGAGAAGAGGTCGATCGGCCAGCGCGCGAACTACGACGGTATTGTTGCTCACGGTCACGGGGAGTGTTTCAGCCGCCAGACTCCAAGCCAAGATGTATTCGCGATCCTCCGGATCGAGGAGGTAGATTGCGATGCTATCGGGGTGGAACGTGGAATCTATGACCTGACCGCTGTGGCGCAGAAGCATTGCTAGATCTATCGTGTCGGTGAGTACACGACTGGCATCCCGGAGGGTGTGCGCGTAGTCATATGCGCTTCGGTAGAGATATCGGTCGAAAAAGCGCTGGATGGTTGCGCGCAGTGGATTGAGCAGAAACACAACTGCGGCCGCGAGCAGAATCTCTCGCAGAGAGAAGTCATGTTCGTCTGGCAAAACACTGTTCGCGGCAATCAGGATGAGTGCAATCGTTCCGGCCGCTATTGCGACGGCGGCAAGATAGGTTGCGCCACGATGGATAACGAGCCGAATATCCATCAACCGATGCCGTATTATTGCGTGCCCTATGATGCCGAGCAGAAGGAGGGAAAAGAGAGGGCCATACCTACCGTAAGCGGATGTTTTTAGGAGCAGAGGAAGTACGACATTAGTAGTTGTGATTAGTGTTCCCGATACGACGAAGCCTAGGACTACATACCGAACTTGAACAGCCTCAAGTCCTTCGGAGCGCCTATATTTTTTTGCGAGCAGGTAGATGGCGGCTCCCAGCCCCAACAAGGCGTAGATAGCGAAGACTGGGTGCAAAGGGCCGTACTTTACTGTTAAAGCGTCCTCTTCGGCTCTGGCCGACAAAACGATCCACGGCGTAAAGGAGATAACGCAAAACGCGAGGCCGATTGGGACAAAACATCGCCGAATCACATTTCGATCGCTGGTTGTGGTCGACGCAAATCGATCGATGAAGACGAGGAATGCAACTGCGAAGAGACTTCCAGCTGCGAATGCTACGCGAATGATCGTAGTGGTGCTGCTTAGTCCGTGTTCAGACGGGCGCGTGTGATAGCCAAGTGCGAGGGCCGCAGCCCAGCAGCTAGTCGCTAAGGCCAGAAAGCCAAACGCGCGATTGAGCGGCACCTTCGGGGCTCGAGCGAACGCGTAGGCCCCGACGCAGAGATTTGCTGCGGCGGTGGCGAGAAGCAAGAGCCAGTTGGCGACGCTCGAACTCATTTGGCCATACGATTTGCCTGGGGATCCGGGGGAGTGTCTTTCAGTGCCGCAACGGGTTGGAGCGCATCAGCGCCATCGCCTGCGGCAGGGAGTTCAACGACGATCGTTGTCCCTGGCTCTGGGTGACTATCCTCAGCCCGAATCGAGCCTCTGTGGGCGTCCACGATGCTCCGGCAGATAGCTAGCCCAAGCCCAGAGCCGGTGGGCTTGGTGGTAAAGAACGGCTCGAAGATGTGTGCCTTTACGGAGTCCGGCATCCCGGGACCTGTGTCGGACACCTCCAAAACGATCATAGAGGTGCCGGAGATCTGCGTTCGGCTCACGCGTATGTTGAGCTCACCGCCGGAACCCATAGCCTCAAGGGCGTTCTGAAAGAGATTCAGGAATAGCTGCTTGAGCTGGGCGTCATCGATCGAAACCGGGAACGGTTCCTCATCGGCCGCGAAGCGCACGAGCGTTCTGCTCTGCTCAAGCTGACCGCGTAGCAGCTTGAGTGTGTCAGAGATCGGTTGGCGAAGGTCGACGGCCCCGGTCTGTTGCTGAGGAGCGCTTGCAATACCACGGAGTCTTGCCACGAGATTGTCGATTCGATCAATCTCTCTCACGACTACTTTCGAGAAGTCCTCGCGGAAGTCTATGTCAGAGAATCGTTCGGGCAGGAGTTCGGCAAATGTCCGGATTGCTACGAGTGGATTCTTGATCTCGTGAGCAACACCGGACGCGAGTGACCCAAAGGACGCAAGTCGCTCAGCGCGCTGTTTTTCGTGTTCCAACTCCTTCAGCTTGGAGAGATCGCTGAAGACTATAAGTGCCCCGTGTGTAGATCCGTCGTTGCCCTGCAGCGGAGCAGTGGAGAATACGAGTGGTAAAGCGAGGCCACTGGGAGTGTGGATAGAGGTCTCGAGCTGGGAGAGAGCCTTGCGCTCCAGGAGGGTCGCGCGGAGGGGCTCGACGAGCGCAAGAGGTAGCTCGTTGTACGACCGATGGAATCGACGGTCGAAGCTCAGGCCGGTGAGGCGTTCAGCTGCGCGATTGAAAAGCGATACACTTCCAGTGGCGTCAACGGCTATCACGCCACTGGCCATGGTTGAGAGAATGTTGTCTACATACTCGTTTACGAGAACCACCTCTCTGTAGAGGTGAGCATTCTTTAGTGCGACCGCCGCCTGACCAACGAGTGTCGAGAGGAGATCGATATCTTCAGTGAAGTAGGGATCACCCGACTTTTTCGGCCCCACAACTAAAATCCCAGCCAAAGAGTGTTCTTCGAACAGAGGGAAAGCCACGGCTCCGCGCAAGTCGCGTAGCATGCGAGCCGCTTCTGAGTGCGCGTGGCCTTCCTCGCGGAGCGCTTCCTCCTGCACCAGTGGTCGACGTTGACGGAGCATAAAGGTGACGATGGGAGCACTTTCAGGGATCGACTTTTGCAAGCTGGTGCTTGAGTTCCAGGGCGAGAAGGGCGTGGAACCCGTCTGCGGAACGTAGCTTCGTTCGGTTGGTGACAGAAGATAGACAGAGACGGTTTCAGCTTTGAATGTGTCCTCGATCGTTGCGCTCAGAGAGCGGAGCAACGAACGAAGATCTAGCGTGCTGCTCAGTTGCCGGCTCGCTTCTCTAATCGTGCGTTGAAAGTCATACTTTTCACGGTAGACGTAGCGATTGAATGATCCTTGAATCCAGGCCTTCAACGGTTGGAAGATGATGGCTACGAGTGTTGCGAGTACGAGGGCTTCCGTCAGTGGCAACCCGGTCGTATCGAGGCCTGACGCGAGGCGAGAGAGCTTGGCAACGGCAACGAACACGAGAATGGACGCTAGGATGGCAGAAACGTAGATGACGCCCTGTCGAATCGCCACACGGATGTCCATCAGCCGATGGCGGATGATAGCGTGGGCGGAGAAGGACACGACGAGTAGTGAGAAGTATGGGCCCAGTACGCTATAGCGAGAAGTCTTGAGAGCAAGAGGCAGGATCAGATTGGTCGTGATTGCTCCGGTGCCTCCGAGCAGGATGCCCAAGAGCAAGTAACGGAGTTGCAATTTCCGCACGCCAGCGGCCGACTGCATTGTCCGCCAGAGGGTATAGAGCGCCATAACGAAGCACAGAAGGAAGTAGACAGCGAATAGCTTGTGAGCTGGGCCATGGACAAAAGTCGTCCGCTCAGACGAAACGTCCGCACCCGCTACGATCCAAGGAGAGACAGAGAGCGCGACGAAGGCAAGGCACGCCGAGCCTGCGAGGATTGTTACCAGACGGCGCCGGCGAGTAGCCTCAATCGAGAAGGCGTCGAACATCCATAGCAAGGCAAACGGGATGACGCTTGCGAAGGCGAAGCCAAGGCGCCCGAGGGCAACTACAACGACAGGCCGGTTTGAGCCTAGCGCGAAGGATATACCGATGATCCAGCCGGCAATTGCGAGGGCGGCCAAAGCGAACCGTCGATTCTCGGCAGCATATCGATTGTGGAGAAGGACGAATAGCGCGAGCGCCACTAGGGTCGCGGAAAGAAGTAGTACGCCAAGCGTTTGCAAGCTCTTGGGCTCCGAGATCAGCTAGTCACGAATATCGCCGATCACCAAGGCTGCGACGCTTCCGCCGAAGCTGTGGCCGTTTACGAGAGCGTGTCGGACACGAGCAATGCGAGAGACATTGGGGACATAGTCGAGATCGCAGCGCGGATCCTGGACTTCCTGATTTATTGTTGGAGGAACAACTTGATCTCGGATTGAAAGACATGCTGCGGCGGCCTGAATTGTGCCGGCCGCGGAGATCGGTTGGCCGATCATGGATTTGATTGAACTGATAGGGATGCGATACGCGTGTTGAGCGAAGGCTTCCTTGAAGGAGTTCGTGTCGCAGATGTCAAAGTCGGGCAGGGAACTTCCGTGGGCATTTACATGGTCGATGTCTTCGGGAGTTAAACCGGCCTGATGAATTGCATCCAAGATGGCAGATGCCATTCTTTTCCCGGAGAGATCTCCCTTTCGCATTCCGATCGCCTCGCTGGCCGAGGCGTGACCCAGCACTTCGGCGTACAAATGCGCCCCTCGGGCACGGGCAAAGTCGAGATCTTCGAGGACGAGTGTTGCCGCGGCCTCCGACATTACGATTCCATCTCGCAGGCTGTCGTAGGGTCGGGAAGCCTTTTGGGGTGCATCGTTCCGTTTTGAGAGAGCGCCTAGAGCGCAGAAGGCGCCGAACGCAAGCGGGAAGATCGGCGCATCGGAACCGCCGACGATCGCAATGCTCGATCCACCGTCTCGAATGCTCTGGAAGCCTTCGTTAATCGCATCGATGCCGGTGCAGCAATTCGAAGAGACGGACAGCGCTGGCCCTGTGATACCGAACTCGATGGCTACATAGCTTGACGTGGCATGGGACGGATACTCGAGCGCTGCCCAGGGGTTAATGCCAGAGACGCCCTCTCTCCAGATTCCTTCGAGGGCTCCCGCTGCCACGTCCCCGCCGCCGTTGACGGATGTTCCGTAGAAAATGCTTGTCTTCGACGCAGTGTTAGGGGTGATTCTTAGTCTGGCATCCTGAAGCGCGAGTTTCGTCGCCGCGACCGCGAACTGGGAGAATCGACCCATCATCTTCGCCTTGCGTGATGTGACGAAGTCCTTCGGGTCGAAGTCCCGGATCTCGCCGGCCACGTGGCAGGGGTAGGGGGTCGGATCGAAGGCGGTGATGTAGTCGATGGCGGACTTGCCGGCGATCAGGTTCTGCCAGAAGGT
>Ga0070695_100001443_pt1 | contig 13186 bp, 10 predicted proteins | sample KBSK1252metaG_FD_65471 | JGI IMG/M metagenome (GOLD analysis project Ga0070695, IMG submission 65471) | Corn, switchgrass and miscanthus rhizosphere microbial communities from Kellogg Biological Station, Michigan, USA - KBS K1-25-2 metaG | ecosystem: Host-associated > Plants > Roots >...
CCCCGTCCGGGGGAGAGGGCAGGGTGAGGGGGGCGCGCCCACCGAGCGCCCCCACGTCACCCCCCGATCTCGCCTCCGCCTTCCTCGACCACTTCCGCGCCGAGCTTCACGCGCCCGACCTGGCATACGCCGCCCCGCCCACCGCGGTCAGCGGCGGCTTCGACACCCGCATCTTCGCGATCCGCCTGAGCGGGGCGCCCGAGCCGTGGTCGAGGCCGCTGATCCTGCGGGTCATGAATCCCACCCACGACCCAGCCCGCGCGCTCCGGGAGCGCGCCATCCAGAACGCGCTGGCCGCCCAGGGCTATCCGGTCCCGCGGGTGCTCGCCGCCTGCGCCGACCGCGGCCCCCTGGGCGCCGGCTTCCTCGTGATGGAGCGGGCGCCGGGCCGGCCGCTGCTCGACGTCCGCCTCCGGGGCGTGAGCGCGACGCTGGCGGCGGAGCACGCCCGGCTCCACGCGCTCGACGCGGAGCCCCTGCTGCGCGCCCTCGACGACGAGGGCCGGGCGGCCGGCGGCGCGTTCGACCGGAGCGCGGTCGACTACGGCGGCCATCTTGGCGCGCTCGGCCGCCGCGTCCGGCGGGCCGGGCTCACCGGGCTCGAGCCCGGCCTGCGCTGGCTGCTCGATCGGCGGCCCCCCGGCGGGCCGCGCGTGATCTGCCACGGCGACTTTCATCCCCAGAACCTGCTCGCCGAGGGCGGGCGCGTCACCGCGGTGCTCGACTGGCCGAACGCGCTCGTCGCCGAGCCCGAATGCGACGTGGCGGCCACCCTCGTCATCCTGCGCGTGACGCCCGTCGAGCTGTTTCCGGTGCCGGCCGTCCTGCGCCCGCTGGTGGCCGCCCTGCGGCCGATCATGCTGGCGCGCTATCTCGCGTGCTACCGCCGGACCCGCGCCCTCGACGCGGCGCGCCTGCGGTACTACGAGGCCGCCGCGTGCATGCGGGGCCTGGTGCGCGCGGCGGAGGCGCGCGTGGCCGGCTCCGCGAACGCGCTCGACGCCTCGTCCTTCGGCGAGCGCCTCGCCGCGCGCTTCGCCCGGACGAGCGGCGTGCCGGTGGCGCTCCCGCCGGGGCGCGGCTGACCGTGCTACCATGCCCGCGGAATCCGATCACCTCGCTCCGGAGAGGCCCATGAACGCGACCGATCTCGCCTACACCCCCGCCACCGATCTCGTGTCCCGCATCCGCTCGAAGGCGCTCTCCCCGGTGGAGGTGACGCGCGCGGTGCTGGAGCGCATCGAGCAGGTGAACCCGACGATCAACGCGTTCTGTACCGTGACCGGTGACACCGCGCTGGCCGCCGCGCGCGCGGCGGAGGCGGCGGTGATGAAGGGCGAGCGGCTCGGCCCGCTGCACGGCGTCCCGGTCTCGATCAAGGACCTGGCGCTCGTGAAGGGGGTGCCGGCCCGGTTCGGCTCCCACATCTTCGCGGACCGCGTCGGCGAGGTCGACGCCCCGTTCGTGCGCCGCCTGCGGGACGCGGGGGCCATCCTGACCGGCAAGACCACCACGCCCGAGTTCGGATGGAAGGCGCTCGGCGATAGCCCGCTCACCGGCATCACCCGCAACCCGTGGAACACCGCGATGACCTCCGGCGGCTCGAGCGCGGGGGCGGGGGCCGCGACCGCCGCCGGCCTCGGCCCGCTCCATCAGGGCTCGGACGGGGCCGGCTCGGTCCGGGTGCCGTCGGCCTTCTGCGGCATCTACGGGCTCAAGCCGACCTTCGGCCGCGTGCCGATGTGGCCGGTCTCCAACACCGACAGCGCCTCGCACGTGGGCCCGATGACCCGCACGGTGGCCGACGCCGCGCTCATGCTGGCGGTGATGGCGGGGCCCGACGACTGGGACCGCCAGTCGCTCGACGCGCCGCCCGCCGACTACGTGGGCCGCCTGCGCGACGGCGTCCGGGGGCTGCGCGTGGGGTGGAGCCTCGACCTCGGCTGCTGCCGCGTGGATCCGGAGATCGGCCAGGTGGCCCGCCGCGCCGCGGAGGCCTTCCAGGAGCTGGGCTCCGCCGTCGAGGACGTGAAGGTGAGCCTGCCCGAGACGCGCGAGATGATCCACCTGATGTGGAACGCGCACTACGCGGGCAACTACGGCGCCCACCTGGAGAAGTTCCGCGCCCGGATGGATCCGGGCCTGGTCGCGGCCCTCGAGGACGGCCGGCGCCACAGCGCGGAGGCCTACGTGGAGATGCGCGGCCGCAAGCAGGCCTACTGCGACGCGGTGCGAGAGCTCTTCGACACCTACGATCTGCTGCTCACGCCCACCGTGTCGGTGGCGGCCTTCGAGGTCGGCCGCCTCAACCCCGCGCACTTCCCCCAGCATGCCTGGGACTGGTTCCCGTGGGCCGGCTTCAGCTATCCGTTCAACTTCACCGGCCAGCCCGCCGCCACCGTGCCGGCGGGCTTCACCGCCTCGGGCATGCCGGTGGGGCTGCAGATCGTCGGACGACGTCTCGCCGACCTCCAGGTGCTGCAGGCCTCCGCGGCGTTCGAGGAGGCGCGGCCGTGGGCGGCGAAGCGCCCGGCGCTCGGCTGAGCGGGGCCGTCGCCGACACCCGATGAGCGCGGCCCGGCCGTACGACATCATCACGTTCGACTGCTACGGCACCCTCATCGACTGGGACGGCGGGATCGCGGACGCGTTCGCCCGGGCGGTGGCGGAGACCGGAGGCGGGCTCGATCCGCGGCACGTGCTGGAAGTCTACGAGGAGATCGAGGCCCAGGTGGAGGCCGAGCGCTACCGGAGCTACCGCGAGGTGCTCACCGAGAGCACACGACGCATCGCCCGGCGGCTCGGCTGGGCCCTGCGCGAGGCGCGGGCCGGGTTCCTGGCCGAGAGCCTGCCGCGCTGGATCCCGTTCTCCGACACCAACCCGGCCCTCGAGCGGCTGTTCAAGGCCGGCTACCGGCTCGGCATCCTCTCGAACGTCGACGACGACCTGCTCGCGGGCACCCGCAAGCACTTCACGGTGCCGTTCGACCTGATCGTGACCGCGCAGCAGGTGGGCTCCTACAAGCCGGCCGACGGCCACTTCCTGACCGCGCGCGAGCGCATCGGGCCCGCGCGCTGGCTGCACGCCGCCCAGAGCCACTTCCACGACGTGACGCCGGCCCGCCGTCACGGGATCGCGTCGGCCTGGATCAACCGCAAGCGTCTGGTCCGCGGGGAGCCGCGGCCGGATCGCGAGCTCCACTCGCTCACCGAGCTGGCCGACTGGCTCGCCTAGGGGAGATCGATGGCACTCGAGCAGACGCTCAACGACACCCTCACCCAGGCCATCAAGGCCCACGACGCGCCGACCGCCGCGGTGGTGCGCATGCTCAAGACCAAGATCCAGGAGCGGCGCACCGCCAAGGGCTCCACCGGGCAGGTGGACGACGCGCTCGTGCTCGACGTGATCGGGGCCTACCGCAAGCAGATGCAGAAGGCGGTGGCCGAGTTCGACAAGGTGGGCGAGCGCGGGGCGACCCAGGCCGCCGCGCTCCGCTTCGAGATCGAGTTCTGCGAGCGCTACCTGCCCAAGACCATGGACGACGCCGCGGTGCGGGCGCTGGTGAAAGAGCGCATCGCCGCGCTCGGCGTCGCCGACGCCAAGCAGGTCGGCCGCCTGGTCGGCGACATCATGAAGACCCACAAGGGGCAGGTGGAGGCGGGCGACGTCAAGCGCATCGCGGAGGAGCTGCTCCGGGGCTGATCCCGCCCGCCTACCGGCGGAAGCGGGCCCGCGGATCGTTACGGAGGGCGTCGGCGATCCGCATGTGATGCCGCGACTCCATCGCGGGCAGGGCGTCGGGCGGGAAGTAGCGCAGCTCGAGCGACTCCTCGTCGTTGACCCGCGGCTCGCCCCCCAGCGACCGGCACGCGAACGTGATGCTGACGATCATCGCCTCGTCGCCGTTGCCGTAGCGGACGCGGAAGTCCGGCCCGCTGTAGACGCCGACGATCCGCTCCGGGACCACCTCGAGCGCGGTCTCCTCGCGGATCTCCCGCACCAGGCTCTGCGCCGGCTCCTCGCCCGGCTCCATCGCCCCGCCGGGCAGGCCCCACTCGCCGTCGTCGCTCCGGCGCTGGAGCAGCACGTGACCCGCGGCGTTGAAGATGACCGCGGCGACCCCGGGGGTCAGCAGGAGATCGTGGCCGATCTTGGCCCGGAGGTCGTGGAGGTAGTCGGAGATGCCCAAGCCGCTAGGTGCGGCTCGAGGCGTACCGCTTCTCGACGTAGTCGTCGAGGATCTTCAGGAACTCGGCCACGATGTGGTCGCCCTTGAGCGTGAGCTTGAGCGCGCCGTCCACGAAGACCGGGGCCTTGGGCTCCTCGAAGGTGCCGGGGAGCGAGATGCCGATGTCGGCGTGCTTGGACTCGCCGGGGCCGTTGACCACGCAGCCCATCACCGCGACCTTCAGCTCCTCCACGCCCGTGTAGCGCCCCTTCCACACCGGCATCTGGTCGCGCAGGTAGGCCTGGATCTCCTCCGCCATCTCCTGGAAGAAGGTCGAGGTGGTGCGCCCGCAGCCGGGGCACGCGGTCACCAGCGGCAGGAAGCTGCGCAGCCCGAGGGACTGGAGGATGAGCTGGGCGACCTGCACCTCCTCGGTGCGATCGCCGTTGGGCTTCGGCGTGAGCGACACCCGGATCGTGTCGCCGATGCCCTCCTGCAGCAGGATCGCCAGCCCGGCGGTGCTCGCCACGATGCCCTTGGCGCCCATGCCCGCCTCGGTGAGGCCCAGATGCAGCGGGTAGTCGGACCGGGGCGCGAGCTTGCGGTAGACGTCCACCAGGTCCTGCACGCCCGAGACCTTGGCCGAGAGGATGATCCGGTCGTGGCCGAGGCCGGTCTGCTCGGCCAGCTCGGCGGACTGGATCGCGCTCTCCACCATCGCGTTCATCGTCACGTCGCGCGCGGTGAGCGGGTCCTTGCTCTTGGCGTTGGCGTCCATCATCTGGGTCAGCAGGTTCTGGTCGAGGCTGCCCCAGTTGACGCCGATGCGCACCGGCTTGCCGTTGTCCACCGCGACCCGGACGATGGCGCTGAAGTTCTCGTCGTGGTGCTTGCCGCCCACGTTCCCCGGGTTGATGCGGTACTTGGCGAGGGCGCGCGCGCAGTCCGGATACTTGGTCAGCAGCACGTGGCCGTTGTAGTGGAAGTCGCCGATCACCGGGACGGTGACCTGCTTGACGATGTCGGGCACCGCGCGGGCCGCCGCCTCGGTGTTCACGGTGACCCGCACCAGCTCGCTGCCCGCGGCGTGGAGCGCGTTGACCTGGGCCACCGTGCCGGCCACGTCGGCGGTGTCGGTGTTGGTCATGGACTGCACCACGATGGGCCGCCGGCCGCCCACCTTGACCCCGCCCACGTCCACCGCCACCGTCTTCCGCCGCTCGGGAGTGCTCATTGGCGCGATGCCAATAATACCACCCCACCCCGGGGAGTATCATGACGGCCATGTCCACCTCCGCCGAGGCCGTGGTGACGCGCGCGGCGGCCTCGTTCGAGGTGGGGCCGGCGGCGCTCGAGGCCATCGCCCGCGATTTCCAGGCCCAGATCGCGCGGGGGCTGGCCGGCGAGGGTGGCTCTCTCAAGATGCTGCGCACGTTTACGCGGCAGCCCTCGGGCCGGGAGCGCGGGCGCGTGGTGGTGGTGGACTGGGGGGGCACCAAGGCCCGGGCCGGGCTGGTCGAGCTGGGCGACGGGGGCTCGGTCCGCATCGTGGCCGAGGAGGCCCTGACCTTCCCGGACGCCATGAAGCGCGGCGCGCCGGAGCCGGTCTTCGACCTGATCGCGAGCGCGGTCGGGCGGGTGGCGCGGGCCGAGGGCCTCGGCGCGGCCCCCCTCGCCTTCGTCTACTCCTACCCGGCGCGCCTCGAGCGCATCGACCGGGCGGTCGCGCTGGCCTCCACCAAGGGCTGGCGGCTCCGGGGCCTGGTGGGCCGGGACGTGGCGGCGATGCTGACCGCCGCGCTCGAGCGCGCCGGGCTCGCCCGGATCCGGCTCGCGGCGGTGGCCAACGACACGGTGGCGGTGCTGATCCTCCAGAGCTACCAGGCGCGCGGTCGCGACCCGGGCGCGCACCCGGCCGCCATCGGCCTGATCCTGGGTACCGGGACGAACCAGGCCGCGGACCTGGGCCCGGCGGGCATCCGGAACCTCGAGTCCGGGAACTTCGACGGGGTGGCCGGCGTCGAAACCCCGTACGACGCGGCCCTCGACCGGGAGCTGGACGAGCCGCCGCCCGGGGCGCAGCGCTTCGAGAAGATGGTCTCCGGGCACTACCTGGGCGAGATCCTGCGGCGCGCGCTCGTGTCCGGGCTTCTCCGGTGGTCGGCCGCGCCGGCGCTCGCGACCCCGTTCGGGCTCGACAGCGCCCATCTCTCGCGGATGGCCGCCGACGGCACCGCCGCGCTCGACGACGTGGACGCGCTGCTGCGCTCGCTCGGCGTCGAGAGCACGCCCGCCGAGCGCCGCGCGGTGCGCGCGCTCGGCGCGGCGATCGCGCGCCGCGCGGCGCGGCTGGTCGCCGCGGCGCTGCTCGGGACGCTGCGCTTCCTGGACGCGCGGCTCGACGATCGGCGTACCATCGCGGTGGACGGGAGCCTCTGGGGCGGCTACCCGGGCTTCGCGGGCCTCGTGCGCGCGACCCTGGCCGAGCTGGTCGGGCCGGAGCGCGCGGAGCGCGTCGAGATCGCGTTCGTGAAGGATTCGACCAGCGCCGGCGCGGCCGTGATCGCGGCCGTGGCCGCCGCGCAAAGGAGCGAGGGATGCAGCTCGGCATGATCGGACTGGGGCGCATGGGCGCCAACATGGTGCGTCGGGTGCGGAAGGCGGGGCACGAGTGCGTGGCGTACGACGTGCACGCCGACGCGGTCTCGGCCCTCGCGCGCGAGGGCGTCACCGGGGCGACCGCGCTCCCCGCGTTCGTGAAGGCGCTCGCGCGGCCGCGCACGGTGTGGCTGATGGTCCCGGCCGGAGTGGTGGACCAGACGCTCCACGACCTGGTGCCGCTGCTCGAGGCGGACGACGTGGTCATCGACGGCGGCAACTCCCACTACCACGACGACATCCGCCGGGCGGGCGAGCTGCGGGCCCGCGGGCTGCACTACGTGGACGTGGGGACGAGCGGCGGGGTGTGGGGGCTCGAGCGAGGCTTCTGCCTGATGATCGGCGGCGAGGCCGCGGTGGTGAAGCGGCTGGACCCCATCTTCGCGGCCCTGGCGCCCGGCATCGGCGCGGTGCCGCGCACCGCGGGCCGCGAGCAGATCGGCGGCACCGCCGAGCAGGGCTACCTTCACTGCGGGCCGAGCGGGGCGGGCCACTTCGTCAAGATGGTCCACAACGGCATCGAGTACGGATTGATGGCGGCCTACGCGGAGGGGCTCAACATCCTGCGCCACGCGAACGCGGGCGCGGAGCAGCGGACCGCGGACGCCGAGACCACGCCGCTCCGGAACCCCGAGCACTACCGCTACGACTTCGAGCTGCGCGACATCGCGGAGGTGTGGCGGCGCGGGAGCGTGGTGGCCTCGTGGCTGCTCGACCTCACCGCCAACGCCCTCACCAAGAGCGGCGACCTCGCCGGCTTCTCCGGCCGCGTCTCCGACTCGGGCGAGGGCCGGTGGACGATCGCGGCCGCCATCGACGAGGGGGTGCCCGCCTCGGTGCTGAGCAGCGCGCTCTACGAGCGCTTCGGCTCGCGCGGCAACGGGGAGTTCGCCGCGCGGGTGCTCTCCGCGCTGCGCTTCGAGTTCGGCGGGCACCACGAGAAGCCCGCCGAGGAAGGCCGCAAGGGCGCGTGAGCCCCGCCGATCGCGCCGCGGTCGCCTTCCTGGTGGACGTGGACAACACGCTGCTGGACAACGACCGCGTCACCGGCGATCTCTGGCGCTACCTCGACCGGACGGTGGGGCCCGAGGGACGGGCGCGCTACTGGGCCCACTTCGAGCGGCTGCGGGTCGAGCTGGGGTACGCGGACTACCTGGGCGCGCTGCAGCGCTACCGGCTCGAGTTCCCGCGCGATCCGAACGTCCTCACCGTCTCCGCGTTCATGATCGACTACCCGTTCGCGAACCGGCTCTATCCGGGCTCCCTCGACGTGCTCGAGCGCTTCCGCGGGTGGGGACCGACCGTGATCCTCTCGGACGGCGACGTCGTGTTCCAGCCGCGCAAGGTCCAGCGCTCCGGCCTGGGCGACGCGGTGGACGGCGTGCTGATCTACGTGCACAAGGAGCGGGAGCTCGACGACGTCGAGCAGCGATACCCCGCCGACCACTACGTCCTGGTGGACGACAAGCTCCGCATCCTCACCGCGGTGAAGCGCGGGTGGGGCTCCCGGGTGACCACCGTGTTCCCACGACAGGGACACTACGCCCACGATCCGGAGATGCTCGACACCAATCCGGCCGCCGATCTCACCGTCGAGCGCATCGGCGACCTCGTCGACTACGACCTGCCCGCCCTGCGGGCGCGCGCCGGCACCGGCGCCGCCGCGGGCCCGGGTAGCGGGAGATGAGCGCATGGCGATGTCGGCCGAGCAGATCCGACTCCTCGACGCGTACTGGCGGGCCGCGAACTACCTGACCGTCGGCCAGATCTATCTTCAAGACAACCCGCTGCTGCGGGAGCCGTTGACGCCCGCGCACTGCAAGCCGCGCCTGCTCGGCCACTGGGGCACCTCCCCGGGGCTCTCCTTCATCTACGCGCACCTGAACCGTCTCGTGACCGAGAGGGACGCGGACGTGATCTACCTGGCCGGGCCCGGCCACGGGGGACCCGCGATCGTGGCCAACGTCTACCTCGAGGGGACCTACTCCGAGATCTACCCGGAGGTGTCGCGGGACGAGGCGGGCCTGCGGCGGCTCTTCCGTCAGTTCTCCACCCCGGGGGGCATCCCGAGCCACGTGAGCGTGCCGACCCCGGGCTCCATCCACGAGGGCGGCGAGCTCGGCTACGTGCTGGTGCACGCCTTCGGGGCCGCCTTCGACAACCCGGACCTCATCGTGGCCGCGGTGGTCGGCGACGGCGAGGCCGAGACCGGTCCGCTCGCCGGCAGCTGGACCGGCGTCGACTTCCTGAACCCGGCGCGGGACGGGGCGGTGCTGCCCATCCTCCACCTGAACGGCTACAAGATCGGCGGCCCCACCGTGCTCGGGCGCATGGGCGACGACGACATCGTGAGCCTGCTGCACGGCCACGGCTGGGAGCCCCACGTCGTGGCGGGCGACGACCCGGTGGCGATGCACCCGCGCTTCGCCCAGGTGCTCGACGGCTGTCACGAGCGGATCCGGGCGATCCAGGCGCAGGCCCGGCGCCCCGGCGCCGACCCCGCCCGCGCCGCCCGTCCACGCTGGCCCGCGATCGTGCTCCGCACGCCCAAGGGCTGGACCGGGCCGAAGGTCGTCGACGGCCTGCCCGTCGAGGGCACGTTCCGCGCGCACCAGGTGCCGGTGGATCGCGTGCGGGAGGATCCCTCGCACCTTGCGATTCTCGAGGGCTGGATGCGGAGCTACCGGCCGGGGGAGCTCTTCGACGGCGCCGGCCGGCTCCGCGCCGAGCTGGCCGCGCTCGCGCCGGCGGGCGACCGCCGCCTGGGCGCGAATCCGCACGCCAACGGCGGCCGCCTCCTGCGCCCGCTCGACCTGCCCGACTACGCGGAGTACGCGCTGCCGGTGCCGCGCCCGGCGACCGAGCGGCACGGCTCGACCCGCCAGCTCGGGAAGCTCATGCGCGACGTCTTCGCGCGCAACCGCGCCGCGGCCAACTTCCGCCTCTTCTGCCCGGACGAGACCAACTCGAACCGGCTCGGGGACGTGTTCGAGGTGGAGAATCGATGCTCGCTGCTCCCGCGCGAGCCCGCCGACGATCACGTGGCGGCGGACGGCCGGGTGATGGAGATCCTGAGCGAGCACTGCTGCCAGGGCTGGCTCGAGGGCTACCTGCTCACCGGCCGCCACGGGCTGTTCGCGAGCTACGAGGCGTTCGCGATGGTCTCGGCCTCGATGACGGTGCAGCACGCCAAGTGGCTGCAGGAGGCGGACCGGCTCCCGTGGCGGGCGCCGGTCGCCTCGCTGAACATCCTCCTCACGTCGACCTCGTGGCGCCAGGACCACAACGGCTTCAGTCACCAGGGCCCCGGCCTCATCGACGTGGTGCTCTCGAAGAAGGGGACGGTCTCCCGGATCTACCTGCCCCCCGACGCCAACTGCCTGCTCTCGGTGGCCGACCACTGCTTCCGCAGCCGCAACTACGTGAACCTGATCGTGATCGACAAGCAGCCGCAGCTGCAGTGGCTCGACCTGGAGACGGCCCGGGCCCACTGCGCGCGGGGCGCCTCGATCTGGGCGTGGGCGAGTAGCGCGGGTGACGGCGACCCCGACGTGGTGCTGGCCGCCGCGGGCGACGTGCCGACGCTCGAGGTGGTGGCCGCGGCCTGGCTGCTGCGCCATCACGCGCCATCGCTCCGCGTGCGCATGGTCAACGTGGTGGATCTCATGACGCTGTTCTCGCCGCGCTTCCATCCCCATGGGCTCACCGACGAGGCCTTCGTCGCGCTGTTCACCGCGAGCGCGCCGGTGGTCTTCGCCTTTCACGGCTACCAGCGGGCCGTCCACGAGCTGATCCACGGCCGCCCCCACGCCGGGCGCTTCCACGTGCGCGGCTTCAACGAGGAGGGCACCACCACCACGCCCTTCGACATGGTGGTGCGCAACGGGATGAGCCGCTACCACCTCTGTCTCGAGGCGCTCCGGCGCGTCCCGGAGGGCCTGACGCGGGGCGCCGCGCTGGCCGACCACTGCCGGGCGATGCTCGAGCGGCACCCGCGGCACATCCGCGAGCACCTCGAGGACATGCCGGAAGTGCGGGACTGGCGCTGGAGCCCACCCTGATGGCGGGCGCCCCGATCCTCCTCTGCCTGAACGCGGGCTCCTCGTCGCTCAAGTTCTCGGTCTGGGACGGCGACGACTGCCTCGGGGAGGGTGAGGTGGAGGAGATCGGGCGCCCCGGCGCCTTCGCCTGGCTCCGCCTGCCCGGCGAGCCGGCGTGCCGCCTGCCGGGCCGATGGGCCGATCACGGCGAGGCGGCCGCCTCGGTGTTCGCGCTGCTGGGCGAGCACACGCTGCCCGGGCCGGCGGGCGTCGGTCACCGCCTGGTGCACGGCGGGCCGCGCCACCTGGCGCCGGAGCGGGTGACGCCGGCCCTGCTCACCGACCTGCGCGGCGTCGTCTCGCTGGCCCCGCTCCACATGCCGAGCGGCCTCGCGGGGGTGGAGGCGGTGGCCGCGCGCTTCCCCTCGCTGCCGCAGGTCGTCTGCTTCGACACCGCGTTCCACCGGGATCTGCCGGAGGTGGCGCGTCGCTCCGCGTTGCCGCGGGCGCTGGCCGACCCGGCCGGGATCCAGCGCTTCGGGTTCCACGGGCTATCCTACGAGTACGTGGTGGAGCGGCTCGGGCCGGCCGCGCGCGGCCGCGTGGTGATCGCGCACCTGGGCAACGGGGCCAGCATGGCCGCGGTGCACGACGGGCGGCCGGTCGACACGAGCATGGGGCTCACGCCGGCGGGCGGGCTCATGATGGGCACGCGCACCGGTGACCTCGATCCGGGCGTGCTCGTCTATCTGATGAGGGAGCGGGGCTACGACGCCGCCGGGCTCGACCGGCTGGTGAACAAGGAGTCGGGGCTGCTCGGAGTGTCGGGTGCGACCGGGGACATGAAGACACTGCTGGAGCGGCGGGACCACGATGCCGGCGCGGCGCTGGCGGTGGCGATGTTCTGCTACCGGGCGCGCAAGCAGGTGGGGGCCTACGCGGCCGCGCTGGGCGGTCTCGACACCCTGGTCTTCACGGGCGGCATCGGGGAGCGCGCGGCGCCGGTGCGTGCGGAGATCTGCGAGGGGCTCGAGCACCTGGGCGTCCGGCTCGACCCGGCGCGGAACGCGGCCCACGCCGATCCCGCGAGCGCCCCGGGAAGCGGCTGCGAGGTGCGGATCGTGCTCACCCGGGAGGACCTGATGATCGCGCGGCACAGCCGGGCGATCCTGTTCCCCCGAGAAGGGAAGGAGACGGCGTGATCAGCCAGAGAGAGGCGTGGGCGGCGCTGGCGCGGCACCACGAGCAGATCCGCGACGTGCACCTGAGGACGCTCTTCGCGGAGGGCCGGCAGCGGGGCGAGCGGCTCACCCTCGAGGCGGCCGGCCTCTACCTCGACTACTCGAAGAACCGGATCAACGACGAGACGCTGCGGCGACTGCTGGAGCTGGCCGAGGCCTCCGACCTCCGCGCGCGCATCGACGCGATGTTCGCGGGAGAGAAGATCAACATCACCGAGGGCCGCGCGGTGCTCCACGTGGCGCTCCGGGCCCCCCGCGACCGCCGCATCCTGGTCGACGGCGTGGACGTGGTGCCGGGCGTGCACGCGGTGCTCGACCGGATGGGCGACTTCTCGACGCGGGTGCGGAGCGGGGCGTGGACCGGCTTCACCGGCCGGCCGATCCGGAGCGTGGTCAACATCGGGATCGGCGGCTCCGACCTGGGCCCGGTGATGGCCTACGAGGCGCTGCGCCACTACAGCGACCGGCGCCTCACCCTGCGCTTCGTCTCCAACGTGGACGGCACCGACTTCGTGGAGGCGACCCGCGACCTGGATCCGGCCGAGACGCTGTTCATCGTGTCGTCCAAGACCTTCACCACCCAGGAGACGCTCGCCAACGCGCACGCCGCGCGGGCGTGGAGCCTGCGCGCGCTCGGGGACGAGCGCGCGGTGGCGCGGCACTTCGTGGCGGTGTCCACCAACGCGGCCGAGGTCGCGAAGTTCGGGATCGACACCGCGAACATGTTCGAGTTCTGGGACTGGGTGGGCGGCCGCTACTCGTTCGACTCGGCCATCGGGCTCTCCCTGATGATCGCGATCGGCCCCGAGCACTTCCGCGCCATGCTGGGCGGCCTCCACGAGATGGACGAGCACTTCCGCACCGCGCCCTTCGAGCGGAACCTGCCGGTGCTGCTCGGGCTGCTCGGCGTCTGGTACGTGAACTTCTTCGGCGCCGAGAGCCACGCGGTGCTCCCCTACAGCCAGTACCTGGCCCGGCTGCCGTTCTACCTCCAGCAGCTCGACATGGAGTCCAACGGCAAGTCGGTGGACTGGGACGGGCGCCGGGTCGACTACCAGACCGGCCCGGTGATCTGGGG
>Ga0070695_100001444_pt1 | contig 13186 bp, 19 predicted proteins | sample KBSK1252metaG_FD_65471 | JGI IMG/M metagenome (GOLD analysis project Ga0070695, IMG submission 65471) | Corn, switchgrass and miscanthus rhizosphere microbial communities from Kellogg Biological Station, Michigan, USA - KBS K1-25-2 metaG | ecosystem: Host-associated > Plants > Roots >...
GAACTTTCGTGCGGCCGGTATCCGAAATTTGCGATGCATAACCCAGTCCCTCGTGGAATTTCGTCTCGCCTTCCTCGGCGGCGAGAACCCAGTCGTGCACGGCGATACGTGGATCGTCCCGCAACCACGATTGCAGGTTCTTTCGCAGGCAGGCCCGGTTCGATGAGTCAGGTTCGATGGTGATGATCTGGCGGAACGATCCTCCGCATTGCGTGGCGAATGCTTTCGTAACGCTGCCATAGTGGGCGCCGGCATCCAGCAGGGTTTCGTCGCTGCGCAGAACACGGTTTACCTCGGGTATGAAGAATCGATTGCCGCCAGAGAGCGGCGCGGATTTAAATGTCCATTCCTCGCGCAGCCGCCGCCAAGCGAGGAACTGCAGGTGATGCGCTCGCGAAATATTGTCGTCCCAAAGCTCCAAAACTCTCCTGGTATTCTCCCGGTCCTCTGCCGTTAATGGCGGTGCGAACCAGCCATTTGAAAGCGGGTGAATATGCCGGAAGCTCTCAGCCAGATCGAAAAAGGGCACAATGTCCGCAAAACCAAGCTCGGCTAGTGAGCGTTCAAGCGGAACATAGGGTGTAGTGACTACGCTGACGGCCAGGCGAGTTTCACGCTTCGCCACGTCGTCAACCTCGTCCGGTTGTAGTAATGGCACGCCTGTCCAGGCAGGTTCTTCTGCCAACTGGCGAGCGTTGCGGTCGATCGCCATGACAAAGTCCAGTCCCACACTATTGAGGAAATCGCGCGCCAGCTGGCCGAGTTTGCCGGCACCATAGAGCGCAAGCGGCTGACGGGGGGTCGCGGGAGCGAAGGGGCAGGGCGCAGTTGCGATTTCAGCCAACAGCGGCAGAGCCTGATCAGTGCCGGGCGGGGTGGTGAACGATCGGGCGTTGTGTGGCGTTTGCGTCATGCTGTGCGCAAGCGAATCGGCAAGCATCGTTTCTGGCATCCTACGAGCCGTTTGCCGGGGCACGGGCGCCCGCATCAAAGACGAATCAGGTAGAAAGCTAGCAGGTATCCGCATCCGTTGCGGTGCCCCTGAATTCACCGCGGCACGCAGGTAGCCGCGTCTTGAGCCGGCAGAGGCCAGTGCAACTTTCTATCTTGATTGGAACGAATCGTCCCAGTCTTCTGGCCTGTTCCAGAATTGCGCAGGCGTGTTCCTGGGCGGGACCGAATGTTGAAGTCATTGTCCGCGACAATTCGGGCGATGCTCGCAAGCGGGCGCTGCTGTCTCAATTCCATCAGGACAATTGCAAAATCATCATCGCCGAGCCGTGCGATGCGCTCACCAATGCTTCCGAAATCCTTAAGCTTGCAAAAGGAGATTTTGTTTTTCTTTTGGCTGATGACGATTTTGGATTCGATCATGCCGTCGCCTCTCTCCCGGGAATGATCGAACAGACCGGCTCCGATCAATCGGTCGCCGGCATCACCGGACTATATGCCGTCGAATTTGCAAACCGATCGGCTGTCGTCGAATACAAAAATATAGATTCAGACAATGTGGAACTTCGGGTGGCTGGATTTCTGAGTTACGGCGGACCGAATGTCATGATTTATGCACCTGTGCGACGTGAACTCTTCCAACGAGTTTTTTCTTTCACCAACACGCTGCCTTTCTTGTGTTCCTTTCATGATCAAATCATCTGCCTGCTTTATCTGCTCAATGGTCGGTTCGCTCGCCTCAACAGGCTCCTCTATTTGTACGATATGGGACCTTGGGAGATCGACGAGACCGCGCAAAAGAGGGATCTCGAGTTTTACAAGGCCGCCGGGTTCGATCCGGCCATAAACAAACTGCATTGGCTTCTTTGCGCCTTCGAAGGCGCCGCGTTGGTTCGCAACATAGATATCTTTCCGGTAATTCCGCTGACGTCACGTCAAAAGATAGCGGACCTCTGGTTTTCCTCGATGTTTCTTCGCTTCAAGGGGCACTCGCGATACACATTTGACTCGCCCTTTACCGGCGAAGCCGAAAAGCTGTGCGCAAAATTGCAAGCCGCGACAGGCCAGCTGTCTTTTCACGACATCCTGTCGGAGATCAGCGAATTCGTCGCGCTGTTGTCCAAAACGCGTGCGCAAGCCTATTTCGATTTTTGGGATGCGATACTCAGCAAGCGCAAGCCGATACGACAGGACGTCGCCAGCCCAAAATTGATGGCCGCCGGCGGAGCGTAACTTGCCATGAAAGTCGTCATTCTAGCTGGCGGCCTTGGCACTCGTATTTCCGAGGAGAGCAATCTCAGACCCAAGCCGATGATCGAGATCGGCGGCAAGCCAATCCTCTGGCACATCATGAAGCTCTACTCGGCGCATGGCGCCAACGATTTCGTGATCTGCTGCGGCTACAAAGGGTACGTAATCAAGGAATACTTTGCGAACTATTCCTTGCATATGTCGGACGTTACCTTCGACATGGCGGAAAACAGTGTCGTCGTACATCAGCAAAAGGTCGAGCCGTGGCGCGTGACGTTGGTCGACACTGGCGAGGACACACTGACGGGCGGGCGCCTCAAGCGCGTTGCCAGCCACATCAAGGACGAGCCGGCATTCTGCTTCACTTATGGCGACGGGCTGAGCAACCTGAATATCCGCTCGGCGATCGAATTCCACTTTAGCCATGGGAAGCTTGCGACGGTTGCGGCGGTCCGGCCGCCGGGGCGCTACGGCGCGCTCGAATGCCAGGGCGCGGCAGTTACGGCCTTTATCGAAAAGCCGCGCGGCGACGGCGGGCTGATCAACGGTGGCTTCTTCATTCTTTCGCCGCGTTGTCTCGACCTGATCGAAGGCGACAGCAGCAGTTGGGAAAGTTCCCCGATCGTTCGCCTTGCGGCTATGGGACAAATGATGGCCTTCGAGCATCGCGGTTTCTGGCACGCGATGGACACATTGCGCGACAAGACGATGCTGGAAGAGCTCTGGGCCTCAGGCAGGGCGCCATGGAAAATATGGCAGTGACGGCTGCACCGCAGGCGGATTTCTGGCGGGGCAAGAGCGTCCTCGTCACGGGCCATAGCGGGTTTAAGGGCTCATGGCTCACGCTTGCGCTGCATCAGCTTGGAGCAAAAGTGACCGGCATCAGCCTGCCGCCGCTGACGACGCCAAATCTTTTTAGCGAAGCCAAAATCGCGGACCTTTGCCGAAGCCACTTCTTCGATATTCGCGATGCTGCCGGCCTTGCCGGTCTCATTCGCGCGGCGCGGCCCGAGATCGTCTTTCATCTCGCGGCGCAGCCGCTGGTGCGGGAAAGCTATCGCGATCCGCTGACCACGCTCGAAACAAACGTGATGGGCACGGCGCACGTGCTGGACGCTCTGCGTGGTCTGGACAGCGTGCGGGTCACCGTGATGGTGACGACCGACAAAGTCTATCGCACTGCTGAGGTGCCGGGCTCGCACCGCGAAGACGATCCGCTCGGCGGGCACGATCCGTACAGTGCGAGCAAGGCGGCAGGCGAAATGGTCATCGAAAGCTATCGCCAGTCGTATCTCGCGGAGCAACCGATCGCGGTTGCGAGTGCGCGTGCCGGTAATGTGATAGGCGGTGGCGACTGGTCCGAGGACCGTCTCATTCCGGATGCCGTGCGTGCCTGGCAGGCGGGCAAGACACTGCGGGTCCGCCGGCCGGACGCGGTGCGGCCCTGGCAACACGTCCTCGAGCCTGTGTCGGGTTATCTTGTGCTGGCACAGCGGCTGTGGGAGCGGCAGGCGCTCGCCGGCGCCTACAATTTCGGACCGGAACTCGGCGAGGCGATTAAGGTACGCGATCTCGTCGAGCTTGCCTGCGCGGTCTATGGCAAGGGCGCGGTCGACTACGGTGAGGGCAGCGAAGGCCCGTATGAATCGGGATGGCTCGTTCTCGACGCCGGAAAGACCGAAAGCGTGCTCGGCTTCTCGCAACGCTGGACACTGATCGAGGGAGTCAAGCGGACGATGGCCTGGTATCGCGCCTTTGGTAGTGGTGCCGATGCACGCGAGCTTTGTCTCCGCGACTTTTCTGATTTCGGATCGTTCAGTCGTGGGGCTGAATCCGTCGCGTATTCCAGAGCAACGACTGGTTGAGATTTGCGATGCGTTTTACACCGATGTCGTTATCCGGTGCGTACTTTGTCCAACTTGAGCCGCGGATCGATGCTAGGGGAACTTTCGCACGTGCATTTTGTGCACGGGAATTTGCCGCACAGGGGCTTACGGCGTCATTCATGCAAGCAAATATCAGTACCAACCTGAAAGCAGGCACCGTGCGGGGACTTCATTTCCAAAATGCTCCGCACCGAGAGGCGAAGCTCGTCCAATGTATGAAAGGTTCAATTTACGATGTCGTCGTTGACATACGTGAAGAATCGGCGACTTACCTCCGATGGACTGGGGTCGAGCTCTCTGACAGCAATGGGGTAATGATCTACGTGCCAGAAGGCTTTGCGCACGGATATCAGACTCTGAGTGACGGGGCGAACGTCCTGTATTTGGTGAGCGAATTCTACACGCCGGAGGTAGAAGGCGGTCTTCGCTACAACGATCCGAAACTTGGAATTAAGTGGCCGCTTGCGGTTTCGGATATCTCCGAGAAGGACGGCCGATGGCCGCTGCTTCCCGCTTAATTCTACTGACGGGCGCGGCCGGGTTTGTCGGCCGGCAGGTGTTGCGCGCGCTGGGCGAACGCGGCTGCCGCGTGCGCTCGGTTGTGCGGGAAGGCAAACAGGAGCGCTTCGCGCACGACGACGCGATCGAAACGATCGTCGCCAGTCGCGATATTTTCGCGGAGAGCGCCGCCTGGTGGGCGCGGGCCTGCGGCGGGGCCGACACGGTGATCCACGCGGCCTGGTACGCCGAGTCGGGCCAGTATCTGCAGTCGCCGAAAAACCAGGAGTGTTTGTCCGGCACGCTGCGGCTCGCCGAAGGCGCGGTGCAGGCAAAAGTGCGCCGGTTCGTCGGTATCGGTACGTGCTTCGAGTACGATCTCGACGCGGGCCGGTTGAGCATTAAGACTCCGCTCAAACCGTCGACACCTTATGCGCAGGCGAAGGTCGATGCCTTCAATGCGCTCTCGGTCGCGCTTCCCCGGCATGGCGTCGCGTTTGCCTGGTGCCGGCTGTTCTATCTCTACGGCGAAGGCGAGGACTCGCGCCGGCTCGTGTCCTATGTGCGCGCCCGGCTGCAGGCGGGCGAGCCGGCGGAATTGTCGAGCGGCAGCCAGGTCCGCGATTTCCTCGATGTACGTGAAGCTGCGCGCATGATCGTCGACGTTGCGCTTGGATCGCAGGAGGGGCCGGTCAATATCTGCTCGGGCAAGCCGGTTACCGTACGCGAGCTGGCCGAGCGTATCGCCGACGATTTCGGCCGCCGCGATTTATTGCGCTTTGGCGCGCGCCCCGACAATCCGGTCGATCCGGCCTGCGTCGTCGGCGTCCGCGGCTGACAGCCTTACGTTTGGTTAACCCCTGTTAACTATTGTCCTGTAGGAAAGCCGTTGCGCGCTCCCTATCGCAGGACATTCCATGAAGGCCCGGCTCGAACCGCGAATCAATCTCGTCGGACGCACGCCACTCGAAACAGTCATCCCTCTGGCGACACCGTTCATCGTCTTCGTGGACCCGGCGAGCTCCTGCAATTTCAAATGCACGTTCTGCCCGACCGGACACCGCGACATGATCGCGGAGACCGGCCGCTTCCAGGGCGTCATGAAGTTCGAGGTCTTCCAGAAGGTCATTGACGACTTCGGCGAATTCCAGAAGCCGATCAAAGTGCTGCGCATGTACAAGGACGGCGAGCCGTTCCTGAACAAGCGCATCGCCGACATGGTGGCCTACGCAAAGAAATCGGGCCACGTCGACTACATCGACACCACGACGAACGGCACGTTCCTCTCGCCCGAGCGCGTCGGCCCCGTGCTCGAGGCCGGCATCGACAAGATCAACATCTCCGTCGATGGGATGAATGAGGAGACCTACCTCCGCTTCACAGGGTTCAAATTCGACTTCAAAAAATTTGTCGAAAACATCAAGTGGATCGACGCCAACAAAGGCAATTGCGAAATCGTCGTCAAGATTCCGGGCGAGCTCATCACCGAGGCGCAGCGCCAGGAATTCTTCGACACCTTCGGCGACCACTGCGACCGGATCTTTGTCGAGAACTTCGCGCCGTGCTGGCCGGAATTCGACATCGAGAAGCACACGGGTGTGAAAATCAGCAAGGGCATCTACCAGCAGGACATCGTCGAAACCGATACCTGCCCCTATATTTTCTACGGCTACTCGGTGAATGCCGATGGGTTGGTCAGCTCTTGCTTCCTCGATTGGGGCCGAAAGCTTGTGATCGGCGACGTGCGCACCCAATCCATGAAGTCGATCTGGAATTCTGACGCGATGAACGCGTTGCGGCTGCAGCACCTCGATGGCCGACGGAAGCAGAACCAGGTTTGCGGCAATTGCGGCCAGCTGAGCCACTGCCTGCCGGATAATATCGACGCGCATCGCCCGATGCTGCTGGAGAAATTCAAGTCGCGCGTTGTCATCGATCCGGACCTTGAGCCGCCGGGCGGCACCAACCGCCGGTTTGCGGCGGTGGCAGCCGAATGAGAATCCTGCACGTCACGCCGCATCTCGGCGGTGGTGTCGGCAAAGCGCATGCGGCACTCAGCGCGGTCCTGCCGGAAATTGTGCAGCAGACGTTCGTTCTGCTCGAACCGCCGCGCGAGCGCCGCTACATCGACAGGATCGAGGCGGCCGGCGCGCGGGTGTTGACGGCAGACAATCTTGCGCACGTTGCTGCCCTGACGCGCGACTCCGACATCGTTCAGTTCGAATTCTGGAATCACCCGCGCATGTTCGAATGCCTGGCGCGGACCGAATTCCCGGCCATGCGCAGCGTGTTCTGGTCCCATATTTCGGGAATCGCCAGGCCTTTGATTCAGCCCGCGCTGATGGCGGAGGCGGCGCGCTTCGTGTTCACGACCGAGGCTTCGCTTGCGTCAGCGTCTGTCGCAGTCTTGCGTCGCAGGACGCACAAGAAAATTTCGGTGATCAACAGCGGCTTCGGCTTTCCCGATGCCGCGCCGCGGATCGCGCGCAGGCGGGCGCCGGGAATCGCCTATCTCGGCACGGTCGACTTCGTGAAGATGCATCCCGGCTTCTTCGATGCGATCGATGCGGTGGGCGACGACAGCGTGCACGTCGCCGTGTGGGGGGAGGTCGATCCGCAGGGCGCCGTGGTCGCGCGTGCCAACGCCATGCGCCACCCCGATCGCGTCGAATTCATGGGGCGGACGTCGGATGCGGCGGCGGCATTGGCGAGTGCCGACATTTTCTTTTATCCGCTCCAGCGCGATCACTACGGCACGGCTGAAAATGCGCTGGTCGAGGCGATGTCGCTTGGCCTTGCGCCGCTTGTGCTCGACAATCCGGCGGAGAGGGCCATCGTCCAGGATGGACAGACCGGCTTCATTGCCTCGTCGATCGACGAAATCGGCTCGCTGCTGGAAATGCTGCTGCTGTTGCCGGATATCCGCGAAAAGATTTCGCGCAATGCAATCCGCGCGATGACGGAAACTCGAAGCCCCGCAATGTCCGCACAGGATTTCATGATCCTTTGGCTCGCCATGCTTGCCGAGCCGGCGCGCGTCTGCAATTTCGCGAATGCGATCGGTTCAACGCCGGCCGAATGGTTCCTGTCCACGCAACGTTTTGCCGGCACGGCATGGGCGCCTGCGGACCACGATACGACTGCACGCCCGGCGAAGGGCACGCTCGCTCATTTTGAAAGCGCCTTCGCGGGCGATGACTCTTTTGCTCGGCTGAAAAAAGCGGGCGCCTGAACGAAACGGGCCCGACCGCAAGGCCGGGCCCTTCTCATGGCGCATTTTTGTCAGTAGCAGATCCGTCTGCGCACGAACACCCGCTCGCCCCAGCGGTTGATGTGGGACCGCACGACGACTCTGCAGCCGGCGTAATGGTTCCACCAGCCGCGATGATGATGGCGATGGCGCCAGTAATGATAATCACGCGCACTCAGAGTCAGCGATGTTCCGGCCTCTTTGGCGCCGGCGACTCCCGGCACTCCGGCAACTCCCGTCGCCACGAGAATCGCGATGGCCGCAGCCAAAACGATGCGTTTCATTTGCGTTCCTCCTCTCGTCACCCTGAGAGAAGAAACGACATTCGGCTCGTCGCGGTTCCGCACATTGCGAAAACGCACAGCGAAGAGAACTGAATGCTTGTTCAGGATTGCGGCGCCGCTGCGTCAAGCTGCCGCCAAAACTTCCATGCACTTGTGAAAGAAATAGATCCCGAGCGCTAGGCCGCCGATCGACGACCAGCCTGAAATCATATTACCGGCCCACTGCATGAGCGCGCCGCACGCAATGGCTGTTCCGAATGGAAGCGCCACGAGCAGGATGATGAGCAGGACGTACATGTCAGAGACTCATTTCACCATGGCTGCGACGACGCACACGGTACCAAGAACGAAGGAGCTGAGGTAGCCGCAATAATAGAGCTGGATGGCATTGCCGCCATTGAGGATCGGCCGGTTGGCCTTGGTGCGGGCGACTTCATACAGGATCATGCCGGTCCCGACGGCGAAAAAAGCCACGGCGGCGCCGAGGAATTGAAGCTTTTCCATTGTCCCCCCTTTAACCGGCTTCACTCAAGCACGGCTGGGCCGGGAAGCAAGTCAACTTGCTGTAAAAGAATGTCAGCAGGCGAATGCGCCGCGATAGGAAAATACTCCTTGACAGCGTGACGCTGCTCGGATAGTGATTAGGCACGCTCCACATTTGCGCTCTCGGACGTCCGGCACCCGGCGGAACATCGCCGCGCGCTTCTGCGTTGTTTCCGCGAACGGCGGCACCGTTGCCGTTCAGGGAGCGATCATATGCCGCGGGTGGAAGACGAACGCATCGTTGAAAGCGCGACCGAAGCGCGGGCTGCCGTCACCGGGCACAATGTGCGCTACGTGCTCTTGATCAGTACGCTTGCGGTGATCGTGCTTCTTGCCGTCATTTATATCCTCACGCGCGGCTGAGCCGCAATATTACGCATCATCATGCAAATCGTGCGCCGAATTGTCCGGCGCTTTTTTAGTGTCTACGGTCATGTGGTCTCGCATCAGAAAAGTGTTCGTGCCGCCGGAGTCGAAATCGTCGCGGGTCGCGCGGCTGGTCGCACTCGAACACGGCGGACGGCCGCGCTGGACACCGCGCGATTACTCGGCGCTCGCAAGGGAAGGCTACGCCCGCAACGCCATTGTCTACAGGGCGGTACGGATGATCGCCGAAAGCATCGGTTCGCTGTGTTTCGTTCTCTACGACGGCACCGCCGAGCGCGATACACATCCGCTGCTCGATCTTGTCCGCCGGCCCAACCCGCGTCAGGACGGCGCCTCTTTTTTCGAAGCCGTCGCCTCGCATCTTCTGCTCGCCGGCAACGCCTATGTCGAGGCGGTCACCTTAAGCGGCGGTGCGGACGGTTTGCAGGTTCGCGAACTCTATGCGCTGCGGCCCGATCGTATGAAGCTTGTGGCAGGCGTTGATGGTTGGCCACAGGGCTATGATTATACGGTCGGCGGCCGCACGGTGCGCTTCGATCAGAGTGCGGCGCTGCCGCCGATTCTGCATCTGACGTTCTTCAACCCGGTCGACGATCACTACGGCATGAGCCCGATAGAAGCGGCCGCTGTCGCTATCGATACGCATAACGCCGCGGCCGGCTGGAACAAGGCACTGCTCGACAATGCGGCACGCCCGTCCGGCGCCCTGGTCTATGCCGGCGCCGATGGCACCGTCCTCACCGACGCACAGCACGACCGCATCAAGCAGGCGTTCGCCGAGCAATATCAGGGCGCCACCAATGCCGGACGGCCGCTGGTGCTGGAAGGGGGCCTCGACTGGAAGCCAATGTCGCTCTCACCGCGCGATATGGATTTTCTGGAGGCCAAGCATGCGGCCGCGCGTGAGATCGCGCTGGCGTTTGGCGTGCCGCCAATGCTGCTCGCCATTCCGGGAGACAACACCTATGCAAACTACCAGGAAGCCAACCGCGCCTTCTGGCGGCAGAGCGTGCTTCCGCTCGCCGCGCGAATTGCCTGCGCGTTGACCAACTGGCTGGGGCCCGCTTTTGGCGACGGCCTGGTTCTCGCGGCCGATACCGATCGCGTGGAGGCGCTCTCTTCCGACCGTACCGCGCTCTGGGAGCGCGTAAGCAATGCGACATTTCTGACCGTCAACGAAAAGCGCCTCGCGACCGGTTACGGCGTCGTGGACGGCGGGGACATATTCGCTCGTTAGAACTGGTGAGTTGCGGCGAGGCCGGCGAACCATTGACGCCGGCCGGTGGCGCCCGCCGCGGTGGCGGCGGGCGCCCTTTTCCGCCGATCCGAGCACTGTTCTGAGCGGCACTCCGACGCGCTGTGGGGGCGCGATCCATGACAGATCTTCTGGAGATTTTCATCGAGCGCGGCGATCTCGCGCACCTCGCTTTGCTGCTATGGGCGGCGTCGGCGAGCGGGCTCGCTTGGTTCGCGCTGCGCGAGCTTGCCGCCGCCAGCCGCCGTTTCGACGATTTCGTGCGCGAGCTCGCGCGCTTTAACGAGCGCTGCGAGCACGAAAGGCAGGGTCGCCGCCGGCGCCGAAAAGAAGGAGCCCCGGTTGCCCGGGGCCCCTTTGCGGTCCTCCCGCGTCCTGAGACTTAGTCGAACTTGAACTCCGACATATTCTTGAGCGATTCCTTGGTGGCACCGCTCATGACCGCATGGTCGGGATACCATTTATTTTTGGTCGACGTGCTGGCTGACGCGCTCGGGCTTGTGGCCGGACGTGTCGCGGCGGACCCAGTGGTGCCGGTCGGGGCGGTCGAGGTCGTCGATGTTTTCACCGGCTCATCGACGAATTTCAGCTTGTCCAGCTTCACCAGGATGTCGTGCTTTCCCATGCCAAGGAAGCCGCCGACGCCGATTACGACACCGTCGACCTTACCGGACTTGTCGAGCAGAATTTCACTGATGTCGCCGAGCTTCTCGTTCTGGTCGTTGTAGACGTTCAATCCGATCAGCTTGGAAGCTCGCCACATATCGCCCTGCGCCTTGGGCGCAACAGTCGCCGCCGACGACGCAGCAGGTGGAGTCGACGGCTGCGGCGATGGTGTTGACGAAGCCGGCGGGTTGTTCTGGGCAAATGCGGGGACCAGCATCGTCGATGCGAGCAGGCCGCCGAAAATAATTTTGCGCATAGTGTCACCTCTGAATTTGTGAATCTGAGTTACGAAACGCGGGCGCGGCGACATTGTTCCTGTACCGGCGGTTCCCTTCGTGAGAATCGATTGTGCAGCGCACGTTGCGGCGATCGGCGGTACGTCGCAAATGATTCGAGTGGAACCTTTGGGCGAAGAATTTTGCGTCAATTTTCTAAAGGACGAAAACACGATGGATACGGCGGGCACGGCGACGCGCCGCGACCCTGATAAGCCACGCGACCATCTCGACGTTTTCCGTGAGTTTATCGATCACCTCGAGCGCAACGCGCGCAGTGCCACGGCGGCTGCGCAAAACGAACGCCGGCGGGCCAACGCCCGCTAGCAGGAACCTCCCCACCGTCATGGCCGGACGCTGCGCCGGCCATCCGTGAAGACTTTGATCAGACTCGCTTCACGGGCCCGCGGACCAGCTCCGCGGGTGACGGCCCGATTTTTTTTCACGGCCCGGACCCTCAATGCTCTCTTTGCACTCCGAACCGACGGTTGCCTCCGTTTTTGCGCCGCGCACCACCATCGATGCCGACGGCACAGTGGAGGGCTATGCCAGCCTGTTCGGCGAGATCGACCAGGCGCGCGACATGGTCATGCGCGGGGCTTTTGCCAATACGCTGGCCTCGCGTGGAATCCGTCGAATCCCGATGCTGTTCCAGCATGACCCCTCCGAGCCGGTCGGCATCTGGCTGGAACTGCGCGAGGATTTCCGCGGCCTTTTCGCGCGCGGGCGGCTCATTCCCGAAGTGGCGCGCGGGCGCGAGCTGATCTCGCTGCTGCGGGCAGGGGCGATCGATGGCCTCTCTATCGGCTTCCGCGCATCCAAAGCGCGCATCGATCCGAAGACGCGCATCCGCCGCCTGCATGCGGTCGACCTCTGGGAAATTTCCATCGTCACTTTCCCGCTGCTCGTGGGAGCGCGCGTGCGCGCGGTGAAGCATGCGACCTCAAAGGCGAAGCTGTCATGCGCCCGCACGCGTGCCGAGCGGGAGTGGGTGAAGACAACCGCCGCTCCGCGGCGGCCGTGAATAGAGCGGGCGCCATTTTCGGGCTCTGCTAGACTGATGCCGCTGGCGTCGCCAGCCAGGCATTTCCATGCGGGAGCAGCCGCCAGATGGGGCCGAAACTCGGTACACGCGCGAAAAAATCTGCGACGGGCGTCGCAATTGCGCTGGCGCTAAGCGCATTGCCCCACGCGCCGGCAAGTGCGGCAAAGCCGCCTTACGGGAGCTGCGTCGCCGTGACTAAACAGGAGTATGACAGCGCGAAGAAGCAGCACATGCTCCAAACCCGGTACACGCAATATGTGCGGACAGGCTTGCCCGGTCGGCGCCAGTATTGGTATTGCCGATGAAGGTGTTCGCCCGTTTCAGCCAGGCAAGGCACTGATGCAGGCCACAACGCAAGTCGCGAAGAACGGTTTCCTCCGCGCTGCCGCATTGGCCGTGTCCATCGCCGGCACGCTGTTCTGGCTTTATACATTTTACGGTATAGCCCAGGTGCCGGCCGGTGATGGCTCCGGCTTTCAGTGGATCGCGGTCGTGCCGCTTGGGCTGGTCTTTTTCGTATTTACTTTTCCAGCCCTGGTTTGCGCGTGGAACGGCCAGTTCTTGTGGGCCGCTCTCGTGATTGGTTGCGCGGGCCTCATTGCATTCGCGCTATTATGGAACGAGCTGCTCGGCGAGTTCTATCACACGAGCTAGTGTTGATTGTCGTCGTCCCGCGTGTCGCGATCAGCCAAAAGATGCGCATAGGTTGCAATGACGCGTTGGGCTTCGCGACGGCGTGATTCTTTCAGCGCCTCCATGAAGCGCAAAAGAATTGACTTGCGCGATTCCTTCCGCGCCATGCCAAACATGGCTACGGGGTCGCGAGGACCCGCGTTCGCGGCATTCATGAAGAGCATCCTTTGTGAAGGAACGGATCGCAATGGGGCGATTCTTC
>Ga0070695_100001445_pt1 | contig 13184 bp, 11 predicted proteins | sample KBSK1252metaG_FD_65471 | JGI IMG/M metagenome (GOLD analysis project Ga0070695, IMG submission 65471) | Corn, switchgrass and miscanthus rhizosphere microbial communities from Kellogg Biological Station, Michigan, USA - KBS K1-25-2 metaG | ecosystem: Host-associated > Plants > Roots >...
GTCTCGCGCTCGAACCAAACTGGATCGCTTCGTCCTCGCGAAGCTCGACGAGAAGGGACTGACGCCGTCTCCCGAAGCCGACGCGCGCACGCTGGTCCGCCGCGCGTACGTCGATTTGATCGGTCTGAAGCCGACATACGAGGAAGTCGAGGCCTTCGCGAACGACAAGGCGTCCGACCGCTACGAGAAGCTGATCGACCGCCTGCTGGCCTCGCCGCAGTACGGCGAGCGCTGGGCGCGCTACTGGCTCGACGTCGTGCGGTACGCGGAAGACAATCCGGGCAACATCACGAATCCGCCGTACCCGCACGCGTGGCGGTACCGCGACTGGATCATCGAGAGCCTCAACAAGGACGTCCCGTACGATCGCTTCGTCAAGCTACAGCTCGCCGCCGACCTCATGCCAGGCGCGTCGCGGTCCGACCTCCGGGCGCTCGGCATCATTGCGCTCGGGCCGCAGGATCACAAAGACGTCCGGCTCTCGGTCGACGTGGTCGGCACGATTCAGTTGAACGACTGGGACGAGCGCCTCGACACCGTCAGCCGCGGGCTGCTCGGCCTGTCGGTGGCGTGCGCGCGCTGCCACGATCACAAGTTCGATCCGATTCAGCAGAAGGATTACTACCGCCTCGAAAGCGTCTTCGCGTCGACGCAGCGCGCGCTGCGGCCGTTCTTCGCGATTGATCCCCAGACCGAAACCCGCTTCATGTGGATCTATCAGCGGATGTTCGATCTCCACTACACGGCGAATCTCCTGGAAAGCGATCCGGGATCGAAGCCGGAACAGGCCGCCCGGCAGGTGAAGAAGTTCCGCGAGGAGCTTGCGGCGCTGCAGGCCGAGATCGACGGCATGTCGAAGGCGCATCCGGAGATCGCCGCGTACATCAAGACGGTCCCGTATCCGGGCGAAAAGGATCCGGCGGCAGCGAAGCCCGCCGCCGACAAGGAGAAGGACAGCAAGACGCTTCCTCCGGATCTGGTGCCGAACAGCGCGCGTCAAGCGAACGCGCAGGGTGGCGGCACGCCGCGAAAGCGAATCGATCCGAAGGCGCCGTTCCTCAACTCGGTCTACGACGCCGGCCTGTGGTGGGACGATTCAGAGCCTGACCTCACGTTCTTCAATGCGAAGCCGGGCATGCCGCGCGACCTGCCGCTCTATCGCGGCGGCAACCTCTCGAGTCCGGGCGATCCGGCGCCGCGCGGCTTTCCGCTCGTGCTCGCCAGAGGGTCCGCCGATTTCCAGAACGGCTCGGGACGGCTGGAGCTCGGCGAGAAGATCTTCACCGACGCCGCGCCGCTCAGCGCGCGCGTCATCGTGAATCGCGTCTGGGGCTGGCACTTCGACAAACACCTCGTCTCCACCCCAAGCGATTTCGGCGTGCAGGGTCTGCCGCCGACGCATCCCGAACTGCTCGAGGATCTCTCGGCGCGATTCATCGCGAACGGCTGGTCGCTGAAGTGGCTGCATCGAGAAATCATGCTGTCCGCCACGTATCGGCAATCGAGCCAGCCTCGCGAGCAGCCGCTCGACGCGGATCCGACCAATCAGTGGCTGTGGCGGATGAACCCGCGGCGCATGGACATCGACGCGTATCGTGATTCGTTGCTCCGCATCGCCGGCGCGCTCGATCCGACGATGTACGGGCCGTCGGTCGACATCGAGACGGCTCGACGAAGGACGGTGTACTCCGCGCTCAGCCGGGGACGCAGCAGCGCCGACATCATGAAGCTGTACGACGCGCCACCGCCGATGGCGCACAGCCCGATGCGGCACCTGACGATCAACCCGCTGCAGGCGCTCTTCGTGATGAACAGCGGGTTCGTGCAGACGCTGGCGGCCGATCTGGCAAAGGGTGTCGAGAACAAGACGACACCGGCAGAAAAAGTTCGGGCGCTCTATCGAAGCGTGTTCGCTCGCGACACGGACCCTGAAGAACTGTCGCTCGCCGTGACATATCTGCGCACCGCGAACGTCGCGCGCTACGCCCAGGCGCTGCTCTCGACCAACGAGGTGATCTTTTGGCCATAAAGAATGCGGGGCGGACACATGGGTCCGCCCCTACACCTCAAGGTACACGGTCCGCATCAATACATGCCGTAGGGGCCGACCCATGTGTCGGCCCCGAAGCGGCCGACCCGCGTGTCGGCCCACCACGGATTTCGCGGCGCGACGCGCTGCGTTGCATGTGCGGCGGCATGGGGATGATCGGTCTCGCCGATCTCCTGGCCAGTGACGCGTTCGGCGCGGCGGTTCACACCGTCGGTCCCCATTTCGCGCCCAAAGCCAAACACGTCATCCTGCTCTTCATGACCGGCGGGCCGTCGCAGGTCGATCTCTGGGATCCGAAGCCCGCGCTGGTGAAGTATGCGGGCCAGCGTCCGTCCACCGTGGATCTGCGCACCGAACGTACGACGGCCGGCCTGCTGCCAAGCACGTTCAGCTTCGCGAAGTACGGCAGGGGCGGCATCGAGATGAGCGAGCTGCTGCCGAATCTGGCGACGGTGGCAGACGAGCTCTGCGTGATTCGCTCGATGTTCACGACGAATCCGAATCACGAGCAGGCGCGGAGCATGTTCCATCAGGGCAGCATGATTCTGTCGCGCCCGAGCATGGGCTCGTGGATCTCGTACGGCCTCGGCACCGAGAACAAGAACCTGCCGGCGTTCATGGTGCTCGCCCCGGACGGCGGCGGCTTCACGACCGCCGGCTTCCTGCCGGCCGAGTACCAGGGCACGTCGTTCAACACGTTCGAGACGGCGCCCGACAAGATGATCCGGTTCCTGCGCCCTTCGACAAGCTCAGGGCCGGCAGCGCTGACAACGGACGAGCAGCGCGCACAGCTCGATCTCACGCAGGCGCTGAATCGCCGGCACGAGGGCCGCTTCGGCGAGGATGCGTTCCTCGAAGGGCGCATCGCCTCGATGGAAGCGGCGTTCAGGATGCAGTTCGAGGCGATGGACACGCTCGACGTGATGAAGGAGCCCGAGTCGGTGCGCGAGGCGTACGGCTCGACGCCGTTCGCGCAGGGATGCCTCCTCGCGCGGCGCCTCGTCGAGAGCGGCGTCCGCTTCGTCGTCGTCCATTACGGGCCGGGACAGCCGTGGGACGATCACAAGAAGATCGGCGAGAACCTCCGCGAGCGGTGCCCCAACATGGACAAGGCGTCGGCGGCGCTGATTCGCGATTTGAAGCAGCGCGGGCTGCTCGACGAGACGCTCGTCGTCTGGGGCGGAGAGTTCGGCCGCACGCCGGTCTCGGAGAGCGGCGACGGCCGCGATCACAATCCGTACGGCTTCTCGATGTTCATGGCCGGCGGCGGCGTGAAGGGCGGCCTGACGTACGGCGCCACCGACGAGTTCGGCTTCAAGGCCGTGGAGAACCGGGTGTCGATCCACGATCTCCACGCGACCATCCTGCATCAGCTCGGCATCGACCACGAGAAGCTCACCTACCGCTACGCCGGCCGCGACTTCCGGCTGACCGACGTGTTCGGGACGGTCGTGAAGGACATCCTGATCTAGTGGCGTTGCACGTGTTTGCCGGGCCGCCTTGACACTCGTCACTGACTTCTGTAATTTCTGTCCTGACAGAAATAACTGAACATCATGAACACACTATCGCCGGTCCAGCGCAAGTTCGTGCTCCACTGGGGCGAGATGGGCACGCGCTGGGGCGTGAACCGCACCGTCGCCCAGGTCCACGCGCTGCTCTACCTCTCGCCCGAGCCGCTCCACGCCGACGACATCATGGCCGCGCTCGACGTCGCCCGGTCGAATGTCAGCACCAGCCTCAAGGAGCTTCAGAGCTGGGGCATCGTGAAGCTCGTGCACGTCGTCGGCGACAAACGCGACCACTTCGAGAGCATGAAGGACGTCTGGGAGATGTTCCGCGTCGTCCTCGACGAGCGCAAGAAACGCGAGCTGGACCCGACGATGCGGCTGCTTCACGACTGCATCGTCGAAGCCGACAAGGACAAGGCCACCGACGAGTACACCGAGGAGCGGCTGCGCGAGCTGTACAAGTTTTTCGAGACGACGACGGGGTGGTATGCGCAGGTCCGCCGCTGGCCGACCGCCGCCGTCGTCAAGTTCGTCAAACGCGGCGACAAGATGCTGAAAGCGCTGCGCCTCGCGAACTGATCGTGCGGGAGAAGATGTGATGGCGCCCTGGATTTTCACGTGGACGATCGCGTTGGCGATCTACGCGGCGTGCAAATGGCTGACGTATTGCGAAGCGCGCGCTCGCGGCGTGACGACCAACAGCGTCCGCGCGCTCGGATAGTGGAGTGTCTTTGGTGAAGTGTTCTTGGCGGCCTTTGCGTTCTTCGTCCGTGGGTGACCAGCCATGAGAATCGATCTGACGTTGCTGCTGCAAATCGCCGGAGTGCTGCATCTCGGGTTGATGTGCGCGGGCTTGCTGATGCCGCGCGTCGTCCGCATGCAGTGGCATCTGTACACGCTGCCCCCGTTCATCCGACAGTTGTTCTGGGTGTACTACTCGTTCATCGCGCTCTGCCTTCTCAGCTTCTCCATCATCACGCTCGTGTTCGCCGACACCCTCGCGGCGGGCGGCAGCCTCGCACGCGCGCTGTGCGCCTTCCTGGCGATGTTCTGGATCATGCGGTTGATCGTCGCGACGTTCGTCTTCGATATGGAACCGTACTTGACGAACCGCTACCGCCGTGTCGGTTATCACGCGCTGAACATCGTCTTTGCGTACTTGCCCGTGGTGTACATCCTCGCGGCCAGCCAGCCGCACTGGCTCAAATAGGCGGAAGGAAACAGGACACCGATGAGAATTGCGATCACCGGAGGCACGGGATTCGTCGGCGGTCACCTGGCTCGTGCGCTCGCGGCGGACGGCCATCACCTCGTTCTCATCGCTCGTGGCGCAGACGAGCGCGACCACACCATCCGCCGCTTGCCGAACGCGACGTTTCATCCCGCAGCCACCGACGACGAAGAGCGGCTGGCCGGTTCGGAAGAGATGTCGCTCACCGAGGCCGTCCGGCGCGTGGCTCGCGCGGTCGGGAGGCGTCCGCTGACGTTCCCGCTGCCGCTCTGGTTTCACTACGCGTTCGCGTGGTTCTGCGAACGCACGATGAGGATTCCGCTGATTTCCATCGCGCAGGTGCGTATCCTTTCCGAAGGCGTCGTCGAGCCGCTGCCGGCGTGCAGAGACCTGCCGCCCGATCTGAAACCGGTCCGCCCCTTCACGCCGGAACAGATCCGCGCGGGCCTGCCGGAAGCGAAAGCGTTCGGGCTGGCGGATTGCCGCTGCTCGATCTTCAGATCCAGGAAGGCATGATGAGATCACTCGCCACGTGGACGATTGTCATCTGGGCCGCGCTGCACACGGGCGCCCTCGACCAGGCGCCTCAGCGCACGCAGGCGCCGGCGACCGACGGCAGACTGAACATCATCGCGTTCGGGGCGCATCCCGATGACTGCGATCAGCGCGCGGGCGGCACCGCGGCGAAGTACGCCGCGCTCGGCCACCGCGTGCGGTTCGTGTCGATCACCAACGGCGACGCCGGGCATCAGACGGAGGGAGGCGGCGCGCTCGCCGCGCGGCGGCGCGCCGAAGCGCAGGCGGCCGGACGCAAAATCGGCGTCGACTACGTCGTGCTCGACAATCACGACGGCGAGCTGCTGCCGACGCTCGCCGTGCGCGAGCAGATCATCCGGCAGATCCGTCAGTGGAACGCGGACCTCGTGCTGGCGCCGCGGCCGAACGACTATCATCCCGACCATCGCTACACCGGCATCCTCGTGCAGGACGCCGCCTACATGGTCGTCGTCCCGAATGTCGCGCCCGATACGCCGGCCCTTCGCAAGAACCCGGTGTTCATGTATTTCGAGGACGGATTCCAGAAGCCGCAACCGTTCGCGCCCGACGTCGCCGTGTCGATAGACGAGGTGATCGACAAGAAGATCGACATGCTGGACGCGCACGTGTCGCAGATGTACGAGTGGCTGCCGTGGGTCGCCGGCAATCTGGAGGCGGTCCCGAAAGATCCAACCGCGCGCAGGCGCTGGCTGTTCGAGACGCGCGCCCCTCGGCCGACGCCCGCCGTCAGGGCGACGCTCGTCCAGTGGTACGGGAAAGAAAAAGGCGACGCCGTCCGCTACGCCGAGGCGTTCGAGATCTGCGAGTACGGCACGCGCCCCGACCAGGCGATGATTCGAAAGCTGTTTCCGTTTCTACCTTGAGACCGAGCGACGGCGACTTGTCGAAATGCAACCACGAAACCACGAAAAAAAATCCTTTTAGACAAGACGCCTTTTCGCGTCTCGCGTCCTCGCAGTTGCATTCCGCAGACTTGACTGCGGTGTGACAAGCGCGGTCATCGTGCTGCGATCGCAGCGTGACAAAAGAAAGAGTGTTTTCGTGTTTTCGTGGTTTCGTGGTTGCATTTAGTGGATGCAGTGGCAGCGTGACACGGAATCAACGCTCGACAAATAGCAACTCCCCGAAGCGCTGATAGTCGTGGAACGTGTTGCCGACGCGCGACCACTCCCACTGGGTGCGTTTCCCCTCGTCGTAATCCATGCGATAGAAGTTGGCGCGCCACTGCGTGCCTGGCTTGGGCGGCACGTTCTGCAACGGTCTGAGCAGCGCGTACGGGATGAAGAATTCGGCGCGCCATCCCTGGATCGACGCCTGCGACTGCTTCGGTCCGCCGGTGGTGCTGGTCGCCTTGCGCGTCAGCCGATCGCGCTCGTAGTGCCAGGGCCGCCAGCCGAGAAACTGACCGCCGAAATTCGGAATCAGGATCGGAAGCTCGCGATTGAGCGGTGAGATCTCGTACTCGAAGTAGGTGGGATAGCGCTCGTCGGTCCAGAGGAAGACTTCGAACACATCCTCGTTCCACAGGTCCATGAAATCCTCGTTCATGGTCGCTGTGAGCGTGCGGTCGGTGGCGTCCATCAGAAAATACAGGCCGGTGTTCGAGTAGAGCATCTTGAACCGCGATTCGTACGGGTGACTGCCGCCGTCGCGGACGCGAAGCGGCACCCAGTCGATCGGCCGCCATGCCGCGTGATCGCCGGTGCCCGCGACCTCGAAGTCCGCCGTGGGTCTGACCGACAATCGCGGCCGCTCCCCCGCCTGCGCGTGCACGCCACCCGGCGAGTCAATCATGGGCGCCACCAGCCAGAATGCCGTCACGACGAGAAAGACCGCTTGCCGACATGTCATTTGTGCTCCAATCTTCACGCGCGTAGCGGAGAACATCGATGAGCATCAGACTAAACCCAAAGGCGGTTGGACTGTGGCCGCTTCTCGGAAGCATCGCCTTCGGTCTCGCCGCGATGGCGGCGAGACCGCACACCCAATCCGCAACTCCATACGTCCCCAAGCAAAGCGATCGTCCGTCCAGCCTGTCCGGCGACGAGCCCGGGTTTCAGCCGATCTTCGACGGCAGAACGCTGACGGGCTGGGACGGCAACCCGACCTACTGGCGCGTCGAGAACGGCGCGCTCGTGGGTGAAATCACGCCGACCACCGTCGTCAAGAGCAACACGTTCATCATCTGGCGCGGCGGCAAGCCTCGGGATTTCGAGTTGAAGATGGACTTCCGCATCACCGAGAGCGGCAACAGCGGCATCAACTACCGCAGCGTCGTCGTGCCCGATCCGGTCACGCCCGAGAACACGTTCTCGATGCGCGGCTATCAGTTCGATCTCGACGGCCGGAGACGATACACCGGCAACAACTACGAGGAAAAGGGGCGGCTTTTTCTCGCCGTGCGCGGACAGATGACGCACGTCGTCGGCGGGCGCCCGCCGATCGTGACCTCGACTTTCGGCGACGAGAACGAGCTCGGCAGCGTCGCCACCCCCGACTGGAACGCGGCGCATCTCATCGTTCGCGGGAACACCGCGACGCACATCCTCAACGGCCGACTGATGAGCGTCACGATCGACGACGACGCTGCGAACCGACCGAGTGATGGACTCATCGGGGTGCAGGTGCACGTCGGCCCGCCGATGAAGGTAGAGTATCGGAACATCCGGCTGAAGAACTGGTAGGTGTCGCATGCGGTCACTGATTCATGCGTGTTCGTTCGCTGCGGCGATGCTCGTGTGCGTGCTCGATCTCGGATCGACGTCCGGGGAGGCGCGGACGGGCCAGACCCTTCCCCAGCCGACGGTGCCGCTGCAGCCGCTGGCGCAGCAGGTGCGGCGTCTCGCCACCGCGTTCACCTACCTCGGCCAGCCGCTCGCGGAGCGCGATCAGCGGGAGATCGATCAGGCCGTCGCCGCGACCGACGAAGAGGACGCCGTCCGGCGGCTGCAGACGACGCTCGACAAGTACGTCCTCGCGTTCGTGGACATCAGCGCGGAAGGCCGGGTGAAGGTCGAGCGAGGGCCGGCGGCGCCCGAGCTCGTCGAAGGGGGCACGCGGCTGTTCCTCGTCAAGGTTTGGAACCAGGCGAACGTGACGGCGCCGCTGCGCGTCGAGAGCCCGAACATGGGCAACGTGTACATCAGATCGAATGGCTCGCCGCAGCCGGCGGCGGCGCTCACGCTCCGCGACGTGCGCGAGCGCTGGGCGCACCTGTCGATTTACGACAAGCCGCCGATGCCACGCCGCCTGTCGGGCCTCGCGATCGAATACGTCATTCTCGAAGTCTTCAGCCGCGACAGCGGTCAGCGCGCGGCCGAGATCGCCTTCAACGTCGGCCAGGGATCGCAGGACATCGGATTCAGAAACGACGTCTCGATCGTGTTCACCGCGAAGCCGACCCGGCCGATCACGCTGCGCGTGCGCGACGAGAACGGCCGCCCGGCGTTCGCGTCGTTCCTGATCCGCGATCGCTTCAATCAAGTCTTTCCACATCAGGCGAAGCGGCTGGCGCCCGACTTCTTCTTCCAGCCGCAAATCTACCGACGAGACGGTGAGTCGATCCGCCTGCCCGCGGGAGACTACACGGTTGCCTACAACGCGGGGCCTGAGTACCTCCCGCTGACGAAGGCGTTCCGCGTCGACGCCGCCGGTCCGTCCGAGCTGTCGTTCACGCTCGAGCGATGGATCGATCCGTCGAAGCTCGGCTGGTATTCCGGCGATCATCACATTCACGCGGCGGGCTGCTCGCATTATCAGAATCCGACCGAGGGCGTCCTGCCCGAAGACATGATTCGTCAGATTCAGGGCGAAGCGCTCAATCTCGGATCGGTGCTGACGTGGGGCCCCTGCTACTACTATCAAAAGCAATTCTTCACGGGCGAAGACCACGGACTGTCCAAACCCGATCGCCTGATGCACTACGACCTCGAAGTGTCGGGCTTTCCGTCCAGCCACTCCGGACATCTCGTGCTGCTCGGTCTCAAGGATCAGGATTACCCGAAGACGCACCGCATCGAAGACTGGCCGTCATGGGATCTGCCGATTCTGAAGTGGGCCAGGTCTCAGGGCGCCGTCGTCGGATTCGCGCACTCGGGATGGGGGCTGGACGTGCAGGACCGGCAGATTCCGAGTTTCGAGATGCCGGCGTTCGACAGCATCGGCGCCAACGAATACATCGTCGACGTCACGCATCCGGGCACGGTCGACTTCATCTCGACGATGGATACGCCGCCGGTCGCGGAGCTCAGCATCTGGTATCACACGCTGAACGTCGGCTTCCGGACGCGCGTCAGCGGCGAGACCGACTTCCCGTGCATCTACGACGCTCGCGTGGGCATCGGGCGGACGTACTCGAAAGTCGACGGCGGTCTCACGTTCGATCGCTGGCTGACCGGCATGCGGAGCGGCCGCAGCTACGTCTCGGACGGCAAGAGCCACCTGTTCGATTTCACCGTCAACGGTCTGCCGGCCGGACAGCGCGACAGCGAGCTGACGCTGAATGGCGCCGAGAACGCTCGCGTTCAGCTTCGAGCCGCGGCGTATCTGGACGCGGTGCCGAACGAGGAGATCCGCGCGCGAGCGCCGGACCAGAAACCGTATTGGGACGTCGAGCGCGCGCGGATCGGGAAGTCGCGCGAAGTTCCCGTCGAGCTGATCGTCAACGGCGCTGCGGTCGCCTCGAAGAACATCGTCGCCGATGGACAGATCGTGGACGTGTCGTTCGATGTGCCCATCGACAAGAGCAGCTGGATTGCGGTCCGCATCCTGCCCTCGTCTCACACGAATCCGGTGTTCGTGGTGGTGGGCGGCAAGCCGATTCGCGCGTCGCGCCGGAGCGCCGAGTGGTGCCTGACGGCGGTCAACCAGTGCTGGACGCAGAAGTCGCCCGCGATCCGATCCACGGAACGCGACGAGGCGCGCGCCGCGTACGATCACGCGCGCGACGTATACAAGCGGCTCATCGCTGAATCGTCGCCAGGCCGCTGACCGATCACGTGGTCATCGCCGCAGGTTGAAACCAGCGAGAAGGCTCACGCGGACGCCCGACTTCGACGGAGCCACGGCGAGATTGACCGGAAAGTTCAACGCACCCGAGCGGAACGTCGTTCCCGCGGCAAACACCAGCGCGGTGCCGACCGGCGTGACGTTGGGACCGATGCCGAACTCCAGGCCCTCCCTGGTCCTGAGACCCGCAAGCCAGCTGAAGCTGGGGAGCACGACGCCCTGCTCGAGCCCTCCGGCCAGCACCACGAATTCGGTGACGGCCGTCAGGCCGTTGTTGCCGCCGTAGAGACGCTTCTCGAACTGCCAGCCGAACTGCGTGACGAGCGGGCGAACCCGCAGGCTCTTGTTCGCGAGGCTGTTGAGAACACCGTCGCTCAGGACCGTGACGCCGACGCGCGGCCCCGACAGGTCGATCTCCTTCGAGACTGGCGGAATCGTTTGACTGAGTGCGGGGGTTGAGAGCATCACGGTGAGAACAAGCGCACGCCGCGCATCGCGAAGAACCGTCCACATCACGCACCTCCCCGGCGAATCGCCGGCACGTCCCGTTACGGGCTCAGTGGAGAGTGCGAAAACGGCGCGCGCATGGGCTCAGACGACGTCGGTTGCCGTGCTTACCGACATTGCGCGCTATTTCACCGGGCGGACAGCCGGTCATCCTGAAAGCGTCGACGCGAGCGTCGACGCGAGGACGTCCGCATCCTCGATGGTGAACGGCATCGGCGGGCGGATCTTGAGGACGTTGTGGTGCGGGCCGTCGGTGCCGATGAGGATGCCTTCCTCTCGAAGACGGTTCACGATCTCCGCCGCTTCATTCGTCGCCGGCTCGAGCGTCTTGCGATCGCGCACGAGCTCGACGCCGATGAACAATCCCGAACCGCGGACGTCGCCAACGAGCGGGCTTCGATCGACCAGCGGCCGCAGGCGCGCGAGGAGATGCGCGCCGACGCGGTCCGCATGCGCCTGCAGACCTTCCTCCTGGACGACGTCGAGCACCGCGAGTCCGATCGCGCACGACACGGTGTTGCCGCCGAACGTGCTGAAGAACTCCATGCCGTTGTCGAATGACGCGGCAATCTCCGGCGTCGTCACGACCGCGCCCATCGGATGACCGTTGCCGATCGGTTTGCCGAGGACGACGATGTCGGGCACGACGCCTTGCTCTTCGAAGCCGTAGAAATCGGATCCAATTCGGCCGTACGCCGTCTGCACTTCGTCCGCGATACAGACACCGCCCGCGTCACGGACGCGCGCGTAGACCGAGGCCAGATATCCGGGCGGAAACATGATCTGGCCGGCGACGCTCGGGCAGCTCTCAGCGATGAAGCCGCAAAGGCCCGTTCCCGCCCCTCGCACGCGATCGACCGCCTGCGAGACGGTTTCGGCGTACATCGGGCCCGCCTCGGGGTCATCCTTTCTATATATGCCTCTGTACACATCCGGCACCGGCACCACGTGGACCCAGGGCGGCTGCCCTGCTCCTCCGGGTCCGTTGAACTTGTACGGGCTGATCTCGACGAGCGTCGTCGTGTTTCCGTGATACGCGCCGTCGAGCACGATGAGGTCGCGCTGCCGCGTGTGCGCGCGCGTGAGACGAAGCGCCACCTCGTTGGCCTCGCTTCCTGAGTTCACGAAGTAGCAGACGCGCAGCGGGTCGGGCAGGGTCGCGGTGAGCCGCTCGGCATAGCGCGCGAGATTCTCGTGGAGGTATCGCGTGTTCGTATTCACCGCGCGCATCTGCCGCTCCGCGGCGTCGACGACGCGCGGATGGCAGTGGCCGACGTGGGGCACGTTGTTGTAGCCGTCGATGTAGCGGCGGCCGGTCTCGTCGAAGAGATACTGCATCGAGCCGCGGACGATCTGGACGGGATGGCGATAACCGATGCTCAGGTTGCGGCCGACGTGGCGCTGCCGCACGGCGAGAATGTCGACGTTATGCATGGCGTCCGAGTGACATGCGCCGGATTATGTCATCGCTGTATACTTCGCCGCATTCCGGCGCATTCATGAGGACGACCATGAGAAAAATGTCGCGTCGCGAGCTCGCGCGGATGGTGGCCGCTGTAGGAGCGGCGTCGGCCACGGGGGGCGTTTCGCTCGAAGCGCAGACACCTCCTTCGTCCAGCTACATCGGCCCGCTGACCGGCGTCACGACGGGACTCGACGGCCGCCGGTTCGATCCGGTGGCGTACACGCACGAGCGGTACGCGGCGGCGCCGCGCCGCCTGCGATTCGAAGCCCGCACGCGCGGCGAGGGCGAGGCGTGGCAGAAGACGCTGCGGACGAAGCTGATCGATCTCATCGGCGGCTTTCCGTCCGAGCGGCAGACGCTCCGACCCGTCACACTCGAAACCCGGACCTTCTCCGGGTACCGGCGCGAGAAGATCGTGTTCGAGAGCCGGCCGGGCGTCAGCGTGCTCGCGTACGTTCTGCTTCCCGAAAAAGCGCGGCGCCCCGCGGCGACGATGATCTGCGTGCCGGGTCACGGCCGCGGCGTCGACGACATCGTCGGCATCGACGATCAGGGACGCGATCGGACCGACAAGGCCGGCTACCAGCACGACTTCGCCATCCAGGTGGTGGAAGCGGGCATGGCGGCGGTCGCGATCGAGCCGATGGGATTCGGGTGCCGGCGCGATCCGATCAACGCGCGCCAGGGCCTGTCGCGCAAGGCGTGCGACCCGGCCGCGGGCGGCGCCCTGCTCGTCGGCGAGACGATGATCGCGTGGCGTGTGTGGGACGTGATGCGCACGCTCGACTACATCGCGACACGGTCCGAGCTGGACGCCAACCGCGTCGGCTGCATGGGGATCTCGGGCGGCGGCAC
>Ga0070695_100001446_pt1 | contig 13180 bp, 10 predicted proteins | sample KBSK1252metaG_FD_65471 | JGI IMG/M metagenome (GOLD analysis project Ga0070695, IMG submission 65471) | Corn, switchgrass and miscanthus rhizosphere microbial communities from Kellogg Biological Station, Michigan, USA - KBS K1-25-2 metaG | ecosystem: Host-associated > Plants > Roots >...
GCGAGCAGGAATGACGCAACGTTGGCGCATGCGATCAGGAACACGGCGCCGGCCGCGACGCTCAGCAGACCGGCGATGCGCGACATGCCGGCCGCCGTCTCCGGCGTCATCCCGGTATAGGGAAGCACGACGACCGTCGCGTTCACCGCGGCCCGGGCCCGATCGATGGAAACGCCCGGGCGCAGGCGCGCGAGCGCCCAGAAGCTCGAGCCGCTGCGATCGAGTGTTTGAAGGGACTCCTCGCCGAGGGGCACCCAGAGGTCGACCGCGCGGCCAAGATACAAACCTTCGAGCGGCTCCGGGCTGACGCCGGCGACGCGGGTCTCGACGCCGTCGATGCGTATGCGCCCGGCGTGAATGTCGGCGGCGGCGTCGAACTCGGCCTGCCAGACGCGATGACTGATGACGACGCCCTGGCCCAACGACATGTGAAAGGCCTCGGCGAGCGCGGGGGTCACGGCCGCCACCGACATCACCCGCGATCGATCGGTCAGTACGACGTTGCCCTGCGACTCGCGGACGGCGCCGACCAACTCGAACACGTCGCGCTGCGCCTCGAGCGATACATAGCTCTCGTACGACACCGGGCCGAACGCGCCCTGACCGTCCCGCGCGAAGAGCGAAACGACGCGGTCCATCCCCGGGAGCGGCACGTTGGGGGTGAGAGACCCGTGGACGAATCCAAACACGGATGCGTTGCTGCCGATGCCCAACGCAATCGAGAACAACAACGCGAGCGCCACCCCAGGCGTTCGCGCGAGACTCCTCGCCGAATATCGAAGGTCGGTCAACGCGGCCACGCGCAGCGGATCGTGCCACGCTCGGGCGCCGGCGGCCTCACCAGATCTTCAGCCCACGGGCGTCATGCCGCCCGTGCCGCCCGCGCCTTCGGCCGCGCGCGACTCGAATACGGCTGTCTCGAAGGCGGGAGCGACCAACGTGTCGCATGACGATCGCTGATGTCTGCCGGAACGCCGGAGCTCGCACATTCGGTCGCGAGTGAATTTCTCAAGCATCGTGAAGCCGCCGTCTTGAACACTACGGCCTGCCACGCTACAGTTTTTTGGTCGCTCACCAGCAGCCTGCCGACGAGCGTCCTCTCGCCACGCAAGCCGCTTCCGAGCAGCGCCGGTTCGTCCCACTCGCTTCAGGGTTCTGCCATGCCAAACGACGCCTTGCTCAATCGAATCCGCGCCGAGTATCTCGAAATGCCCGGCTTGCGACTGACGCTCGAGCAGGCGCAACGGCTGTGCGGCGTCGAGCGGACGGCCTGCAAGGCGGTCCTCGAGGAACTGGTGGACGCCGAGTTCCTCTGCAAGAAGGCGAACGGCGCCTACGCGCGGTTGTCCGATGGAGAGGTTCGATCTCAGCAAACGGTGCAAACCGACGCGGGCGTCGAAACCTCTGCGCGAAGCGGTCGTCGCCGTCTGACACAGACGGCGCGCGACGCCTGACGTCCAGCAGCGCCAGTCGTGTACAGTTGCCCTCCGACTGGAGCTGAAGTGGATACCGCTGGCACACCTCACGGCCGCATCACATGCGCCGGGCTGGTTCTCCTCTCCGCGACGATCGCCGCATGTACGTCGTCGACACCGGAGCCGGCACCTGCGCAAACCGCCGGGACTCTACAGGCCGCCGCGCTCTGGGGTGACCTCAAGCCGACCGTGTCCGTGAAGGAATTGATGAAGTACATGATCGATCCGGCCGCGGACAACCTCTTCAACGCAGTCGGCAGCACGATCACCAAAGACGGGATTGTCGACGTAGAGCCGAGGACCGAGGAGGACTGGGACAAGATCCGCATCGGCGCGGTCTCGCTGGCAGAAGGCGTGTACCTGCTCAAAATCCGCCGGCCGTTCACGCCGCCTGGCGACGAGAACAACAGCACCGGACCGGACGCGGTCGAATTGTCGCCGGCCGCGATCACGGCGAAGGTCGAACGCGATCCCGTGGAGTGGAACGCACGCATCGAGGCGCTCCGCAACGTGGCGCTCGAAGCGCTCGACGTCGTCAAGCGAAAAGACGTCGGCGAGCTGTGGGACCTCGGCGAGAATCTCGACAACGCATGCGAAGCGTGTCATCGCAGCTATTGGTATCCGGGCGAAGGCGCCGAGTTCTATCAGAAGCTCCAGCGCCGCCTGGAGCAATTGCGCGACCAGCCGCCGCGTGGGATCAGCAGCGCGAAGCCGCAGAAGCAATGAGGGTCCGCACATGAGGGTCGGATCGAGACGGGCGATCGCCGCTGCGATCATCATGACGCTCGCGGCGGCGATTGGATCGGGCCGGCGCGCCGCGGCACAAGGCGCGCAGGCCGCGGCGTCGACGAAACCGAAGATGGTCGAGGACGTCTTCAAGAACGTCCAGGCGCTCAAAGGCCTCGGCGTCGACGACTTCCTGCTGACGATGGGCATCATGTCCGCCGCGGTCGGTTCCGACTGCGTCGGCTGTCATCCGTCGGCCGGCACCGATCACGTCGACTGGGCGCTCGACACGCCGAGAAAGCGGACCGCGCGCCGCATGGTGCAGATGGTGACCGCGATCAACCGCGACAACTTCAACGGACGGCAGATCGTCACCTGCTGGACGTGTCATCGCGGTCGCGATCGGCCGGTGACGACGATGACATTGGACGTCGTCTACGGTCCGCCGGCCGATGAATCCGCAGACGACGTGCTCACCCAGGCGCAGGGAGTGCCGTCGGTCGATCAGGTGCTCGACAAATATCTGCAGGCGATCGGTGGAACCCGGAATGTCGCGGGCGTCACCAGCTTCGTCGCCAGCGGCAAGAGCGTCGGCTATCGCGGGTTCGGCGGCGGCGGTCTCGTCGAAGTGTCGGCGCAGGCGCCCGACAAGCGCGCGATCCACATCAGCTTCCCGGAATATCCAGACCGCGGCGTCAGCGTCAGGACCTACGACGGCCGGACCGGCTGGATCGCGACGCCGCTCGCAGTCGTCCGGAAATACGAGCTGGCGGGAAGCGAGCGGGACGGCGCGAGATTGGATGCGATGCTGTCCTTCCCCACGCAGATCAAACAGGCGCTCACGAATCTGCGCGTCGGTCCGCCGTCGACGATCGGAGACCAGGACGTGACGGTCCTTCAGGGAAACGGCCCGAACGGCACGCTGGCGACGTTGTACTTCGACGACGCGTCAGGCCTGCTGGTGCGGATGGTGCGTCACGGCCGATCGCCGATCGGCCGCGTGCCGACGCAGGTGGACTACTCCGACTATCGCGACGTCGGCGGCATCAGGTTTCCGTTCCGCTGGACATTCGCATGGCTGGACGGCCGCGACAACTTCGAGTTCGGCGATGTGAAAGTGAATGTCCAGATCGACGCCGCCACATTCGGCGAACCGAATGTCAGCATCCCGTAGAAAACACGCGCTCGCCGCGCTGGCGGGCGTGGCGCTCTGTGCGGCGCAGGGTTCGGCATCGGCTGTCGACGCGGCGTTCGCGAATTTCTTTCACGCTCGCACTGCGCGAGAGGCTGCCGCCGCCTCGGATCGGATCGTCGCGAGCGGCGTTGGATTCGACGAGGCGTTCGGCCGGCTCAGGCGAGGCCGTGTCTACTCGCGCGACGTGCCCCGCGGCGTCGTGCAAGCGAGCTATCGCAGCGAGGCTGGTGAGTACTTCTACACGCTCGACGTTCCGGAGAGCTACGACCCCGCACGCCGGTATCAGGTCCGCGTGCAGCTTCACGGCGGCGTCGGACGCCTCGAAGCCAGCGGACCTCCGCGTGCTGGATCAGGCGGCCGGCTGCCGGGCGTCGAACAGATCTACGTCATGCCGTACGCCTGGCGCGACGCGCCGTGGTGGAGCGGACGCCAGATCGAGAATCTCCGCGCGATTCTCGACGCCGTGAAGCGGACGTACAACGTCGACGAGAACCGCTTCGTCGTCTCCGGCGTATCCGACGGTGGAACCGGAGCCTATTACGCGGCGATGCGCGATACGACGCCCTTCGCGAGCTTCCTGGCGCTGAACGGCTTCATCCTGGTCCTGAAGAACGAGACGGCTGAAGCCGATGGCGATCTGTTTCCCAACAACCTGCGGAACAAGCCGCTCTTCATCGTCAATGGCGGACGCGATCCGATGTATCCGACGAGCCTCGTCGATCCGTCTGTCGAGCACCTGAAGAACGCCGGCGTCGATCTCGTGTATCGACCGCAGCCCGGCGCGGCGCACGACACGTCGTGGTGGCCCGAGATCGAGGATTCATTCGAGCGGTTCGTCGCCGATCATCCACGCACGCCGTTGCCCGATGCGCTGACCTGGGAAAGCGGACCGCCGAACATCCCGAGCCGCGCGCATTGGCTGGTCATCGATCGCCTCGGTGCCGGCGAGCCGAACGCGTCCTCGTTGTCCGACGTGAACAGGATGTCGGTGCGTCCCGCCCTCGACTTCGGGATCCGCGGCAGCGGCACGCGCATCAATCGCGTGATCAAAGGATCCAACGCCGAACAGATCGGCCTCCGGTCAGGTGATGTCGTGCTCACAATCAACAATCAACCCGCATCTCCCGGCACCGATCTCGCGGAGCTTCTGCGCGGCTATCCGTCCGGCCGGCCGCTGTTGATCACGGTCGCGCGCGGCGGTGAATCGGTGCGCGTGTCGGGGCGCTACGCGCCGTCCGTGCTGCCGGGCGAATCCGACGCCATGTTTCCGCGGCAGCGCGAGTCGGGTCGCGTCGATCTGATGCGGACTGGAAACACGATCGAGGCGAAGACCAGAGGCGTGGCCGCGTTCACGCTGCTGCTGTCGCCGGATCAGTTCGATCTGAATCGCGCGGTCACGGTGGTGGTGAACGGGCGGACGGTCTTCGACGGGATCGTTCAGCGGGACATCCGGACGCTGCTCAACTGGGCCGCGCGCGACAACGACCGGACGATGCTCTTCGCGGCCGAATTACCGATCTCGACACCGTAGCGCAGCCCTTCAGGGCTGCCGTCAGCCATTGGCAGGCCCAAAAAGGCCTGCGCTACCTTGGTTCGTCGGTGCCGGCGAAGATCTTCGTGCCGTCGGGCATCGTGATGTTCGTGGCGTTCGCGAACTCCTTGCCGTTCTTGGCGGCAAATCCCTCGACCTTGATGATCGCGCCGACCTTCATCGAGCTCTTCTTCCAGCCGCGGCGCAGCAGCGCGCTGGGCGGGCCCATCTCGATCGCCCAGTTCACGACTTTGCCCTCGGGATTCTTCACGTCGATGTAGATCCACGCGTGCGGATTCGTCCAGTCCGCTTTCGTGAGCGCGCCCTCGAGCCGGACCGGCTTGTCCTGATCGAATTCCGCCGAGAACGCATGATGCGCGCCTACCGCCGCGGTGAGCAAGATGACGCCAACACTGAAGATGGCGATCGTTCGCTGCATGTTCCCCTCGTTCACGTAGTCGAGGCCTTTGCGTTCTTCTCTTCTACGGCACGCTGACGCGAATCCCGGTGATGTCGGTGTTCGTCATCAGCAGCAGGTTCTTGTCGTTGCCTTCGAAACAGGCGTACTCGACGGGCACGTAGCCTTTCGGCGCGCGCGCGAACGCATAGTACGCGATGGTCCACGGCTGTGTGAACACCTTTGGATCTTCGAGCCGCGCTTCGTAGTGGATCGTGTTGGCGTCGATCGGCGTATAGCGTTCGGTCACGCGATATTGATTGCTGTGCGGAATGCCGTGGCCGGTCGTCAGCGACTCCGCGGGAACGCCGGGCGTTGCGGAGATCGCGCCGATCACCCAGTTGTTGCTGAGATTGTTCGTGAAGTTCGTCACCTCGACGACGAGGACGTTGCCTTCCCAGCGGCCGCGCGACACGCCCATCGCCTTGCGGATGTTCGGATCGAGCGGCGGACGCCCGTCGATCGGGATCGTCCGATACAGGTGGCTCTGCTCGTAGAAGATGACCACGTAACCAGGCTTCTGAAAGATTTGATAGCCGACCACCGGCGCGGGAATCGTGGAGCGCGGCACGCCGGGGGCGAGACACAGCACGCGACCGTCGAGGTGTTCGATCTTTTCCTGGTTCGCGATGATCTCCTTGCGTCGGGCCAGCGCCTCGGGCGTCAACGGGATCTTGCCGTCCGGCGGATCCACGCCCACCGGCCGCACCTGCGCCCCCTCGGGCAGCTTCGGGCGTTCGTTGAGGCTGTACGAGAATTCGCTGTTCGCGCGGTTCGGCGCGCGGTTCGAGAGCGGCACGAGAGGCGTTTCGATACCGCGAGGCAGCGGGATCGCAACGTAGAGGCCGGAGATGTCCGGCTGGCCGTCGGCAGTCCGCGGCGGAACAAAAGTGCTGGCCGGTCGCGTGTAGGGCGGATAGCTCGCAGGCGCGGCGCCGCGTCCATCCTGTGCGCCGCCGATAGTCGGCAGATACAGCACGACGAGCAGGAGACCCGCAATCGTGGTCGACGTTCTCATGGCTTACCGCCTCGCCCTTTGAACAGCTTCTCGTACACGTGCTCGGCGCATTCGTAATCGAGCAGCTCGAGGTTCTTCTCGAGCCGGCGATAGATGATCATGCTCATCTTCCACGGCCGCGTGAAGACCTTGGCATCGTCGATCGTCGCCTCGTAATTGAGGTGGGCGGCGTCCATCGGCGTGAAGCGCTCGGTGACCTTGAGCGCGTCGCTGTGGAAGTTTCCTGCCTGGTCGAACCAGGTCTTGTCGCCCAGGCTCACCGTGTCGACGACCAGCGCGTCGCCTTCCCACTTTCCGCGCGCGTCGCCCATCCAGAAGTCCAGATCCTCGAGATGGGGCGTCCCGTCCAGGAAGATCGTGCGCGTGGCGTGGGCGAATTCGTACGCGATCCCGATGTGGTTCGGCGTCTGCGTGATTTCAAAGGGAAACGGCAGATACGTGGCGCGCGGCACGCCGGGCATGTAGCATTTCCGGAGCGGATCGGCCATGAGCCGGTTCTGAAAATTCTCGTTCCGCTTCGCCAACGCCCACGGCTGGTACGGGATGGCGCCGCCTTCGACGACGCTGAAGCCCGCGGGGACGCCTTCGCTCGCCGAATGCGCCTCGATATTCCAATGCGCGGTGCCGAGGACCTGCCAGATTCCGTTCAGATCCGGCTTGCGGTCAGGAGTACGCGGTCCGTTATACGTGGACGCGGCCGTGACGACCGGCGCGCGTGGCGCCGCGCCCCGCTGCGCCTGGGCGAGGCCGGCGGCGATGCCAAGTGTCAGCAAGGCGCCGATGGTCGCGATCGGCTTCTTCATCCCGACTCGCGAGAGTCTACCTCACGCCGCATCAATTCGGGCGAGGTCAGGGCGAAGTCTGGCCGTTTCACGGCGCCGCAAACCGCGCGACGCGATCGCCGCGCACCGATCCAACCCAGATTTCCTTTCCGAGCTGAATCGCCACGGTCGAGAAGTTGAATGTGTCGTTGTATGGATAGCTGATGAGATCCTGGACCTTCAGCGTGTTCGGATCGATCTTGATCACTCGTGACGTCGCCATCGCGAACCCGCCCGCGGCCGGGATCTGCTGACCGGCGCCGATGAGCGAGCCATCGGGCGCCCACCGAAGGTTGTCGAGGCGGAAGCCTACCGGAATTTCGTCGCGCTTGACCGGCGTCTGGCCGCGCGAGAATCGCATGAACGTCTGGCTGCCCCAGCCGGCCATGTAGAACCACTTGCCGTCCTTCGAGATCTCGATGCCGTTCGCACCCGATGCTTCGCTGCCCGGCGCGATCTTCCATCCGGTGCCGCTGTGCCACTCCCAGAGCTCGCCGTTTTTCTCGCCGGCCTGCATGTTGGCGCGTCCGCGCGCGGCGCCTCGCGGCTGAAAATTCGTCGACGCGAAGCCGCCGTCCGGCAGAGCCACGACAGAGTTCAGGCCGATCGGCTCGGGCGCCACGGCGCAGCCCACCCACGTCAACGCCGGTGGCTTCGCACGCGCGTCGAACTCGAACACCTCGATCGACTCCCTGTTGCCGTGATGAACGACGTACAGCGTATGGACCGCGTTCCTGCCCGGACGAAGAAACAGACCGTGCGCCCTGAACTTGTCTTTCTCGTCAGGATCGATCGGACCCGGACATGAATCGTACGTCTTCGCATCGAGCCGCTGCTTGAGCGAGGCGCTCGGGTACAGCGGGGTCGTGGTCTTGTCCTTGACGCTGATCAACGTGATGGCGCCGGGCGCGGCATCGCCAGAGGCGATCACCCATTGGCCGCCGGGGACGACGACGAGATCCTCGGGCCCCACGAGACCACAGACGAACTGCACGTTTGCCAAGGCGTCGCATCCCGCCGGCTTCTGGAGAGCCACTCCGTGCAGGAGCCCGACGGCCACCGATACACCAACCAGCGCCAGAAGTTTCACGAGTTCCTCCTCTTTGCGAGCCGGATTCCTCATCGCGGGGCGGCGCGCGCGGCGACTCCAGTCGCCACGCCGCCATCGTCAGTGGCCATCAATTGGATTTGGTCGGCGCTCACGTCGCCCTGAAACCGGATGGTGGCTGGAGACGATTCGAATTGCGGCACGTGTGTCGTGTAAAAGGTGAGGCGGCGGCCTGCGAGGACGACGTCATGCATCGTGCCGTCGCCGGTCGGATACTGCACCATGCCGCCGATGCTCTCGCCTGCTCTCCGAAAGGTCAGACGAATCCGGAAGGATCGCTGCCCCGGCTTCTGCATCACCGCCACCCAGTCGCCATCGATGACAGGTGTGGCGGCGATCGGAGGATCGTCAGGCACGCGCGTCGCGGCGCCGCGCATGAAGTAGCCGGCGATCGCGAGAGCCACGACGAGGAGCGGAATCGCGAACGGCAGGTAACCTGTCCAGCGTGCGCGCGGACTCGCGGGAGTCTCGGTGACGCGCAGCGTATTCGCGAGAAACGTCTCGAGCGCCGCGACATCGTCGTCGAACCGCTCATCGCGAACCTCGACAGCGTTGAGGAAGCTCAGCTCCGCGAGTCCTGATGGAAGATCGGCCGCTGCCGGCATCCGCGCGCCGCCCACGAGAGCGGGGATGACCGTCACGCGGCGCTTCAACGCCGCCTCGATTTCGTGACGAACGAAATCGTCGCTGGCCTGCGCGCGCTTCCGGACCGCCTCCAGCCAGCGCGGACCGATGACGGCGATGACGCAGTCGCACGTCGCAATCGTCTCTTCGATCGAGGCCGCAAAATTCTGGCCGGGACGAATGTCCTGAATGTCCATGAACACCCGGTCGCGGCCGAAGCGCGCGCTCAGCCGATCGCACAACCGCCCGGCGTGTCCGCCGCTGTCTTCGCGCCGGTAGCTGATGAAAATGCTGGCCATCGGCGAGGGATTTGCCCCACACCTACCGCGGCAGGCGCTGCGCCGGTATTCCGAGCGCCAGGGCGATCTCGCGCAGCTTGGCCTGAACGATGCGAGCGTTCTCGGGTCCCATGCGCAGCAGCTGCTTCTGCGCCGCCGTCAGGCTCTCGCTGCCAGGATCCGCGAAGGCGTAGCCGATTCCGTGCAGCCGCAGGCGCGTCGGACCCTCTCGTATCGGCGTCTCGAGCAGCGACACGATGGCACGTTCGAGCGTGCGGTCGAACGAGGCGTCTGGTTGTCCCAGCTCGCGGTGGGCCTCTTCGATGCGCGGCTTGAGCGTGGCGTACAGCGACGCGCTGCCGTTCGCATCGATCGACGCCACAGCTTCGGCAAGCAAACGGTACCGCTCGTAACTTCGAGGATCGACGTAGATCTCGCCGTCCCGTTCGCTGACACGAAACGACGCGCGCGGCCGGAGCGGCTGCAGGAATTTGGCGGGCGTCCGTCCGTCGGCGATGCTCAACACCACGGCGGCAAAGTTGCGAATGAGGCCTTTGGTCGTCAGCCAGGCCGCGACTCCGGGGTGCGATGAGAGCTTCCGGACCAGGTCCGCGACCACGCCGTCGCTCTGGTCCAGCGGCGGAAGCACGATCGGCGCAGCCGCACCGCCAAGCGGCCGAACAGTGGACTCGGTCGCCTGACCCGCTGCACGGCCGGGAGCGGTCGTCGTTTGTTCCGGAGCGCGAACCCTGAACACGATGTACGCGGCGATCGCCGCTGCAACGAGGAAGAGACAGCCAGCGATCCACGTCCCGCTCGATCGCGGTGGCGAGGCCCGCTCGAGCAAGGCCTCATCGGTCGAGTGGCGAAGCTCCTGATCCCACGGTTCGGGCCGATTGCTTTCTGGTTCCGTAGAACACCTCGATGCTCGGCAGTCCTCGGTCGCGGGCCGGACGTATGGTGATCCTAATCTGAAGTTTCAGGTGCTGGCCAGCGGCCCCTTCGTGATCGGATGACCGGTCGTCCTCCGTCGAGCGACGTCGCATGTTCGTGCCAAACGAATCGTATCGCGCTGCCGCGTTGATGCTGGAAGAAATCTTCTCTCACCGCGTCGGTTGCTCCGACACCAGATGTAGAGCGTGCGATGTGGCGCATTCGTTCTGGTTCACACGTGTTGGCTTCGAGCGCGTTGTGGATCGCAACACGTTCTGCAACTCGTCCCTCCGCGGCGCGTGCGACGGGCATCGGTCGGGCGAATAGAGAGCCGAAAGTCTGCTCGATAGTTGACATCTTCGTCCGTCCCAGTTGCCCGGTCATGACGTCCGAACCGCAGTTCCGGATGCGCAGTGATTTTCCTTCACGCATCCAGTCGCCTCATTCGTTCGATCTGATCGCTGCCCACATCATCGGCTTAGAGCGACACGATCGGCCCCGCGTTTTCGTCGCGTCCCCGGACCGCAATTTGCACGGATGAAGTCCGACTCATTCACTCCACTCAAGGGACCGCGCTACACCGGACTTGTTCCACTGTCCGTCCCACCGGGGTGTGGTTGTCGCTAGCGATTAATCAATCTCCGAAGTAACCGTTCTGAGAACGAACAAGGAATAGGACTGGATGAAGACGAGCCCACGGACCAACAGACGCGCGAACGCTGTTCGTCGCGCAAGCTTCATGACGGTGTTCGCGTTATTCGTCGGTTCATCTGCCTTCGGGCAAACACTGAGTCCGACGTCGATTTCGTTCGGGAACAAGGTGATCGGTCAGGCGAGTACGCCAAAGACCGTGATCTTTCGCAACACGACGGCGGCCGCGATCGCCATCAGCCAGATCGCGATCGGCGGCGGGAACGCTCCCGGCGATTACGCGTTCACCGGAAACTGTCCTTTGAGCCCGGGCACGTTGGCCGCAGGTCAGTCGTGCAGCACGAGTCTCGTAGTCACTCCGTCCGCGCCGGGTGCGCGGACCGCGACGCTCACGTTCACGCACAGCGAAGCGACGAGCCCGCAATCTGTGGCGCTGAGCGCGACCGGGGTTTATCCGGTCAAATTGACGCCGGCCAGTCTGTCGTTTGGAAATCTTGCACAGGGGACGATCGGCACGCCGCGTACCGCGACGCTGACCAACGTGCAGACCGCGCCGCTGACGATCAGCAGCATCGCCTTTGCCGGAGATTTCGAACGGGCGGGCGGCTCCTGTCCGGCGAGTCCCGGAATATTGCCTGGCGGGGCGAGTTGCACGGTCCTGGTCGCGTTCAGACCAACTGCGGTGGGACCGGCAACAGGAACGTTGACGATCGACCACAGCGCATTCAACAGCCCACTGGTCGTGAACCTCTCCGGCACCGGCATCACACCTGTCACGCTGTCCGCCACGAGCCTGACGTTTGCGACCACGGCGGTCGGGAATACCAGCCTCTCCAAATCGGTCACACTGACGAACCGCAAGCCGACATCGCTGACATTTGACAGCATCGTCACTACGGGAGATTTTGCGATCGAAAGCGAGACGTGTGGTACGGAGATCCCCGCAGGCGCGAATTGCGTTGTCGCGGTGGAATTTTCGCCGACGGCGACCGGCACGCGCACGGGCACGTTGAGGTTCATCGACGACGCCGCCAATAGCCCGCAGCTCGTGAATTTGACCGGCACCGGCAAGGTGTCGGTCACGGCTTCACCGACGACCGTCGCGTTCGCTGCGCGCTCCGTAGGACTGACGAGCGCCGAACTCGCCGTCACGATCACGAATGGGACGAGCACGCCGCTGACCATTTCCTCGGCGGCTACGACCGGAGATTTCGCGATCGCCAACACCAGCTGCGCCACCGCCGTCCCCGCCGGAGCGGCGTGTATCGTCAACGTGACGTTCACGGCCACAGAAGTTGGCGCGCGGACCGGCAGCCTCACCATCGGCCACACCGCATTTGGCAGCCCGCTCGTCGTCAATCTGACCGGCACCGGCACCGCCGCGGGTCTCGTCTCGCTCAGCCTGGCGCCGTCGAATCCTTCGATTGCGGCCGGGCGCACGCAGCCATTCACCGCCATTGGTACGTTCAGCGATGGACGCACGGCCGATCTGACGACATCAGTCACGTGGACATCGTGCGCGTCGGGCGTCGCGACCATCAGCAATCTCGCCGGCAGTCAGGGCGTGGCGTCCGGCGAAACTGGTGGATCGTGCGCGATCACGGCGACATTCAACACGATCAGCGGCTCGACACTTCTGACCGTCGTCGCGCCGGTATTGGAGTCGATCGCCGTGACTCCGGGTACTGCCAGCATCCCGCTCGGTACATCGCAATCATTCGCGGCAATCGGCACCTATACGAACGGCAGCACACAGAACCTCACCTCGTCTGCGTCGTGGGTCGCTGGCACGCCAGGCGTGGCGTCGATCAACAACGCAGGCCTCGCGACGAGCGTCGCCGTCGGCGCAAGCACGATCACGGCCTCGGTGGGATCGATCTCGGGAACGGCCGCGTTGACTGTCACGCCGCCGCAATTGGTGTCGATTGCCGTCGCGCCGGCGACTGCTGCGATTCCGTTGGGCCGTACGCAGCAATTCACGGCAACCGGTACCTTCTCCGACGGAACGGTTCAGGACATCACCACCACGGTTTCGTGGAGCAGTTCGTTGGCGGCTGTCGCCGCCGTGTCGAACGACGTCGGTTCGCAAGGTCTCGCAACGACTGCGACCGTGGGCTCGACGACTGTCACTGCGACGCTCGGTGCCGTGAACGCGTCAGCCTCGTTGACGGTGGGCGACCCGCAACTCGTGTCGATTGCCGTGACGCCGGCGACTGCCCAGGTAATCGCAGGGCGCACCCAGAGCTTTGTCGCGATCGCAACCTACACGAACGGCGCGACAGCAGACATCACACGGTCGGCCACGTGGACCAGCGGAGCAACGGCGACCGCCACGATTGATGCCGCCGGCGTCGCGACCGCTG
>Ga0070695_100001449_pt1 | contig 13167 bp, 8 predicted proteins | sample KBSK1252metaG_FD_65471 | JGI IMG/M metagenome (GOLD analysis project Ga0070695, IMG submission 65471) | Corn, switchgrass and miscanthus rhizosphere microbial communities from Kellogg Biological Station, Michigan, USA - KBS K1-25-2 metaG | ecosystem: Host-associated > Plants > Roots >...
GCCCATCTCCAGGTCCGCTACTCCCCGGGAGGCGGCACGAGCACGGGGCTGGGCGTCAACGGCGTGGGGAGCTTCACCACCCTGCTCCTGGACGTGCCGCCGGTGGAAGGCCGGCCCTGGACGCAGCAGAGCGTCACGCTGCCCGGAAACGGTCGGATCGCCTTCCGTTTCTACCTTCCCTCTCAGGCCGCCAGCAGCGACTTCGTGGGGGATGCCAGCATCGACTCCCTGATCGTGGGGCTGCCTCCCGGCGGAGAGTCCGCCGAGAACTTCGAGGGCTTGAGCACGACCGATTGTGGATCGTCGGGTCCCGCCGGGTTGATCGCGCGGGGCTGGGAGTTCCGCAACCAGAGCTCGCCGGAGGGCGCCTACGGCTATTGCGTCATGGAGGGAGGTCTCAGTCTCCCCCCCGCGCACAGCGGGCAGCTCTTCCTGGGGGTGACCGACGCCGCCGCGCAAACCATCGGCGATCCCCTCAACGTCTGGGCGATCCTCCCCCAGTTCCACGGCCAGCGCCCCGGGGACCTGCTCACGTTCGCCCTCTTCACCCACCTGAGCACGTCCGGTCTCGAGGTCCGCTACTCCCCCAGCGGCGGAGTGAGCACCGGCTCGGGGCCCGGCGGGATCGGGGACTTCACGCAGGTCCTGGCAGCGTTCGACGCCGGGACGGACACGTGGGTCTCCTATCAGTTCGTCCTCCCCGGAAACGGGCGGATCGCGTTCCGCTACCGGGGACAGCGCGCGGCCTACAACCTCTTTGCCGATTTCCTGGCCATCGACACCGTCTCCGTCGGGGTGCCGCCCACCTACTGCAACATGCCGCCCATGCCGGCGACGGGCCAGACCGTGCACTGGACCACCGTCGGCTCGCCCTACGAGGTCTGCCTGAGCAGCACGATCGCCGCCGGCAGCTCGGTCATCGTCGATCCCGGCGTGCGCATCGCCGTGGACGCCGGGCACCCGGTGACCGTCCTGGGAACGATCGAGCTCCGAGGCACGGCGGCCGCTCCCGTCGTCATGTCGGGGGCGGGAGGGATGCTCACCGTGGGTGCCGGCGGCACGCTGCGCACGGCGTTCGCCCAGCTCGGCGGAGGGTTGACCCCGGGCGCGAACGGCACGCTCCTCCTCTCCGACACCACGTTCACCGGCCCCGGCGGCAGGATCTTCGGCGACCTGTACACCGGCACCGGATTCGGGCAGCTCGAGCGGGTGACCTTCAACAACAGCGAGTTCACCATCTCGAACTACACGCTCGTCCTGCGGAGCGTGACGCTCAACAACTCGGTTGCCCGCCTCATCCGCGACTACCCCCTCGTGGTGGAGAACGTCAGCGCCGACGGTCAGCCGTTCGACGTGGATGCCGCTCCCCAGGGAACGATGCTGGACACGATCACCGTGCGCAATGTGACCAGTCCGCCCGGCGGACAGACCCTGTACACCGGTTTCGGGCTCGGTCTCACCGACGGGAATTTCCTGATCGGTCCCAACGTCACCCTCACGAACAACATGTACCCGGTCCGGATCGTGAGCGCCGGTATCCTGCCCGGCAGCACCCTCCCCCTCAGCGGCAACCTCAACAACATGATCTACGTGCCGGGAGGAGACCACGGCGGGGCCTGGACGCTCTGGGCCGACACCGGCTTGCCGTACTTCATCGCCGAGTCGTATGCGCAGTACGGCGGCTCCCTGAGGATGCTCGAGGGGGTGCAGGTGAAGATCGCCCCCTTCGCCAGCATCTCGAGCGATCCCAGCCCGGTCATCGTCTCCGGAACGGAAGCGCGCCCGGTCACGTTCGAGCAGGCCAGCTCCGGCGAGCCCTGGGGCACGCTGGACCATTTCTATCGCATCCGGCACGCCACCATCGACGGCGCCATGGTGGGGGCCACCTGGCGGGCCGACGCCGGATGGGGATTCCTCGATTCCTCGACCGTGCGCAACTGCACCCATCTCGGTGCGTTCGACGCCGGCATCATCAAGAAGACGCTCTTCCAGAACAACTTCACCGCCGCATCCGTCCTCTTCGGCCAGATCGACCTCAGCGGGGACACGAATCCGAATGCCTTCGAAGGCAACGGCGTGGGCGTCACCGCGGCGGGCAACGCGAGCCACAACTGGTGGGGATCCCCCTCCGGTCCCACCGCGGTGGACAACCCGCAGGGGACGGGAGACTCCGTGGAGTCCTGGGTGCCCTACCTGCCCTTCCGCACCTCGCGTCCCAACTTCGCCGATGCTCCGCCCATCGTGGACCTCGAGCAGCACTCCTTCCTGGCCCATCCCGGGGAGAAGCTCATCCTCACCTGGAAGGCCTCGGACGACGGCTCGATCGTCTCCCAGCGCGTGCTGATGGCGGCGGACGGGGACGTCGTCCAGGAGAACCTGATCGAGCCGGTCATCGTGCTCGCCGACAACCTCCCCGGGAGCCAGCGCTCGATCGAGTTCGTGGTCCCCGCCCCCACGATCCGCTGGTTCGGGTCGGGCAACATCCGCGTCGAGTCGACGGATAACGCGGGGCAGGTGGGCTGGGACGACCTGCACCTGTACGCCGAGGCCGAGGAGCCGGGACAGCTCGTCCTCACGTCGCCGCTCAACACCGCCGTGACGGCGGGTGCGGACCTGGGCTCCGTCTGCTGGCTGCCTCAGGACATCAACCCTCTGGGGGGAATGGTCGAGGCCTATCTCCTGCTGGAGAACAGCGGCACGTACACGGGCCTCGGTGGCGTGACCACCTACCTGCAGTGCCTCTCGGGCACCCTGACGGCGCCCTTCGTCTCCACCGACCGCGCGCGCATCGTGCTGTCGCTGTTCACCGGGGGCGGAGTGGCCCAGCCGGAGTACTACTTCGGTCCGGCCTTTGCCATTCGCCCCGACGGGCGGGTGGGTGACGCACCGCCCACCGTCGCCATCACCGCGCCCGCTCCGGGAATGGCCGTCCTGGGCGGCACCCTGGGCATCCGCTGGACTGCCTCGGACGACCGGGCCGTGCGGGTCGTCCACGTGCAGGTGTCCACCGACGCCGGCCGGACGTGGAACTTCCTGGCGCGCGACCTGCCGGGGAACGTGGGCGCCTACGACTGGAACCTGCCGCCTTCGACCGTCGATCACGACATCCAGATCAAGGTGATCGCCGTGGACGAGCGCTTCCAGGACAGCTCGGACGTGGTCGTCGTCCCCATCGGCCCGAGCTCCCAGGGTCCGGGAGAAGCCAACGCCATCCGCCGCATGGCGGCGCGCCGTGGTCCCGGCACCTCGGTGATCGTCGACTATCTCCCGGCCTGCGGCGCCACGGACCACGTCGTCTACTGGGGCACGGCACCGATCGCCGGCACGGTGAGCTGGCAGGCATCCGCGTGCGGCCTGGGCACGAGCGCGACGGCCTCGTTCGATCCCGGGAATCCTCCTCCCGGCGGCCTGTTCTACTTCGTGATCGTGGGGCAGGACCCCGCGCACGAGGGCTCGTACGGGAAATCGTCCTCCGGCGTGGAACGGCCGGAAGCGATCGGCGTGGGCACCTGTGACCGGCCCCGGGCGAGCGCGGCGGCCTGCACTGGCGAGTGATCAGGGCGTGCAGGGGGTGATCCCGGGCGCCTCGGGAAACGGGAGGTCCGGCACCACGGCATCGAACCTGCCGAAGGCCAGGGCGTCCACCAGGTTGCCCACGTCCTCCGAGGCGTCACGCGCCGTCAGCGGCCGCAGGTGCCAGCGCCACTCGAGGAACTTGAGCACCGAGGTGTGGTCGAACACCGTCGAGGTCACGCGGGGGTGGGTTGGGTCGCCCTTGCTCCAGGGGGAGGCGACGATGGCGGGGACGCGGAAGCCCAGCAGGGCCTTCCCGTCCACGAGGTCGGGGTCCACGCCGTTGGGAGCGGTGGCGCGCGGTGGGGCGACGTGGTCGAAGAACCCGCCGCCCTCGTCGTAGAGGACGACGAAGACCGTGCTCGGCCAGTTCGGTCCCGAAGCCACGGTATGGAAGGCCTCGGCGAGGAAGGCGTCCCCCGCCCGGATGTCGCAGTGGGGATGATCGCTGTTGCACAGCCCCGCCTCGAAGAACAGGAAGGACGGGTCCACGAAGGAGACGGAGGGGAGCGTTCCCGCCGCGGCATCGACCAGGAACTGGGCGTACGAGGCCGAGATCCCGTCGTACTTGCTCCCCCAGAAGTCGAGGAAGGAGGCGTCCGAGTAGTAGTAGCGCGCGCTCACCCCCGCCTCGGCCAGGCGGTCCCAGATGGTGGGAAGCGTGGAGGGGTCGAGGGAATTGTCCAGCCGATCGGTCTGGGCGGCGTGCAGGAAGAAGCGGTTGGGGAACGTCTCCGACAGGATGGAGGCAAAGAAGCGGTCGGCGGTGGTGTAGTTGCGGGCGAGAGCGCTCAGGAAGGGACGGTCCTCCTCCACGTAGTAGCCGATGGAATACGCGTCGTTCGCCCCGGCGCGGAGGAAGCCGTCCATCGCCCCGCCGTCGTAGGACGTCCGCGATCCCTCGTAGCTGTGATCCGGGTCATGGAAGTCACAGCCCATGAAGTCCGGGGCCAGGGGATGGGTGGAGGCCGCGCTCCCTCCGTCCGTGTACTGGAGCCCTTCCTGCACGCCGTCCGCCGTGGGATGCCACCCCAGCAGATGGTCGAAGCTCCGATTCTCCATCATCACCACCACCACGTGCTGGATCTGCGACCGGACGCCGCGATCCGGCGGCGGGGCGGCGGACAGAGGCAGGGACGACGCGGCGAGCAGACAGACGGCGAGGCGCAGGGAGATCTTCACCGGGGTCATGGGCTCCTCCTGGTTGCCAAGGCAGGTTTGAGCCCATCATCGGCCGTTCAGGGGATCAGCGCCACCACCCGCAGGGGGGCGCCGGAGCCGCCGGCGATCTTCATGGGGAGCGCCAGCACCCAGGCACCGGTCTCCGGCACCTCCTCCAGCGCGGCGAGGTTCTCGAAGCCGGGGACGTCGGCGGCGGCAGCGATGCGGTGGACGATGAAGTCCTGGGAGGGGCCGTGGTCGATGCTTGGCGTGTCCACGCCCAGCACGCCCACCTTCCTCTCACGCACCAGCAGCTCCGCCGCCCCCTTCCCGTACGAGGGGAAATGGAGGTGCGAGGCGTCTCCCGGCGTGTCGTCGCCGAAGATGCGCTTGCGGTCCGGCCACCGCGTGCCCCACCCCGTGCGCAGGAGCACGATGGCGCCCTCGGGGATGCGCCCGTGCGCCTCCTCGAAGCGCCGCACGTCCTCCGCGGTCAGGCGGTAGTCGGGGTCCCGGGACGCCTGCGCGGAGACGTCGAGGACCACCGCCGGCGCCAGGAGCTGGCGCAGCGGGATCTGCTCCACCGTGGGCGCCCCCTCGGCGAAGTGGAACGGCGCGTCCAGGTGCGTTCCCCCGTGCTCGGGCGCGCAGAAGTTGTTGGCGGCGTAGAACCAGCCGCCCGGCGTCGGTCCCTGGCTGACCTGCTGGAGCTGGAAGGTCAGGGTCGAGGTCGGCCAGTACAGGGTGTGCCCGTCGAAGGGATGCGTGAGGTCCACCAGGCGCGCCGTCCTCAGGTCCACCTCGCTTCCGGCCTGGGCGAGCTTCCCGGAGGTGCCCCCGATCCCCTCGAAGGGGAGATCGAGGATGGGGTACTCCCGCCAGTCCTTGTAGTCGAAGTGCCACCACTCGTACGGGTAGACGAAAAACCCCTGGCGCTCCATGGCGTCGCGCAGCAGGTCGCGCCGGGCGCGCGCCTCCTTGCCGCCCTTGGCGTAGGTGGGGTACGCGCGCTCCGACATCTCGTCGTAGACGCTGGGCATCTTCGCCTCCTTCCCGGTGGCCAGGGAGTAGAGGCTGAGGTCCACGGCGCAGCCGCGGTTGTGCTTGGATCCCTTCCGAGGATCGGCCACGAACACCTTCTTGCCCGCCGGTGTCAGGTCCCAGAACAGCTTGGTCACCGCCCAGGGCCGGTAGCCGTCGAAGACGAGCAGGCCGTACCCCTCCTTCCGCAGCGCCTGGTTCGCGCGCACCAGGGCCTCGGCCGCGGGGCGCTGCAGGAAGGCCCGCGCCTGCGCGTACACCGGCCTCCCCACGAGGTTGTTGGCGGTGGCATAGCGCACATCGAGGTGGATCGTGGGATCGAGGGAGGTGAGCTCGACGAGGTCGGGGGCGCGGAACGTCCCCTCCTCCAGGGGCGGCCCCTCTTTCGTCTCCGCGGCCTGGAGCAGCACGGGCAGCAGGAACGCGAGCAGGGCGGCGGAGGAGCGAAGAGGTCGTTTCATGACGGGATTCTAGTGCCGGTGGCGGTGGTCGTCCCCGTGCACGTGCGGGTGAGCGTGCTCCACCCGGCCGTGCGCGTGCTCGTGGACGTGCGCGAGCCCTGGCTCGACCGCCTCCTCGTGCGCGTGATCGTGGTGCCCGTCGCGATGGTGATGGCGGTGCGCGTGCCGCACCGCGGGATGGACGTGGACGTGTGCGTGGCGGTCGAGGGCCAGGGCCACCGCACCGGCCAGAGAGAGGGTCAGCGCCGCCCAGGCGAGGGCGCCGCTGCGCTCCCTCAGGAAGAACAGGCTCCACAGGAACCCGAAGGCCGGGCCGGTGGCGAACAGGCCGGCGTTGAGGGCCGCCCCGATCCGCCGCAGGGCCAGCAGCTCGAGGACCAGCGAGACGCCGATCCCCAGCCCTCCGGCGAGGAGCACGACGAGCCAGGTCCGCGGCGTCATGTCCCAGGAGCCCCTGGAGCACGCCGCCAGCACCGCGCCCGCTCCCAGCCCCTTGAACGCGACCACCGCGAGAGGGTCGAGATCGCTGGCGCCGCGGGCCAGCGTGTTGTCGGCGGCCCAGGCGGCACAGGCACCCAGGAGGAGGAGGAGACCGAAGGCGGAAAGATCGGCAGGGCGCTCGCCGCCACCGGCGAGCGTGGAGAGCAGGAGGATGCCTCCGCCCACGAGGGCGAGCCCGGCCCAGCCGCGCCGGCCGAGGCGCTCGCCCAGGACGAGCACGGCCGCCAGCGCCGTGAGCGCGAACTCGAGGTGCTGGAGGACGGCCACGGCATGGGCGGGCACGCGCGCCACGCCGGCGAAGAACAAGGCCGGCCCGAGAACGCCTCCCAGCAGCGTCATGGCCAGGAGCCGCGGTAGCGAGCGCCCGGTGGGCGCGTGTCCGAGGGGACCTCCTCCGGCCGCGCGCCGGACGAGCCATGCCGCGGAGGCGACCGCTCCCGCCGCCAGGTACGCGAGCGCCGCCGCCCGCAGCGGCTCCACGTCCCGCACGGCCGCCCTGGCCGCGGGCGCGAAGACGCCGAAGCACGCCGCGGCGGCCAGGGCCAGCCAGACGCCGGCGGAGCTCGTCCTCGGCGGCAGGACGTCCTTCCCTCCAGCCACGGGAAGATCCTAGCTGCTCCGCCGGCCGCGGGGCATGGCGGCGACTCCACTTGAAGCGGGCGTCCCGGGACCCTACGTTCTGGCTCGATGAACACGAAGAAGTCCGTGCTCGCCCTCTTCACGGCGCTCGCCGCCACCCCGGTCGCCCTGGCGATCGACGTGCCGCAGACACGTCAGGAGTTCGTCGAGGCCGTCGTGGCCAAGAAGGCCGTGGTGGAGACGCTGCGGGCGGGTCAGCCTCTGGACAAGGTGATCTCGGTCCTGGAGGAAAGGGCCAGCGCTTGCCTGGACGTCAAGGTGGAGCGGACCGCCAACGTGGGCTACGTGGAGCACAGCTCCTCGACCTACCACCCCACGGTGCGCCGGATCGACGACGGGCGAGCAGAGTTCACGCTGCAGGTCGAGCACTTCCCGCGCGGCGTTGGACACACCCCGCCCCCCGGGGGGCTCTTCATGCTGGCCGCCGATCTGAAATCGGTCGACGCTGGCCACACCGAGGTCGTCCTCTACCGGCCCAAGATCGGGGGAGGGAAGATCGCGGAGAGCCTGAAGCAGTGGCTTGCCGGCGACCCCGCACCCTGTCCCAAGCTCCGGTAGCCGCCCGAACCTAGGGCTCCGCTCGGAACAACTTCACGAGGCGCTTGGGCGCCTGCGCCAGCCAGGCCTCGAGGAGCAGCTCGTCGAGGTCGGCGACCCTCGCCTTCCCCAGGCGGACGAGGACGGCGGGGTATCCGTCGAAGTGCGGGGTGGTGAAGCACACCTCGGGACGTGCGGCGAGGCGCGCCTCCTTCGCCAGCAGGTGCTCCACCCGGACGGCGAGGATGGCGCCCTTGGGCGCGCGATCGCCCAGGGCCTCCAGGTCCGACTTGCGCAGCGGGCGCTCCCAGGCGAAGGCCTTGTCGCGGACGAACCAGGCGGCCGTGCCGTGCCTCTCGCGCTCCGTGGTCTCGGGAAGGGCGAGGGCGATGCGGCGGACGTCCTTCCAGGCGGCCATGGAGGGATCCTAATGCAGGGGCCGGCTGGGCCGAAGCCCCGCACCCGCCTCCGCCGTCGCCGGGTTCACGTGCGTCCTGGACGTGACGCGGGCACCCGCCGCCGGCGTGCCGCGATTGCCGCCGCGCACCACCCGCCGCATGGGGCCCGCGTCCACCGGGATCCGCTCCCCCGTCCCCGGCCGCACCGGGCACGCGTACACCTGGAACCAGTCCCGGCACCATTCGCTCACGTTCCCGATCACGTCGTGCAGGCCGAACCGGTTCGGGCGGAAGCTGCCCACGGGGGCGAGTCCGGCGTAGCCGTCGTGCAGCCACGTCTCGTACACGCCGAGCGGCCGCCGGCCGTCCGCGCGCCTGGCCGTGGCATCGCGCAGGTTGGCATGCCCGCGCAGGGAAGCGGGGGAGGCGCCCGTGTACCACGGCGTGGTCGTGCCCCCTCGGGCCGCGTACTCCCACTGGGCTTCCGTCGGCAGCTCCAGGCCGAGACGGGCGAGCACGTCGTGGCTCTCCTGCCAGTACACCTGGTCCACGGGCTCCATGTCGCGCCGCTCCCGCTCCTCTTCCGTGGGAGCCCGAGGAGGCGTGAACTGCGACGGCTCGCTGGCGGCCATCCGGCGCCATTGCCCACGGGTCATCTCGTACTTCGAGAGGAAAAACGGATCCAGGCGCACCGCGTGCGCGGGAGCCTCGTTGTGCCAGGCCACCGGGTCGCGCTCAGCGGAGGTCCCCATGGTGAAGGTGCCGCCGGGGAGCAAGACCAGGACCATTGCCGTGTCCTGTCCCACGACCCACCCCGCCCGGCCACGCCGGGGAGCGTCCCCCGTCCCCCAGACCAGGAACTCCCACAGCCCGGAGAGGGGATCCCGTCCCAGGGGGACCAGGCCGACCTGGGGCGCGATCCGTAGCCCTGCGTAGCGCGGGCACGTCCGAGGGTCGGCGATGGCCTGGATGGCGCGCGTCCAGGCGGGTGCGGCGTCGACGACGGTGGCGTGCTCGATGGCCAGGGCCAGATCCCGGCGCCGCCCGACCTCGGCGATGAGCCCCACGGCGGGATCGGGATCGGCGAGCCTCTGCAGATCCGCGACCAGCGTCGCCAGGTGATCGTGGAGCCGCTGGTCCTCGGGCGACGCGAACACGAAGCGCTGGAGCCGGCCGGTGTCCGCCTGCAGGGCCGCGATCTGCTCCTCCGCCTGGTCCAGCTTCGCCTGCAGGAAGCTGCGATCCCCCGGCGCCCGCCGAAGGCTCTCCCGCACGGCGAGAAGATCGGCGAGACGGCTTCCCGCCTCGTGCTCCGTGGTCTCGAGCCGTGCGCGCGCCCGGAGGGCTCGGAGCCGCCCGGCATGGAACTCCGCACGGGAGGCCAGAGCCGTCGCCTCCCGCGTCCAGCGCTCCATCGCCGGGATGGTCTCGGGCCAGGGGGGCCAGAGAGCATCGGCACGGCGGCGGAAGTCCTCCAGGAGGAGCCGATCGGCCAGGTTCCGATAGTCGGCCAGGCGCGCTGCGGCGATGCGCCGCTCGCGCAGGTTCACGGTCCACCCCACCGTGGCCACCGTGGCCACGAGCACGGCGGCGGCGACCGCCGCCCTGTGCCGGACCAGGAAGCGTCGCAGCCGGTAGGCCAGGGAAGGAGGTCCGGCCAGCACCGGCTCCGCGCGCAGGAACCGCCGGACGTCGGCGGCCAGCTCGGAGGCCGAGGGGTAGCGGCGGGCGGGATCCTTCTCGATGGTGCGGAGCACGATCCAGTCCAGATCCCCGGCGAGGCTGCGCACCAGCCCCCGCGTGGAAGAGCCGCGGCGGCGCGTCACCTCACGGGAATCGCCGGCGCGCAGCGCCACGCTGGGCGCCAGGGGCGGCTCCTCGAGGATGCGCCGCTGCAGCTCGGCCAGGGCGCCGATCTCCCGGCTCCTCAGCTGGAAGGGCCGCCGTCCCGTCAGCAGCTCGTAGAGCAGCACCCCCAGGGCGTACACGTCCGAGCGGGTGTCCACGTCGGCCGCGCCGGGTGCCGCCTGCTCCGGGCTCATGTGCTCGAAGGTGCCGACCAGGGTCTGGGCCGAGGTGCGCCCCAGACCGGCGGTATCCGCTCCCGTGGCGGCACGGGCCACCCCGAAGTCGATCACCTTGGGGACCGCCACACCGTCCTGATCGGTCACCAGCACGTTCGTGGGCTTGATGTCGCGATGGATCACGCCCTTCTGGTGTGCGTGCTGGACGGCGAGGCAGACCCTCACGAACAGCTCCAGGCGCATGGGAACGGGGAAGCTCCGCGCGTCGCAGTACTCGCTGATGGGCACGCCGGGGACGTACTCCATGACGAAGTAGGGCCGGCCCCGGCGCGTCGTTCCCGCGCCGTACACGCGAGCGATCCCGGGGTGCTCCATGAGGGCGAGCGCCTGCCGCTCGCGCTCGAAGCGGGCCAGGACGTCGCGCATGTCCAGGTCGCGGCGGACGATCTTGAGGGCCACGCGCCGGCGGATGGGATGCTCCTCCTCGGCCAGGTACACCGTGCCCATCCCCCCTTCCCCCAGGACGGAGAGGATCCGGTAGGGGCCGATCTGGCGCGGGTGCAGGCCGGGGTCGACGGGCTCGGAGAGGAAGGATCCGGCCCCGTCGTGGCTCTGCAGGAGGGAGAGCAGCTCCGCGAGGAGGGTGGGATCGTCGCGACAGGCTTCCTCCACGAACGCCGCCCGTGCGCCCTCCTCGAGTCGGGAGGCGGCGTGGAGTGCCCACTTCACGCGCTCCCGGCGGGCGGCGCTGGGAGTCGCGGTCACGGGCTGTCTCCGCGAAGCTCCCGGTGGAGCCAGGCCCGGCCGTAGGTCCAGTCGCGCTCGGTGGTCGCCACGGAGACGCCCAGGGCGCGCGCCACCTCGGCCATCGTCAGGCCCGAGACCACGCGCAGGAGGACGGTCCTCGCCGCCCGGGGATCGTGGCGCTCCAGCCGGGCGAGCGCCTCTTCCATGGAGAGGGCGTCGTACGGATCGTGGAGCTCGCAGAGGCCGGCCCCGCTCAGGGAGACGCGGGTGCGGCCGCCGTCCCGCTTCAGGCGCCCGCGCGTGCGCAGGTGGTCCACCAGGGCGTTCCGGATGGCCTGCGCCGCGGCGCCGAAGAAATGCCCCCGGCTGTGCCAGCCGGCGGGAGAGCCGGGGGTGAGCCGCAGGAACGCCTCGTGCACGAGCTCGGTCGGCTGAAGGCTCGACCCAGCGGGCAGACGGGCGAGCTGGCGCGCGGCGATGCCGCGCAGCTCGCGGTAGACGTCCGACGTCAGTTCCACCTCGACCCCCGCGTCGATTCTCAACGGATCGGGAATCCCGTCAATGCCTGAGGGGTTTCTCGCCCGGATGTCGGATGGAGTGGCACGGGCCGGGCCATCGCCGGCCACGGGGGGTGCCTATGCGGCGGCTGCCGGTTCTCCTCCTGTCCCTTCTCTCGATCACCGCTGCGCATCGGTCCTGGGGGCAGGTCTGCCAGGAATGCCAAGACCTGGACGGTGACGGCCATTGCTCGGCTGCGGGTGGAGGGGACGACTGCCAGGACGTGCAGTCGGCCTACAAGGAGTCCTCTGCCTGGGGATGTGTGGAGGCGGCCGCTCCCACGATGCTCCTACCTCCTCCCGTGCAGGGAAGCGACCAGGCGATCCACGACCACTCCTGGATCCAAGCAGACACCGGCACGTACCATCTGTTCGCCCACAGCGTCACGCCGACGCCGCCAGGAGGCATCCGCCACTTCGTCTCGACCGATCTCACTTCGCTCCAGGCCGCGAATCCGGCGGTCGTTCTCACCGCAACGCCGGGTGCCTGGGACGACGACCTTCTCTGGGCGCCCTACGTCATCAAGCACCAGGGCACGTACTACATGTTCTACACGGGCGTCGATTTCGGACCGGACAACAGCCTCAACACATCCGACGATCGCTATCGCATCGGTGTGGCGACGTCGCAGGACCTGGCGAGCTGGGTGAAGGCGCCGAGCTGGGTGTACGACTGCTCCGACGCACCGTTCAGCCAGGGATCCAATCGTTGCCGCGATCCGTTCGTGATGTTCAACCAGGCGAGCGGCAAGTGGCTCTTGTTTGCCACGGGGCAGCTCGTCTTCGGCGTCACCCCCGGACCGACCAGCGAAGGCGTGGTCGTGGCACAGGCGTCTTCTCTCCTGGGCCCCTGGACCACCATCGGATATGTCAAAGCCACCAAGACGCTCCCGCAGGGGGTGGGAATAGGGTCGCAAATCACGCCGCTATGCGCGCGAGGGCTCTCCGAGAACCCCTTCGTGGCCTCGTTCCACAATCGCTTCTACCTCTTCTTCAAGGATTGGAGGGATCCCGAGAGCAACTCACCGGGGAGCGTGCAGAGCATGATCCAGTACGCGGTGTCGGACACGCTCGACTTCGACGACAAGGGAAGCGCTAACTGGGCGTACCGCGGATCCATTCCCGACCCTGGTGTTAGTGCGGCCGAGATCATCCAGCACGGCGGCGACACGTGGATCCTCTCGGCCTACATCTCGAACTGTCATGCGGAGCCGGGAACGGGAACCTGCGCGGCGGACTTCACGGGCACGCCCCAGCATTCCTACTGGCTGCGCCTGAAGCGGATCGTCTGGGACGACGCGGGCGGATTCGTCACCCGCAACCTCACCAAGCTGAGCTGTCGCGTCCCCGCTGCTGCGATCTATCCGTATGCCAACGAACCGTGCGACGGAGTGGATCAGGACTGCAATCCCGTGACGACCGGCTGTGGCGGAAGGCCGCCGGGCGAACCGACCGAGGAATAGAACTCGAGGAAGGCGGGCCCGAGGCTCTCCCGGACATTCCGCTGGACTAGTGCTAGCCGATGCGC
>Ga0070695_100001451_pt1 | contig 13142 bp, 9 predicted proteins | sample KBSK1252metaG_FD_65471 | JGI IMG/M metagenome (GOLD analysis project Ga0070695, IMG submission 65471) | Corn, switchgrass and miscanthus rhizosphere microbial communities from Kellogg Biological Station, Michigan, USA - KBS K1-25-2 metaG | ecosystem: Host-associated > Plants > Roots >...
ACTACGGAACCCACAACGGCATCGCCGTCGGTTCCACAACCTCGCAAACCTTCGCCGTGCTCCAAAGCAACAACGTCCATCTAATGTGCCCCACCCACGGCTACACCCCCAGCGGCAGCGCTAACGTCACGCCCGCATTCACCGTTGGATACAACGCATACATAGCGGTCGATCACATAACGGCAGCCACCAGTTGTACATGGGCTGGACTGCAAGTGCCGTACATCTACATGGGAGATGCTTATCGTGGCACTTACCGGGCAGCGGAGCAACTCCAAGTCGTACCGGATTTACAGCAAAGCTCTAACTTCTTTAACGATATCGGCGAAAGCAGAAACTACGGGAAGGCTTCGCCCGCGAACGGCTCGACCTTGTCCAGCACCGACGAAGACGGCATCGCAAACGACTGTTGGTTGTGGAACAACGCTAAAAAGACGCCACAGCCAACCACTTACGACGTAAGTTATCCCTATGCGCATCAGGCCCAAGTTCATTATGTAGGCTCGGTATACAACTCTCTCGAAAGCTCAATCGCAACCATCACGTGGGACATGCGCACCGTGCTCGATACAACCAACCCGTCATCTCCCACTGCCTACGTGAACTATAACCATACATGCTATCCCGCACACCAGATTAAAGTGAACGGAGCGGTCATCTATTCGTATATTCCACCGGATGATTCCTCGAATTACCTATTTACTTGCCTGGTGCTCCATGACTACAAGCGTGTGGGAGTCACGCAGCCAACCTCAGTGCCGACGCACTGAAGAGGCGAAAGAAAAAACCATGACAGTAACCCCCACAAAGTTTGGTTTTTTGGTCCTCGCAGCAGCCCAAACGTGTTGCATGCACGCGCAAACACGCGCACAGGCTCCTACTCTTCAGGAGTTTTATCAAGCGTTGGTGGCCGAGGGTCATAGTGCTCCCTCATTGGAAGCCTTGATAAGAGTCACGAAACAAATTTCTGGCGTACGTCCCGAGGAAATTACGAGGGCTCTACCAGCGATCTTTGCGGCGCTAGCAAATCAGGATGAGGGTGTGAAGCACAATGCCTGTACCGCTTTGTTCGAGATTGCCAGGCGGCCCGATGGTGCTGCACTCTTGCGAACCCGTATAAATGACGTTGGTCAATTACTTTTGACTTCAACCAATCCGGATACGCGGTCGGGTACACTTATCATTTTGGGGACGCTTCAACCGCCACCACCCGAAGTCGTGCCCATCTTCCTAACCGTCCTGAAACGAACCGATGCCGACATACAAGCCCAGGGTCCCGGCATCATTTTCGAGCTTGTCCATATTGCTCCCGAAAACCCGGAAGTAATCGCGGCAGTACGAGAGTTCCTGTCAAGGCCGCTGGATACTAAGGGCAAGATCGATGTGCTCAACGCTTTGGGAGACCCTCGCGTTGAAGACGCAGGCGTAATCGCAATGGTGATTAGCTCCTTGGACGATCCCGATCCGGGTATAAGGGTCGCGTCCATACAAACTCTTGCGGGGATGGGACAATCGGCCTTGCGGCAGGCGGAACCCGCTTTGCAACGATTGGCCAATGATCCTGGTCAGCCCTCCAACGTGGTGGCCGATGCGAAGGCGGCCCTGCAGAAACTCCATCGCAACGATAAAAAATAGCCAGGGCAAAGAAAGAGGAACGCGCCCGATGCAGATTCTAAAGAGGATGGCTTACACTTTTGTTGGACTTCTGGCGGGTGACGCGATTCTGCTTCTTTATCTTCTGCAAAACGCTATCCGAGTCCGCTCAGATTTTCTCGCAGTACACATGGGAGAACCTGGGCGACAGATTCCGCAAGCCATTCAAATATTCGTGCTTTATGCACGCATCTCATTTGTTGGATGGCTGATTGTAGGACTTCCTATTGCCCTGCTTTTGCCAGCGCACTTTATAAGGCATTTGCCGTGGCCTATTAGACTGCTTGTAGGCGCGGCTCTTGGCCCCCTCGCGTTATTCCTAATTTTCGCAGCACTTGCGCACGGCCACATGATTCCGGGTATGTTCACAGGCACGGCTTCGCTGTGGCCTTTATCAATTTTGGTTTCCACGGTTGCTTTTGTGGTGTACATCGCCCTCCTGCGCAAAGAAAAGGTCGTTGAACATAAGGTGTAGACTGGATTTCAACGCATAAGTCCGGCAAACGGATGTCGCCCGATCCCATGTCCGTGTTCGCCAAAATAATGGTCGCGTTGCGCCTGTGGTACAGGTTTCTTAAACTCCACTACGAGGCAGCTTGGACCGACAGTTGGAGTCACCGGCGCTCATAGAAGCGGCCAAGTGCGCCATGCCCAGGGGTGCTGGATGGCGGGTGGACCATCCTTAACGCGCTGGCACGATTTTGACTTTGCACTTTTCCGGAGTGGCCCACCCTCTCGGTTTTGTCTTTTGTCTTGTGAAAGGGTGGGGCCTTTTCGCTCGCTCCGGCGGTTTTCATGCGCGCCTTTTACTTTTCCGCATTTTCCGTCTCACCAAACTACAAATTCCCCGCCAACCCCTTCCATCCACTCCACTTCCGCGTCTCACGTTCGAACGGATAAATCTTTAGTACTGATACCTTGACAGTAATCCACTTCCATGATATCCTCCGTCGTGTTGCTCAGCCAAATCTCGTCCTTGCTCCACCTCCTTTCCGAGCCCTTCCGTAGCCCGTCCTCCTTTCTTCTTCCCCGCTCACTGACCACTATTCACGATTCACTACCCACTATCTTCTTTAGAATCACATCTTTTGCAGACCCCTACCCTCTAACTTCCATCGAATCACATCTTTACAAAAAATACCCCAGGGGGGTGACTCACTCCTCCCAACCCAAATCCTCGAAATACCCTGCCCCTGTCTCTATCTTCTTTAGAATCCGCACTTACGTAAAACACATCCCTAACCCCAACAGAATGAACACTTCCAAAACACAGGACTTAAAACCCTTTAGAATGAACACTTACAAAAAAACCGGGAGGGGGGACCCACCGCCGACACCGCTCCCCCTCTACCCACTGTCCACTACCCACTACCCACTTCCTTTTATGGAATCCGCAGAATCTTGTGCTCTTTCAGCTTCGCGCTGCCGGACAACTTCTGCAGCTCTTTCAAACCGCCCATGCCCCAGCTTGCCAGGAACGGCAAGAAGCACAGCTCCCGCGATTGCAGCAATTTATGAGGATAGAGCAGCGATTCGAGATACTCCTGATGCGCGGCAATCAATCCCGCTTTCAGCGCCTGTGCCTTGCCTGCCTTGCGCTTCAATTTCTCCAGCTGGAACGCGATCTTCTTCTGCGCCGTCTCGACCGCCCCGCCCAGCGTCGGGTCCAGCCGCACAATCTGCTTTTTCAATTGCGCAAGCATGCGCTGATTTTCTTTCACCGTCTTGTCGAAATTCTTCCCCAGCGCGGGCGGCACACTGGCTGTCTCCATCTTGCTCCGAACCTCTTGCGAGCCCCGCCACACGTCCTCGACATTCAATCCATAGCGCCGCAACAGCTTCTCCGCTTTTGCGTCCAGAATCGTGTACGCCGCGCGCGGCAAAATCACCGGCATGCGCCCCAGCAATTTTTTGTAAATCACTTCCGCTTGGGCAAAATAAGCAATTTCCGCCGGGCCCGCGATGTACGCCGCCGTCGGCAAAAGATAATCCTGCAACACGGGACGGAGGAGCGCGTTGGGACTAAACTTTTCCGGCCCGGCCTCAACCGCCCGGATCAATTCTTCCTTGGTCCAGGTTTGTTCGCCGCCAACAAATTTTTCGCCGGCCGCCGTAATGGGCTGCCGCGTGCCTACACGCGTGCCCCCCTGTGTGCCCCCACGGATACTTTGTCCCATGCCGAAAATCAACGTGCTTCGCGCCGTTACTTTCACTTGCGCCGCAAAACCCGCTTTGTCCAACTCCTTGCCTCGCGCCAGCAGCGCCTCGTTCAGCCCGTCGCGCTCCTCCACCGCTTTGCGCAGAACCTCCGCCGCCACGCGGTGCAATCTCTCATCCAGCGGATCGAGCAGGATGAGCCCCTGCTCCGCAAACAATCGCGCGAACAATTTTCCAAAGGCGCTTCCGTATGTTTCTCGAGCGCCGTAACTTTCGCGGAAAATCGCCGCGACAAATTCTCCGCCCGCGGCCGTCAGAATTCCGGCGGCTTCGTCCGTCATTTCCTGCACTTGCGCGCCAAGCTCGATCCGTCCCACGGGAAGCCCCGCATCGCCGTTTCCCGGAAGCTCAAATCGTTTCAGCTTCCCGTCATGAAACCAAGTCGAGCTTCGCACTTCGTCGAGATCGTGATCCTCTGTCGCCATCCAGAACACGGGAACGGCGTCCGCTCCCGCTCGCGTTAATTCGTGCGCGATTTGTATCGCCGTCACCGCTTTATAAATGGCGTAGGCTGGCCCGCTGAAGAGCCCCACCTGCTGACCGCTGACCACGGCGGCGGCGCCCTTCAAAAAACGCTCTAAATTTTTCCGCGTCGCCTCCCCCGCCCCATACGCGGCGTTCTGCTCGCCGAGAATTTTCGCCACTTCCGCTCTTCGCTCGCGAGGATAATCGAGCGATCGCGTTGCTTTCTTTACCGCTTGAATCGTTGGAGGGTGCCCGTAGAACTGTTTGACGGAGGGAAAATCATCGAGGAACTGAATAAATAGTTTCGACTGATGGGGCAGTTGGCGAAACGGCAGGGCTCGACAGTCCATCGCGGATTAGATGATACCCACGGCCTTTCGTCACAGCAAATTCGAACGCATCTGTTTCGCCACGAGCCCGGAATTCGCGGCAGCTATCGCGATGCTAACCAGGTCCCTGGGTTAGACGGACACAGCGCCGGAAAGGCGTGCGGGCTGGCTTGCGTCCATTTTAGCCATCAGCGTTCGAATGGCCTGCTTTTGGTCTTCGTGCAAGGGTAGCAACGGCAGTCGCGGGAGGCCGCCGCGGAGGCCGGCTTCGTCCATGGCGTACTTCACGCCGGGAATGCCGCACTGCGAAACGATCAGTTTTGAGGCCTCAACTATCGGAGTTTGCAACTCGCGTGCCTTTGCTAGATTGCTCGTTCGAACGGCCTCAAAAAGAGCAACGCATTGCTCCGGCAGTGCACTCCCCAAAGCAAGGATCGCGCCCACAGCACCAAGGACCATCGACGGAAACATCATGCTCGCGGAACCCACCAGGATCTGAAACGAGGAAGGAACGACTGCGAGCATTTCTGCCGCACGCTGCACGACCCCGGAACTTTCCTTGATGCCGATGATATTCGGATGCTGTGAGAGCACTCCGACTTCCGGAGCTTCCAGAGCAATACCCGTGAATTGTGGAACGGAATACAACATGACAGGAATCGGTGAAGCATCGGCAACCCGGCGGAAGTGCGCGATGTACACTTCAGGTTTGTAAAGCGGCTTGTAGTAGTAGGGCGTCTTTACCAGGGCCACATGGTAGCCAAGCTCGGCGGCGCGCTTTGTGCGTTCAATCGTCTCTGCAGTGGATTCGGCTCCGGTACCCGCGATGAGCAGCTTCCCCGAGGCCGCCGATTCCTTTACCGCGATGAGGACGGTCTCGACCTCTTTGCTGGAGAGCAGCACGGATTCGCCAGTGGAGCCATTCGCGACGTAGCCCGCCATGCCCGTGGCGTTGTACTTGCCAATGTTGTGCTTGATGTCCTGCACGGAAACGGAGCCGTCAGCGGCATACGGCGTGGTGAGCGCCGGAAATACACCGGATAAGTTCATGATTCAGTCTCCTGAGCCAGCGGTGCCCGAGGCAGCCACCTGGCCGCGATGCAAATCCTGCAGAGCTGCAACTTCAGTACCCTGATCCAGCAATGCGCGAATGCCGCGGGCGGCGGCATGGGCAGCCGCTAGCGTCGTGATACACGGAATGTTATAGCGAATGGCGGCACGGCGAATGGATTTTTCGTCGTAGAACGATTCGCGGCCCAGCGGGGTGTTAATGACCAGGTCAATCTTGCCGGTTTTCACGAGATCGACGATGTTGGGCCGGCCTTCGTTTACTTTAAAGACGGATTCCGCTTCGATTCCGGCGGCTTCGAGCGCCGCAGCCGTGCCACGCGTGGCGAGCAAGCGGAACCCGAGATCATGGAGCTCTTTGCCGAGGGATGCGATGTGCTTTTTATCGCGATCATTAACGCTAAGAAAAATGGTGCCTTTGCGCGGAAGCCGCTGCCCGGCCGCGAGTTGCGCTTTCGCGAATGCCAGTCCGTACGAAGTGGAAATGCCCATCACTTCGCCCGTCGAGCGCATTTCGGGACCGAGGATGGTGTCCACGCCGCGAAATTTGTTGAATGGAAACACTGGCGACTTCACCGAGTAGAATTCGTGCACGGCGATTTCCGAGATGCCGTTGTGCTTCACGACTGGAAGATTCATGTCCGCCAGCTTTTTGCCGGCCATCAATCGCGCCGCGACTTTTGCAAGGGGGACGCCGGTGGCTTTGCTGACATAGGGAACCGTGCGCGAAGCCCGCGGGTTCACTTCGAGAACGTAGACGGTATCGCGCTGAATGGCGTACTGCACGTTCATGAGGCCGATCACTTTCAGCGCCAGGGCAAGCCGTTTCGTATACTCGCGGATCTGCTCGAGAACCGCGGGCGATAAACTCACGGGAGGCAGTACGCAGGAGGAGTCTCCTGAGTGAACTCCTGCTTCCTCGATGTGCTCCATGATGCCGCCGATGACGACATCCGTTCCGTCGGCGAGAGCGTCCACGTCCACTTCCGTGGCTTCTTCGAGAAACTGATCGATTAGAACGGGCCGGGCAGGGCCCATCATGGCGGCCTGCGCGACGTACTCTTGCACGGTGTTCACGTCGTAGGCGATGACCATGGCGCGTCCGCCGAGGACATAACTCGGCCGCACGAGCACGGGCATTCCGATTTCGCCCGCCACTCGCGCTGCTTCTTCGGGGACGAGCGCCGTGCCATTGCGAGGCTGGGGAATTTTCAGTTTTTCGAGCAAGCCGCCAAATCGGCGACGGTCTTCCGCCAGGTCAATCGATTCGGGCGCCGTGCCAATGATAGGAACGCCGTTGCGCTTCAGTTCCTGGGCCAGATTTAGAGGCGTTTGTCCGCCAAACTGAACGATGACCCCCTGAGGTTTTTCGCGGTCGACAATCGCCAGGACATCTTCGAGCGTGAGCGGTTCGAAATAGAGGCGGTCGGAGGTATCGTAGTCGGTCGAGACCGTCTCCGGATTGCAATTCACCATGATGGTTTCGAAACCATCCTCGCGCAGCGCATAGGCCGCGTGGCAACAGCAGTAATCGAACTCGATTCCCTGCCCGATGCGGTTCGGGCCACTGCCCAGAATCATGATTTTGGGGCGCTGCTGCGCGTCGCATTCGTCTTCATCCTCGTACGTGGAGTAGAGATAGGGCGTGTACGATTCGAATTCGGCGGCGCAGGTATCCACGCGTTTAAAAACTGGAGCGACGCCGTAGCGCGCGCGCTGGAGGCGGACGGAAGCCGGAGTGCTCTTCCAGATTTGTGCGAGCTGCTCGTCGCTCGTGCCATGGCGCTTGACTTCGCGCAGAAGGTCCTTCGAAGCAGTCTCTACGGTGACTGTGGCCGCGCGGCGGTTCATGGCAATGATTTCTTCGATCTGATGAATAAACCAGGGATCGATTTTGGTGAGTTCGCAGATTTCCTCGGCGGGCAAGCCTTTGTCGACGGCAGTCAGCAGCCAGTGAATCCGGTCGGGGCGCGGTGTGGCGAGTTTTTCCCGGAGAAGCGAATCCGGCGCTTCCGAAGGCGCGCGCCAAGGGGTGTGTGGCTCGAGCGAACGGATTCCCTTTTGCAGGGCCTCTTTGAACGTGCGGCCGATAGCCATGACTTCGCCAACCGACTTCATCTGCGTTCCCAGAGTGCTGTCCGAGCCGGGAAATTTCTCGAATTGCCATTTGGGAATTTTCACCACCACGTAATCGATGGTGGGTTCGAAGCTAGCCGGCGTTTTCTTGGTGATGTCGTTGGGAATTTCGTCCAGGGTCATGCCGACCGCCAGGCGCGCGGCGATTTTGGCAATGGGAAAGCCTGTGGCTTTGCTGGCGAGCGCGGAACTGCGCGAGACGCGCGGATTCATTTCAATGACGACCATGCGGCCGTTTTCCGGATTGACGGCAAACTGGACGTTCGAGCCGCCCGTCTCGACACCGACTTCCCGGACGATGGCGGCGGCCGCGTCGCGCATGCGCTGGTATTCCTTGTCGGTCAATGTCTGCGCTGGAGCCACGGTGATGGAATCGCCGGTGTGTACACCCATGGGGTCGAAATTTTCGATGGTGCATATCACCACGAAGTTGTCGCGAAAATCGCGCATAACTTCGAGTTCGTATTCTTTCCATCCGAGGACGGATTCCTCGACGAGGGCCTCGTGAACGGGGCTCATGTCCAGCGCGTGAGCGATGGCTTCGCCAAATTCTTCCTTGTTGTAAGCGATGGACCCGCCCGTACCGCCGAGTGTGAACGAGGGACGGATGACGAGCGGAAATCCCAGCTGATCGCACAGACGCAGAGCGTCCTGCGCGTTATTTACGAGCGCGGAGGCCGGAACTTCGAGGCCGATTTTGCGGCAGGCATCCTTGAACCACAGGCGGTCTTCGGCGACTTTGATGGCCCGGAGCGACGCGCCGATCATTTCGACTTTGTATTTTTCAAGAATGCCGCTTTCGGCGAGTTCGACGGCAAGATTGAGGGCGGTCTGTCCACCAACGGTGGGCAGCAGCGCGTCGGGCTTTTCGCGAGCAAGAATTTCTTTCAGATATTCCTTGGTCAGCGGCTCGATGTAGGTTCGGTGCGCCAGTTCGGGATCGGTCATGATCGTCGCTGGATTGGAATTGACCAGAACGACTTCATAGCCCTCGGCGCGCAGCGCTTTGCAAGCCTGTGCGCCGGAATAGTCGAATTCGCAGGCTTGGCCAATGACGATAGGACCAGAGCCGATGATTAGGATTTTCTTGATGTCTTTGCGTTTGGGCATCGTGAGTCAGAGTAGCGTAGCCAGCTCCAATCTAGTGATTTTCATCGTTCGCGGCGACGGCCACGCTTTCAGTAATTGCGCCTACGCCTAAGTTCAGCTTCACGCTCACGGGGTTCTCGGCTGCGCCGCGCGCAATTTCAAAGGTTAAGAACTGAACCCCAAAACCTGAGGCGCTAAAGACGGCGGTATAGCGTCCTGGCGATGGAGTGGCCCAGAAGCGGCCGTGCTCGTCCGACCGAATCTTGTGAGGATGCGCGGCAACGCCAGAGGACTGCTTGTAAATTGCGATAGAAACCCGGGGAATAGCAGTTCCGGAAGGATCGAAAACCGTGCCGGAAAAGATGCGACTGGAAAAGCTAACCGGCAAGGCTGCCGCAGCGGCCAGTTGCTCTTCAAAACTAGGGAGTGGCGGCGGTTGCACCCGGAGTTCCATGGTGAACGCTCCCGGATTTTCCCGGTGAGCAGCGAAAAATTGCAAGTAAAGAGCGGCGCCGAGCGTAGGCGAAGTGGAGGCGGTAAGGCGATAAATTCCGGGATGAAGGTGCGGCAGCTTCACCATGCCGCGAGAATCTGTCGTCAGGTTCAGTTTTGGCTTGCCATCGTTCGTGAAGACCGCCAGCGTAGCGCCGGACTGCGGCGCGCCGTCTTTCAAAACGGTGATGACCGGCTTCTGGGCGGACGGATGGATTTCCAGAACCTCCACGGACCGCGGAGTGGCCGGCCATGCGGTGAGCAGCCAAGCGAGAAGCGTCGCTGTCCGCAGCTTCATTTACGTGAGCTCCCAGCGTGCGAGTGTTCTTTCATCATGTCGGTGAACTGGGTGAAAAGGTAGTGGGAATCGTGAGGGCCGGGAGAGGCTTCAGGGTGGTATTGAACGCTAAAGAGCGGCAGTTTTTTGTGGCGCATGCCTTCGTTGGTGTGGTCGTTGAGATTGACGTGCGTGATTTGCACATCGCTGGAAGGGAGCGATTCGGGATCGACGCAGAACCCGTGATTTTGCGCGGTGATTTCGACTTTCTTGGTGGCCAAGTTCTGCACGGGATGATTGGAACCATGATGGCCGAACTTCAATTTGAAAGTCTTACCGCCCAGCGCCAGTCCGCACAGCTGATGACCAAGGCATATGCCAAAAACGGGCACGCGGCCAATCAGCTTTCGAATGTTTTCGACCGCGTAGCCGACGGGCTCCGGATCGCCGGGGCCATTCGAGAGGAAGACGCCGTCCGGCTTAAGATCCATAACGTCCTCGGCAGACGTTTGCGAGGGCACAACCCACACATCGCAGTGATGGTCGACGAGCAGCCGGAGAATATTTTGCTTGATTCCGAAATCATAGGCTGCAACGCGCAATTTTCGTGTGTCCGACACTCTGCCAGACTCCGGCATGGATTCCGACCACGGCGGAATAGTGAGTTCGATGGAGCTTTTGTCCCAGCCATACGCTTTTTGGCAGGAGACGCGGCTGGCAAGTTCCTGCCCGGCCATGGCGGGCAATTGCCTGGCTTCGAAAATCAATTGCTCGGCGGGCGTGCCGTCGGTGGCCACCACGCCACGGAGCGCCCCGACGTTGCGAATATGACGAACCAGCGCGCGCGTGTCGATATCCCAGATAGCGGGAATTTTGTGGCGATTCAAATAGAGCTGAGCGGTTTCGGCTGAGCGCCAGTTGGAAGAGACCTGCGAAAACTCGCGCACGATCAGGGACTCGATATAAGGGCGCGACGATTCCTCGTCGTCGAGATTAGCTCCGACATTTCCGATGTGCGGATAGGTCAGGCAGACGATTTGGCCCGCATAGCTAGGGTCGGTGAAAACTTCCTGGTAACCGGTGAGGCTGGTATTGAAAACAACTTCGCCGCCGCGGCGCGTGATTGCGCCCGCAGCGCGGCCGTTAAAAATCCGCCCGTCTTCGAGGGCGAGAGTGGCAGGTCGGTGCTGAACTTCGGTCAGTTGGTCCTCCCAGTGTGGTCATGAACGATGCCAGTCACTTCGAGTCTGTGGAACTGGCTTCCGTGGTGGAAAGCGAGCCGAAATGGTCGACCGGCCAATAAGCAAAAACGGCGCGACCATAAATGAATTTGCTGGCCACGGGGCCAAACACACGCGAGTCGTTGGAACTGATTCGGTGATCGCCCATTACAAAGTAGCTGTCCCTGGGAACCCGGACAGGGCCAAAGTCGCTCAAGTCCTCGTACTGAGCGGGCACGTAGGGCTCGTCGATGGCGTGGCCATTGACGTAGACGATGCCCTGGCGAATCTCGACTTTCTCGCCGGGCAAACCGATGATCCGTTTTATGAAAGACTTCGAGCGGTCGAGAGGATACCAGAAAACGACGACGTCGCGCCGCTGGATGGGCTCGAAGCGATAAACAAATTTGTTGATGAAGATGCGCTCCTGATCGGAGAGCAGCGGAGCCATGCTCGTGCCTTCCACTTTTACCGGCTGATACAGGAAAACAATGATGACGAGCGCGAGGCCGATGGCGATGAGCAGATCGCGCGTCCAAACACGAATCTCGGTTCGCAGGGAATGGGCTGTCGTTGGCGCCGGCGCTGAAGTTTCCGGAACCGAGGGGACGAGAGGTTGGTTCTGGTCGGTGCTTTGCATTTTTATGCTGCCTTCTATTTATAACATGCGGAGTGCGGGCCGCGCTAGATTGCAATTGCGGGGCGTTAACTGATTGCCGATTTCGCCGGGGCAATTCAATGAGATTCACCAGAGATGCGCGGGCGTTGCCTGCGGGCGCTGGAGTATGCCGAGTTTCCTTGCTTCTTTATTCGGGAGAGAGGCCGAAGTTCAAGCTGGAGAGCGCCGCGATGACGGCAGTTTCTGTGCGAAGGATGAGTTGGCCGAGGGAGGCCTCCTGGAATCCGCAGGAACGCGCTGAGGCGAGTTCGTCGTATGTCCAGCCACCTTCGGGGCCGATGGCGAGGGCCGCCGTGGCCGGACTGGCGCTCGATGCGTCAATTACTCTCCCCAAAGCCTTACGGATGGAGGGTGCGTCGCTGCGTTCAGAAAGCAGCAGGCGAACTTCCGCGGATTGTGCCGCAAAGGCCTGGGCGGGCTTGGCTGAGTCATCGAGGAGCGGCACGCGCAGGCGGCGGGATTGTTGCGAGGATTCAAGAAGGATTTTTTGCCAGCGCTGCGACCGCTTCATTGCAGCGGCGAGCAAACCTTTTTCCGAGCGATCGGCGGCCAGAGGAACGATTCGGCTGACGCCAAGCTCGGCGGCTTTTTCGATGGCCCATTCGAACGCGTCAAACTTGACGATGGAGAGCAGGAGCGTGGTTTCGACGCCGCGCTGAGGCGCCGCGAGTTGCTCTAATAGGGCAAACTCGACGCGATTTCGGGCGACCGTTTCAATGCGAGCCAGCCACGCGCTAGTCCCGTCGCTCAATTCATAGAGCTGGCCCGGCTGTGCGCGGAGAACGTGGCCGAGGTGATGCGCCGCGTCGCCTTCGATAACCGCGGCGTTTCCGTTGAATTGTTGGACAAAGAATCGGCGGCGCACGCGTGGATTCTATCGCAGGAGCGGCAAACTAGCCGAAGATGTCTTTCACTTTGTCGAAGATTGTGGAATTGCGGTCCGCAGGTTTGTTTTCCACTTTTAGAGTAGCCCCGAGTTGTTCGAGGAGCTTGCGCTGCTCGCGCGTAAGCTTCGAAGGAGTAAGCACGCGGACGTGATAATAGAGGTCGCCCTTGCCGCCGCCCCGCGGATCGGCAAGGCCTTTGCCCTTGATGCGAAAGACCGCGCCGCTTTGCGTCCCTTCGGGAATTTTTAGTTTTTCTTCGCCGTTCAGCCCGGGAACCTGGAGCTCCGTGCCGAGGGCCGCTTGGGTGACGCTGAGCGGAATCGTGCAGTAGAGATCCGCGCCGCGGCGCTCGAAAAAGGCGTGCTCTTTCACGTCAAGCACGACGTAAAGATCGCCGGGCGGGCCGCCATTGGGCGCAGGTTCGCCTTCGCCGGTGACGCGCATGCGGGTTCCGGAATCGACGCCAGGCGGAATGCGCAGCTCAATCGTTTTTTCGCGCTCGATGCGGCCTTGGCCCCGACAATCCGGGCAGCGCTCGCGCACGATTTGTCCCGCGCCCTGGCATGCGGGGCACGTGCGCGAAATCGTGAAGAAGCCCTGCTGATAGGCAAGCTGGCCGCGTCCGCCGCA
>Ga0070695_100001452_pt1 | contig 13135 bp, 5 predicted proteins | sample KBSK1252metaG_FD_65471 | JGI IMG/M metagenome (GOLD analysis project Ga0070695, IMG submission 65471) | Corn, switchgrass and miscanthus rhizosphere microbial communities from Kellogg Biological Station, Michigan, USA - KBS K1-25-2 metaG | ecosystem: Host-associated > Plants > Roots >...
ACAAGGCAGGGTTATACCTCCGTCGAGACGGGAGCACCGAGAAGGCGCGGGCGGTCCTCGACGAGGCCCAGACCGTGGGGCTTGGCGATGCGCCGGACGTTGTCTTCGCCCGGGTGCTGCTGGCGATCTTCGACCGCAGGTTCGATGAGGCGATCGCCCGACTCTCCTCCGGTGCTCCGGACGTGTTCGCCGATCAGCAACGCTTCATCACCCGAGCCCACCTATACGCGCAGGTCTACGGCCTGATGCGGCGCCGTGATCTGGAGCGGGCCTACTACGACTCGGCGCGGCGCATTGTCGGCGCACGGCTTCGGGACCAACCCGACGATTCACGCCTGCATAGCGTGTTGGGCGTCGCCTATGCCGGGCTGGGCCGAACGCGGGAGGCGATTCAGGAAGGCCGGCGAGGGGTGGAGCTCAGGCCGATCAGCAAGGACACGTACCAAGGGTACTATCGCGAGTGGGATCTGGCCCGCATTTACGTCATGGTCGGGGACTACGATGCGGCCGTCGATCGTCTCGCATACCTCGTGTCGATCCCCGGCTACCTGACGCCCGCGTGGCTTCGCATCGATCCCACCTGGGATTCGTTGCGGGGGCACCCGCGCTTTCAAAGACTCGTGGCTGAACGCAAGTGAGGCGCTCGCTCTGGGTGGTGGCCGTCGGAGTCCTGCCTCGACTCCTCACCGCTCAGGGCGTCACGACCGCGGCGATTCAGGGCACCGTGGTCGAAGACGACCGCTCGCCAATCGCTGGCGCCACGGTCTGGGTGACCAACGTACTGAACGGACGCCGCTGGGAAGTGGCGACGCGGTCCACCGGCAGGTACCTCCTTGAAGACGTCGAAGTGGGCGGGCCCTATCGCATTGAGGTGCGCGCCGTAGGCTTCGGGTCCGAAACGTGGAACGGCATCGTGCTGCGGCTGGGCCAGCGCTTCATCGCGGATTTCACGCTCCGGTCCGCCGCCGTCGAACTGGCACCCGTTGCGGTGCACGCCACGGCTGACCCAATCCTCAACAGCGGCCGCACGGGACCAGCGGAGATCGTCTCCGCAGCACGGATCGCCGCACTGCCTAACCTCGGGCGGGACTTCTTGACCTTGACCGCCCTCAGCCCGCAGGTGGCCATGTCTCCGTCGTCAACTTTCGCGCCCTCGGGGGGCATCACGATCGGGGGAGAGAATCGGCTCGTCAATTCGTTCCAGATCGACGGGGGGGCGAACGGCGACCCGTACACGGGTCGGCTACCCGGACGAGAGACGCTGCCGCGGCCCATTTCGCTCGAGGCCCTGCAGGAGCTACAGGTGCTGGTGGCGCCATTCGACGTCCTCTACGGCGGCTTCGCCGGCGGCCTCGCGAACGCCGTGACGAAATCGGGCGGCAACGCGGTCCACGGCGCGACGTTCGCCTATCTCGCCACTGGCGCGCTGGTCGGCAACAACGCAACCAGCGCGCCCGCACCGGGGTTCAGGACGTGGCAGTATGGCGGGACCGTGGGCGGGCCGATCGTGCGCGACCGCGCCCACTACTTCCTCAGCGTCGACGTGCAGCATCGGGTCGTTCCCGATCCTGGACCCCTGATCACCGACACCGCGGGCGGCGCCGACACGCTCAATATCGGCATTCGTTACGCCAGTGCGGTGCGCTTTCACGACATCCTCCAGAACACCTACGGACTCGATCCCGGGACCCTCGGTCCCTCGGACGGCCGGGTCCCCGGTACGGACATCCTTGGCAAGATCACCTGGCAAGTGGGCACCAATAATCATCTGGAGCTTTCGCACCATTACACCGATGGTGACCGTGGCGGCTTCATCGATCGCTTGTATGGTCAATACACACTGTCGTCCGTGGCGCACGGAGCGCCCGCGACCGCCAACGCGTCCCGCCTCATTTGGACGAGTCTCCTCGGCGGTCGCTGGTCCAACGAGGGGATCCTGAGCTATCTCCGGCTGCATGACGAGTGCCGGCCCAACGTCGGGTATCCTCTTATCCAAGTCTCGGCTGATCACGGGATGCTGGTGGCCGGCACGAACCAGACCTGCCCAGCCGGATTCCGACAGAACGCCGTCGAGCTCACCGAGAATGCCACCGTCGATGTCGGAGTCCATGCCTTGACGCTTGGCGCGCACGTTCAGGCGTTCCACTTCGAGCACAACCAGCTGCTAGGCGGGGTGGGCCTGTGGAATTTCCGCACGCTCGACTCGCTCGAGGCGGGGCGCGCGTTTCACTACGAGCGGGCGCTCCCCGGTCCGTCACGCACCGGGGCCGTCTCGTTCCAGGCTCTCCAGATCGCTCTTTATGCGCAGGACCGTTGGAACCCGGTCCGCGGCCTGACCCTGACCGTCGGCCTGCGGGCCGAGGTGCCTGTGCTACCGGACGCCGTGGCCACGAACGACGTGCTCCAGACGGCGCTGGGCGTCGACAACGGACGGCGACCAGGCGGCAACTGGCTGTGGTCGCCCCGAGTGGGATTCAACTACGATCTCCGCGCCGAGGGGAGGATGTTCCTGCGCGGCGGTGTCGGCCTGTTCAGCGGTTCGCCGCCGTACATCTGGGTCGGGAACGTCTATCGGGACGATGGCAGGGAGCAGTTGTTCCTGAGCTGCAACGGGAGCGCAGTGCCACCGTTTGATCCCGTCAATCAGCCTACGACGTGTGCGACCGGGGCGGCGGCGGTCCCGCAGCTCAGTTTCTTCGACCCTGGCATCACCTTTCCGCAGAATCTGAAGGTGGCCCTGGGCGCGGATCACCGGTTCCCGGGAGACATCATCGGAACGGTCGATGTGCTGTACACCAAGGCGGTACACCAGTGGTACGTCAGCGACGCCAACCTGCGTCAGCCGGTGGGTGCGGCCCCAGGGGAGGGGAACCGTCCACTGTACGGGACCATCAACGCGGCGGCGGTCTCGAGTCCTGCGCGCCTCGCGCCCACTCTGGGTGAGGTGGTGCGCGTGTCCGACGCGAGCGGCGATTACTCCTTCGCGGTGTCGGGTCAGCTGCGCAAGCAGTTCGGGCATCGTGCCGAGGTGAGCGCCTTCTACGCGCATACGCATGCCCGAGACCGGATGTCGCTCGTCAACTTCCAGGCTCGGCCCAACCTGCAGAACACGCCACTCGACGGCACGCTGGAAGATCGTCGCCTGCGAACCTCGTACTTTGAGATTCCCAACCGGGTGGAGCTCGGCGGCTCGTTCCGCCTGCCATACCGGGTCCAGCTGTCACTCCTGTATGCAGGCGCCTCGGGGACGCCGTTCACCTACGTCGTTCAGGGCGACGCCAACGCGGACGGGATCGGCGCTGGGCTCATGCTCGACGACATTGCCTACGTGCCCAAGGATTCGTCGGACATCGCCCTGGCGAATCCCGCCGACTGGGGCACGCTCAATCGCTTCATCGAGAGTGAGCCCTGCCTGCGCCGGCAGCGGGGCCGGATCGCTGAGCGCAACAGCTGCCGCAACCCGTGGTTCGGCACCCTCAATGCGCGTCTGTCAAAGGCCTTCCCCACGGTCCGGGGCCAATCGCTCGAGCTCACAGCGGACGTGTACAACCTGCTCAACCTGATCAACCGACAGTGGGGGCAGTACCGCGTGACAACGGGTGAGGTGCGCGCGCCCCTGCTTCGTCTCGTGGGCTACGATGCCAGCGCGGGGCGCGGCATCTACCGGCTGCAGCTCCCAGGGTTGCGGCAGATCCAGGATCTCGCGTCGCGGTGGCAGATGGAGCTCGGCGTCAGGTACGTCTTCTAGGCGCCTCTCCTGGTGACGGTCTGGTGACGGCTTCGGGGTCGATTTTCGGCTCAACGGGCGCCTCTTTGACGTTCGACGACGCTCTTGGAAGTTAGAGGTTCGAGTCCTCCCGCCCCAGCTTCGACAGATCAAGATCGGTGTTAGCGCGGGCCGGTCGGGGCTGCCTCAGCTCTCATCACTAATCCCCGACGGTCCGCTCCCTCCGCGACGGCCGCGGTCGGCCCCGCAGCAGACGCTGCGAAGGCGGCGCCGGCAGCTGTCTTGGTCGTGAAGCCGAAACGCTCCGATAGGGTCTCGCCGACGTCCCCGCCGTCCAGGTCGGCGATCAGACGTCGGAAGCCCTCGCTCGCGGCACTGTCAATTGACGCCACGGGAAAAAGTCGGTCGATGTGCCAGTGGTAACTCGCCCCCGCCGGCAGTCCCATCGCTTCGCCCGCCAGGTCGGGGATCTTGGCGTCGGCTCCTGTTGTGAACACGAAGTAGGTCGGGTTGGCGGCGTCGTCAGGCCACACCTTGAAGAGGTTCACCCCAGCTCCTTCTCCTTGAGTCCAACTGAACGGCGTGGTGGCGTCCACGGCGGAGGCGCCGTTCGCCGGCAAGGCGAGCTGTGAGGCCACTGCAAGCAGGATGCCGACGTTGCTGGCGTTCCCGCTGATCCCTCTGAAAAAGGACGACGATCGCGAGGCACCATCAACGGCGGTCGCCGCCACGTCGAATGCGACTCCGCTCAGATCCGGCACGGTGTACGTGAACGCATTGGAGAGTGGATTCTTCTCTTCCCAGTATGCTCCGACGTGCCCGAAAATGATGAGGAGCTGGCGGACGTTCAGCGTGTAGGTCGCGGGTATGGCGATGGCTCCGCTGATGCTCTGCTCGGGTGGATCGGTTAACTCGACCGCAGCGAAGTCATTATTGGAGAAGTCCGCTCCGGTGCTGATCGTCAGTGACCGGCTCGCGTACCCATCATAGCTCGCCGGCAACCCCGTTGCGTCGGTCGTCCACCGGAGGAGCTCCAGCCGTCCCGCGTCGGTGCCGTACGAGCCGTGCCAGCTGACAGTGAAGGCGTACTGACCGGTCGTCCCGTCGGCCTGCCCTAGGCCGTGGGCGTAGCGGGCACTGCTGGCGAAGTGCACAGCGGTCACTTTACCGGATGCCAGCGGCGCGATACCGCTGATGGTCGCGGTGTGTTCTGGACCCGTGACGTACGGGTAGAGGACCGCCGGGTCCGATCGGGTAAGCCCCTTGTAGGTCACCGCCGCATGCTGGGCGTACAGGATCGCGGTCAGGTCGTACGGCGTCACGACGTCCGCAATCGAAAACGTCCCATCCGAACTGTTCGTCACTGCGTTCTTCCCTGTCACAAGCACGGTCGCCCCACCGATCGGCTCGCCGACCACGTCTCGCACCGATCCGCTGATTGTGACCCCCTTGGGCGGCGGGGTCGGCCCGTCGCCCGCGCAAGCCGCCAGGAGACCGAGAGTCGTCAGCGGAAGCGTGACCGCTTTGCGCAGCGTGTTCATGATCTTCTCCTTCCGCGAAGCTCGCGGTCAATGAATGAGTCCCAGCGCTCGCGCGACGTTGACGCGTCCGCGGCCGTAATGCGGGTCCACTCCTGGGTCGCCCAAGTCGTCCGCCGTCTGCAGAATGCGCTCCCGGATCAACCCCGGTTTGCGGTGGCCGAGTTGGGCGACGAGCAGCGCGGCGAGCCCGGCGACGTGGGGCGCGGCCCAGCTGGTGCCGAGCCCCTGCAAGACCCGCCGCTCCAACGGCACAGCGGTGTTCCGGCACGCCGGTGGGACCGTCGCCTGCGTCCAGGTGCCCGTACACGGCACCCAGAGTCTGCGGAATTGTCCAAGATCCCCAGCCCCGCCGGGCGCGGCGACGCTCACGGCGGAGCGGCCGAACGCGCTGTAGGGAGCGCTCGCATCGGCATCCACCCACGGCCCGTTGATGCCGGCCGCGCCGGTCGGCCCGGTGGCGGCGACGCAGATCGCGTTGGCGGCTTCACACGGCAGCCGCACGATGTCGGCGTTGTGATCGAGGTCGGTGGCGTCGTTGAACGGAACGCTGACGACGAGCGAGCCCTTGCGGAACGCGTAGTTCACCGCGCGCTCGAATGCCGCCACGGTGCCCGGGCTCTGGCTCTTGTGGCGCTGGCTGCCTCGGCTGACGTTGATCACATCGGCGCCCTGGTCCGCAGCGTACACGATTCCGCTGATCAGCCTGCCGATGGTGTGCTGGCTCGTGGAGTCGGCGACCTTGACTGCGAGGAGGGTGACGAACCGGTTCAGTCCCGCGACGACCTTGGCGTTACTCGCGACAACGGACGCCACGGCGGTGCCGTGGTAGAACAAGTCGTTGAACGGCAGCCGGTCGGCATAGCGCGCGGGCATGACGTCCTCGGGCACGAACGACTTCGAGTGCGCGAGGTCCACGAGCCCGACCAGGTCCGGGTGCAGGTAGTCGATGCCGGTGTCGAGGATCGCGACCTTGACGTCGCGCGAGCCGAGGTAGCCGGCTGCCCACGCCTCGGGCGCGAACACGGCACGCATATTCCACTGGCGCGCGTAGAACTGGGCCGAAGTAGGCGATGCGGTCGCATCTGCGGGGGCGAGGGCCTCGCCCCCGGCCTCGTTGGCGGGACCGTCGGTGGACTCGCCGTCATCCCGCGGGCTCGTCAGCGGGTCGGGCTCCACCGCCCGGACGTCAGCGCCGGCCGCGAGCTCAGACACTCCCGCCTCCGACAGGCCGGTCACCGCGGCGATGCCGATGCTGTCGAGCGCGGCCTCAATGGTTCCTCCCAGCCGCACAACGCGGTCCGGGAAGTCCGTCGGAACACGCTCGGCCGTGAAGACGACGACGTACCGGTCTGCCGGCTCCGCTGTCGCGACGTTTGCGGAGGGATTCCGACGGCCACTGGCGTCCGTTGGCGTGGGCCGATCCGTACAGGCCTGGGGCGCGAGGGCCAGAGCGGCCAACGCGACAACGTTTGATGTAAAGCGGTTCACGTTCACCTCACTGTGGGCTACGCGGGTTGACATCAGTTGCTCCGGCAGTAGTAGCTACCGTCGTCTGCGAGCTCGACGAAACAGGCCGTGGCGCTCGCTTCGTTCGAGGGTGCCGAATCCCCTGCGCCGTTGAACGCCCGGACGCGGTACGTGTAGGTTGTGCCCCACGCGGCACTGTAGTCACCGTAGGATTGCACACTCTTGCCCGTGGTCGCGATCACCGTGAAGTCCGTCTCGCCGCACACGACGCCCTGGCAACGCTCGATCTTGAAGCCATCGTGGTCAGTGGAGTTGGGCAGCCACAACAGCGCGATCTGCCACGTCACGGCCTCTGCCGTCAGGTCGAAAGGAGCGGCCGGCGGCGCGGACGCGGGGGTCGTGGAGCAGGCCATCGACGAGAACGGGGAGTAGCTGGTCTTGCCTCCAGTAACCCGGAATGCCCTGACCAGGTAGCAGTACTGTGTGGAGCCGGTGAGCCCCATGTCGCGATAGGCGGTGACATCGGCGCTCGTCGGCGCCAGCAGCGTGAACGGGCCGCTCGACCCGGTGGCCGAGCGGTGCACCTCGAACCCGTCTTCATTACTCGAGTTGTCCTGCCATGAGAGGCTGATCTGGCTGAAGGAACCGGCGATGGCGCTGATGTTGGACGGCGCCTTCACGCCCGCGCCCGATCCGGCGGTGGCGCTGGCCTCGACTACAGGCTCGACCGGCTGGGTGCGCTCGCAGGCAATGAGCGACAACGCCAGGACCGGCCACGTTAGGTGATGACGACGCAACCACATAGAACCTCCGTGCGTGCAGCATCCATCGGTGTCGCGCGGCCACCGCTGCTCCGCGCCGATTGCGGCCCCCCAGGGAGGGCGTATGTTCCCTGAAAGTGCGGCGGTTCGGTGTGCTGGCTCTTCGCCATCCCTTAGCTGACGGCTAAGAGCGGCCCCGGCCAGAGGGAACGCGTCATGCTCCAGTTCCGGATGCTTGGGTCTGTCGAGCTCAAGGACTCACACGGCCGCGAAGTGGACGCAGTGCTGCGGCGCCCCAAGCTGCTCGCCCTCCTTGGTTATCTCACGATTGCCCGCCCCCGCGGCTTCCATCGACGCGACACGCTCGTGGCGCTCCTCTGGCCCGAGCTCGACCAGGCGCATGCACGCAACGCACTCAGCCAAGCGGTACACGCCTTGCGACAAGCGCTCGGGCGCGAGGTGTTGCGGACTCGCGGTGAAGAAGAGTTGGGGACCGGTGAGGAGGGCCTGTCGTGCGACGTCCGTGAGTTCGAAGCGGCGCTCGAGGGGGGAGCGGCGGAGCGTGCGTTGGAGCTCTATCGTGGGAGCTTGCTCAACGGCTTTCACATCTCGGAAGTGCCCGAGTTCGAGCGCTGGCTCGATGAAGAGCGGGAACGCGTGCGTCGACGGGCGTGCGACGGGGCCCAGCTCCTCATCGACCGAGACGACGGCGCTGGGAACCCGGTGGGGGCGGCACGCTGGGCGCTGCGACTGACCGAGCTGTCGCCGTTCGACGAGACGGCCGTGCGGCGCCTGGTCGAGCTGTTGGACCACGTGGGCGATCGGGCGGGCGCGGTCCGGGCCTACGAGGAATTCGAGCGGCGCCTCGGGCGCGACCTCGAGGTCGCGCCCTCATCAGCGACTCAGGGCCTCATCGCGGAGATCAAGGTTCGCCGGCCCGAGCTGAGCGAGGGCGTTGGGGTGCCCGTGCCGAAGCCACGCACCGTGATACGAGCCCTCCTTGGGCGGACGCGACGTCCGCACGCAGGTCGGCGGCGCACGCTCCTCGTGCTCGGCCTGGTGGTGGGCGGCCTCCTCACCGGTGGGTGGTTCCTGTTCGCGAGCCCGTTCCGCGCCCGGAGCGCCGAGACGACGCGGGAGGCGAAACGGCTCGTGGTCCTTCCTTTTGCCAACCTCGGACCCGCGGGGGACGAATACTTCACGGAGGGGGTCACGGAAGAGATCACCGCACGGCTCTCGGCCATCGGTGGCTTGCGCGTCATCGCGAGCACCAGCGCCAACGCCTATAAGCATAGCCACAAGGGGATTCGGGAGATCGGCACGGAGCTAGGGGCGGACTACGCTCTGGAGGGCAGTGTCCGTTGGGACAAATCAGTGAACGGCCGTGCCCGTGTGCGCGTCACGCCACAGCTGATTAGCACGACGGACGCGACACATCTATGGGCCGAGGTATACGACGAACCGCTGGATGAGATCTTCCGGGTTCAGGGGGACATCGCGCAAAAAGTGGTGTACGCCCTCGACGTCCGCTTGTCCGAGCCGCAACGCCGCGACCTGCCGACCATCCCGACTCGCAGCCTCGAGGCGTACGACTATTACCTGCGCGGCAACGACTACGAGCGTCGTCAAACGGGAAGGGCTGCCCTCCTCGCGGCGGTGCGCATGTACGAGAAGGCCCTGGAGCTGGACCCCAAGTTCGCGCGGGCCTACGCGATGCTCTCGCGGATGCATAGCCGCATCTACCAGTCGGGTTATGATCGCTCGCCAGAGCGTCTCGCCACGGCGAAGCGCGCGGTTGAGAGTGCCCTGACGCTGGACCCCGGTCTGCCCGAGGCCCATCACTCTCTGGCGACGTACTACTTCCTCGGCCAGATGGATTACGATCGCGCGCTGCGTGAATTCGCCGTGGTCGAGGCAAGTCGGCCCAGCGATGATCGTGTCTTCCTTGCGGAAGGCGTTCTGCGAATGCGTCAGGGGAAAATGCGCGAGGCGCTCGCGGCCTTTGACAAGGCGCTTCAGTTAAACCCCCTTTCGGAGGGCGTGGCCAATCAGTACGCGCAGGTCTACGATCTGCTCCGGGATTTTCCCCGCGCCGAGGCGCTCTACAATCGAGCGCTCGCCCTCGCGCCCGATGCGTCCGTTCTGTACGCGTTGAAGACCTGGCTGTATCTGCGGTGGGACGGAACCACACGACGGGCGCGCGATGTATTTGACCAGGCTCGAACGGCTGGTGCCAGCGACCATCAGCAACTTCTTTTTAACCGAGTTCTGGTCGAACTCGTTGATCGTCGCTATGACGACGCCATCGCCCGCTTGGCGGAAATTCCCGTCGTCGTAGACGGCCAGGCGCGGGTCGTCCCGAGAGCCCAGCTCTACGCGCAGGTCTATGGGCTGATGGGACGCCACGAGTTGGAACGCGTCTACTACGATTCGGCTCGGACCTACATGGCACGGAGAGTCGCCCAGCGTCCTGATGATGCTCGTTTGTATAGCGCCTTGGGGATTGCCGACGCCGGCCTGGGCCGCAAACAGGAAGCGATCCAGGAGGGTGAGCGCGGGGTAGCGCTCCTCCCGATCAGCAAAGAGGCATACCAAGGCTACTATCGCGTGGTGGACCTGGCCCGCATCTACACGATGGTCGGGGAGTACGACGCAGCGATCGACCGACTCGAATACTTGCTCTCGATCCCGGGATTTCTTACGCGCGCGTGGCTGCGCGTCGATCCGACCTGGAGTGCATTGTGGGGGCAGCCCAGCTTTCAAAGGCTCGTGGCTCGGGGGCAATGAGGCGGGCGGCCCAACTGCTGGGCCTCGCACTCCTGCCGCGACTGCTCGCCGCCCAGGGCGTTACCACCGCTTCGATCCAGGGCACCGTGTTCAGTGCGGACCGCGCACCCATCGCGGGCGCCCGAGTGCGCGTCACAAACCTGTCGAACGGCGGTCGCTGGGAGATCGCCATTCGCTCGAGCGGTGGCTATCTCTTCGAGGATGTCGTGGTCGGCGGGCCCTATCGCATCGAGGTCCATGCCCCGGGGTTCGCGCCCCAGGCCCAGACCGGCATCATGCTCGCGCTCAACCAGCGCCTCGTCGCCGACTTCACCCTGCTGCCAGCCACCGTCGAGCTGACGTCGCTCACGGTCGAGGGCACAGCAGACCCCGTGCTCAACCCAGGTCGCACCGGACCCGCCGAGGTCATCTCGGCGGCACGGATCGCCACCCTGCCGAACATCGGGCGCGATTTTCTCGACCTGACGACCTTAAGCCCGCACGTTGCCATGTCCCCATCGTCGGGCAGAGCGCCCACGGGAGGGATTGTCGTTGCCGGCCAGAACCGCCTGTTCAATGAGTTCCAAATCGACGGGGGCCTGAACCACGACCCGTACACAGGTCGGCTGCCGGGGCGCGAGACGCTGCCGCGACCGATCTCCGTCGAGGCCTTGGAACAGATCCAGGTGCTGGTGGCGCCGTTTGACGTTCGCCACGGCGGCTTCGCGGGCGGCCTGGCGAACGCCGTGACGCGGTCGGGAACGAATCAGGTCCACGGATCGGGATTTGGCTTCGTACGCCACAACACCCTCGTCGGCAAGAGCGCGGCCGGCGATCCCGTGGCAGCGTTCACCACGTGGCAGTATGGGGGAGCCGTCGGTGGGCCGTTCGTCCGGGATCGGGCGCATTACTTCCTGAGCATCGACGTGCAGCACAACGCCGTTCCCGATCCCGGCCCGTTCGTCACGGATACCGTCGGCGGCGCGGACCTCACGAACACCGGTGTGCGGTACGCCAGTGCGGCACGCTTCCAGGACATTCTCAGGACCACGTACGGCCTCGATCCCGGAGCGCTCGGTGCCTCGAACGGCCGTGTTCCCGCCACGGACGGGTTCGGCAAGATCACCGTGCGGCTGGCGACGAATAGTCACGTGGAGCTTTCTCATCACTACTCGCACGGCGATCGCGCGGGCTTCATCGATCGCGCTTACCGGTTCTACCGCCTTTCGTCACAAGGAGGGCGTGACGTGGCGACCGTCAATGCGTCCCGGCTGACGTGGACCACGTTGCTGAGGGGCCTGTGGTCGAGCGAGCTGATCACGAGCTATCTCCGGCTGCGTGACGCATGCCGGCCCAACGCGAATTTTCCGATGATCAGAGTCAACGCGGATCAAGGATTTCTGTTCGCGGGGGCGCCGGTGACGTGCCCCAGCGCATTTGACCAGAGTGCGTTCGAGCTCACGGAGAATGTCACGGGCGGCTTCGGTGCCCACATTCTCACCGCGGGAGGTCGCATCGAGCTGTTGCATTTCCTGGACGACCAACTCCTCGGGGGAGCCGGCGCCTGGAACTTCCGCGCCCTCGACTCCCTCGCGGCGGGACGCGCCTTCCATTACGAGCGTACCCTAGCGGGTCCATCGCACAGCGGTCAGGTCGAGTTCCACGCGAGGCAGTTCAGCGTGTACGGGCAGGACCGCTGGCAGCCGGCACGCGGCCTCACCCTGATCGTCGGGTTGCGGGCGGATGTGCCGATTCTGCCGGACGCCATTGCGACCTACGTGCCGCTGAAGGACTCGCTCAGTGCCGACACGGGACGCTTACCGGGGGGCAAGCCGCTGTGGTCGCCCCGGTTCGCACTCAACTACGATTTGGGGGGCGCGGGGCGCACGGTTCTGCGAGGGGGCATCGGGCTGTTCAGTGGTCCTCCCCCGTACACCTGGCTGGGTAGCGGGTACCGCGACGAGGGGACACAGCAGCTGTTTCTGACCTGCGACGGTGTCCAGGTGCCGGCCTTCGACCCCGTCAGCCAGCCGACCAGTTGCGCGAACGGGACGACACCGACGGCGCGGCTCAGCTACTTCGATTCGGGCCTCACGTTTCCTCAGAACCTGAAAGCGTCCCTCGGTGTGGACCACCGGCTGCCGTGGGACGTGGTGGGGACAGTGGACCTCCTCTACACACGCGCCACGCACCAGTGGTACTTCAGCCCGGCCAATCTGCCCGCGCCGATCGCCTCGGCGCGGGGAGAGGGAAACCGCCCATTGTACGGGACGATCAATACGTCGGGGATCGCGACGCCCGCGTGGCTGGTACCGACGCTCGGTCAAGTCGTCCGCGTGTCTGACCGCGGGGGTGACCGCTCCTTGGTGCTGTCGGTTCAGCTGCGGAAGCGGTTCGGGGAGCGCGTCGACCTGAGCGCGCTGTACGCGCATACGCAGGCTCAAGATGTGATGTCGCTCGTCAACTTCCAGGCCCGTCCGAATCTGGAAGGGACGCCAATCGACGGAACCCTACTAGGCCGCCGCCTAGTGACGTCGTTCTTCGAGATCCCGCACCGCGTGGAGCTGAGCGTCGCAATGCGGCTCCCGTACAGGCTTGTCCTCTCCCTCTTGTACGTGGGCGCGTCGGGAATGCCGTTCACGTACACCGTCATGGGCGATGCCAACGCCGACGGTGTCGGCGTAGGACCGTTGTTCAACGATATCGTCTATGTGCCCCGCGACCGCACCGACATCGCGCTTGACGGTAACGGCGCTGCGTCGGGCGTCGGGACTGCGGCGCAGCAGGACTCGGTCTATGCCCTGCTTGACGGCTTCATCCGGGCCGAGCCGTGCTTGCGCGAGCAGCGCGGCAGGATCCTGGCGCGCAACAGC
>Ga0070695_100001453_pt1 | contig 13135 bp, 8 predicted proteins | sample KBSK1252metaG_FD_65471 | JGI IMG/M metagenome (GOLD analysis project Ga0070695, IMG submission 65471) | Corn, switchgrass and miscanthus rhizosphere microbial communities from Kellogg Biological Station, Michigan, USA - KBS K1-25-2 metaG | ecosystem: Host-associated > Plants > Roots >...
GGGCTCGGGCAACTGCACGCGGCGCAGCAAGCTGATCAACTCGGCGCGGCGGGCAGCTTCGGTTTTGAGCTGTGGCGGGGCATGCCAGCGCATGGCGGCGAGCAGCTGGGACCCGATCTTGAACACGGGGTTGAGCGCCAGGTAGGGATCCTGCGGAATAAAGCCGATGCGCCGGCCGCGCACGCGCCGCGTCATTTCGCGATCGCTGAGCCGCAGCAGGTCCTCGCCTTCGAAGTTGATCTGGCCGCTTTCGATGCTGGCGGCCTTGGCAAAAATGCCGAGCACGGCGCGGGCCAGCGTGGACTTGCCGCAGCCCGATTCTCCCACCACACCCAGGATCTCCCCGCGCGGCAAGGCGAGCTCGACGTGATCGAGGATCTGCGCCACGCCCTCATCACCGCGCACGGACAGGCGCAGGTTTTTCACTTCGAGCAGGGGATCAGCCATCATCGCGAGCGCCTCAGGCGCGGGTCGACGATGTCGCGCAGGCCATCGCCCAGAAGATTAAAGCCGAGCACGGTGAGAAAGATGGCCAGGCCCGGGAAGGTCGAGAACCACCAGGCCTCGGGCAGATACTGCCGGCTCTCCGCAATGGCGAGGCCCCAGTCGGGATCGGGTGGCGTGGCCCCCATGCCGAGAAAACCGAGCACGGCGGCCACCAAGATCGTAAAGCCCATGCCGATGGTGGCGCGCACGATAATGGGCGAGATGGCATTGGGCAGGATGTGGCCAAACAGAATGCGCGGGGCGCGAGCGCCGATGCACTCAAGCGCATCGATAAACAGCGAGGTCGCAAGACGGCGCGTCTCGGCATAGACGATGCGCGTGAAAAACGGCCAGTAGGTCAAGGTCAGCGCCAGCATCGCGCTCTGCAGGCTGGGCCCCATCAGCTGCGCCAAGGCTAGCGCCAAAATCAGCTGCGGCACGGCGAGAAAGACGTCGGTGACGCGCATGATCGTCTCCGACACCCAACCTTGGCTGTAGCCGGCAATCAGCCCCAGCGGCACGCCGATCGCCATGGAGATGCCAACGACCATCAGCGCGATCAGCAAGGCGCCGCGCGTCCCCAAGATCACGCGGGAGAGAATGTCGCGCCCCAAGTTGTCGGTGCCGAAGGGATGCTCTGAGCTCGGTGGCTTGAGGCGCTTCAGGAGGTGCGAGGCCGAGACGTCACCGGGATAGGGCGCCAGCAGCGGGGCTAAAATGGCAATCGCCACCACCGCCAGGACGATGAGGCCGCCCAGCACCGCCGGCTTGTCCTTGGCGAATTTGGCGAGGATCAGCATGCCTCAGTCATTCTCGCGCAGGCGCGGGTCGATCAGGCCGTGCACGACGTCGACCAGAATGTTGACGATGGCATAGACGACGCCGATCAGCAGGGTGACGGCCAGCATCACCTTGGTATCGGCGGTGAGGATGGCCTGCACGGTATAAAAGCCGATGCCCGGCCAATCGAAGATGGTTTCGACCACGACGGCACCGGCAATCAAGCCGCCGAACAGGAGACCGATCTGGGTGATCGCCGCCACCACCGAGTTGCGCAGCACGAACTTCCAGATCAACGCCCGCGACGGGAAGCCCTGCGCCCGCTCGTAGGTGACAAAATCCTTTTGCAGGGTCTCGAGCACACCGGCACGCGTAAAGCGGGTGATGGTGGCAAGGCCGCCCAGCGACAGCGTGAAGGCCGGCAGGATCAAGTGGCGTAGCGCATCGGTGAAAACGTCGAGGCGCCCTGCGAGCAGGCTATCGATCAGGAAAAAACCAGTGAAGAGCGGCGGCGCGGCAAGGCCGGGGCTCAAGCGTCCGCGCAAGGGGAGCCAGCCCAAATCCATGGCAAACAGCAGCTGCAGCTCGATGGCAAACCAAAAGGCAGCGATCGCCACGCCGCCGACGGAGAGGATCCGGAGCAGCGTGTCGGGCCAGCGGTTGTGATAGACGGCGGCGAGCGTGCCGAGCGGAATGCCGACCAGGGTCGCAAACAGCAGGGCGGCGATGGTGAGTTCGAGCGTCGCCGGCAGGCGCTGCTTGATGTCGACGGCCACGGGACGGCGGGAGTAGGCGCTCTCGCCGAAGTCGAGGCGCGCCACCTGGGTCAGATAGACGCCGAACTGCACATAGAGCGGCTGATCGAGCCCATACTGGCGGCGGATCTCGGCGATCTGGGCCGGCGTGGCGTTCTCGCCGGCGAGCGCCGCGGCCGGGTCGGCCGGCACCACCCTGATCAAAAAGAAGGTGAGGACCAACAGGCCGGCCAGCGAGGGAATGACAAGCAGGAGGCGGCGCACGATAAAAGCCAACATGCCCTTCGCCACTCCCTTCCGTCTCGCCGCACGCGTCTTGAGGCACTGGGCGCCTTAAAGTCTGGACCCCTTAATGACTGGGCCCCTTAAAGACCTCTCCCCGCCGCGGCGGGGAGAGGGGATCTCGTCTATTCCAGCTGCACCCAGCGCATTTCCCCGCCGGAGCCCACCGGCGAGAAGCGGAAGCCCTTGACCCGATCGGTGATCCCGCGGATCTCCACCGTGTTGTAGACCCAGATGTCCGGGCTGTCGGCGACGATCAGCCGGGTTGCCTCTTCGTAGAGGGGCTGACGCGCGGCCTGATCGGTGAGGCCGCGCGCCCTCCGCAAGAGCTCGTCGACCCTTGCGTTCTGATACCAGGCCGAAGCTTTCCAAGTGCCGTGGAACTGGCTGTCGTACATCTGGCCGATCCAGTTCTCCGGATCGACGAAATAGGTCGACACCCAGTGGATCCACAGGTCGGGCGTGGATTCGGCCTTGCCGGTGTTGCTGGTGATGTTCGCCCAGGTGTCGGAAATGATTTTCAGGTTGATGCCGATCTGGGCGAGATCGCTCTGGAACAATTGCGCGGCCTGGTTGGTCTGCTCTAGCTGCGACTGGATGTGGATGGAAATGGGCCGGTTGATGGGGGCCCCTTCCGCCTTGGCCTGGTCGCAAAAGGCCTTGGCCTTCTTCAGATCGTAGTCATACCCCTTCACGTCCTGGGGGTAGCCCCAGAGGTTGTTGGGCATGGGCGCGGGATTGCGCTCGGCGTAACCCTTCAGGATCTCCTTGATAAAGCCGTCGTAGTTGAAGGCGTGGGCGAAGCACTTGCGCGCGTTGAGATTGTCGAAGGGCGGCTTCTTGTTGTTCATGCGCAGGATGAAAACGCGCATGGACGTGTTCTTTTCGATGTGCACGCCCTTTGCTTTCTGGATGCGCTCGACCTGATCGGTCGGCAGATAGCTGTCGGTCATGTCGACCGAGCCCTGCAGCAGCGCCAGCACGCGGGTCGAGGTTTCCCGGGTCGGCAGGATCTGGATTTCCTTGGGCGCCTTGGGATTGTCGGTCCAGCCCTTGAAATGAGCCTCGTTGCGCTTGAGGTCGGCGCGCTCGAGCGGACGGTAGGTCGCCGCGTCGAACAGGTAAGCGCCGGAGCCCGCCGCATTCGACGCGAGCCAGGCCGCACCCCAGTCGCCGTTGCTCTCGTGCGGCTGCACCACGCGCGGGTTGACGATCATGACGATGGGAATGGCCGACAAAAACGGCGCGTAAGCAGCCTCGAGCTTGAAGCGCACGGTCTCCTGGTCGGGTGCCGTGATGTTGTCGGGTTTGAGCACCGGCTTGAAGGCGCCCGCGGGTCCCTTGCCGATCGCCAGCACGCGCTTGAAACTGTAGACCACATCGTCGGCGCTAATGGCGCTGCCATCCTGGAACTTGGCATCGGTGCGCAGCTTGAACTCCCAGGTCAGCCCGTCGGCGGACACCGTATGGGACTGCGCCAGCCAGGGCTCAAGCTTGGGTGGGTTGCCCTGGTAGCGATAGAGATTGTCGTAGGTGTTGAGGCTATAGAACTGCATCGGCACGTCGAAGATCTGATGCGGGTCGACGTTGGCGGGCAGGTTGTCGCCCGTCACCAGCACACCCGGTGGCCCCGCCACGGCTGGCGGCGCCACCGCCATCACGGCAGCGAGCGCTGCCAGCCCGAACACTCGTCTCCACGTCGACATAGGGGAAGTCTCCTTAGCTTTTGAGCGTCTCACATCTGCGGGGGGCCTTGCTGACGCCGGCCCTCAAGCGGTCTCCTGGGGCTTCGGCGACGGCCAGGCCTGTTTGCTGTGGGCGAGCCGCATGGCTACCACGGCTTCCGCCGTCTTGAGCGCCGCCAGCACCGGATTGACGATGGGCACACGTGCGCGTTCGCCAAGCGTGACGGTGATATCGGGCAGGAAGGCCATGCTCATGCAGCCGAGCACGAGCACGTCGGCCCCATCCTGCCGCACCGCCACCTGCGCCGCCTCCGCCGCCTTGTCGAGCGCGCCCGGCGTTTGTTTGGCAAGATCCATGACGGACAGGCCGATGCCGCGCACGCTGGCAAGCAGCGCGCCAAGGCCCAGCGCGCGCAGGCGCTGGGCCATGCGACCATAGCCGCGACCCGAGGGGGTGAGCACGGAGAGCCGCGTGCCGAGCTGCGCGGCCAGGTGCAGGGAGGCCGCGCCGGGGCCGATCACGGGAATGGTGAGGAGCTCACGCAAGGCGTCGAGGCCAGGATCGCTGTAACAGCCGATGATCAGGGCCTCAAACCCGCGCTGTTGCGCCAGCGGTCCGAGCCGGATCAGTTCGGGCACCACCAGCGCGGCGTCGTGGGAACTTTCGATTGCCGCCGGCCCTGTGGCCGTGGGCTCGGCGATCACCTCGCTGCCCACCGCGGCGTTCCCTTGCAGCACGGCCTGCCGGCGCGCCACCTCGGCGGTGCCGATGGTTTTGTGCATCGGGCTTGTCAGCTGGTAGAGGATGCGCATGGGTTGTCTCGTTGCCTCAGCTGAGCTCGCGGAGCGTGCCCTCGATCAGGCGGCGACAGTCCACCAGCGCATCGGCGATGCGGTTGCGGTCCCGCACCAGCTGCGTCTCCAGCATCCAGCGCTCCTCGCCGTCCCCGAGTTTGGCGTAGCGGGGCACATCGTAAAGCGTTGGGATCATACTGCCCTGCGGCGTGTAGCCATAGGGATCGTGGCCGTAGGTCCCCTTGGTGGTGCTGGCCAGCGGCACCAGCGCCCGCGACAGGCGCTTCATACAGGCATTGAGCCGATCGGCGGCGGCCTCGTCGGTGGTTCCCCCGGCGGCATAACGCTGGCGCCAGGTTTGCGCCGCGGCCTCGAGCCGTTCGGCGGCAGCCTTGAAGGCCCGGGCGCCGTCGCTGGCACTGCTGAGGCCAATGCCATCGGCCCCGGCCTTGAGCTCGTCCAGGCGCTCGATGAAGGCGTCGGCGACGCTCACGTACTCGAAGGGCAGCACGACCGCCGTGCACAAGTCCCAGAGATAGGCGGCATAGAGGCGCAGATGATCGGCCATGAACTCGAAATCGAGCTTGTCGATGGTGTTCTCGATGCTGTGGTGCCACCAGCCCAAGTTGGCGAGCGCGGTTTTTTTCAGCTCCTCCTCGGTGAAGGCGCCCTGCGCCGCCAGCATCGGCACGCCCAACCCAAAGAAGGAGGCATCGCCGTTTTTCACGGCCCGGCGCCAGGCAAACGGGCGGTTGCCGAGCAGGCGCCGTTCCACCCCCTGGTGGAAGCGCTTGAGCTCGGCGTTGGAGGCCGAACTCCAGCGCGAGGTGCCGGCGCAGGCCGGTTGATCGATTTGCAGGTAGGCGACCGCGTGCTCGCGCAGGCGGTCCCAATTGCGATCGACGAACCAGGATGAGCCGATCATGGTGCCCGTCTCATGCCCGGTCCAGAAACCGGCGACCAGACCGCGGCGCAGCTTGTCGCGGTGCTGCTGGAACACCCGCGCCAGCTCGAGGATACAGGCGTTGCCGGCGGCGTTGTCGGTCGCCTGCGGCCCCGGCCAGGAGTCCTGGTGGCCGCCGACCACCACAAAGTCGTCGCTGCGGCCGGCAATCTCCCCGACGGTGATCTGCACGGGACGCCAGCCGTTCTCGACGTTGGCGCGCATCGAAACGCGCACCGGTCCCTCTTTCAGCATCTGGCGCAGCTTCAGGCCGGCGGTGCGGGCGATGCCGACGCAGGGGAGCCGCGCCATTTCCGATTGCAGGGTCTCGGGCGTCGGATTGCCCCACACGGGCTTGACCGAGCCGAAGGGCACCGCCGTGTTCTCCGGATGGCCCCAGTTCATCATCACGCAGCCGGTGGCGCCCATGATGGCGGAGATGCGCTGCTTTTCGTGGCGCGCGGGATGATAGGAAAGCTCAGACAGCGTGATCTTGCCGGTGGCGTCGCGGCCCGCATATTCGCTAAAGGCCCCCGAGGCCACGTCCATCAGCTCGCCGGAAAGGCCGTCCGGCAAGGTCGGTAGGCTGTGGCCCAAGGTATTGGCCTCGATCACGAGCTCGACCGGGGCCAGCACTCTCAACTCGCCCTGTTCGGGAAAACTGACGAGCCCAGGCATCTCGAAGACCGTCGCCGACACCCCGTCCCTCGTGAGCGCCGCGGCGCTGTACTCGGCCATCCGCTTGCCGTTGGCGGAGCCCGCCAGACGCGAGGGGATCGCGGTGGTGATGTGTTCGACGTGGGCCTTGACGTTGGCGGCCGACACGGCGCTGACGACGACTTCTTCCGACATGCTTGCCTCGTCACCCCTTTCAGAGCTTTGCTTTTTGCAATTCTAGTCCTCAGGCGAGACATCTTGCGGCAAACTGCCGGGCATGTCACGAGCGGGGTCCGATAGGCCCAGGGCGAGAGCAGGGAATGGCGCAGGATCAGGCAACCTCTGCCAAAAGCGTTTGCGATCCGATCACGCTCGAAATCGTGCGCGGCGCGCTGATCGCCATCCAGAGCGAGATGGAGGCGGTGATCGAGCGCACGGCCATGTCGCCCTTCATCCGCGAGAAGAAGGATTTCTACGCGGCCCTCTACGACGCCGAAGGGCGGCTGATCGCCGGCTCGAACCTGCCCGTGTTCGGCGACGTCGTCGGACCCATCGCCGAGCACTATCCGCTCTCAAGTATGCGGCCGGGCGATATCTACTGGTTCAACGACTGCTATGCCTCCAAGGGCGCCGTGTCACATTCGCCCGATCAGGTGTTCGTGGCTCCCGTTTTTGCCGACGGCGAGCTCTCAGCCTTCACCCAGTCCTGGGCGCACTTTAACGATATCGGCGGCATGCGCCCGGGCTCGCTCTCGCCCGATTGCACCGAAATCTTTCAGGAGGGGATCATCGTGCCCCCGGTGCGGGTGGCGCGCGAGGGCATCGTGCAGGACGAGCTGCTGCGCGTCTTTTACCGCAACTCGCGCTTTCCCGAGATGGTCAAGGGCGACGCGCGCGCCTCCATGGCGGCGATCCGACTGGGCGAACGAAGGCTGGCCGAACTCTTTGGTCGCTTCGGCCGCGCCAAGACGATAAGCGCCTTCGCGCAGCTGCTGGAGGAGACCCAGGCCCTGCTGCGGCAGAAATTAAAGGCCCTGCTGCCCGAGGGCCGGTACGCCTTCACCGATACCATCGATAGCGATGGTCAGGGGCACGGTCCCATCAAGCTGCGCTATGTGCTCGACGTAGGTCCCGAACAGATCCGCCTCGACACCAGCCTAAGCGATGATCAGGTGCCGGGGCCGGTCAATTTTCTGATGAGCCCGCCGGTGCCGGCAATGATCTTCGGCTCCTATTTGCTCGGCGGCTCTGAGACCCTGCTCAACGCCGGCGTCGAGCGGGCGCTGGACGCTGTGGTGGTGCGCCCCGGCTCGATCCTGCAACCGACCTTTCCCGCGCCGTTGGGGATGCGTGGCGTCACCATGATGCGCAACATGGCGGCCTGCCTCGGGCTCCTCAACGTCGCCACCGGCGGCAACGCGGTGGCCTCGCACAGCGCCTACGTCATCTGGTATCTGCGCGGCCGCGACGCGCAAGGGGAGCTCTTCTTGTTGTCGGACGGGCTCGGCGTCGGCTATGGGGCGCGGCCCCACGCCGACGGCAACGATGCCGTCTACCTGGTGGCGCAGGAGAATTTCCCCTCCGAATTCCTGGATTCGGTGTTTCCCGTGCGCGTCAACCGCTACGCCATCAATCCCGACACCGGCGGTCCCGGACGCTGGCGCGGCGGCTGTGGTCTCATCCGCGAACTCGAGGTGCTGGCGCCGGAGGCCATGGTGTCGATGCGCATCGACAGCGTCACCCACCCACCCTGGGGCGTTGCCGGCGGCCATGCCGCGGGCACCGGCCGCTGCATCGTCAATCCCGGACGACCCGATGAGCGCATCTTAAAACCCTTGAGCGACGGCAACATGGTCAAGCGCGGAGACATCGTGCGCGTCGAGACCGGGGGCGGTGGCGGCTGGGGCCATCCCTTCGACCGCGAGCCCGACCGCGTCGCCGCCGACGTGCGCAACGGGTTTGTGTCCCGCGCAAGTGCGCAAGTGCACTACGGCGTCGTGCTCGACGCCGGCATCAGTGTCGATGCCGCCGCCACCGCCAAACGCCGGGCGCAGCGCCCCGCGGCGAAGCTCTTCCACCGCCACGGCTACCACGACGTGCTGGCCTGATGCCCAATCCCAACAAATCAGAGGACGGTTGCCTGATCGGCGTCGATACGGGCGGGACCTTCACCGACGTCACCCTGCTCGACCCGGCAAGCGGACGCCTCTGGACGGCCAAGACCTCCTCGACCCCCGATGATCCATCGCGCGGCTTCGGCGCCGGCATCGCCGAGGTGCTCAAGGCGTCCGGGCTCAGGGCCGCCGACGTCGGCCGCGTCCTGCACGGCACGACCGTGGCAACCAACTTGATCCTCGAGGGCAAGGGCGCCAAGACCGCGCTCATCACCAGTGCGGGCTTCAAGTACGTGCTCGAGATCGGCCGCCAGGAGGTGCCGCGCCGCGCCTCCCTGTTTGCCTGGGTGAAGCCGAAACGCCCCGTGCCACCGGAGTTGATCTTCGAAGTCGGCGGTCGCATTGGACCCGACGGCAACGAGCTCGAGGCCCTCGATGAGGCCGCCGTGCACGCCGCTGCGCGCACCTTGCGCGACCGCGGGATCGGGGCAACCGCCGTGGTGCTCTTGCACAGTTACGCCAACGGCAGCCACGAGCGCCGCATCGGCGAGATCCTGCGCGCCGAACTTCCAGGCGCCCTGGTATCTCTGTCGAGCGAGGTGCTGCCCACCTTCCGCGAATACGAGCGCAGCATGACCACCATCCTCAACGCTTTCGTCATGCCGGTGGTATCGACCTACGTCTCCCAGCTCGATCGCCGCGTCAGCGATGAGGGCATCGCCGCACCGCTACTCCTGATGAAATCGAGCGGCGGCGTCACCAGCACGCGCACCGTGCGCCGCGCCCCCGTCGAGACGGCGCTGTCGGGCCCCGCTGCGGGCGCCGTCGGCGCGGCCTACGTCGGCAGCAGCGCCGGGCATCCCAACCTCATCGGCATCGACATTGGCGGCACCTCGGCCGACATTTCCCTGATCCACGGCGGCGAGCCCGGCCTCACCACCAACGGCCGCATCGGCGGCTGGCCGGTCGGCCTCCCCATGGTCGACCTCGTCACCATCGGGGCCGGCGGCGGCTCCATCGCCCGCCTGACCGAGAGCGGCAGCATGGTCGTCGGACCCGAGAGCGCGGGGGCGCAGCCGGGCCCGGTCTGCTACGGCCGCGGCGGCAGCGAACCGACGGTGACGGACGCGCATTTGGCGCTGGGCCACCTGCCGCCCTACCTCTTGGGCGGAGGCTTCGCGCTCGACGTGGACTCCGCCCGCGCCGCCATCGCCAAAAAGATTGCCGAACCGCTGCGGCTCAGCATCGAAGCGGCGGCGCGCGGCATCCTTGCCATCGTCGACAACAATATGGTGGGGGCGATCCGCGTGGTGTCGGTCGAGCGTGGCCACGACCCGCGCGACTTTTCGCTGTTGCCCTTCGGCGGGGCCGGACCGCTGCACGGCGGTGCCCTCGCGCGCTTGCTCGGCATTCCCACCATCGTGGTGCCGCCGGCCCCGGGCGTGCTCTCGGCGTTGGGGCTTTTGGTGTCGAGCCTCAAGGCGGAGTTCACGCGGACATGCCTGCAAAAGGCCGGCGCCTTCGACGCCGCCGAGGTCGCCCGCGTCTTCCAAAGCCTCGACGGGCAAGCCCGCGCCTGGCTCGATCAGGAGGCGGTCCCGGCCGCGGCGCGCCGCATCCTCTGGTACGCGAGCCTGCGCTACCAGCACCAAGGCTTCGAACTCACGGTACCCTGGGACGGCCACGAGGTGACCGAGGCCGCGGCGGCAACAACGGTTGCGGCCTTCCACCGGTTGCATGAGCGTCTCTACACCTTTGCCCAGGAAGATACGCCGGTTGAGTTCGTCACCTTGCGGGTCGATGCCCAGGGCGTCTTTCCGACGCCAGGCCTCAACGAGTTGCCGCCCGCCACGGCACTGGCAGACGCCCGCCGGGGCACGCGCACGGTGTTCCTGGAAAGCGGGGAAGCCGAGGCTACAATCTATGCCCGTGAGCATCTCGGCGCCGGCGCGCGTATCGAGGGGCTCGCCATCCTCACCCAGCTCGACGCCACCACGCTTATTCTTGAAGGGCAGGCAGGGCTCGTCGATCGCTTTGGCAATCTGATCATCACCGAAGCGCGCTGAGCCAAATTGAGCGGGCCCAAATTGATCGGGCCCAAATTGATCGGGCATTGACGGCGCCACACGGGCGGGCCGAGGATAGGTGAGACACACAAGGACGACTGTGGGAGGTCACTCATGCTCAAGATGGCGGCGATGCTCCTGATCGCGGCGGGGCTCATCTCAAATCTCGTATCACCGGCGCTGGCGCAGGTGCCAAAGATTGCCAGCGAAGATTTGGCGGTGCCGTTCGGCGACGGGCAGATCTTTGTGCGCAACAAGCGACCCGACGGCGTGACGAGCTTCAAGAGCGATCGCATCATCCTGTTCGTGCACGGTGCCACCTACCCGGGCACGGCCTTCGATTTGCCGCTCGGCGGCAAGTCCTGGATGGACTACGTGGCCGAGCGCGGCTTTGACGCCTATGCGCTCGACCTGCCGAGCTATGGTCGCTCGACGCGGGCGCCAGCCATGGAGGTCGCAGCCGAAGACAACGCACCGCTGACCCGCGGCAGCGAAGCCATCAAGGCCGTGGGCGCCGTGGTCGATCACATCTTAAAGCGGCGCAACGCCGCAAAGGTGACGCTGATCGGCTGGTCCTGGGGCACCACCATCGTTGCCAGCTACGCCACCGAGCGACCCGACACCGTCGAGCGCGTCGCCCTCTATGCACCGGTGTGGCTGCGCACCACCCCGTCGCTCGTGCAGGTGCAGGGCAAACTCGGCGCCTATCGCACGGTCAGCCGCGATCAGGCCTTGGCGCGCTGGCTCACGGGGGTGCCCGAGGACAAGAAGGCAAGCCTGATCCCGGCGGGCTGGTTCGAGGCCTGGGCGGATGCGACCTTTGCCACCGATCCCAAGGGCGGCGGCAAGACGCTGCGGGCCCCCAACGGCGTGGTGCAGGACGGCCAAGAATTCTGGGGCGCGACGCCGCCCAAGGCCTATTGGGATCCGGAAAAGCTGGTGGCCCCCACCCTGCTGGTGCTGGGCGAATGGGACAAGGATACGCCGCCCTACATGGCGCAGACGCTGTTCCCGTTGCTCACCAAGGCGGCCTGGAAGCGGCTTGCCATCCTGAGCGAGGGAACCCACACCATCCTGATGGAAAAGAACCGGGTGTTGTTGTTCCGCACCGTGCAGCAGTTCCTCGAGGAGGCACCGCCGACGGAGACCGCCAGCCAGTAATTCAAGCGGAGACCGCGTCGCCACCCAGCTCGGCCAAAAGACCCTTAAGGCGCGCCGTTTGCGCCGGCATGTCCCGCTGCGCCGTCAAGGCGATCAGATGCTTGCAGGATTTGACTGCGTCCTCGCGCTGGCCGCTCTTGTTCAAGGTCGCGACCAGCAGCAGCCCGCAGCTGGCAACTTGCGGGATCGCGTCGATGGTCTCCCCGAGCTCGACGGCCTCGCGCAACAGGAATAGGGGTCGCTCCAGATCGCCAGGGTTGCTGGCGAGGAAGGCCTGCGCCAGCACGCGGGTGGCGCCGACCTGGACGCCGCGATGGGCGTAGGCGTTGGCCGCCGACCGCGCCTCGCTCGCAAGCCGAATGGCCTCGCGTGGATTGCCCTCGGCGATCCGAACTCCAGCTAGCGCGGCCGTGGCGGCCGTGCGCGCAACGTTGTGGCCCAGCCTCTCCGCCACTTCCAAGCCGACCAGGGCCACGTCGCTCGCGCGCGCTATTCTGCGCGCCGCGACCAGAACGGCGCTGAGGCCCGCAGCGATGACGGGCACAAACAGGTTGATGCCGTGCCGGCGGCACAGCTCATAGGCATGCTCAAAGGCGTTGATGGTGGGATCGAGCTGGCCCTTGCCGCCCCAAACCATGGCACGACAGTAGGAGAGCGCGACTTGATCGTAGGAGCGCCCCGTGCGGCTCGTCAGATCGTCGAGGCGGGCGAGCTCGCCGTCGGCCGCTTGGAAGTGTCCCATCGACGCATGCGAATTGGCTTGCATCATCAGACACAGGACCAGCGTGGTCCCCGTTGTGCCCAACTGCTCCATCTCATGGCCCTGGGCCAACCATTGCGTTGCCGGTGTCAAACTTTCGATGGCATCCCGGTAGCCGCCATTGACGTAGTGGGCCTGTCCCAGGGCATAGCGGGCCAGCGCCTCGCTCGAGGGGATCCGCAAAGCCTGCGCGAGCCCGACCGCCGCCTCGCCGGCGCGCACAGCGTCAACCGCCGAGCTCGAGAAATTAATGGCCGAGGTACGATGAATGAGGGCGAGCAGACGGCGCGACATGTCGCCGATCTGCTCGGCGAGCTCGATCGACTTTGTCAGGTGATGCAGCCAGCTCTGGAAATCGGAGGTGCCGCCGGCCGCCACCCGCAACAGCAAGCGCACGTCGATCGAGGCTTGGATGTTCTCGACCGTTTGCGGCAACTGATCCAAATGCTTGACGGCCTGCTCGCAAAACTCGGATGCAGCGCTGTAGGAGGAGGCGAGCACCGCGTGTTCGGCGGCGATGCGACAGTAGCGGGCGGCATCGGCGTGCAGGCTCGCCAGCGCGGCGTGGTAGGCGAGGAAGGTGATCCAATCGGAGATGCGGTTGTCGAACAGGACTTCGGCGGCGCGCAAGGTCTTAGCGTGCAGGACGCG
>Ga0070695_100001459_pt1 | contig 13104 bp, 9 predicted proteins | sample KBSK1252metaG_FD_65471 | JGI IMG/M metagenome (GOLD analysis project Ga0070695, IMG submission 65471) | Corn, switchgrass and miscanthus rhizosphere microbial communities from Kellogg Biological Station, Michigan, USA - KBS K1-25-2 metaG | ecosystem: Host-associated > Plants > Roots >...
AGCCTGATCACGTACGCCGGTGAACGGCCCGGGCAGGTGTTTCGTCACACGGCGGATCGTTCGAAAGCGGCGCGCCTCATCGGCTGGGCGCCGCGCGTCTCGTTCGAGGACGGGCTTCGGCGAACGGTGGAGTGGTACACGAAGAATCGCGACTGGTGGCACAAGCAACTCTGGATGCGCGAGATTCCGATCGTCACGCGATCGGGCGATCAGGATCTCCATTGACGGCCGTGCTGTGGGCCTGTGCCAACGACGTGGCGCAGCGAATCCTGACCTTCAACAAGCGGGAGCAACGCGCCACCGTGCGTCGGCTGCTACGGCAGATCGGGTGCACGGGCGGCGCGCGCGTGCTGGACTTCGGCTGTGGAACCGGACTGTTTGCCACCACACTGGCCGAGAACGAGTCGAAGTACGTCGGCTACGACATCGACGATCGACTCGTGAAGTACGCCAGCCGGCTCTACGCGCCGCTGGTGTTCACGCACGAGAAGGAGAAGGTCGTCAGCCACGGCCCGTACGACTACGTGCTCGCCAACTGCTGTTTTCATCACATTCCCGACGCCGACGCCGGGAGCGCGCTCGCGTTCATCAGGAGCAACCTTGGTCCGGATGGGCACCTGGTGATGGTGGACATTCTGGCGCCGGGCGACAACGTGTCCGCGCCACCGCTGCACCACGTCTTCGGCCTGATCGAACGAGGGGAAGCCATCCGCCGGCATGGCGACAACGTCCGGCTGCTCGAAGCGCAGTTCGAGGTCGAGCGCGCCGACGTGGTCCGGACGCACCTGTTTTCGATGAACCCGAGCCCGCTGTACAACAACCTCGGCATTTATGTCTGCCGCCCTGCCGGCCACGCCTGATTCATCACCGGGCCGCATACCGGCGTCGCATGGCTCCGTGGCGGTCGCGTGGCGGCATGTGTTATGGGGGGTTCTTCTCGCCGCGTTGATCGTGCTGCCGAGTCTCTTTGCGATCCAGCAGTACCGGTGGACGGGCGGGTACCTGTTCTATGCGAACGCGTGGGACGAACCGACCTACCTGTCTTACGACGGCGCGATGATGACCGCGGCGCCCACGCACGCTGCGGAATACCTCATCGTCGGCCTTCATCGTCTCGGCATATCGGGCGGCCTGATCAACTTGCTGTTCGACATCATCTGTCCGGTCGTCACCGTCGTCTTTCTCCGGCGTAGTGCGATCGCGCTCGGTTTCTCGATGCTCGAAGCGACCGTGTACCCGTTTGCGGTGATCGCCATCCCCGTGTTGTTCGGATATACGAATCCCTATTACGGGACGATCTTCGACGCCAACTACCATTCGCGGGGATTGTCGTGGATCACATTGCCGCAGGCGTACTATCCGCCGTTCCTGCGAACGCCCGAGCCGCAACTCTCGCTCTGCGTGCTGGCGATCGCCACCTGGGTCGGGCTCCGCCGCCGCTCGTATCTGGTGCCGCTGGCTGTTTCGCCCTTTGTCTACGCGTTTGTCGGCATTCCTTACGCGTTCGTCGTTCTGGCGCTGCTCATCGGACACCGCACACAAGCGCTCATCCGGCAGCCCGCGGCGCGAGCGCTGGCCGCGATCCTGGCAAGTTACATCTCAGTTGCCGTCGCGCTGCTGCTGGCGCATTGGCTCCTCATCGCCGGGACCTCGACGGCCGATTTCCTTCCGGCGACGCACCTGCCGCTGCTGTCCGGTACCGGCGCGGCCGCGCTGATTGTGTATGCGATCGCGCGATCTCGACTCAGTCCGTCACATCGCGTACCTGCGCTCGTCCTCGCGGTTGCGCCCCTCGCGGTCACGAACACGCAGGTGCTCACGGGGTTTTTCGAACACCCGAACAACTTCGAGCAGAATTTCGGTGTGATCGTTCTCGCGATCGTCAGCGTGCTCGCGCTTCGAACGTTGGGCAGTGGCCGTCTGCTGCTGTCGGCGGCGGCTGTTGCGTCTTGCGCACTGCTGGCCGCCTACGCGTCACACGTATTCGTCGTGAACGCCTCGGCCTGGCAGCGAGAGCGTGTGTCCGATTCGCTGCTCGAATCGCTTCGTCAGCGGCCGGAGTCGCTCATCATCGCGGATCCGGATTTGGCCGATCTCTTCGGCCTGGTGGCCCCCGGCCTTCACTACACGGCCCTGGCACGTTCCCAGGCCCTTCACGAGCCTGGTGAAGGGACTTCCACCGCGCAGAGGTTCGAGAACTACTTGTGTGTGAAGCGCCTCTTGAGCACGAGCGAGGCGTCTTCCATCGTCAACCCCGAAGTCTTCGTCGACATGGACCGGGTGTTCCGGTTTCTGAACCAGGATTTTCCGCTGACCCACCTGAACCGCCGGCACGAGTTCACGCAGTATTTCGATCCGTCGCAGGAACCGAAGCGCTGCACCAGTCGAGAGCTCGAGGTCTTTCCGGCGCTGGCGCTCAGTGGGGAATTGGGACGAGTCGAACTACCCGCGGCCGTTCGTACACCGGTCCAGCAATGGGCGTATGCCGCTCAAGTCGCGCTGTCGAAACGGACAACGGACAAGAGACAGCCGGGCGAGCGCGTCAACGTCCGAATCTCGGTCGACGTGACCGGCGGATGCGTGGGCGCCGGCGTGCTGACGCCCAATCAGCGCGCGTTCGTCAGCCACGTGGAGATGACGTCGTCTCCGAAGACTCAGACGGCCGATCTCGTCTACGACGAAACCGCCGAGCCGCACTGGTTCGTCCTCCGGAACTGTTCCGCGGACGGCGCGTCGACTGCCGTCGTCCACCGAGCTCAGATTTTCCGGATCGAAGGTGTGACGGTGAGACCGGTGATGGCGACAGCGTCTCGCCTGAATCAGTAATGGCTCGCCGTGGAAGAAGAACGCAAAGGGCGCAAAGATACACCGTGCGACGTCATCGGTCGAGGGACATCGATGATAGGCGTTGACTAACATGAGTAGCGAAACCAATGTGAACCATGGCGTCGCGGCGGCGAGGAAGCGTACGGTCCTCAAGCTCGTCGCAGTACTCGTGTCGCTGTTATTGAGCGTGATCGGTGTGGAGCTGGTCGCCAACGCGTACCTGCTCGCGCGCGACCGCCGCTATATCCCCGCGCGCAGCCGTCTCGCGGCGCTGGGCAACACCTTCATCACCGACATCACGAGATCGAAAACCAACTGCCGGTACGTCGATACGTTGTACCCGCACCCGTATGTCGCCTTCGTCCACCACGGCAATCCGCCGTGCGGCATCGCCAACATCAACAACATTGGCTTGCTCGGTCCCGACTATCCGTCGGAACGGCCTGCCGATCGGTTTGTCGTGCTCGTGACGGGCGGATCGGTTGCCGCCCAGCTGATGGTTGCGGGAGAGAACGGCACGTCGTACCTCCAGGCGATCCTGAATCGCGACTACGTCTCGCCGAACGGCCAGCCGTTTCTGCTGCTCAACGGCGGCGACGGTGCGTGGCACCAGCCGCAGCAAGCCATCCTGTTCCTGCTGTACGCCGACGCGGTCCACGCCGTGGCGACGCTCGACGGCTTCAACGAGCAGTACATGATCGGCGTCGGCGTGAGATTCGAATTTCCCGCCAACAACTTCATGGACGTCAACCCGCTGGCCAGCAGCGCCTATGCCGACGTCGTGAAGCGATGGATCATCGGACGGTTATACGCGCGCGCCGCAGCGAGTCCCATCCTTTCCCGCTCGCAGACCGCGTACCTCGTCCTGGCCAGGCTCGATGGGTATCTGAAGGCCCAGGAGCAGCTCTACAAGGCCGGTGAGCGGACGAATCTCAGGCAGATGCTCGCCTTGCCTCAGAGCTGGGACCAGGAACACCGAGTGCTCTGGGCCGACGGCCAGTACAAGAAATACATTCGGGCGATCGACGCGATCGCCGGGCAGCACGGCGTCCTGGCGGCGCACTTCATTCAGCCGGTGCCGGCCATTGGAAAGGCGCTGACCGACGCGGAGAAGAAGGTCGTCGGGGATCTCGGCTATGGGACCGCGTATCGTCGGACAACGCAGCAGCTCTTGAGCCTGGCCGGAAGCGGCACGCCGATCTTCAGTCTGCTCGACGTGTTCGATCAGCACCGCGAAACGTTGTATGCCGACGCCATTCACGTGGCCTGGTCTCACGATGGCAGGAGCGAGGGATATCGGCTGATGTCCGAGCGCATGGCGGACATCCTGGCCAAGACGTGGAGCCTGCGTCCGAAACGGTGAAGCGCGAGACGCACGAATCGACTTTGCGGCGCTCTTCCGGCGGGCATCGATGCCGCTGCAGGCGGCCTGGGTCACCGCGTGGTTCTGCTGCCTGTATTTCGCGCCCATGACACAAATGCGGTTTATCTACTTCCGCTTCTGATGACCAGCTGTCCGATCTGCCGAGGGCGCTTGAATGAGCGCCCGCGCGTCCGTCTGAACGGCGCCAGCCTGACCGAATGCGTCGAATGCCAATCGTGGATCTACGCTCCGAGGCCGGAACAGACCGCGCAGGCCGCCATTCACGACTCGGCGGAGTATTTCGATCATCCGTACTTCGACCTGCGGCGCGCGATCACGCCGGCGCTGAAGAGCCGATGCCGCATGACATTCGACCGGATCGGCCGCTGCACCGATCTCCAGTCGTTGCGCGGACAGCGGTTCCTCGATATCGGCTGCGACACCGGCGCGTTCGCTCAATGCGCTCGCGAGGAGTTTGGCGTCGTTCCTGTGGGGATCGACGTGGCTGGACGCGCCGTCGCCGCCGCGCAAGCGCGCGGCATCGAGGCCTATCAGACGACGATCGAGCAGGCCCCCGGGCAGCTTCGGAATTTCAAGCTGATTACGGCGATCGACATCGTCGAACACGTTTCGGATCCAGCTCGGTTTCTCAAGGAACTGGGATCGCGGCTCGCACCTGGCGGGCTCGCCTACGTGGAAACGCCGAACATCCGGTCCACGGTCTATCGTCTTGGCGCACGCGTCTGCCGTGTGACCGGAGGACAACCCGCCGCGATCTGGGATCGGCTCTTTCCCGCTCAGCACCTGCAGTATTTCACGCCGCGGTCGTTCGCCGCCGTCGTGCGCGGCGCCGATCTCGACGCTCGACTCGTCGAAACGCGCGTGCTGCCACAGCGCGACCTGGCGACCGGCCAGGTGGTACGCCTGGCCGTCGGCGCCATGCAGGCGTTCGACCGGCTCTGGAACGACCGCATTCTGATCACCGCGGTTCTTGCCAAACCTGCGGAGGGCCGCGCATGACGACGCCGCCAGCGATCGCACGTGAGGAGCCGGTGCTCTGCATCGTGCTGCCGGTTCTGAACGAAGCCTCCAACATCGAGCCGCTCCTCGAACGCATCGACGCCGCCCTGTCCGACATGCAGTACGTGGTCTGCGTGATCGATGACGGCAGCCGTGACGGAACGGTCGATCGTGCGCGGCGCGCGGCTGCGGGGCTTCGAGGGCGCATCCACGTCATCGAACGCGTCAAGCGCCACGCCGGATCCCAGCGGGGGAGCGCCTTGCGCGTCGGGATGCTGTGGGGCCTGTCCGACACCGGCGCGAACGTCTTCGTCGAGATGGACGGCGATCTGTCGCATCGGCCGGAAGAGCTGCAGGAGGGCGTGAAACTGGTCGCGGACGGCGAATGCGATGTCGCCATCGCTTCGAAGTACGTGCCTGGATCGATGGTCGTCAATCGGCCGCTCGGCCGGCGCTGGATCAGCCGAGCCTGCAATCTCATGGTGCGCGGCTTGATGGATCGCCGGATCCTCGATTACAGCAACGGATACCGGTTCTATTCACGTCCGGCGGCTGAGGCCGTCGCGCAAACCTGGATTCGCTACGGAAGCCCCATTTATCTCTCGGAGGTCCTCGGCATCTGGATCGCGCGCGGCCTTCGCATTCGCGAATTCCAGACGACCTACGTGGGACGCGGGGAAGGCGAATCGAAGCTGCGCATCGTCGACCTGGTGAAGGCGGCGATCGCGGTGTTCGAAATCGCCGTTCGCGTCCACGTTGTCGGCTTTGCCGTTATCCACCGCGCGCCGGGCGATGTGCCGGCGGACGTCTCGAAGAGCCCAACGTCCAAGCAGCAGGTGACGTAGGAATCGTGAAGCCGATGTGGAGCGTCGATCAACTCGAACGCGGAGCCGAGACCGAGACGCGGCCCGCGATCGCCATCCTCGCGCCGGCGCTGTTGGCGCTGCTGGTCGGCACGATGATCGTGATCGGCGGGTATTTCACGACGAGACGCGGGGGCGTCGACGAAATCGGCCTGTACAACCCGGTCTACATGCTGCTTCATTACGGGCGCATGACGTACCCGATTCACGGGTACTTCGATGCGATGTTCGTGCACCCGCCCGTCCACTATCTTGTCATTGCCGGATTCATGAAGGCCGGACTGCCGCTGTTCTACGCCGAGGCGACGCCTCTGGTCGTCACGTCGCTCGCGATCCTGGTGCTGGTGGTGCGCAGCTCGTTCGACTGGCCGCTGAAATGCGGGCTCATCCTGGGGCTGTACGCGCCGGTGGCGTTCTTTGCGAGCCGCGATTCGCAATGGGAGCCGTTCGGCATGCGCCCGGAGACGCAGCTCGCCATGGCGTTTCTGCTGGGGCTCGTGCTGCTGGAACGCGCGAGGTTGGAACGGTGGGACCAGCGGAAGGTGTTCTTCGGCAGTCTCGTGCTGACTTACGCGTCCGGGCTTCATTACTACGCCGTCGCGGCGATCCTCGGCCTGCTGGTGTACGCGGGATATGCCGTTCGCGAGCGGGGTTGGCGGGAAGCGCGCCCGATCCTGCTGACGCTTGCGCTTGGCAGTGCCGTTTTCGGCGTGCCCTATGTGTGGATGTTCGTCTGGCCGCATGTGAGCGACATTCTGACCCTGGTGCGACAGGTCGAAGCGGGCAGTGGCACGACATCACCTTTCCAGCTGCACCTGCTGCAGTACCGGTACTGGGTCATGAACGGGTTCGGTCCGCCGTGGATCCAATGGGTGATTGGCACCGGTTGTCCAACGGTGGCCGTGTCGACGCTGTTGCTGCTGGTGTGCGCGCCCAGACATCGAGCGCTCGTGCTGGCCTCGTTGCCGCTCCAGCTCTACATCCTGCTGTTTGCCCGTCACAAGTCATCCGGATACTTCGCCCACGAGATTCAGTTGTATACGGCGGCTGTGATCACAGCCGCGCTGGTCGTGGCTGAACGCCTCACCGCCAGGATTCCCGTGCGGCGACTGCAACCCGTGATGCTGCTCGTGGGGGTCTCGGTCATCGCCGCCGGCTTCGTCGACAGGCCGACCCTGACGAGCCGCACGCGTTTTCGCGCGTTCTTTCACTACGGCGAGATCGCGCGTGCCGCCGCGCGCGAGATGCTTGGCGACAACGCGCGGGTGGGAGGTCATCTCGGGTTATGGTACGCGGCCGGAGCGGTGCATTGGTACGGGATCGATCCCGACGTGCTGTGGATCCGCCGCCCATCCGTGAACTTCGCCGCATACCTGTCGCGCTTCGACGCCATCGCGGAGTCGACGCATATGAGCAACGTCACGCTGAACGAGCAGGGGCATACCGTCTCCTCGTGGTACGCGGACGGCACACTCGGCGTTCGCGGCTTCTTCTTCTCGGGTGACGATCCCGATCTGAGCTACTTGCTGTTCGCGGCACAGCCGCCGCCGAAGATCGTCGGCTATGCCTCGGACGTGAATGGCACGTTCCGGTACGATCAGGACGATCGTGGCGATTACACGCTGGCGTCGTTTGCCTGCCCCAAACCGGGACCGAGCGTGCAGCGCCTGAAACACGCCGCGACGTGGTCGCAGATTCTCTATTTGCCTCCGGACTTGAGCAGTTACGTGATCACGGCGCTTGGCGACGCCGCGGATCTGCAGCGCGTCGCCGTGACCGCCGATGAATGTCGGCCGATCTTGCGGGCGACGCTGCGGAAGACGCCAGCTGACGCCGACGCCATGGTGGCGGATCTCCGGCAGCACGATCGAACCGTGAGGTTCTATTCCTCATTCGACGCGTTTCCAGACGACCAGGGGCGTCCTGCCGACGTGCTGGGCGACCCGCCGTCGGGCGAAGTGACGCCGCTTCCGGGGGTGCTGTTGCTCGAGGCGATTGCCACGAGCTATAACAAGGCGCGCATCACGCGTCACGGCGCAGTGACCGTGAGCACGGGACCGGGAATGGGTGCGTTTGGCGCGTTCATTCCACTCAAGCCGCCAACGCCGACACCATCACAGGCGTGGATCCGTCTGAGACTTCGGGTGACGAGCGGGCACGTCAGCGTGGCCGCGTACGATCAGAAACGAAGTGAATATGTCACGCAGAGCTTCTCCATCGGTCCCAGTGGTCGGATGCTGAACGTCTACCTGTACACCGACCGTTTCGAGGATGTTCACGACGTCATCATCCAGGGCAACGAGGCGAACACATCGTCGGAAGTCGAGATCGAAGAGGCGGCCGTTCTCGTACGCGCCAAAGCGATCAAGTAGCAACTTGAGAGGGGAATCATGGCTGGACACGTCCACGACGATCTCATTCTGATCACGGGCGCGGGCGGATTCATTGGCGGGCATCTCGTCGCGGATCTCCGACGCCGCGGACATCAGAAGATCCGGGCTGTCGACGTCAAGCCGCCGGACGAGTGGTACCAGCGGTTTCCCGATGTGGACAACCGGCAGGACGATCTCCGCGACCGCGAGGCGTGCGGACGGGTGACGGCGGGCGCACGCCACGTGTACAACCTCGCCTGCGACATGGGTGGCATGGGGTTCATCGAGACGCACAAGGCTGAATGCATGATTTCGGTGCTGATCAATACGCACATGCTGATGGCCGCGCGCGACGCCGGCGTGGAGCGGTACTTCTATTCCTCGTCGGCATGTGTGTATGCCGCCGGCAAGCAGACGCGAGCGGACGTGGCGCCGCTCAAGGAAGACGACGCGTATCCCGCGATGCCGGAGGACGGCTACGGCTGGGAGAAGCTGTTCAGCGAGCGGATGTGCCGCCACTTCCGCGAAGACTACGGTCTCGTGACGCGGATTGCCCGCTATCACAACGTGTACGGGCCGCACGGCACCTACGACGGCGGGCGCGAGAAAGCGCCGGCCGCGATCTGCCGGAAGGTCATCGCGGCGCAGCTTGCAAGTACGAGCGAAATCGAGGTCTGGGGCGACGGCGAGCAGAGCCGCAGCTTCACCTACATCGACGATTGCCTGCAGGGCTCGCGCGCGCTCATGGCCAGCGACGTCAGCGAGCCGCTCAATATCGGCAGCGACGAGCTCGTCACCATCAATCAGTTGATCGATGTGGTGGAGGAAATCGCCTCCGTCACGTTGAAGCGCCGCTACAAGCTCGACGCGCCGAAAGGCGTGCGCGGGCGCTGCAGCGACAACACATTGATCAAAGAAAAGCTCGGATGGGCCCCGTCGATTCGACTGCGTGACGGGATGGAGCACACCTACCGCTGGATCTACGAACAGATGACGATGCCTGCCGAGGCACGCCGGGCCTACGCGTGATGCGCGGTGGCTCATCGCGCTCGCTGCGGATCGGGATCGCGCAATTGAACCCGACCGTCGGGGACATGGAGGGCAACCTCGCGCGCATCCGCGCCGCGCGCGCCGCCTGCGCCTCGGACTGCGATCTCCTCGTCTTCAGCGAGCTCGTCGTGTGCGGGTACCCGCCGGAGGATCTCGTGCTCCGACCGGTCGTCGTCGAGGCGGCACGCCGTGTTGTCGAAACGCTGGCCACGGAGACGGCCTCGGGGCCCTCGCTGCTGGTCACCGCGCCCTGGCCGGAGAACGGGGCGGTGTACAACGCCGCAATCCTGCTCGACGAAGGACGCCTGGCCGCCGTGCGCTACAAGCACGAGCTGCCGAACTACGGGGTGTTCGACGAGAAGCGCGTGTTCGCCGCCGGGCCCCTCCCTGACGTCACGGTCTTTCGCGGCGTTCCGCTCGGCGTCATGGTGTGCGAAGACATGTGGTACCCGGCGGTCGGGCGCCATCTGGCTGAACGTGGTGCGCAACTGCTGATCGTACCGAATGGATCGCCGTTCGAGCGCGACAAATTCCACAAGCGTGTGGCGCTCGCCGCTGCACGTGCGTCCGAAACGGACCTGCCGTTGATCTACGTCAACCAGGTCGGCGGCCAGGACGAGCTCGTCTTCGACGGCGGCTCGTTCGTGGTCAATTCCGACGGCGCGCTGGCGGCGCGGCTGCCATTCTGGAAAGAAGCCACGATCGTCACCACCTGGAGCGAAACGTCCTCGGGCTGGGTGTGCGAGGGTCGGCCGATCGCATCGTCGCCTGCGGAACCGGGCCACACGTACCACTCGCTCGTCCTGGGCCTCCGCGATTACGTCAACAAGAACCGTTTTCCCGGCGTGCTGCTCGGGCTCTCGGGCGGAATCGATTCGGCCGTCACGGCAGCCGTCGCCGTCGACGCGCTCGGACCGGACCGCGTCGTCGGCGTTCGGCTGCCGTCGCGGTTTACGAGCGACGAGAGCCAGAACGACGCTGCCGAATCGGCCTCGCGGCTCGGCATCCGGCTCGAGACTGTTCCGATTGCGGACGTTGTCGGCGCGGCGGAGCGGACACTGGCGCCGCTGTTTGGCGACCGACCGCGCGATCTCACCGAGGAGAACATCCAGGCGCGCATCCGCGGGCTGCTCCTGATGGCGCTGTCGAACAAGTTCGGATCGATGCTGCTCACGACGGGCAACAAGTCGGAGATGTCGGTCGGCTACGCGACGCTCTACGGCGACATGTGCGGCGGCTACTCCGTACTCAAGGACTTGTACAAAACCGAGGTGTATGCGCTCGCGGCGTGGCGAAACCGGTGCGTGCCGGAGGGGGCGCTCGGACCGGCGACAGAAGTCGTTCCCGCCAACGTGATGACGAAGGCGCCGACCGCGGAGCTTCGACCCAACCAGAGAGATCAGGATTCGCTTCCCGAATACGCCGACCTCGACGCGATTCTGAACGGACTCGTCGAGCAGGAACGCAGCGTCGACGCCCTCGTGGGCGGCGGCCGGGCGCGCGACGTCGTCAGCCGCACGCAGAACATGCTGTACACCGCGGAATACAAGCGGCGGCAGGCGCCGCCCGGCGTGAAGACGTCGAGCCGCAGCTTCGGTCGCGACCGCCGGTATCCGATCACGAACCGGTTCCGCGAGAGCTGATGTCCGCCGCGCCCGAGACATCGACGATCCACTTTCGTGTCGATTCAGGACGCGCGCAGCGGGAACGCATCCGCGCGCTGGCGCACGCCGCCGCCGATCGACAGCTTCACATCCTCGACCTGGGATATCGGCTTGCGTCGCCGGCATTCGACATGAGCGAGGTCGCGGTGTGGGAGACCGATAGCGGTGACCTTGCGGCCTTTGCTGCGTGGCAGCCGGCGTTCAAGATGCTGGACTACGGCGTCGATGCCCGATGCGACACGACGCGTTTCGCCGACGCGATGATTGAGTGGATCGACGACTCGTTCGGCGACCGGGCGAAGGCGAACGGTCGAACGACGTGCTGGATCAAGATCGCCCCGGTGCATCGTGACTGGCCGGCCCTGTTCGAACGGCGCGGGTTCGAGCGGTGTGCGTGGTCGCTGGCGCACCTCGAACACGCGCTCGGCCGTCTCGATCGGCCCGAGCTGCCAGCCGGTTTTTCGATCCGGGAAGTGGCGGGCGATTCCGAAGCGGACGCGTGCGCCGCGCTTCACCGAGCCGTGTTCCCTCGCGTCGCGATGACGGCCGAATGGCGACGCCGCATCATGTGCGATCCGTGGTATCGCCGCGATTTGGACCTGGTCGTCGTGGCCCCGGGCGGCGAGCTTGCGGCATGCTGTCTGGGATGGATCGACGCGCTCGGCACCCGGCGCGGCGGTCAGATCGAACCGCTCGGTACGCACCCCGACTTTCGCCGGCAGCGGTTGGCGCAAGCGGTTCTCCGCGAGGTGGTCCGGCGAATGGCCGACGATGGTGCCGGGCGGGTGTTCGTGGAGGCGTGGGACGACAATCCCGGGGCACTGCGCACGTATGAGTCGGTCGGATTTCGGACGGCCTTTCACATCCGCACCTACGCGAAGCATTTCTCATAAGCCCTTGTCGCCCACATCGGATGCTCGTGCGTACTTCGAGCGACTGGCGCGGAAGTGGCACGAGGTACCCGCCTCACGCCTGGACCGTACGTCCACGCGGAACCTCGTCGCGGCGACCGACGACGCGCTGCTCGCTGCATGGGAGCGTGCTCGTGCCGACACCTCGGATGGTCTTCGCGGTCTGCAACTGCGCGGGTGGTTTCATGCTCTGTATGGACCGTGGGCGGCAGGAAAAAAGATTCTGGAAGTGGGGCCGGGCCTCGGCATCGACGGTGTTGCACTGGCACGAGCGGGCGCCGCGATGACGTTCATCGATGTCAGCCCGACAAACCTCGACGTCGTATCGCGCGTGTTCGCGTTGAAGGGACTCGCGCGCCCGCACGTGCTGCACCTGGAGCACGTCGAGCAGCTCGACGTGCTCGACACCGACTACGACGCTGTGGTGGCATTTGGATCGCTTCACCATATTCCAGCCGAGATTGGAAAGCCCGAGTTCGAGGCGCTCGGCCGGCGCCTCCAGCCGGGGGGCCGGTTCATCATGCACGCCTATCCGTACCAGCGATGGATCGATGAGGGCCGGCTTCCGTTCGATCGCTGGGGAGAAAAGACGGACGGAGCCGGCACGCCGTGGGCCGAGTGGTACGACTCGGCCAAGCTCGTTGATCGGCTTCGGCCGATGGAGTTCGCGCCGCTGCTGTATTGCGAATACCGCAACGGCGCGATGAACTGCATCGATCTCATCAAGGTCGACGGGTGTCCGGACTTGCAGCGACCGGACGTGTCGGCTGGCTCTTCGCCGATCGCCGGCGCGGTGGACCTCGGCGCCCTCGCGGTGACGCCGGGATGGGAGGCGACAGCCACGGCGGACGCGACCGGTTCCGTGCTGGTCACGACGCCGGCCGCTTCATGGGCCTATGCCGCGGCGGTGCCGATTCGGATGGACCGCGTTCCACCGGGACATGATCGATGCGCGCTGAGGGTGCGTGCGACGGTCCGCACGGGACGCGTTGGATTCGGCATCCCGACAGCCGACGGTACCGCCTTCGTCGTGGA
>Ga0070695_100001465_pt1 | contig 13072 bp, 12 predicted proteins | sample KBSK1252metaG_FD_65471 | JGI IMG/M metagenome (GOLD analysis project Ga0070695, IMG submission 65471) | Corn, switchgrass and miscanthus rhizosphere microbial communities from Kellogg Biological Station, Michigan, USA - KBS K1-25-2 metaG | ecosystem: Host-associated > Plants > Roots >...
CCGGACGGTTCGCCGCCTCCGCGAGCGCCGCGCGGGGCGGCTCACCCTGGATACCTTCTTCGCGCGCGGGTTCGTCCTCCTGGAGGAGCGGCCGGAGCGCGAGATGGTGATCGGCCTCGAGGGCCGGTTCTGGACCGCGGCCGGCGATCTGCGCCCCACCGACGCGGAGCGGTTCCGGGAGCCGCCGGCGCCGGGCCTGGCCCGGGTGGCCTGGGACTTCCGCGCGGAGCCGCTGGCGAATGGCCGGGTACGGCTCACGACGGAGACGCGCGTGCTCTGCGCGGACGCGGCCACGCGCCGGCGGTTCCGCGCCTACTGGCTGCTCGTGCGCCCGGGCAGCGGCCTCATCCGGCGCGCCATGCTGCGCGCGGTCCGGCGCGCGGCGGAGTCACCGGAACACTGATAGGTAGGGGAGAGCGCGTGCCCGGATCGGCGAAGGGCCGTGCTAGACTTTGACCTTGGCGGTGAAGCCGTCGACGCGCATGCGAACCCCGTACAGCCCGGCAACTATCCGCAATATTCTCTGCGTGTTCCCGCGCTATACCCCGTCCTTCGGCACCTTCCATCACTCGTATAGCCTGCTCGGGGGCGTGCGCGCCTTCATGCCCCCGCAGGGGCTTCTCCTCATCGCCGCCTATCTTCCCGAATCATGGCCGGTCCGATTCGTGGACGAGAACCGGAGTCCCGCGACCACCGAGGACTTCCGCTGGGCGGACGCGGTCATGGTGTCCGGGATGCACGTGCAGCAGCGGCACATCCAGGACATCACGCGGCGCGCGCATGCGTGCGGGAAACCGGTGGCTATCGGAGGACCCTCGGCCTCCGGCTGTCCGGAGATGTACCCCGACGCCGACTTCGTGCACGTGGGCGAGATCGGCGACGCCACCGACCGGCTCATCGAGATCCTCGACGGGCTGGCCGGGCGGCCGGAGGGGCTCCAGCAGGTTTTCACCACCCAGGACCGCCTCCCGCTCAATCAGTTCCCGATGCCGGCTTACGAGCTGATCTCCATTCCCGACTACTTCCTGGCCAGCGTGCAGTTCTCGAGCGGCTGTCCCTTCACCTGCGAGTTCTGCGACATCCCCGCGCTGTACGGGCGGAACCCGCGGCTCAAGAACCCGGAGCAGGTGGTGGCGGAGCTGGACCGGCTGCGCATCGGCGGCGCCCAGTCCGTCTACTTCGTGGACGACAACTTCATCGCCAATCCGAAGGCGGCGGCCGATCTCCTCCCGCACCTCGTGACCTGGCAGAAGCGCCACCGTTACCCGCTCCGCATCGCCTGCGAGGCCACGCTGAACATCGCCAAGAACGAGAAGACCCTCGAGCTGATGCGCGACGCCGGCTTCGTCACCATCTTCTGCGGCATCGAGACGCCGGAGCCGGAGGCGCTCCATGCGATGTCGAAGTCGCAGAACCTGCGCCTGCCCATCCTCGACGCGGTGGAGACCATCAACAAGTACGGGATGGAAGTGGTGTCCGGCATCATCATCGGGCTGGACACCGACACCCCGGACTCGGCGGACCGCATCATCGAGTTCATCCGCGCCTCGCAGATCCCCATCCTCACCATCAATGTGCTCTATGCGCTGCCGAAGACGCCCCTCTGGGACCGCCTCGAGCGGGCGGGGCGCATCCGAAACGAGGAAGGGCGCGAGTCCAACGTGGACTTCCTCCTGCCCTACGACACCGTGCTGGGCATGTGGCGCAAGTGCATCGAGGCCGCCTATGAGCCCCGCGCCATCTACGGGCGCTATGCGTATCAGCAGCGGCACACCTTCCGGAACCGGCCCTGGTATCCGATGGATCCGCGCCGCCTCGCGCCGCACAATGTCCGGCGCGGGATCGGCATCTTCGCGCGGCTCTTCTGGCGGCTGGGCGTGCGCAGCAGCTACCGCGCGGATTTCTGGCGCATGGCCGCCCGCACCCTGGGGCGGGGCCGCTTCGAGGAGTTCGTCCAGAGCGCGGTGGTGAGCCACCACCTGATCGAGTTCGCGCGGCAGTGCCTGGCGGGCATGCCGGAGCCGTCATTCTACGCCCCCTCGAGGACGCTGGCGCCCGTGCCCGCTGCCGAAGCGTAAGTGTTCGACGCCTGGGGCCGCTTCGTCCACCGGAACCGTCTCCCCGTCCTGCTGCTCTCCCTGCTGTCGCTCCTCCCCGCGGCGTTTCTGATTCTCCGCGGCGGCGAGTTCGACAACAACCCCATCCCGCGCTCCACGGAGTCGGGCCGCGCCGCCGGCCTCATCGAGCACGAGCTGCCGAAGAAGCCGCCGGCCTTCACGCTGATCCTCAGCCATCCCACCCTGCGCGTCGAGGACCCCGCCTTCCGCGCCGAGGTTGACCGCGCGCTGGCGCCGCTGCGCGCCGATGCGCGCGTGGCCCGGGTGAAGACGCCCTACGATCCCCTCACGCCCATCGAGGTGCCGCAGATCTCGCGCGACGGGCACCGCGTGATGGTCACCGTGGAGCTGAAGACCGGGCCGTCGGAGTTCGCCGCGCTCAACCTGGGCCAGAGCGAGAGCGGCGCCTTCAAGACGCTGCGCCCGCTGGTGCGCTCGGACTCGCTCGAGGTGCTGTCGGCGGGACCGATCGCGCTCAACCACGACTTCACCGAGACGGCCACCCGGGCCATCCGGCGCGCCGAGCGCGTGATCTGGCCGGTGGTTCCCCTCCTCCTGATCCTGGTGTTCGGCTCCCTGATCGCGGCGGTGCTGCCGCTGGGCGTGGGCGTGCTCGGCGTGGCCACCGGACTCGGCTTCACCTATCTCCTCTCGTGGGTGCTGCCCGTCTCCGTCTACGCCGTCAACGTGGTGTCCATGGTCGGCTTCAGCGTGGCGGTGGACTATTCGCTCTTCGTGATCAGCCGCTTCCGTGACGAGCTGGCGGAGCGGCCGGCGGAAGACGCGATGGCGCGCACCATGGAGACCGCCGGGCGCGCCGTGCTCTTCTCCGGCCTCACCGTGGCCATCGGCCTCCTCGGCATGCTCTGCCTGCGCCTGCAGAGCCTCGCCTCCATGGGCCTGGCCGGCACCGCGGTGGTGCTGCTGGCGGTGCTCTTCTCGCTGACCTTCCTGCCCGCCCTGCTCTCCATTCTGGGCCCGCGGGTGGACGCGCTCCGCCTGCCCTTCCTCTCCCCGGTGCAGTCGGCGCGGAGCCGGCGCGCCTGGCGGCGGCTCGCCGCCGCGGTGATGGCGCATCCCTGGCACGTGCTTATCCCGGTGGTGGCGGTGCTCCTCCTCGTGGGCTCGCCCTTCCTGCGCCTCCGGCTGGGCGCCAGCGACGCCAGCGTGCTCCCGCCCACGGCGGAATCAAGGCGCGGCGAGGAATTGCGGCGCGAGTTTCCCTCGGGTGACGCCAATCAGGTGGTGGTCGTGGTCCACGACGCGCAGGGACGCATGCGCTCGCCGGAGTCGGTGGGCCGCGCCTTCGACTTCGCGCGCTGGCTCGCGAGCGTGCCGGGCGTGAGCCGGGTGGAAGGGTCCGTGTCGCTGCATCCCGACATCACCCGCGCGCAGTACCAGCAGATCTTCACCGCCGCGCCGACCGAGCTCCCGCCCTTCATCCGCGACGCGGTGGCCCAGACCGCCAGCGACCGGCTGATGGTGCTGGTGGCCTCCACGCCGCTGCGCGCCGGCTCCGGGGAGGCCCACGATCTCGTGCGGACGATCCGGGGCACCCATCCGCCGGCGGGCGGCGAGGTGCTCGTCACCGGCCAGACCGCGCTCGACCTGGACTTCGCGCAGGCCATCGGCCGTCATGCGCCCCTCACCGTGGCCGTGATCATGGTCGCCACCTACCTGGTGCTGTTCCTGCTGCTGGGCTCGCTGCTGCTGCCGCTCAAGGCGGTGGTGATGAACGTGCTCTCCATCAGCGCCTCCTACGGAGCGCTGGTGTGGATCTTCCAGGATGGGCACCTCCGCGACTGGCTGGGCTTCACGCCGAGCCCCATCGAGACCTCCACCCCCATCATCATGTTCTGCGTGATGTTCGGGCTCTCCATGGACTACGAGGTGCTGCTGCTCAGCCGCGTGCGCGAGGAATACGAGCGCACCGGCGACAATACCCTGGCGGTGGCGAACGCGCTGGAGCGGACCGGGCGCCTCATCACCGGCGCCGCCGCCATCATGGCGTCGGTGTTCCTCGCCTTCGGCACTGCCGACATGGTGCCCATCCAGGCCATCGGCATCGGCATGGGCATCGCGGTGGTGGTGGATGCCACCATCGTCCGCGCCCTCCTCGTCCCCGCCACCATGCGGCTGATGGGCGAGTGGAACTGGTGGGCGCCCGCCCCGCTCGCGCGCCTGCACCGGCGTCTCGGCGCCCACGCCCGGCACTAGCCGCCAAGCCGAGCGCCGTCTCGGGCTATGATGGCGGCATGCCCGAGCCATACGAGATCGTCATCATCGGAGGCGGCGCCGCCGGCTATACCGCCGGCATCTTCGCCGCGCGCGAGCGCTGCCGCGCCTTGCTGCTGGAGCGCTTCTCCTCGGGCGGCCAGGTGCTCAATTGCGAGCACATCGAGAATTTCCCCGGCTTCCCCGACGGCATCGCCGGCTATACGCTGGGGCCGGTGCTCCAGCAGCAGGCCACCGCCGCGGGCCTCGAGGTGCAGATGGGCGAGGCCGCCTCCGTCCGGCGCGAGGGCGACGTGACGGTGCTGGAGACCGACGCCGGCGCGGTGCGGACGCGCGCCTTGGTGGTGGCCGCGGGCTCGAGCTTCGCGACCCTGGGCATTCCCGGCGAGGAGGAGTTCGTGGGCAAGGGCATCTCCCACTGCGCCTCTTGCGACGGCTCCTTCTTCATGGATCAGCCGGTGGCGGTGGTGGGCGGAGGCGACGCGGCCCTCGACGAGGCGGTGCACCTCACCCAGTACGCGTCCCAGGTCACCGTCATCCACCGGCGTGACGCGCTCCGCGCCTCCGCCGTGCTCCAGGAGCGCGCGCGCGGCCAGGCCAAGATCAAGTTCCGCTGGAAGGCGGCGGTGCGCGCCATCGAGGGCGCGGAAGGCGTGCAGCGCCTCGCGGTGGAAGACCTCGGCTCCGGCGAGCGCGCGGCGCTCGCGGTGAGCGGCGTCTTCATCTACGTGGGGCTTCGCCCCAATACCGAGTTCCTGGGCGGCCTTCTGCCGCTCTCACCCGGCGGCCATATCGTGACCGACCTCTGGATGCGCACCGCGGTGCCGGGCATCACGGCCGCGGGCGATATCCGCGCCCAGTCCGCCCGCCAGCTGGTGACGGCGGCCGGCGACGGCGCCACCGCCGCCCTGGCCGCCGTGCGCTACCTCCGCACAGGAGAGTGGGCGGGCTAGAGCGCGTTCACCGCCGCCAGCACGTCAGCGGCGTGGTCGTCCACCTTCACATTGTCCCAGCGGCGCGCCACCTTGCCGTCGGGCTCGATCAGGAAGGTGGTGCGCACGAGCCCCATGAACTGGCGCCCGTAGAGCGTCTTCTTCTTCCACACCCCATACCGATCCGCCACCTCGTGGTCGGCGTCGGCCAGCAACCGGAAGGTGAGGCCATGCTTCTTGGCGAACTTGGCCTTGCTGGCGGTATCCAGGATGCTCACGCCGAGCACCACCGCCTTGGACTTGGCGAAGCGGGGCAGGTGGTCCTGGAAGGCGCAGGCTTCCTTGGTGCAGCCGGGCGTGTCGTCCTTCGGATAGAAGTATAGAATCACGGGCTTGCCCGCGTAGTCCTTGAGGCGGTGCAGCACGCCGTCCTGGTCCGGGAGCGAGAACGAGGGAGCCTTGTCGCCGCTTTGGATGGTTGCCATGCCTCTATAATGCCACGGTGAGCGCGCTCCGGCAGTTCCTCGAGCAGAGCCGCGCGGTCCAGGTTCTCCTGCTCAACGAGCTGACGATATTCCTCTCCTTCTACATGCTGTTCCCGTACCTCGCCGTCTACTTCCGCGAGCACCTCGGCTTCTCCGTCTGGATGGTGGGGCTCATCCTCGGCATCCGCACGCTGAGCCAGCAGGGCCTCACCGTCATCGGCGGCACCCTCGCCGACCGGCTCGGCTACAAGCCGCTCATCATCGCGGGCCTCGGCCTCCGCGCCGCGGGCTTCGCGCTGTTTGGCTTCGTGGACTCGCTGGCGGGCACGCTCGCCGCGGCCGTCCTCACCGGCCTCGCCGGCGCCATGTTCGGCCCCGCGCTGCGCGCCTATCTGGCGGCGGAAGCGCCGGCGCGCCGCACCGAGGTATTCGCGCTCGCCAATCTCGCCGCCCAGGTCGGCACCTTGCTGGGACCGCCGGTGGGCGTGGCGCTGCTGGTCTTTTCCTTTCGCGTGACCTGCGTGGTGGCGGGGATCATCTTCCTCGGTCTCATGCTCCTGCAGTTCCGCTACCTGCCGCGCCGCATCGACCATGTGCCCGAGGGTCCGCAGCCCGTCCTGCGCGAGTGGGGCGAGGTGCTGGGCAATCGCGGCTTCCTCCTCTTCGCGGGGACCATGCTGGCCTACTCGGTGCTCGTGAGCCAGATGTACCTCGCGCTGCCGCTGGAAGTGCGCCGGGTCACCGGCAGCGACGCGGGCATCGGCGCGCTCTTCGTGATGTCGTCCATCCTGACCCTGGCGGGGCAGATCCACGTGACCGAGTGGTGCCGCCGCCGCTACCGGCCGCCGGAGGCCATCGCGCTGGGGCTGGCGCTGATGGGCCTGGCCTTCCTGGCGCCGCTGGCCGCCGCGCTCGGCCCGTCCCTCGGCCTCCATGGCGGCGCCGGGGCCGCGCTCACCCGCCTCGGCCCCACCATGATCGCGATGGCACTGCTCTCGGTGGGCATGATGGTGGTGAGCCCGTTCTCCATGGCGATGGTGCCGCGCTTCGCGCGCGACCGCCTCATCGCCACCTACTACGGCTTCTATTCCATGGCCGGCGGCCTCGGCACCATGACCGGCAATGCACTGCTGGGCGCCGCGCTGGACGCGCAGAGCCATCCCGCGCTGGCCGCGCTGCCGTGGGCCATCATGGTCGCCATCGGCGCCGGCGCCGCGCTGGCCATGCGTGGTCTCGACCGGCGGCGGCTGCTCGCGTGAGCGCGCGACCACGGACGCGGCCGGCCGCCGCGCCGGCGCTTGCGCGCAAGGGCCGCGAGGTCTACCATTCGGCACACGCGCGGCCACTCGAGGGCCGCCGCGGAGACCACGCCATTCACAAGCGCCGCCGCCCGACCGCCACGCTCATCCTGCTCGTTCGCCACGGGCGGACACCGACCACCGGCAGCGTGCTGCCCGGGCGCGCGCCGGGCCTCCACCTCGCGGAGGACGGCCGGAAGGAAGCGGAGGCGACCGCCGAGCGCATCGCCAAGCTCAAGGCGGTGGCCGCCGTCTACAGCTCTCCCCTGGAGCGCGCCCGCGAGACGGCCGAGCCCATCGCCAGGCTTCGCGGGCTTGAAATCCGGATCGAGCCGGGCCTGATCGAGTGCGAGATCGGCGAGTGGACCGGCCTCGAGCTGGCCAAGGCGGCCAAGCTCCCCGAGTGGACGGTGGTGCAGCGGCATCCCAGCGGCTTCCGCTTTCCCGGCGGCGAGTCTTTCATGGAGATCCAGACGCGCATGGCCGACACGCTGCACGCCCTCGTGGCCCGTCATCCGGGCGAGACGATCGTCGCCGTCTCGCACGCCGATCCCATCAAGACCGCGGTGGCCCACGCGCTGGGCACGCCGCTGGACCTCTTCCAGCGCATCGCCATCAGCACCGCCTCGGTCTCCGCCATCGCCTATGGCCGCACCGGCCCCACCGTGCTCACCGTGAACTCCACCGGCGGCGACCTCACCGCGTTCTCCGGCTAATGGCGGCCTCCTTCGACTTCGAGTCGCCCGACTTTTTCACCACCGGCACGGTGGGCGTGCCGGGACGGCGCACCTTCTATCTCCAGGCGCGCGAGACGGGCAGCGTGGTGACGCTCAAGCTCGAGAAGGAGCAGATCCGCGCCCTGGCGGAATATCTCGCCAAGCTCCTCAACGACCTCCCCAAGCCCGAGGCGCTGCCGCGCGACATGGCGCTCCTCGAGCCGGTCAACGAGGCCTGGGTGGTGGGCTCGCTGGGCGTGGCCTATGACGAGGCCGCCGATCGCATCCTCATCGTGGCCGAGGAGCTGTCGGAGGAAGCGGAGGACGACGAGGAGGATGACGACGAGGAGACCGCGGAGGAAACGGCCGCGGAGGAAGGGCCTCGCGGTGCGCGCGCCCCGGCGGAGCCGCCGGAGCCCGCCGAGGCCGCCGAGCCCAGCGAGCCTCCGGACACCGCGAAGGCGCGCTTCCGCCTCACGCGCCCGCAGGCGGCCGCCTTCGTGGAGCGCGCACGGAGCCTCGTCCAGGCGGGACGACCCTCGTGCCGGCTCTGCGGGCTGCCCATGGATCCCGACGGCCATACCTGCCCGGGCACGAACGGGCACGTCCACCACTGAGTGCCCACGGCGCTCGACCTCCTCACCCGCGGCGCCATCGAGGTCAAGGGCCGCATGCCCGCCTCGTCCAACGTCACGCTGCTCGTGGACTGCACACTGGGCAAGGACAGCGCGCTGGCCGTCTACAAGCCGCGCAAGGGCGAGCGCCGGCTCTGGGATTTCCCGCCGGGTTTGTGGAAGCGCGAAGTGGCCGCCTATCTGCTCTCGGAGGCGCTGGGCTGGGGATTGGTGCCCCTCACGGTGCCGCGCGAAGGGCCGCACGGCGAGGGATCGCTCCAGCTCTTCATCCACGCGGACTTCGAGCAGCACTACTTCACCTTGCTCGACGACGCCGCGCACCACGACGCGCTCCGGCGCATCTGCCTCTTCGATCTCCTGACCAATAACGCCGACCGGAAGAGCGGGCACTGCCTCCTCGGTCCCGAGGGGCAGATCTTCGCCATCGACAACGGCCTGACCTTCAACGCGGACGAGAAGCTCCGCACCGTGATCTGGGATTTCGCGGGCGAGCCCCTCCCGGCGCCGCTGCTGGCGGATATCCGGCGCCTGGTGAAGACGGGCTTTCCCGACGCGCTCGGCGAGCTGGTGACGCCGCCGGAATGCGCCGCCCTGCGCGAGCGCGCCACCGCGCTCCTGGACGAGGCGGCGTTCCCCACCGATCCCTCCGGCATGCGCTACCCCTGGCCGCTGGTCTAGCTCGCCCGCTCGCGCTTGGCCGATTCCCGCCTGCTGGTCCCGCTGCTGCTCCTCGCCGACAGCCTGTACTACGTCTTCGCGCGCTTGCTGCTGCCGCACCTCCCGCCCGCCGCCGGCGCCTTCTACATGATGGCGGTGGGCGCGACCACCATCCTCGTGATCCTGCGCGGCCGGATCCGCCTGTCCACGCTCCGGCGGCACCCGTGGTTCTTCCTCGCCATCGGCCTCCTGGTGGGCGTGAACACGAACATGGGCTTCGTCGCCGTCCGCTACGTGGATCCGGGCACCGCCTCGCTCCTCTCGCGCACGTCGATCATCTTCAGCCTGGCGCTGGGCCTTCTCTGGCTCCGCGAGCGCCTGACGCGGCTCGAGCTGGGCGGCGCGGCGCTGGCGGTGGCGGGCGTGATCGTCATCAGCTTCCAGCCCGGCGACTACCTGCGGGCGGGCGCGCTCATCGTGATCGCCTCCACCTTCCTCTACGCGCTGCACTCGGCGGTGGTCAAGCGCTTCGGCGGAGACATCCCCTTCGGCGAGTTCCTCTTCTACCGGGTGACGTCGGTGGCGGCGGTGCTGTTCGTGCTGGCCGCCGCCCAGGGCGTGCTGGTCTGGCCGTCCGCGGTGGGCTGGGGCTGGCTGCTCCTGGCCGGCACCGTGAACGTGGTGGTGAGCCGGGGGCTTTACTACCTCGCGCTGCGCCGGATGGACATGAGCATGCTGACCATCATCCTGACGCTCACGCCGGTGGTCACGTGGGCCTGGTCCATGGCGATATTCGGCGGGCGGCCGGGTGTGGTGGAGATCGTGGGCGGGATGGCGACGCTGGCCGGCGTGCTCATCGTCACCGCCAGTCGCGCGGGGCTGCTCGGCCGCTCGGCCACCCCAGCTAGGCCGGCTTCCGCGCGATCGCCAGCCGCGTGAGCCCGGGAATCACGTCGCGCATGGTGATGTCTTTGAACCCGCTCGCCTCCAGCGTGGCGGTCACGCCGCCCGGAGTGAGGGACACGGCGTCGGGATTGAAAAGAAAGGTCATGAAAAAGAGCGCGGCGCCGCGCGGACCCTGGTGGTCGTCATTCACGAAGAAGTCGTGGACCAGGAGCTGGCCGCCGGGCTCGAGCGTGTCAAAGGCCAGCCGCCCCAGCCGGGGAATGGCCTCGCCCGACACCCCGCTGAGCAGATAGGAGAGCAGTACCGCGTCCTGGCCGCCCGGCCATGCGGACTGAAGCGCGTCGCCCGGGAGAACGCCGATGCGGTCCGTCAGCCCCGCCTCGGCGATATAGCGTTGCGCCACCGGCGTCACCGTGGGGAAATCCAGCACGGTGGCGCGAAGCGCCGGGAAGCGGCGGCACAGTGTGATGCTGAAGGCGCCGCTGCCACCCGCCACGTCCAGCAGCCGGGTCGCGCCGGCCAGATCCACCTGCTTGGCCGCCACCGCCGCCGGTCCCAGCGAGCCGACGTGCTGGGCGCGAGAGAAGTAGTCCGCCTCCTCCGCGTTGGCCATGAGGTCGTAGAGCGTGGCCGGCGCCCGCCCCCGCAGCGCCTCGTCGAGATTCTCCAGCAAGGGGTAGACCTGACGATCGATCTGGAAGCGGAAGTAGTCGCCGAAGTACATGGGCGAGGCGGCGATCAGATACTGCTGGCTGGCCGGGGCATTCCGATAGCCGTCCCCCCTGCGCTCGATGAGCCCCAGGCTGGTGCAGGCGGTGAGGAGCGTATCCAGCCGGTTGCCCGCTATCCCCGTCTCGCGCTCGAGCTCCGCCAGCGACCGAGGGCCCTGGGCGAGCAGCTCGAAGATGCGCGCATTGAGCGCCGAGAAGAGCACCTTGGAGGCGATGAAGCCATAGGCGAGGTTCGAGATCTCCCGCACGTCCGTGATCGGGGGCATGAGGTCTCCTGTTCAGCGTCGCCGACTCTATTGGGGTGGGGCGATCCTGCCTGCCACGCTTCCCCCCCGTGGCAGGCGTCCGACCGCCAGTTTCTCACGCGTCGGGTGAAGCACGAGTATCTCGGCCTGTTCCAGCGTGACCCCCGTCAGGCGGCCGACGGTCAATCCGTGAGTCACAAGCACCAGCGTACCTGGTCCCCGCCACGAGGACACCATCTCCTCCAGCTCCAGGACCCGGATCGTGCTCGAACCCATATCAGGCAAGAGGGCCCACGACGTCTCGACCGAGCCGACCGCCATCAACTGCCCTGTCTCCATGCAGCGGCACACCGGCGAGGACACGATCCGGTCCACGCGCACGCCGTGCTTCCGGAATGCCTCGCCGAGCGCGCTGGCTTGCGCGCGCCCCGCGTCATCCAGGTTCCGCTGCGTCTTGCAGTCGTCGAGCCTGGCGCCGGGCGGGTCGCCGCCGTAACCGGGCGGCGCGTTGCCGTGCCGGATCAAGGCGACGTGGCCGCCCTTGGCCAGCGCCGCCCACGCCTCGTTCGAATTGTCGCCGGCGAGACCTGGCGCGGCCATCAGCAAGACGGCAAGAACAGATGCTCCCAGGGGACCGACCCGGTATCGACACCACGCTGCGCTCATGACATGCACCTCCGCCGCAAACTCGGCCATCGTGTCTCCCAGATGAGGCCGCCGGTCATTCCGGGCGCCGACGGAGGAGCTGATTGCCGATCATGGTCATCACTGCCTCACCTCGCTGATTGAGCGTCGTGTAGAGCACCCGCACGATTCCGCGGTCTCGCTTTGACGTCGAGGCCCGCGTCTCGAGCACTTCCGCGACGACATGCAGTATGTCACCGGGCCGAACCGGGGTCTTCCAGCGGATCTCGTCCAGACCCGGGGAGCCGAGGCTCGAGGCGGCGACGGTGCCGGTCTCGAGGAATAGCTTGAACGTGATGGCGAGCGTCTGGAGCCCGCTTGCGATGAGGCCGCCATAGACCGTGGTCCTGGCCGCCTCGGGGTCGGTGTGGAAAGCTTGCGGGTCGTAGAAGCGCGCGAACTCGACGATGAGCGTCTCCGAGACGGTGAGGGGCGCGGTCTCGACGCGATCGCCCGCCTTGAAGTCCTCGAAATATCGCGCGCGATCGCGGCTCACGGCCGAGGCTCCGTGAGCTCCGCCAGCCGGCGCACGCCCTCGCGGATCTCCCCTTCCGTGAGCGCCGCATAGCCGAAGAGGAGGCCCGCGCGCCGCAGCGGTTCGGCGTAGTACGGCGCCACCGAGTAGATCCCCACCCCGGCCCTGGCCGCCCGCGCGATGAGGGCGTCCAGCTCCCGCGGGCGCACGTCGTTCAGCCAGACCACCAGGTGCACCCCGGTGTTCTCGCCGGCGATCTCCACGCGGCGGCCGAAGCGCTCGCGCAGGGCCGCGATGAGGGCCCGGCGGCGCCCCGCGTTCCGGGCGCCCGCGCGGCGGAGATAACGCTCGAACTGGCCGCTGGTGATGAGCTCGGCCAGCGCCTCCTGGTACAGCGGCGCGGAGAAGCGATCCGCGGCCCACTTGGCGGCGCGAAAGGGGCGCACCAGCGCGCGTGGCAGCACGAGATAGCCCACGCGCAGCGCGGGGAACAGGGTCTTCGAGAAGGACCCCATGTAGATCGTCCGCTCGTTGCGGTCCAGCGACTGGAGCGCCTCCAGCGGGCGGCCCTCGTAGCGGAACTCGCTCACGTAGTCGTCCTCGACGACCCAGGCGCCGACGCGGGACGCCCACGCGAGCAATGCCAGCCGCCGCTCGAGCGGCATGATGACCCCGCTGGGGAACTGGTGGCAGGGCGTCACGTAGGCCAGCCGCGGGCGCTGCGCGGCGGATGGGAGCCGGGCCGGATCGAGGCCGCCTGCGTCCACGGGCACGCGCAGGAGGCGGGCGCCCGCGGCCTCGAACGGAATGGTGGCGCCGGGGTAGTGCGGCTCCTCCACCACCGCGCCGTCGCCGGGATCGAGCAGGACGCGGGCGATCAGGTCCAGCGCCTGCTGCGTGCCGTTCACCACAATTATGCGATCCGGGTCGCTCACCAGTCCGCGCGCGCGGCCGAG
>Ga0070695_100001472_pt1 | contig 13057 bp, 17 predicted proteins | sample KBSK1252metaG_FD_65471 | JGI IMG/M metagenome (GOLD analysis project Ga0070695, IMG submission 65471) | Corn, switchgrass and miscanthus rhizosphere microbial communities from Kellogg Biological Station, Michigan, USA - KBS K1-25-2 metaG | ecosystem: Host-associated > Plants > Roots >...
CCAAGGCCACCGCCGCGGACGCGATCATGGGCTGGGTCGCGCAGCGAGTGGCCCCGCACAAGCGCATCCGGCACCTCGAGTTCATCGACCAGATCCCGAAGTCGGCCTCCGGCAAGATCCTGCGCCGCGTGCTGATCGACCGCGAGAAGTAGCGCTAGCGTCCCCATGAACAAGATCGAGCGCGTGCGGGCCGCCCTGGCGGGCCAGCCGGTGGACCGGGCTCCCTTCACCGTCTGGTATCACTTCGGCAATCAGCACGCCCCCGCCGAGCGCACCGCGCAGGTGCACTTGGAGTTCTTCGAGCACTACGACCTCGACCTGCTCAAGCTCATGAACGACTACGACTACCCCATGCCCGCGGGCATGGAGGTGATCGCGAGCGCGGCCGACCTGGGTAAGCTCCAGCCCTTCGACCCGGTCAAGAGCCCGTTCGGCACGCAGCTCCAGACCGTGGAGCTGGTGGCCCGCGCACTGCGCGACCGGGCCCTCTTCGTGGACACGGTGTTCAACGCCTGGAACACGCTGAAGCGCAACCTGGTGCGCGAGGCGATGCCGGTCCTGATGGCCGAGCAGCCGAAGGCGCTCGAGACCGCGCTCGCGGTGGTCAACGACAACCTGATCCGCTACGCCCAGGCCAGCTTGGCCCGCGGCGCCGCCGGGATCTTCTTCTCGGTCCCCGCCACCACCGAGAGCCTGACCCTCGAACAGTACGAGCGGTTCATGCGGCCGTTCGATCTCGCGTTCTTGCAGGCCATCGAGGGCCGCGGCGAGTGTCACGTGCTGCACGCGCACGGCGAGCACCTCTACTTCGACCGGCTCATCGACTATCCCGCCCAGGCCCTGTCGTGGGCCGATCTGAACGGCGGCCCCAGCATCGCCGAGGCGCGGCGCCGCACCAGGTTCACGCTGATGGCCGGCCTCGACCACGTGAAGTTCGTGGAGAGCTCGGCCCGGCTCGTGCGCGGGCAGGTCGCACGGGCGCTGGCGGCGGGCGGCGCCTCCGGCTTCATGCTCGCGCCCGGCTGCTCGCTGCCCACGTACGCGTACCCACCCTTGATCCACGCGGCTCGGGACGAGTCGTCGAAACCGCGCGCGTGAGGGCCGTCTCGGCCACTTCCAGCTTGGGTGAACGAGAGGGCCACAAGGGGTAAATCTCTGCCTCTTGTCTCGCCTGCACACCCAGAACCCCTTGGAAAATAGGGCCATTCCTCCTGGAATGGCCTTTGCTCTAAACCCCGGGGCAGGAGGAGGGCCCGATGACCCCGAAGCTCATGGCACTGGCAGCCGTCGTCGTCCTGACCGTCGTGTTCCTGAGCCCGGTCGCCTACATGGCCGGACAGCGGGCCACCGTGTGGCTCACCGCGCCCGCGGAAGAGAGCACCGGCCCCTGGCCGAGCGTGGATGATGCGGAGCGCGAGCAAGGCCCGACGGAGCGCGCCAAGCCGTCGGTGCGCCCGGGCTTCGGCGACATCTAGCGCTCCCCGCTTCATACTGGAGGCATGGCCTCGTGGACGGCCGGCCTCGACGCCCTGCTCCACGACGCAAGCCTGGTTTACCTCGGCCTCTTCCTGGCTGCTCTGATCGACGCGACCGGATTCCCGTTTCCCGGCCGCGTCCTGCTCGTGACCGCCGGCGCCGCCATGGGGACGGACTGGAGCCAGGTGGCCCTGCTCACCGCGGCGGGCGCGCTCGGCGCCGTCGTCGGTGACCACCTCTGGTACGCGGCGGGCCGGCTGGGCGCGGCCGACCGGCTGACCGCGCTCTACTGCAAGCTCTCGCTCGCCTCCGGCCGCTGCGAGGCGCGGGCCCGCTCCCGTTTCGACCGCTTCGGGGCCCTGGCCATCGTGATCGGGCGCTTCGTGGCGGGGGTGAGGCTCTTCGCGGCGCCGATGGCCGGCGGCGGGGCCATCTCGTACCCGCGCTTCCTCCTCTTCGAGCTGATCGGGGGGATCGTCTGGGCCGGCTGCTTCGTCGCCCTGGGCTACGCGCTCGGCCCGCCGGCGCGCGCGCTGCTCGACCGCCACGGCTGGGGCCTGGCCCTCGCCGCCTTCGCGGTGCTGACCGTGGCCGGCCCCGCCGCCATCGTCCTGGTGCGGCTGGCCCGCCGCCGGCGCCACGGGCCGGCGGGCGCGGCTAGAGGTTGATCACCAGGCCGTCGTAGGCGCACTCCTCGGGCACCGAGCCGGCGCGCGCGAGCATCTCGCGGCTCATGTGGGTGAGGATCAGCCGCCGAGCGCCCACCCGGCCGGCGTGGGCCACGATGTCGGGATAGTTCAGGTGCCACTTCACCGGCTTGTCGTAGAAGTAGGATTCGGCGATCAGCAGATCCGTGTCCCGCGCGGCGCGGGCGACCTCGTCGGTCCATTCGGTGTCGCCGGTGTAGCACAGGGTCTTGTCGCCGACCTGTATGCGGAGCGCGGTGGGGTTGGTCTCACGGGTGTGCCGGGCGCGCTCGGGGGTCACCACCAGATCGAGCACCGGATGGGGCCGGCCCGGCTCCATCTCGATCCAGTCGAGCGGGAAGCGGGGCGTCATCACGTGCGAGCCGGGAAAGAGCGCCTCGCGGATCGCGTCCATCCGCGCGCGGAGCTCGCGAGGGCCCGCGATGGTGAGCGGGCGCGTGCGCCGGGCCGCCAGCATCGCGTCGATGAGCAGGAACGGCACCCCCGCCGCGTGGTCGCCGTGGAGATGCGTGAGCACGATCGCGTCGATCGAGTTGTGCTCGATCCCCTGCTGGGCCAGCGCGATGAGCGACGACGCGCCGAAGTCGACCGCGAAGCGGGAGCCCGGCCCGTCCACCAGGATGCAGGTCTGGAAGCGGCCCCCGCTGCCGAAGGAGTCGCCGGAGCCGACGAACCGCACGGTGACGGACACGGCCCCGATCTTATGCGAAAGGTCTCACGCGAAAAAGCTCCCGGGGCGCGGCGCGGCCTGCGAGGATAGGCGCGTGCGGCTCTTCGACCGGAAGTTCGGCGTCGGGTTCCTCGACGAGGTGCCCGCCGCGCCCGGCGTCTACCGCTTTCACGATGCCGACGGGGTGCTGTTCTACGTCGGGAAGGCCGCGAACCTGCGCCGGCGCCTCGGACAGTATCGCCTCACCGGGCGGCGGAGGAAGGAGCGCAAGCGGCGCGCGCTCGTGAAGGCGGCGGCGCGGATCAGCTGGGAGGTCTGCGAGTCGCCTCTGGCCGCCGCGCTCACCGAGATCCGCCTGATCCAGACGCTGCGGCCGCCGCAGAACGTGGCGAGCGCGTTCCCGTTCCTGTACCCCTACGTGGGCGTCGCGACCGACGGCGGCGAGACGTACTTCTGCCTCACCACCGCCCCCGAGGCCTTCCCGGCCTTCACGTTCCACGGCGCCTTCCGCTCCCGCGAGGTGACCGGCGAGGCCTTCTTCCGGCTCATGGATCTGCTGCGCTACGTCGGCCACCCGGTGCCGCGCCATCGCTGCCGCCGCCTGGGCGCGGCCCGGCACTCCCATGTGCGCGGGTTCCGGCGCCTCGCCACCGGCAGCGCGGAGGCGTGGAGCGCGCTGCTTCGCGGGACCTCTCGCGAGGCGCTGGAAGCGCTCGCCCTCCGCCTGGTGGATCACGCCGGGGCCCGGGCCCGGCGCGAGGAGACCCACCGGGCCCTCCGCGCCGTCGGGCGCTTCTTCAGGCACGAGGCCTGCGCCCTGGCCCGGGTGCGGACCGCCACCGGCTACGGGCCCTATCCCGTCCCCCAGCACGAGCGGGACCTGCTCTTCGCCCGCTACCGGGTCGAGGCGCTGACCTGACAGGCCTTGTCAGGCGGAGGGCGCGTTTCGTAACTCGGTAAGAACGCTAGTCTTGTAAGGTCCCGTGCTTTCTAGTCCTTGAGCATGGCACCGTCGGTGCACTGCTCTCGGGCATGCCCGCCGATCTCTCGTCCAGGCGCATCCTCGTCGTCGACGACGACGACCAGATCCGGGACCTCCTGGCCACCACGCTGGGCGCCGACGGGCACACGGTGGACGGGGCCCGGGACGGCGGCGAGGCCCTGGCGTTGCTCGCGCTGCATCCCTACGACCTGGTGCTGAGCGACCTGCACATGCCGCACGTGGACGGCCCCTCCCTCTACGAAACCCTCCAGACCCGCCATCACTTCCCGGTCCGCTTCGCCACGAAGCTGCCTCGGGTGATCTTCATGACCGGTAATCCCGCGGAGCACGCCGAGTTCCTGCGCGGGACCACGGACCCCATCCTGGAGAAACCGTTCGCGATGCGCATCGTCCGGAAGATGGTGCGCGTGCTCCTCTCCGCCACGCCCTAGGCCCGGCCGATGCGCCTCGCCAGCAAGATCTTTCTCGTCTCCGCCCTCGTCATCATCGTGCTGTGCGGCACCGCGGTGTGGAGCCTGTTCACGGTCAAGCGGCTCGTCACCACGAACCAGGAGATCGCCACCCGCGCGGTGCCCGCGCTGCGCCTGCAGGGCGCGCTGCGCGAGGCGGTGCAGGGGCTGGTGCGCCTGGAGGCCCGGGCCCTCGTGCTCCAGGATCGCGACTACGCCGCGATGTGGAACGACCGCGCCGCGCGGGTGACCCGCGACCTGGACCGGCTCGGCTCGTACCTGGAGCACGCGCGGGAGCGGACCGCGCACGGGCAGGCGCGCGAGGCGTTCGCCGCGTACCAGGGCCACGTCGAGGAGGAGCGCCGGCTGGTGGCGCTGGGCCAGACGAAGGCGGCGCTGCTGATCGCGGAGGGGCCCGCGCGCGAGGCGGCCGAGCTCACGGAGGCCGCGCTCACCGACATCACCACCGCGACCGAGGCGGGCCTTGCCGCCGGCCAGGCGCGGGCCCGCGCGCTCGAGGCGCGGACCTGGCGCGCGGTGAGCACCGCGCTGGGCGGGAGCGTGATCCTGGCGCTGGCCGCCAGCGCGCTGCTCGCCTACCGGATGGCGCGCTCGCTGCGCCGCCTGTCCGCGGCCACCACGTCGCTCGCGGCCGGCACCTGGAGCGGCCCGCTGCGCGTGGAGGGGGGCGACGAGATCAGCGAGCTCGGCCGCGCCTTCAATCAGATGGGCGAGCGGCTGAGCGAGGTGGAGCGGCTCAAGGAGGAATTCTTCTCGCACATCACGCACGACCTGCGGAACCCGCTGTCGTCGATCCGGCTCGCCGCCGAGGGCCTGCACGAGCGGGCCGAGGCCGCGGGCGATGCGAAGCAGGCCCGCTTCGCCTACCTGATCGAGACCAGCGCCGCCCGCATGATGGCCATGATCAACCAGATCCTCGACTTCACGCGGCTGCGCGCCCGCGCGGTGCCGCTGGAGCGCAAGCCCACCAACCTCCTCGAGGTGGCCGGTCGTGCCCTGGACGAGCTCCGGCCGCTCTCCGAGGAGAAGCGGATCCGGGTGGACCTGGCCGCGGAGGGCCGCGACTTCACGACCCTGGGGGACGAGCACAGCCTGGTGCGCGTGGTCGTGAACCTGCTCGGCAATGCGCTCAGCTTCACCGCCCCCGGAGGAACCGTGTGCGCCCGCCTGGTGGAGCGCCCGGACCGGCTCGATCTCGACATCGAGGACACCGGCGTCGGCATTCCCGCCGACGCGCTGCCGTGGATCTTCGAGCCCTACCGCCAGGCGCACGGGCCGCGCAAGGGCACCGGTCTGGGCCTCGCGGTGGTGAAGGGCCTGGTGGAGGCGCACGGCGGCACGGTGAGCGTGCGGTCAGAGCTCGGGAAAGGCACCTGCGTCACGGTGACGATCCCGAAGGCGCAGGTGGCGGCGGCCGCGGCATGAGAGGCCGCGCGCGCCGTCTCTGGTGGGTCGCCGCTCCCCTCCTGCTGGTCGCCGCGTCCGGCTGCAGCACCGGAAGGCCCTTCCCGTGGAGCTCCGCGGAGCCACGCGAGCCCACGCCATCGCGTCCCGCCAATCGGCTGGTCGTGGAGGGCGACGACCTGGCCCGGCGCGGCCAGGGATCGCCCGCGCTCGCCACCTACGAGCGCGTGCTGCGCGAGTATCCCGGCGATCCGGCCGGCGCCGCCGCCCTCTACGGGATCGGGCGTCTGCAGACCGACCCGGCGGCCGGCCTTCGCAACTACCGGGCCGCGCACCGGACTTTCTCGCGCCTCCTCGCCGACTACCCCGGTAGCTACTTCGAGGCCGACGCGCGCGCGTGGCGGACGATCATCACCGAGCTGATCGCGCGCGAGGACGACGCGGTGCGCGTCAAGGAAGACGCGGGGCGCGTGCGGGAAGAGGCGGTGCGGCTCCGGATGCAGATCGAGCGGCTCCGGCGCACCGATCTCGATCTCGAGCGGCGCCGCTAGGCCGCCCTCACCACAGGTTGCGGCCGTAAGCCGCCGCCGCGCACTCGGGCCGGCGCTCCGGCCGCAGGCGATCCCCGCCCCTGGTTTCCCGCGCGAGCCGGCTCCGGTTCCGTCAGCTCGCCTGCACCCTCAGGTTGTTCAGGACGTCGCGAACACCCTTCACGTCGCGGGCGAGCTGCGCCGCGCGAACACGCATCTCCTCCGAGGAGACCGTCCCGTTCAGCGCCACCACGCCCTGGTTGGTGTCCACGTCGATCCGGGTCACCGTCGAGATCTTCTCGCTCGCCAGCTTCGCCTTGACCTTCGCGGTGATGCCCGCGTCGTCGATGTTCTCGCCGAGCGTCCTGCCGGTCATGCTCGAGCACGCGGCCAGCAGCATCATGATCGCCACCGCCACGCCCATCATCCGGTTCACATTCGCCACTCGCGCCATCCGCATCATCATCCGTCTCCTTCCGGCGACTCCTCCGGCCCGTCTGCTTGCTGGTGAGCGGCAAGGGAGCAAGGAGCGTGCCCCGGCGGGTGGCCGCGATCGGGGCGGGCCGGCGGCCGATACGACGCGAGTTTCCGGTGCGCGCCGGCCCGGCCGCGGCGGGAAGCGTGACGAGGTTACCGGGTAGGTCCTGGCCGGCCGCGGCTCGCCGGAGCCGGTTGACATGGCCGCGCGCCCCGGCGCACTATCGCGCCGGCCCGGACAGCGCTGTCTACACCGACACCGCACCCACACCGGCGGAGGGACCCATGGCGACCCAAGCCTCTGGCGAGCTCAGGGCAGACGTCCACAGCATCGAACCCATTCCCGAAGCCGACAAGGACTCCACCGGCCCGCAGCAGATGTGGATCTGGGCGGGGGCCAACATCGCCCCCATCAACTGGGCCCTCGGCGCCCTCGGCATCGTGCTGAAGCTCGGTCTGTGGGAGACCATCGCGGTCGTCGTGCTCGGCAACCTGGTGGGCTGCGCGATCTTCTCGGCCTTCACGGTGATGGGGCACAAGACCGGGGTGAACCAGATGGTCTTGAGCCGCTCCGCGTTCGGCCGGCGCGGCGCCTATCTGCCGAGCCTGCTGATGTTCCTCATGACGCTCGGCTGGATCGGGGTCAACACCTACTTCCCGGTCAAGATCGCGGTGGCCATCCTCGGGCAGTTCGGGATCGGCGACACCTGGCTCACCAACTTCATCGTGGTGAGCGTCGTCATGGTCGTGCAGGTCCTGATCGGCATCTACGGCTTCTACGCGATCCGCACCTTCGAGAAGTACACGGTGCCGATCACCGCGGTCATCATGGCGCTGATGAGCGTGCTCGCGTGGACCCAACCGGGCGTGGTCAACTGGGGGCTCACCAGCACGCTGCCGCCCGCCGCCCACTTCGCGATGCTGACCCTGCTGATGACCGCGATCGGGGTCGGCTGGGGGATCTCCTGGGTCACCTGGGCCTCCGACTACTCCCGCTTCGTCCCCCGTCACGTGTCCTCGTCCTCCGTGTTCTGGCACAGCTACGTGGGCATGTTCGTGCCCACCGTGTGGCTCGCCATCCTCGGTGCCACCGTGGCGAGCACCACCATGGACACCGATCCGGCCAAGATGGTCAGCGCGGTCTTCGGCGGGATCACGAGCATCCTGGTGCTCCTGCTCGTGCTGCACGGCCCGATCGCCACCAATATCCTGAACGTTTACTCGGCCGCGCTGGCCGCCCTCAGCATGGGGCTCCGCGTCTCGCGCACCGGGGTGGCCCTGATCGCGGGCGTGGTCGGCTACCTGGTCACGATCTACTTCCTCTTCCAGCCCTCGTTCGCCAAGGCGTTCGACAACTGGATGATCAGCCTGCTCCTCTGGATGAGCCCCTGGGCCGGCATCGTGCTCGCCGACTTCTTCATCGCCCGCAAGGGCCGGATCGACGTCGCCGCGCTCTACCAGGAGCCCGACCGGAGCGCGTACGGCGACGTGAACTGGGGCGCCATCGTGGCGTTCGTCGGGGGCCTCGTCGCGGGCTGGCTGGTCCAGGACGGCCTCGTACCCGCGCTCCAGGGCCCCATCTCGACGAAGCTTCTCGCCGGCGCGGACCTGAGCTGGCTGGCCGGCATCGTGGTGGCGGGCGGGCTCTACCTCGCCCTCGGCCGGCGGACCGCGCCGGTCGCGGCGGCGGGGGTGGCCCGGAGCAGCCGCTAGAATGGACGAATTCCTGCGGGCCGCGATCGAGGAGGCCGAGCTGGGCTTCTCCGAGGGCGGCATCCCGATCGGCTCGGTGCTCGTGCACGAGGGGCGCGTCCTCGGGCGCGGCCACAACCGGCGCGTGCAGAAGGGCAGCGCGATCCTCCACGGGGAGATGGACGCGTTCGAGAACGCGGGCCGCCAGCCGGCCCGCGTCTACCGCGAGTGCACGATCTACACGACGCTCTCGCCGTGCGCGATGTGCAGCGGGACCATCCTCCTCTACGGCATCCCGCGGGTGATCGTGGGGGAGAACCGGACCTTCCTCGGCGAGGAAGACCTCCTGCGCGGCCGGGGCGTGACGGTGCAGGTGCTGGACGACGCGCGCTGCCGGGACCTGATGACCCGGTTCATCCAGGCCCACCCCGCCCTGTGGGCGGAGGATATCGGAGAGTAGCTCAGTCCTTCCAGGGCAGCGGCGTGCTCTCGCTCCACGCGTCGGGCCGGATGCCGAACGCCTCGATCATGCGCTGCCAGCCGGACGCCACCGTGAGCGCGGCGCCCAGCTCGAGGATCTGCCCCTCGTCGAAGTGCCGCCGCAGGAGCGCGAAGAGCCCGTCGTCGACCACCGGCCGCTCGCCGCTCAGGCAATCGGCGAGCCGAAGCGCCGCCACGGTGCGGGCGGGCAGATCGGCCCGATCGAGGTCGCCCAGCGCCTCCTGCACCTCCCGCTCGCTCAGGCCCTTGCGCACCAACGATGCGCTGCGCGCGAGGCTTCAGTGCACACAGTGGTTGCCCTGGGCGAGCCGGACGCGGCACAGCTCGACGAGGCTCGGCTCGAGGCTGGAGCCGCCGGCGTAGACGAAGGTGACCCAGCTCAGGAACAGGTCGAGCACCGCGGGCCGCCGGGCCAGCGTCAGGAAGAGGTTGTCGTCCCGGTAGGCCTTGGCGAGCCAGACGTCGAGCCGGCGGCGCAGGTCCGGATCGAGGCGCTCGGGATCCGCTTTCGGCAGGCGACCGTGCTCGTTCGGCACGACGAGACCTCCGCGGGAGGATATCGACGGCCCAGTCTAGCACGGACTCTTGACAGCCTCGTGCGCGCTCTCGTCCGTTCATCTCCGATGGCAGGCCGCAACGACGTCGACGCAAGGTGGCGCCCGCCCCCACCGCCACGTTGCGGGCGCTACGCGAGAGCGAGACGCGCTATCGCGTGCTCGCCGAGCAGTCGAGCCTCGGCATCGTCATCCAGGCTGAAGATCTCCCGCCGACCCTGGACATCCGCAAGTCGAGCGAGGACGGCCCGAGCCCCCGCCCCCCGCTCGGCGAGGCGCGGCGCCAATCGCTGGCACGCCCACCGCGGTGGCAGTAGGCTGCTTTCCATGGCGGCTCTCGCGACGGCTGCGCTCCTGGCGGCCCTCCTGCTGATCCCGGTCGTGGGCCGGGCCGACGACCGGGTTCCCGGTTCGGGAGAGCGGTTCACGCTGCTGGAGCACGTTCAGGTCGTCGGCTCGTGCTTCGAGGACCACGTCGGCGAGTCCGCGTCGTACGCCGGCTTCATCGACAAGTGGCGCGACGGCAAGAAGAACCAGGACCTGCTGCACGGCTCGGTGGCCAACTTCGATCGTCCCGACGCGGCCGCGAAATACCATCCCCCCGCGGCGATCCAGTTCGGTGAGGTCGGCGCGGATCGGCTGGGGGGAACCCGGCTGGTGCTGAAGGGGCTCACGAACGGGGACCGCCCGCGCGCCGCGACCTGCACCCTCGACGTCCGGAAACGGGAGCGGTCCGCGCGCGCGAGCGCGATCCCGATGAGCGCGCGACACACGCTCGGCGGCGCCGCTCTGGTCATCGGGGTGGTGGCGGGAGTGCGGCTGACCCGCCACCAGGTACGCCACACCGCGGCTCCGCTGCTCCTCGGCCTGGCCTTGCTGCTCCAGCTCGTTTCCCTGCTGCTGCCGTAGCCGGGACGCGCGGTCAGGCCTTGCGGAAGCGCTGAACGCCCGCCTCGTCGACGAGACGCGCGGCCTGGCCTCGCGCTTCCAGGAAGTGCAGGTGGGCGACGGTCTCGCCGATCGCGAAGCCCATCTGGTGGGTGTCGAGCTGGCGGCGGAAGAGCACCGGCACCAGCTCGTGGGCGGTCCGCGGCTCGGCGAGCGCGTCGATCGTCTCGCTGAGGCGCTCGTCGTGGTGGTGCTGCAGGTAGTCGAGCCGCTTGTGCAGGCCCACGAAGGGCAGCCCGTGCGACGGCAGCACCAGGGTCTCCTCGGGGAGCGGCCGGAAGCGGCCGAGCGAGTCGAGATAGAGCTTGAGCGGGTTGCCGTTGGGCTGGTCGGGCCACACGCTCACGTTGGTGGTGATCTTGGGCAGCACCTGGTCGCCCGAGATCAGCACGTTCGCTTCCGGGGAGAAGAGGCAGGCGTGCTCGGGGGCGTGCCCCATCACGGTGAAGGCGTGCCACCGGCGTCCACCGACGGTGACCACGTCGCCCTCGCGCACCGCACGGAAGCTGGGCGCGACCGAGGGCACGAGCTTGCGGTAGTTGTTGCCCAGGCCGCGAAAAGCCTCGGCCTGCTCGGCCGGGACACCGTGACGGCGATAGTGGTTGAGCCGCTTCTCCGAGTCGTTGCCGCCCATCCCCTGCCAGGCCAGGTGCGCCATGAGCCACTCGGCCTGCGGGCACCACAGCTCGACCCCGAAGCGCCGCGTCAGCCAGTCCGCGTTGCCGATGTGATCGGGGTGGAAGTGGGTGACGAGCACGCGCACGAGGGGCCGGCCAGCCAGCTCGCCCGCGAAGAGCTTCTCCCACAGCTCGCGGGTCGGCGGCAGGCCGATCCCGGTATCCACCACCGTCACGCCGGCCTCGTCATCGAGCAGCCACAGGTTGATGTGGTTGAGCTGGAAGGGCAGCGGCATCCGGATCCAGCGGATGCCGGGCGCCACCAGGATGCTCGTGCCTCCCTCGGGGGGCTCGGGCCAGGGATGCGTGAGACCGGGGGCGGGCGCGGCCAGCGGGTGCTCGGGCTCGGGTTTCATGGTCCTACTGTACCCCGTCCGGCCCGGGTCCGCGGTTCTTGTCGATCGGCGGCCAGGCGGAGTACGCTCGACGCAAAGCCCTTCCGAAGGACCGCGCGGAGTGCCGGGAGTATGCGCGCACGCTGGAGCACTCCGGCCGGATGAGGGACGCCTGCCTGATCAGCCGCGACTACACGGTGACCTACAGCTCGAACGGCGGCGGGGTCGAGGTGCGCTCGAAGGCGGAGCCGCGTCAGACCGTGGAGGTCGTCGGCCGCGACCTGAAGGCGTGCAACGACGAGTCCGGGATGGGATATGTCGGCCGCCTGCAGTTCAGGCGCTGCATGGACCCGCGGGGGTACGTGGTCACCAGCCGCGACTGACGCGGCTCAGTCCACCGGCGCGGGGAGCGGACGCACCTGGGCGGGGTCGTCCTCCTCGCGGCGCGCGACGGGCTCGGCGTGCACGCGCCGCATGAGCGGCAGGAAGAGCGGCACGATCGAGAACAGGATCGCGAGCAGCCAGAAGTCGTCCGCGTAGGCCAGCACCTGGGCCTGGCCGACCACGTCGTGGTAGAGCATGGCCAGCGCGCGGCGCTGGGCGGTGAACGCATCGGCGCCCTGGGCCAGGAAGTGGCTCGTCCACTGGGCCAGCCGATCCTGCGTCGCGGGATCCCAGACCGTGACGTGGCTCACCAGGTTGTGCTGGTGGAACTGGCTGCGCTGGGCGAGATAGGTGGTGGCGAGCGCGATGCCCACGCTGCCCCCGAGGTTGCGCAGGACGTTGTAGGCCGACGTCGCGTTGACGAGCTTGTCCCTTCGGATGGTCGCCAGGGTCAGGGTGGACAGCGGCACGAAGATGAAGCCGAGCGCGAAGCCCTGGATGACCCGCGGCAGGGTGAGGCTCCAGTAGTCCATGCCGAGGGTGAGGTTCGACATCATGTAGAGGCTGATCGCGTTGACCAGGCAGCCGAAGGTGAGGAGCAGGCGCTGGTCTACCCGGGTCACCAGGCGCCCGCACAGGATGAGCGAGAACATGTTGCCGAGGCCGCCGGGGGCGAGCACGAGGCCCGAGGTCAGGGCGTCGTAGCCGAGCAGCTTCTGGGCGTAGAGCGCCAGCAGCACCATGCTCGAGAACATGCCGAGGCCGATCAGGGCGATGAAGGTGGCCCCGAAGGCGAAGTTGCGGTCGGTGAACACCCGCAGGTCCAGGATGGGATCCTTCGCCATCAGCTCGCGGATGAGGAAGCCCACGAGGGCGACCCCCGCGACCACCGCGAGCGCGACGATCATCGAGGAGTCGAACCAGTCCTCGCGCTCCCCGCGATCCAGCATGAGCTGGAGACAGCCGAAGCCCAGCACCATCAGGACGAGGCCGGGCCCGTCCACCCGGGTCGGCTTCCGGAGATACGGGGGATCGAAGAGGAAGGCGCTCGCCATGAAGAAGCCGAGGAGCCCGACCGGCAGGTTGATGTAGAAGATCCAGCGCCACGACCAGTTGTCCGCGATGTAGCCGCCCAGCGTGGGCCCGATGATCGGCCCCATCATGAAGCCGATGCCCCACACCGCCATCGCGAGGCCGCGCTGGCCGAGCGGGAAGATCTCCCACAGGAT
>Ga0070695_100001474_pt1 | contig 13051 bp, 12 predicted proteins | sample KBSK1252metaG_FD_65471 | JGI IMG/M metagenome (GOLD analysis project Ga0070695, IMG submission 65471) | Corn, switchgrass and miscanthus rhizosphere microbial communities from Kellogg Biological Station, Michigan, USA - KBS K1-25-2 metaG | ecosystem: Host-associated > Plants > Roots >...
TTCGGCGGCGGACTCAATCACGTCTGGCCGTTCGCGCTCGTCGCGCTCCACTATCTCGACGGCTTCGACGATCGCTACAGTCGAGCGGTGCGAACCTCCGAGGACTGGATTCGCGCGCTCGGCCGCCACGACGCCTTCACGGTCGACCGCGTGAAGACGGGCACGAATCTGTTTCGTCTTCGTGTTCGTGGAACGGATGCTGGCGCATTCCGGCAGAGGCTCGCGTCCAGACGCGTGATGCTGGCCGCGCCGCAGGACGGCGCGTTTCTCGTCGGTGTCAACGAGACGTTGAATCGCACGACGGCAGCGGAGTTGACCGACACGTGCGTCCGCGCGCTCGCGGAGTGACGAACCCACGCAGAACGCCAAGGCCGCGAAGGCCGCACAGAGAATGCAAGGAGGCCGCAATGTCACTGTCAACTCGCTCGAGACTCGCGCTTCTCGCAGGCCTCGTCGTCGCGGCGCTGTCGGGCGCCCGAGCGTTCACGCAGGCCGATGTCACCGATCCCGTGAAGGGAAATCTCCCGAATCCGAATCAGACCGTGATCAAAGGCTGGGGACAACTGCCCGACGGCCGGACGTGGGGATCCACCGCCGGCGTCGACATCGGGCCGGACGGGAACGTGTGGGCCTACGATCGCTGCGGCACGAACTCGTGCGCGGACTCGAAGCTCGATCCGATCTTCAAGTTCGATCGCGCGTCGGGCAAAGCCCTCGCGCACTTCGGCGGCGGCCTGATCCTGTTTCCGCACGGCTTTCACGTCGACAAGGACGGCAACGTCTGGGTGACCGACGGACAAGGCAACAAGGAGGGAACCAAGGGCCATCAGGTGATCAAATTCAGTCCCCAGGGCAAGGTCCTGATGACGCTCGGCAAAGCGGGCGTGCCCGGCAACGGTCCCGACGCGTTCAACGAACCGTGTGATGTCATCACCGCGCCGAACGGCGACATCTTCGTGTCGGACGGACATAGCGGGCAGAATCCGAATCCGCCTCCGAATGCCAACGGCCGCATCGTGAAGTTCGACAAGAACGGCAAGTACATCAAGGAGTGGGGGAAGATGGGTTCGGGGCCGGGCGAGTTCCGCACGCCGCACGCGCTCGCGTTCGACTCGAAAGGCCGGCTCTTCGTCGCCGATCGCGGGAACCACCGTCTTCAGATCTTCGATCAGGACGGCAAGCGGCTCGGCGAGTGGAAGCAGTTCAGCCGCGTCAGCGGCCTCTTCATCGACAAGAGCGATCGGCTGTATGCGATCGACTCGGAGTCGAGTCCGGAACGCCACCCGAACTGGAGCACCGGCGTGCGCATCGGGAACACCAGCGCCGACAAAGTGCTGGCGTTCATTCTTCCGCATCAGAATCAGCAGCCGCAGGGCGCCGCCGGCGAAGGCGTGGCCGTGGATCCCGATGGGAACGTCTATGCTGCGGAAGGACCGATCTCGCGTCCGGTGGCCGGCGGCGGGCTGACGAAGTACGTCAAGCGAAGCGGAACCTAGGACGCCGGAAGCTGGAGGCGCGCGCGGAGGCCGCCCATCGGCGAGCGGCTCAACGCGATCGATCCGCCGTACAGCTCCGCGAGATCGCGCACGATGGCGAGGCCGAGCCCGGAGCCGGGCGCGGCTTCGTCCGCGCGCACGCCTCGCTGCAGCACCACATCGCGCATCGATTCCTCGAGTCCCGGCCCATCGTCGTCGACCGTGATGATGATGCCCGCGCCGTTGGCCGACGATTCGACGGCGACGCGCGACCTCGCCCACTTGCACGCGTTGTCGAGCAGGTTGCCGAGCATCTCGTCGAGATCCTCGCGGTGACTGCGCACGGCGTGATCGGGCGCCACGCGGACGTCGATCGTGACGCCGCGGTCGGCGTGAAGACGAAGCAGCGTCCGCGACAATCCGTCGGCCGAAGCGATCACAGACGAGCGCGCGCCCGCCGTCGCGCCCGATGCGGCGGCGCGTGCCTGCGCGAGGTGATAGTCCATCTGCCGGCGCATGCGCTCGACCTGTTCGCCGATTGTGGCGGCCAGATCGCGATGGCCCGCCGCGGCGGCACGCTCCGCTTCCCGCGACAGCACGGCGAGCGGCGTCTTCAACCCATGGGCGAGGTCGCCGGCCTTCGCCACCGCGCGGCTCACGGCACGATCGGTGTGGTCGAGCAGGGCGTTGAGCTCGGTGACGAGCGGCTGCACTTCCGCCGGATACCGGCCCTGGATCTGGCGCTCGCGGCCGTCGCGGACGTCGGCGAGCCGCACTCGCAGATCGCGAAGCGCTGTGAGTCCCTTCTTCACGTGCGAGAATCCCGCGAGCATGAACAGGATCGCGACGATCGTCGAGGGCAGGGCGTGCGCGAACATCGCATGGAGCACGTTCGGGATCTGCCGGTAGTGGAGCATCATCGCCGTCGCGATCACGCCGGCGACGACGAACAGCCCGACGCTCCACAGCGCCGCACCGAGCATCGCGCGCGCGCGCAGCGACAGGATGCCCCTCACTCGCTCCGCTCCGCGTCGTTCGCCCCGGAGATGCGGTAGCCGAGGCCGCGCACCGTTTCGATGAACGGCGCGCCCAGCTTCCGTCTGAGGCGCGCGATGAACACTTCGACCGTATTCGAATCGCGATCCGCGTTCTGCGCGTAGATGTGCTCGGTCAGCTCGCTCTGCGAGACGACGCGCCCGCGGTGGTGCATGAGATAGGACAGCACGCGGAATTCGTGGCTCGTCAACCGCACGGGAGCGCCGTTCACCGTCACGCGTGCGCCGCGGGGATCGAGCGCCAGCGCACCGCACCGCAGCTCGGGCGTCACCTGACCGCTGGCGCGCCGAATCAACGCGCGCAGCCGCGCGAGCACCTCTTCGATGCGAAACGGCTTCGCGACGTAGTCGTCGGCGCCGCCGTCGATGCCCTGCACCTTCTCGTGCCAGCTGCCGCGAGCCGTCAGCACCAGCACGGGAACGGCGAGGCCGGCGTCCCGCCATCGCCGCAGAATCGTCAGGCCATCGACCTTCGGGAGGCCCAGGTCCAGCACCACGGCGTCATAGTGCTCGGTCTGTCCGAGGAAGTCGGCGCGCTCGCCGTCGGCCGCGCGGTCCACGGCGTAGCCCGCCTCGCCGAGCGCGCTTGCAAGCTGCTCGGCCAGCAGCGCTTCGTCCTCTACGACCAGCACGCGCACCAGACCGTTATAGCGCAATCGAACCTGAACGGCGCCTGAACGGCGCATTCAGCCGTGGTTCAACGCCGGCGCAGTACAACGGTCAGCCGTTGGCTGATAAGGAGTAACAGATGGCGAAGCGACTCGGCATCATCGTCGCCGCGCTGGCGTTCGCGACAGGCGCCTTCGCGCAACACGGCACGCATGCCGCGAACGTCAGTGGCGTGTGGCAGATGAACGTCCAGGGCGATCATGTGCTTCCAATCGGCATGGAGCTCAAACAGGACCATGCAAAAGTCACCGGCACGATATTGATGCCGGCGCATGGCGGCGGACGGCGCAGAGAGGTGCCGCTCGCGGGCGAGCTCACCGATAGTGCGCTCACGCTCTCCGGTGCCGCGGACGACACGTCGGCCGATGCAGCGACGGTCGAGATCGCTGCGACGCTCGAGAAAGACGGAACCATGACCGGGACGCTCTCGGTCGGCACGCACAGCGTGCGGTGGACGGCGGAGCGGCTGAACCGATGAAGAGCAAGACGCTCATTGCGCTCGTGATCGCGATCGCGCTGATCGTGTCCGCCATGATCTACATGCACCGCCCGCGATCGGGCTCGTCGGCGCGGACGCTCGCACCTCACGGCCCTAGGTGATGGTCGGCGATCTCCGTCAGGCGTGGCGCGCCATCGCCAGGATGCCGGTGCTGTCGGCCGTCGTCATCGTGTCGCTCGGCGTCGGCATCGGCGTGAACACCGCCGTGTTCTCCTGGATTCAGTCGGTCGTGCTGCGGCCGCTGCCGGGCGTCGCCGGCTCCGGACGCTTCCATCTCGTCGAGCCTCGCGCCGAGACCGGCTCGTACACGGGCGTGTCGTGGCTCGAGTACCACGACCTGAAGGGGCGGCTGCGCTCGCTGCCCGATCTGCTCGCGTTCCGCATCGTGCCGTGCAGCGTCGGCGAGACGGGCCGCGTCCAGCGGATGTTCGGGGTGCTCGTGTCCGACAACTATTTCACCGCGCTCGGTCTGCGTCCGTCGCTCGGACGGTTCATCCGCGCAGACGAAGTCGCGCGGGCCGGCGGCGAACCGGTCGTCGTGATCTCGCACGACTACTGGCACGCGCATTTGGCCGCGTCGCCCGGCGCCGTCGGTCAGACCATTCGCGTCAACGATCAGCTGCTCACCATCGTCGGCGTCGCGCCGGAGCGATTCCAGGGCACGGTCCTCGGATTGACCTTCGATTTCTGGCTGCCGGCGACGCTCGCGCCGACGCTCTTCGGCGGATCGCGCGAGCTCGAGGACCGCGCGCTCCGCGGCTACCAGGTGATGGGCAGGCTCGAGCCGCACGCGGCGCGCGAACAGGCGCAGGCCGAGTTGGATCGCGCGATGCGCGATCTCGCGCAGGCGTATCCGGACACGAACCGGAAGGTGCAGGGCGAGGTGCTGCCCTTCTGGCGGGCGCCGCGTGGTCCGCAGCGCATGCTGGCACAGGCGCTGTTCGTGCTGCAGGGCATCATGCTGCTGCTGTTGCTCGCGGTCTGCGGGAACACGGCCAATCTCATGCTGGCGCGGGCGAGCACGCGCCAGCGCGACATCGGCGTGCGGCTCGCGCTCGGCGCCGGCCCGTGGCGCATCGCCGGCGCGCTGCTGACGGAGAACGTGATGCTCGCGCTCGCCGGCGCCGGTCTCGGCGTCGCGATTGCCGTCTGGGGCACCGACGCGCTGCGCGCCGTCCCGTTCATCACGGCGGTTCCGGTCAAGTTTCAAACGTATCTGGACGGCGTCAGCCTCGCGTTCGCCGTGGCGCTGGGGATCATCTGCGGCCTGCTGTTCGGCGTCGCGCCCGCGGCGCAGCTCGCGCGCGTCGATCCGCAGGCCGCGCTGCGATCGGGATCGCGGACGGCCGGCCGCAGCGCGCTGCGCAACACGCTGATGGCGGTCGAGGCCGGTCTCGCGCTCGTCGTGCTGCTGGCGGCGGCGCTGTTCTTCCGCAGCTTCAGCGAGACGCGCGACACCAATCCGGGCTTCACGCGCGAGGGCGTGCTGCTCGCCGCCTACGATCTGACCGGGCGAAACATCGAGGCGCCGGCGGTCCGCGACTTCACACGACGGTTGCTGGAGCGGCTGCGTGCGCTGCCGGCGGTCGAATCCGCCGCCATCGCCGTCTCGGTTCCGCTCGACATTCACGGCCTGCCGATCCGCTCGTTCACGCTCGAGGGCCGCACGCGCACCGCGGGCGACGAGGCCGCTCCGGATCTGGCGCTGACGAATACCGTCACGTCCGATTACTTCCGGACGATGGGGATTCCGATCCGGGCGGGATCCGACTTCGCGGATCTCGGCGACGCGAGCGCGCCGCCGCAGGCGATTGTCAACGAAGAGTTCGTGCGGCGCTTCGTCGGCGGCGCCGAACCGATCGGACGGCGGCTGGAGACGCGCGGCGGCAGCTCCGTGATTGCGGGCGTCGTGCGGAATTCGGTGAGCGAGGCGTTCGGCGAACCGGCGACGCCTGTCATGTATCTGTCGTATCGCGATCGCCCGACCGCCCGCGGCGAGATACACCTGCGCACACGCGCCGGCGCCGAGCTGCTCCTCGGGCCGCAGGTGGAGCGGATCGTCCGCGAGCTGGATCCGTCGCTGCCGGTGTTCGACGTCCGCACGCTCGGCGACCACGTCGAGAAGAATCTGTTTCTGCGGCGGATTCCCGCGCGCATGTTCGTCGTCCTCGGACCGGCGCTGCTCATGCTCGCTGCCATCGGCATCTACGCCGTCGTCGCGTACGCCGTCTCGCAGCGGACGATCGAAATCGGCGTGCGGCTCGCGCTCGGCGCCACCGCCCGCCGCGTGATCTCCGGGATTGTCGGTGACGGTCTCCGCGTGGTCGCGGCTGGAGCGGTCGTCGGCTGGGCTCTCGCCGTTGCCGTGAACCTCCACCTCGTCCGCGGACCGATCTATCTGTCGGTGTTCGGCGGGGTTCCGGTTCTCCTCCTGGCGGTCGCCGCCGTGGCGTGCTGGCTGCCCGCGCGGCGTGCGACCGCCGTCGATCCGATCGTGGCGCTCCGGCACGAGTAGTAGTAGGCTTTTGTCCACGCAAAAGGAGCGTCTTGATGAAAGCCAAGCTGGTCGTTTTCGCGCTGTCGATCGCCGCCTGCGTCACTCTCGCCGGACAATCCTCGTCTCAGGAGCGGTCGCTCTTCGACGGCAAGACCTCGAAAGGCTGGCGCGGCTTCAAGAAGGCGGCATTCCCCGATCGCGGCTGGGTGATCGAGGGTGGGTGGCTGAAGCACAAAGCGACTGGCGGAGAGGCCGGAGCGGGCGGCGGCGACATCATCACCGTCGACACGTTCGACAATTTCGATCTGCAGTTCGAATGGAAGGTCGCGCCCGGCGCCAACAGCGGCGTGAAATATCTGGTCACCGAAGATCGCAGCGGTCCGATCGCGCACGAGTATCAGATCATCGACGATGTGCGCCACGCGGACGCGAAGATTGGGCCGCACCGTCAGACGGCGGCGCTCTACGACGCGATTCCGGCTCCCGCCAACAAACCGATCAAGCCCGCCGGCGAGATCAACACCGGCCGCATCGTTGTCAACGGCACGCACGTCGAGCATTGGCTCAACGGCGTGAAGGTCGTCGAGTACGAGCTCGGGAGTCCTGCGCTGATGGCCGCAAAGGCGAAAAGCAAATTCAAGGACGAGGCGGGGTGGGGCACGAAGCTGAAGGGACACATCCTGCTGCAGGATCACGGCGACGAGGTGGCGTTCCGCAATATCCGGATTCGAGAGCTGCCGCCGCAGACCAGCACGAGGCGGTAGGGCCGACACATGGGTCGGCCCCTACGAAATCGGTTGGGTCGGCCACTAACAAATCGGTTGCGTCGGCCCCTACGAAATCGGTGATAGGTCGGCTCCTATTGGGTGTAGGGGCGGACCCGTGTGTCCGCCCCTGACGGTTCTGCCGGCAGCCCGAACTCGTCTTTCGGAAACAAATCGGTGTTGATGTCGAACATCGGCGATCGATCGTCTGCCGGCCCGTAGACGCGCGGTTGCCGATCGAGATACGGCGCCAGCAGCGGAAGAATGTCCACGCCCGAATCCTTGTAACGCGCCCGAACATCCGGATCGCTCAACCTCGCGCGGATCACATCCGTGTCGACGGCGATCCGTTCCCTGCTGCCGATGACGATGTCGCCGTAGTCGAGCACGTGGGGAAACACGGTCACGAAGGTGTTGCGGACGCGGACCGTCGGCGCCCAGCTCACCGCGAGACCATTTGGCTTCAATCGATCGCGCAGGAGCGTGAAATAGCCGTGTGAATAGAGGTTGCCCGCGTACGCGCTCGTCGGCACGAGCGGATCGGCTTCGATGAGATCGAAGCGCCGCTTCGACTGCATCAGATACAGGCGGCCGTCGCCGTACACCTGCTCGATGCGGCGATCGGCGAGGATCGCCTCGAGACCGGGATATGGCTGCTCGCGCTGCAGCCGTACGAGCGTCGGGAGCTGCGGCTTGACGATTTCGATGCACGCGATGCGCTGAATCTCTTTCCGGCCGGCGATCGCAAACAGCGTGTCGCCCGATCCGAGACCGATGACCGCGGCGTCGCGCGGATCCGGATGGAGGAACGCAGGCAGCGCGCCCAGCACGGTATGGATGCCGCCGTACGGGATCCAACTGTGCGACGAGCCGTTGACGAACACGGTCACACGCCGGCGGAAGGTGCCGCGCTCGCTTTTCAGGACGAACGCGCCCGACCCGTCTTCGCCGAACAGAATCGCCGCCGGCCTCGCGCCGTGCACGCCGCTCCACAGCGACGCGGCGTCGGGCATCCAGGCGAGCAGCGCAACGATTCCACCGATCGCGGCGCCGGCTGTCGCGAGTCGTCCGATTGTCGGACGCTCCTGTGATCGCATCAGCAGCGCGAGCGGAAAGATGAGACTCATCACGACGAGCAGCTTCAACGTGCCGCTCGTGCCCAGCCAGGCGAGGCACAACCAGCCGGTGACGAACGATCCGAGCGCCGCGCCGGCGATGTTGGCCATCAGCAGCGTGCCGACGCGCCGGCCGACGCGGTCGAGATCGGTTTGCACCGCGTGCTGCAGCAGCGGAAACGCCGCGCCCATCAAGATGGTCGCCGGACCGATGAGGATCGCGGGGACGCCGAAATACAAGAGCAGAAAACGATCGGGCAGGCCGGCAAGGCCGCGAAAATCTCCACGCAGCGCGGCCGCGGCCGCGGTGATGTTCACCGGTTCGTGCCCGGCGATGTACGACGCCAGCGGCCCTCGATCGACGATCGCGATGAGCAGCGTGATGGCGAGCGCCGCGTAGACGGTCACGGCCGCCTGGATCGCGAGAAAGGCGTTGCCCGGACGGCGCGAGCGCCGCACCAGCGCCGATCCGGCGAGCGATCCGAGCCCGAGACCGGCGAGATAGATGGCGAGCAGCGTGCCGAACGTGAACGCCGTCGATCGCAGCATCACGCCAATCAGCCTGAACCAGACGATTTCGAGCGAGAGCGCCAGAAACCCGGTCAACGCGTAGATGACGGTCCACCCGGCGAACGGGAGCGTGAAGCCTTCCGTCGTGCGGTGTGCCGCGGCGTCGTCCGGCGCGATCGGAGTGCCGTCCGCGCGCTCGGCCCGCATCCGGAAGGCGAGCGGGACGGCGACCAGCGCGGCGAACAGGTTCAGCATGGCGCCGGTCTGCAGCGCGGTCCTCAACCCGAGCAGCGGCAGCATCCACCACGTCGTCGCGAACGCGCCGGCCGCGGCGCCGAGGGTGTTCCAGCCGTACAGCGCGCCCGTCACGCCGGCGGCCCGGCCGATGTCGGTCGTCAGCGTTCGCGCCAGCAGCGGCAGCGACACGCCCATGAAGAATGTCGGCCAGAGCAGGCTCGCGAACAGGATCGCCGCGCGCGCCTCGAGACTCCACGACAGCTGGCCGAGACGTTGATACAGCACGTCGTAGTACAGCGTCGCGCTGAAAAACCCGAAGCCGGCGATGGCCAGTTCCGCGGCCGCAAACGCCGCGAGGCCGAGAACCGGCGACAGCCGGTCGGCGATTTTCCCGCCCGCGAAGCTCCCGAGGCCGAGTCCGGCCATGAACGCCGCGACGATGATCGTGGCCGACTGGATGTCGGAGCCGGAAAAAATGAGGAGCATCCGCTGCCAGACGACCTGGTAGACGAGTGCCGCGAATCCGGATGTGAAGAAAATGAGATAGGGAAGAGCCGCCATCGGCGCTCGTAAAGATACACCGGCGCGCCGAATGCGTGGGTTCAACGCGCGACGAGGCGCTTGAATTCGACGAGCTCCCGCATTTTCATGAACACCGGATCGGCCGCGGCTTCGTTTTTCAGGTTCGGCTGTTTGCGGACGGCATCTTCGAGCGGCCGCAGCGCGTTGAGGTACTCACCGGCCTGCGCGTAGCGCTGGGCGAGCGCGTAGTGGAGGCGCTCGTTGTTCGGCGCGATGTCGATCGCTTTCTTCTGCTCCGCGATGGCCTCGACGAACTTGCCGTCCTTCGCGAGCTGGCTCGCGCGCTCGGTCAACCTGTTCGGCACGCCCAGCGTCATGTTGAGCAGCCGCCGCAATTCGACGAACGGGTTCGTCGCATCGTCGACGCGGATGTCGACGATGCGCTCGACCGTCGACTCGGAGTTCGCCGGCAGCGGCCGCACGACGAGAATGCCGGCGGACTGCATGCCGCGGACATCGCCGCCTTTCGATTGTCCGGCGTCGAGCGCATCCATCAACCGGTCGGCCATCGAGCCCGTTCCGTGTTCGTATGCGTCGGCCATCGCCTTCACGACCGCCTCGCTGGCGAGCGTGTTCCCTTGAACCGAAAAGTTTCGTCCCGTGACGTGACCGGCCCACGCGCCGTAGTGCACGACGTCTTTTGGATCGTGGTTGCGGTCGATGACGCGCTTTCCGGTGTAGACCGCCGAGCGTCCTTTCGTATCGATGACGGCGACCTGACGTGTGTCGCGCCCCGGATCCTCGTCGGTGATCCGCTTCACGACGTCGGCGGGACTCAGTCCCTGCTCGAGCAGCGCGATCGCCTTCGGTCCGTACGATCGGTTCGCCGACGCCTGCGTCGCCACGGCGCCGACACCCGGCTTCGCGAACGGCACCGCGGCGCCGGCCGCGAACGCACGCGACTGCACGCCGACGCCGAGCTCGTTCGTCGCCGGATCGAACGCGATGATCGAGAACGTCGAGAACCACGGGTCCTCGTTCGACGCAGGCTGCGCGGGCTCCTGCGCCACGCAGGGAACCGCGGCCATGGACAGTGCGAGTAACAGTGCTCTCACGGTGTCCTCCGGTCGACGCCTATTCTGCTAGCATTCCCCGGCGCAAACCAGGGTCAGACACTCTTCAAGGTCACAACTTGTGACCTTAAAGGCCTGAGAATCTTTGAGGTCACAAATTGTGATCTCAAAGCCGGCTCGAGAACCAGCATGACTGAGAAGACCGTCACCGCGCTGGCACGGATCGACCGCACGATCCGTAGAGTGCGCGGACACAATGTCATGCTCGATGCCGATCTCGCGGCCCTGTACGGGGTCGAAACCCGCGAGCTGGTGCAGGCCGTGGCGCGAAATGCGGACCGATTTCCAGCCGATTTCATGTTCCAGCTCACGCTTCAGGAGGCCAAAGTTTTGAGATCACAAATTGTGATCTCAAAGACCGGCCGCGGTGGACGACGAACGCAGCCCTATGCCTTCACTGAGCAAGGCGTGGCCATGCTGTCCAGCGTCCTGCGCAGCCGGCGTGCGGTGCGAGTGAACATCGAGATCATGCGGGCGTTCGTGCGGCTTCGCCGCGTGCTCGAGTCGCACACGGATCTGGCCAGGAAGCTCGACGCCCTCGAGGAGAAGTACGATGCGCAGTTCAGCGTGGTATTCGAGGCGATCCGAGGCCTGATGGCGCCGCCGCGCGTACCGAGGAAGCGGATCGGGTTTCGAGCGTAGGGGCGGACCCGCATGTCCGCCCGATGACAGGAGTAGGCGATGCCGAGCAATCGCTTTCGCGTGCGTCCGGGACAGAAGGTCGACTTGCGCCGCTACGACACGGCGGATACGCGGCCGTACAAGAACAAGAAGAAGGCCATCCAGAAGCTCCAGCGCGACATCGAGCGGATGATCAAGCTTCAGGAAAAGCTCTACGCCCGCGACCGCTGGGCTGTCCTCCTGATTTTCCAGGCCATGGACGCGGCTGGAAAAGACAGCGCCATCAAGCATGTGACGCGCGGATTGAATCCGCAAGGCGTGCAGGTCACCTCGTTCAAGCGGCCGTCCGACGAGGAGATCGATCACGACTATCTCTGGCGCGTGAACAAGAATCTTCCGCACCGCGGCACGATCGGCATCTTCAACCGTTCGCACTATGAAGAAGTGCTGGTCGTGCGTGCGCATCCCGGCATCCTCGCCGGACAGAAGCTGCCTTCGTCGCTCGTGACCAAGCGCATCTGGAACGAGCGCTACGACGACATCAACGCGTTCGAGCGGCATCTCGCCCGCAACGGAACGCTCATCCGAAAGTTCTTTCTCCACGTGTCGCGAGAGCAACAGAAAAAGCGGTTTCTGGAGCGGCTGGACGATCCGTCGAAGCACTGGAAGTTCTCCGCCGCCGATCTCGACGAGCGCAGCTGGTGGGACGACTACATGCGCGCCTACGAGCACGCGCTGTCGAAGACGAGCACGAAGCACGCGCCCTGGTTCGTCGTGCCGGCCGATCACAAGTGGTTCACGCGCCTGACCGTGGCAGAGCTCGTCGTCGACGCGCTGGAGAGCCTCGATCTCGCGCTGCCGAAGCTCTCGAAGGAGCAGGTGGAGGCGCTCGCGGCCGCACGAAAGCGGCTCGAGGCCGAATCTTGATAGACTTCGTAGGCCATGTCCTCCCGGACAGCCTGTGCCGCGCCGGCTGTCGCCTTTCTGATTTCGCTGCTGGCCGTGGTGACGGTGTCGACGGCGTCCGTCGCGTGCGAGCCGACTGGCCGTCGAGATCGGTCCGCCGAGCGGCGCGCCGCTCAGGACGACGAATCGGCGGTCCCCTACCAGGCCGAAGTCGAGGAAGGGATCGGCGCCGCGGTGGCGATTCTCATCGACACGTCGGGGTCGATGCGGGACGAAGCGCCCGGCGACACGCGGCCGAAATTCGTCGTCGCACAGCAGGCGCTCGAAGCGATGCTCGACGCAACCGACGCATTCGTCGCGAAGCGTCCCGATTTTCCCATCAAGATCGGCATCTACAGTTTTTCGAGCCACGTGCGGACGCTGCAGCCGATTCAGCCGTACGATCGCGCCGCGATCCGCGGCGTCCTGGCGAACGTCCCGCGGCCTGGCGGCGGGACGGCGATCGGCGAAGCGCTGCGTGCGGCGCGGCCGGATCTCTATCGCGCCGGCCTCTTCCGGAAGTACATGATCGTCGTCACCGACGGCGACAACACGAGCGGCCGGGAGCCCGATGAGGTCGCGCGCGACATCTTCCGCAAGAGCGAAGGCGCCGTGCAGGTGTATTTCGTGGCGTTCGATACGAGCCCGGACAAGTTTGCGTTCCTGAAGGAAGCCGGTGGCGACGTTATCGGCGCCGGTACCGGCGCCGAGCTTCGCCAGGCGCTCGACGGCGTTTATCAGGGCAAAATCCTCGCCGAGGCGCCGGCCGCGGGCGAGCGGGAACCCCCCAGGAAGTAACCTCGTCGTACGACTATCAAGTGCCAAAGGAGACGCTGTGATCCTTCACAAGTTCTGGGCTGCATTCGTGGCGCAGATCAATAAGGTGGCGAATCTGTTCTGGGAAGCCGATCCAATCGCCCAGATGCGCTACGAGTACGACCGGGCCGTCGAGCAGCTCAAGGAGGGCCGCACCGGCCTGGAGCAGTACCGCGGCCTCGTCGAGCGCGTG
>Ga0070695_100001475_pt1 | contig 13049 bp, 13 predicted proteins | sample KBSK1252metaG_FD_65471 | JGI IMG/M metagenome (GOLD analysis project Ga0070695, IMG submission 65471) | Corn, switchgrass and miscanthus rhizosphere microbial communities from Kellogg Biological Station, Michigan, USA - KBS K1-25-2 metaG | ecosystem: Host-associated > Plants > Roots >...
CATCGCCTACGACGCGACGCTGACCGCAGCGGGGCCAGCCGCGGCCTCGGCAATCTCGATCCTGGTCATCGTGTCGTCGCTCGGCGCCAACAGCGGGATCATCCTGGCGGGGCCTCGTGTCTACTACGCGATGGCCGAGGACGGGCTGCTGTTCGCGTGGATGGGCGCGGTCCATCCGCGATTCCGGACGCCGTACCTCGCGATCCTCGCGCAGGCCCTCTGGTCGTCGGTGCTGGTGCTGACGGGCACGTACGGCGCGATCGTCTCGCGGGTGATTTACACCGAATGGATCTTTTTCGCCGCGCTCGCGCTCGGCACGGTCGCGCTGCGGCGGGTGCCCGGCTATTCGCCCGCGTTCCGCGCGTGGGGCTTCCCGATCGCGCCGGCGTTGTTCGCGCTCATCTGCCTGCTGATGGTCATCAATCAAATCGTGTCCGACCCGCGCAACGCGCTGTGGGGGCTCGGACTCGTCGTCGCTGGACTTCCCATCTACTACGTCTGGAGATCATTCAATGGCCGTCGTCGACTTCCACAACCATTACTATCCGCCGAAGTACATGCAGGCGCTGCAGTCGGGTCAGAGCAGCATCAAGGTGACGATCGATAGCGACGGGAATCCCAATCTCCACTACCCGGGCGACTACAACATCGCCGTGCGCGGACATCGCGACCTTGCCTATCGCGAGGAGGTGCTCGACAAACACGGCGTGACGATGCAGGTGTTGACGCTGACGACGCCGGGGACGCACGTGGAGTCGCCGTCGACGGCAGCGCGTCTGGCGTCGATGGTGAACGACGAGTTCCGCGAGGCGATCGACTCGCGCGGGCGTCGTTTCACCGCCCTGGCGACGCTGCCGCTGAACGATCCGGCCGCGTCGGTCAAAGAATTCGAGCGCGCGACGAGGGAGCTCGGACTGCGCGGCGCGATGCTGTTCAGCAACGTCAACGGCGTCGCGCTGAGCGACGAGCGCTTCTGGCCGCTCTACGAGCGGGCGAACGAGTCGGGCGCGGTGCTCTACATCCACCCGGCGCATCCGGTGAACGTCGACATGATGCAGCAGTACTGGCTCATGCCCCTCGTCGGATTCCTGTTCGACACGACGCTCGCCGCCGCGTCGCTCGTGTTCAGCGGCGTCGCCGCGCGCTTTCCGCGGATTCGCTGGGCGCTCTGTCATCTCGGCGGCGCCATCCCGTATCTCGCCGAGCGGCTCGACCGCGGCTTCCACGCGTTCGAGGACTGCCGCGCGCACATCGATCGACCGCCGAGCACGTTCCTGCGCGATTTCTACTACGACACCGTGAATTTCAATCAGGGCGCGCTGAAGCTGGCGATCGAGTTCGCCGGCGCCGATCACATCCTGGCCGGCAGCGACTACCCGCATCAGATCGGCAGCATCCCGTCAATGCTCGACGCGATCGCCAAGCTGCCGGTGAGCGACGAACAACGCGCAGGGATCTACGGACTGAATGCGGCGCGTCTGCTGGGTCTGACGGTCTCTTGACCACGACAACGTCCACGGCCCGGCCGAGATGGCGCTCGAGATCAGCGGCAAGGCCGAATGGCTGCCCGTCGAGCGTGGACGCAGGCGTCTCACGAAAGAGAATGGCAACGTCCACATCGCTGCCCGCCCTCGACGTTCCGCGGGCGGCCGACCCGAACAGATAGACGGCGGCGGCCTCGGCACGCCTGTCGAAGAAATCCGCCAGCCGCCGTTCGATCTCCGCGCTCACGTTACGGCTTCGGCTGCCGCTGATACAGACCGACCAGCTCCGCGCTGCCGATGACGTGTCCCGCCATGGCTTTTTCAACGTCGGCTTTCGTCGCGCCTTCCTTGAGTCCGAGCGACGGCACGTCGAGCGCGGAGAGCGTGAAGTGATAGTGATGCGTGCCGCTCGGCGGGCACGGACCGCCGTAGCCGGCGCGGCGGAATCCGCTGTTGCCCGACACGCCGACCGAGCCCGGCTGAAATCCTTCCGGCAGTCCCTTCGTCGTCGGTGGAATATCGAAGAGCACCCAGTGCGTGAAGCCGCCGGGCATCGGCGCGTCGGGGTCGTGCATGATCAGCACGAATGACGTCGCCGCCGCGGGCGCGTCGCTCCATGCCAGCGCGGGCGACGGATTCTGCTGGCCCGCATCGCACGTGAACTTCGACGGAATGTTCGCGTTGTTCTTGAATGCCGGACTGGTGAGAGTAAATGCTCCGGCCATGACAAGCACTCCGATCATGATGCTCTCCCACGGCAGCCGTGCCCCAAGACCTGGGTCAGGGCCCCCGAGCCCGTCGAGGGTGAAGGGCCGCGCTACGCGATGAGTGTCCCCACGACCGCTGTCGTCGTCAAGGGGTAGGTGCGGCGCGATTGCAGCGCGTCATGAGAAGTTCGCTGCAATGAGATGTGGCCTGGCGACGCGCGGGACTCACCCGACGAACTTGTAGCCGGCGCCGTGGACGGTGAGGATGTGCTCCGGCTCGTGAGGCGAGCGTTCGATCTTCTGGCGCAACTTCGCGACGAAGTTGTCGATCGTTCTCGTGGTCGGCGACTCCTCGTAGCCCCACACCTGATTCAGAATCTGCTCGCGCGTGACGACCTGGCCGGTGTGCGCGACGAAGTAGCGGAGGAGATCGAACTCGCGCGCGGTGAAGTCGATGCGCTGGCCGGCGCGGTGCGCCTGGTGCGTCCGGAAGTCGATCTCGACGTCGCCGATGCGGCATGTTTCGAGGCCCGACGGCCGTCCGCCGGCGCGGCGCAGCACGGCGCGGACGCGCGCGAGCACTTCCGTGATGCTGAACGGCTTGGTGATGTAGTCGTCGGCGCCGAGCTCGAGACCGAGCACCTTCTCGGTCTCCTGCGACCGCGCGGTGAGCATGACGACCGGCGTCGGGTTGGCGCGCGCACGCAGCTCGCGGCACACCTCGAACCCGTTCTTGCGCGGCAAGGTGACGTCGAGAATCACGAGATCGGGCGCGGTTGAAATCGCCTTCGCGAGACCGTCCTCGCCATCCGACGCCGTGACGACTTCGTACCCTTCCAGCTCGAGGTTGTCACGCAGACCGAGCAACATCTGCGGCTCGTCCTCGATCACCAGAATCCGTTTCGTCAACGTGGCTCTCTCCTGCATAAAGCGGGAAGTGGAGCGTAAAGGTACTCCCGCGGCCCGGTTCGCTGTCAACCCTGACGAACCCGCCGTGCGCGCGCATCACGTGATCGACGATCGCGAGGCCCAGACCGGTGCCCTGCGGTCCCGTCCCGGCATCCGTCTGCACGCGGTAGAACTTCTGGAAGATCTTGCGCTGCAGCCGCGGCGGAATGCCGATGCCGAGGTCGCGTACACGGACCAGGCCGTAGCCGTCGGACCGGTCGACCTCGACGGCAATCTCGCGGTGCTCCGGTGAATATTTCATCGCATTCGACAGCAGGTTCTCGATCGCCTGCTCCGCGGCCTCGGCGTCGAGCTTCACCGTGATGGGCGGCCGCTGCTCGCGCAGCGTCACGGTGAACTGATTGTGCCGGAACTGGCTGTCGAGCGAATCGACGACGCGGCGCGTGACGGCCGACAGATCGGTCGGCTCGAGCTGGTACTTCCGCAGCCCCGCCTCGATTTTCGAGAAGTCGAGCAGGTTGTTGATCAGCCGCGTCAGCTTGCGCGCCTCGCTGTTGATGATCCGGTAGTACTCCGGCGCGCGCTCGGTGTTCTTCAACCGTCCGAGCTCCAGCGTCTCGGCGAAGAGCTGAATGAGCGCGAGCGGCGTCTTCAGATCGTGCGACACGCTCGACACGAAGGTCGACTTCATCTCGGCGACGCGCAGCTCGCGCGCCGCCGCGCGCGCGATGAAGAAGACGCCGAGCGCCATGATGCCGGCGAGCATCGCCATCATCGCGCGCTGCGGGCGCTCGCGCGCCGCGATGATGTCGGGGATCGTCTGGTTGCCGTACGCCGTGCGGATGCGCCACATCTCGGGCTGCAGCTTCTCCGGCGCGGCGTATCGCAGCAGCTCGGGCTCGAAGAACACGAGCGGGAACGTCCGCTCGTCGACGAAGCGCCCGGGCATCGATCCCCCGGGCGGGAAGATCACGCGGTTCGTCTTGTCGAGTACGGTGACGACCAGCGGAGGAAATCCGGTCGCGCTCTCGAAGGTCTCGAGCTTCGCGCGGACGAGCGACGGGATGTACTCCGTTCGCAGCCGTTCGGCGTCGACGCTCAACGCGACGAAGCTCGTGAGCCGATCGCGCGTCGGGAACTCGAACCGCAGCTGCGCCTGGAAGTAGGCCCGCCGGCCGTCGACGGCCGCCTCGAACACGGAAATCGCGCGCTTCTCCTTCGCCAGCTCGCGGAAGCGGCGCACCATCACGTCCGCCTCGGGGACGCCGGTGAAGAACCCGTCGTGGTCCCGGTCGTACGCCATCACCTGATCGCGGTGGTCATTGGTGACGACGTCGGACCAGACGTAGAAGCGGCTCACGAACGGCTCGGCCTGCAGCCCCTGCTCGAACAGCGGCGCGATCGTCTGCAGGTTCAACGGATCGGTGAGCTGCTGGTTCGTCCGCAGCGCCACGTTGATGTAGGGCGCCTTGAGCGCGTCCTCGATCGTCTGCGTCACGCCATCGGCGGCTTCCTGACTGAGCTGCCGGAGCACGACGCTGGACGATCGGCTGAGCGCGGAAATCGATCGGAACTGAAAGTAAAAGAGGATGGCGACCGGAATGGCCACGACAATGGCGAGCCCGGCGGCGAGACGCAGCGTGCGATCTCGCATCAATCCGCTCATTGCCGATGGGCCGGTTCCGGACGGTCGCTCCATGGCTGATCCTTGGTCTGGTGGGTCTGGTGGGGTCCGATAGGTCTGGTGAGTCTGGTAAGAGCCCACACAACCCATCCGCCCGGCCTGGCCCATCCGACCGACCCGACCTACCAACCCACGTGACCTACCCGACCCGCGAGACCAGTTACTGTCCCGCCGTTGTCTTCGTCTGATTCGCGAGGAACCCCTGAATCTGTTTCACGGCGTAGTCGACCTTGATGTCGAACTGCATCTTGCCGAGCGCGGCCGTCGATCGCCGGGCGTCGCCCGTGATGCCGTTGTTCTTGCGTGGCGCCGAGGCGGGGAGGCTTGTCGCGTTCGGATCGGTCGCGCCGCGGCCACGGCCCTGGCCACGCGCGCCGGGCGGCGGCACCGGATCGCCCTCCGCCGCCGCAATGAGCTCCTTGCGCACCCAGCCCTTGTCGCCGCCGAGATAGAGCATCGTCGACGTGTCGGGGATACCGGCGTGCGAGCTGCGGGGGTAGCCGTGCTGTTCGAGCCACTTGTCGAAGTCGCCCTGAGCTTTCGCGTACACCTCGTCGCAGAAGTACACGTGCTTGCCTTCCGGCGCGTATTTCGCGTCCATCTTCTTTGCGACCTCGGCGTACGTCGCCGGCTGGCCGCCGCCGTGGTCGCCCATCAGGATGACGTTCTTGAAACCGGTCGTCATCGTCTGCTCGGTGATGCGCTCGAGAATCGCGCCGAGGAGTTCCGGCGTGAGACCGATCGTGCCGGGCAGATCCGCGCTGGCGTTGTTCGGCGTGTACGGCAGCACCGGCATCACGATCGCGTTGCCCAGCTTCAGGGCAATCGCTCTCGCGATCTCGCGGCCCATCAATGTGTGACCGCCGTTGACGTTCTGCGGTCCGCGCTGCTCGGTGCCGCCCGTGTAGACGAGCGCCGTCGTCTTTCCGGCGGCAAGCGCGGCCTTCACTTCGGGCCACGTCATCATCTCGAACTCGACGAGCGCCGCTTTTCTGGCGGCCGGCGCTTTCGCGGGCGTCGCCGGCTGCGCAGCTGCCAGCGCCGCCGACATCACGACTATCCCGAACGACATAGCGATCGAGCGACGCGTCATGCACGGACCTCTTGGCGGATGAACGCCAGCCAATGCCGGTACTGCGGCAGCTGGCCCCGCACCGCCTGATTGAATGTGTCCTGAATACGACGCGTGACGGGACCGGGTTTACCGTCGCCGACGACGTGGCTGTCGATTTCGCGGATGCCGGTCACTTCGACGGCGGTGCCGGTGAAGAACAGCTCGTCGGCCGTCATGAGGCTCTCGACCGAGATGGAGCTGATTCGCGTCGCAATGCCGAGGTCGCGCGCGATCTCGAGGATGGATGCGCGAGTGACGCCCATGAGGATGCTCGCGTCCTTGTCGTTGGTGACGAGGGCGCCGTCCTTCACGAGAAACAGGTTTTCCCCGGATCCTTCGGCGACCAGCCCCTGCGAGTTGAGCAGCAGGGCTTCGTCGAAGCCGCGCCGCTGCGCGTCGTTCACGGCGCGCGCCGAGTTGATGTACTGGCCGCAGGCTTTCGCCCACGCCGGCATCGCGCTGTTGTCGAACTTCCGAATGGGAGACACGGTGACCCGCACGCCCGCGTCGGCGTTTGCCAGGTATTTCCCCGTCGGCAGCGCGGCTATCGCGACGGTGACCGGGCATTCCTTCGTCCACACGCTCAGTGTGGCCGCGTCGAAAAAGGCCACTGGCCGCAAATATGCAGCCTCCAGCTTGTTCGCGCGCACAATCTCGAGGCACGCGTCCGTGAGCGTTTCGAGCGAGTAGGGGATCTCCAGGTCGTACAGCTCAGCCGATTTGTAGAACCGTTCGAGGTGCGCGTCGAGACGGAAGACGGCTGGACCGTCGGCGGTCGGGTATGACTTGATCCCCTCGAAGACGCCCGTGCCGTACTGAAGCCCGTGCGCAAGCACGTGCACTCGTGCCTCGCCCCAAGGGACGAGTTTGCCGTTGAACCAGATGAAGTCGGTTGGTGTAAACCCCATGACGCATCAATATATCAAGTCGCCCCGCTTTTCGGCCGATATCCAAAGGAATGTCCGAATTCCGCGTTGAGAAGCGGCGGGCCGAGGCGGAAGTGACGCTGTCGAGCGGCGGCCAGGTCCGCGGGTGGTTTTTCCTGTCGGGATCGAGCGCGACGCATGTCGGGCCGGAGAGGGTCGCCGACCTGCTGAACGCCGAGACCGGCTTCTTCCCGTTCGAGGTGCTTGACGGACACCGTCAGGACACCGTGTTGATCAACCGCGCGCACGTCATCGCGGTGAAGCTGCTCGAGCAGACGACGGAGGCGCAGCTCGATCCGGGATACGTGGTCGCCACCGAGCGCCGCGTCCGGATGCTGCTGTCGAACGGCGCGCTCGTGACCGGCACCATCCGCGTGTATCGCCCGCAGGGCCGCGACCGGCTCAGCGACTACGCGCGATCGAACGAGGCGTTCCGCTACGTCGAGAGCCCGAAGGCGACGTACGTCGTGAACAGCGCGCACATTGTTGAACTGAGAGAGCTCACGGAGATAGCGTCGTAATGCCGAACCAGATCGATTCGTTGTTCATGGCGATGTGCACGGCCAATGCCTCGGACCTGCACCTGTCCTGCGGCATGCCGCCGCTCGTCCGGAAGGACGGCTCGATGACGCCGCTCGATCCGAACGCGCCGCCGCTGACGCCGGAGGCGATGGTCGCGCTGCTCGAGCCGATCATGCCGGACAAGAACAAGCACGAGTTCAACGAGACGCACGACACCGACTTCGCGTACGAGATCAGAGGCCTCGCGCGCTTCCGCGCCAACATCTTCATGGATCGCAAGGGGCGCGGCGCGGTGTTCCGCGTCATCCCGTCGGAGATCCTCACGGCCGAGAAGCTCGGACTGTCGCCGGCCATCCTCGGGTTGTGCCGTCTGCACAAGGGTCTCGTGCTCGTGACGGGACCGACCGGGTCCGGCAAGTCGACGACGCTCTGCGCGATGATCGACTACATCAATCGTGAGCGGCGCGACCACATCATCACGATCGAGGATCCCGTCGAGTTCGTGCACGAGAACAAGGGCTGCCTGATCAACCAGCGCGAAGTCCACACGCACACCAAGGGCTTCAAGAATGCCCTCCGCGCGGCGCTGCGCGAGGATCCGGACATCGTGCTCGTTGGCGAGATGCGCGATCTCGAGACGGTCGCGATCGCGATCGAAACGGCGGAAACGGGCCACCTCGTCTTCGGCACGCTGCACACGACGACGGCGGCATCGACGGTCGACCGCATCATCGATCAGTTCCCGACCGACCGTCAGGCGCAGATCCGCGTGATGCTCTCGGAATCGCTGAAGGGGGTCATCGCGCAGAATCTGTGCAAGAAGATCGGGGGAGGCCGCGCCGCCGCGCTCGAGGTGCTGATCGTCACGCCGGCCATCGGCAACCTCATCCGCGAGGGCAAGACCTTTCAGATTCCCTCGATGATGCAGGTCGGCAAGGCCGTCGGCATGGTGTCGCTCAACGACGCGCTCTTCGAATACGTGCAGAAAAAGGTCGTCGCGCCCGAAGAGGCATACTCCAAAGCCGTTGATAAGGCGGCGTTTGAAGCGCTGCTGAAGCGCGCGAACATCCCGCTGAAGCTTCCCACCGAGAAGCCGGCCGGCACCCCTGCCTAAGCCGTCCCACGGTTGCACGGCCGAAAGAGGCCGTGCTATATTCGTCAGGTTCTGTCGGGGCTAGGACACCCTATCTAGCTCCGCCGCTTAGGAATAGCGACGATCCTGTCGCGATTATCTCGAACCGAGGGTCAGTAGGGTTTTCAGGCGCCAAGCCTTTCGGCTTCTAGGCCTGAAGCGATTCCAGCGCGCAGCCTGCTGCGTGCGAGTTTTCATTTATGCCGACCATCAGTCAGCTCGTCCGGGCTGGACGTAAAAAGATTGTCAGCAAGACGAAGAGTCCTGCGCTGCAGAACAGCCCGCAGAAACGCGGCGTCTGCGTCCGCGTCTTCACGCAGACCCCGAAGAAGCCGAACTCGGCGCTGAGAAAAGTCGCGCGGGTGCGGCTGACCAACGGCATCGAGGTCACGACCTACATTCCCGGCGTCGGTCACAACCTGCAGGAACACTCGCTGGTGCTGATTCGCGGCGGCCGCGTGAAGGATCTGCCGGGCGTCCGCTATCACGTGGTCCGCGGGACGCTCGATGCGGTTGGCGTTCAGGGTCGAATGCAGGGACGTTCGAAGTACGGGGCGAAGCGCCCCAAGAAGGCTTAAGTCATGCCGCGTAGACGCGAAATTCCGAAGCGCGATGTTCGGGCGGATCCGATCTATCAGAGTCCGCTCGTGAGCAAATTCATCAACTGCATCATGCACGGCGGGAAACGCAGCACCGCCGAGCGGATCATCTACAAGAGCTTCGACATCATCAAGGAAAAGACGAGCGACGATCCGCTCAAGGTGTTCAAGAAGGCGGTCGACAACGTCAAGCCCAGCCTCGAAGTGAAATCTCGCCGGGTGGGCGGCTCGAACTATCAGGTGCCGGTGGAAGTGAATCCGAACCGGCGTCTGTCGCTCAGCATCCGCTGGTTGGTCGCCTATGCGCGTCAGCGCGGCGACGGCAAGACCATGCAGGAGAAGCTGGCGAACGAATTCCTCGATGCGTCGAACCTGCGTGGCGGCGCCGTGAAAAAACGCGAGGACACGCATCGGATGGCCGAAGCGAACAAGGCGTTCGCGCACTATCGCTGGTAATGAGCAATGCCAAGGCAAGTATCGTTAGCAAAGACGCGCAACATCGGCATCATGGCGCACATCGATGCCGGGAAGACGACCACCACGGAACGGATCCTGTTCTACACCGGGATCACGTACAAGATTGGTGAAGTCCACGAAGGCACCGCCGTCATGGACTGGATGGAGCAGGAACAGGAGCGCGGCATCACCATCACGTCCGCCGCGACCACCTGCTTCTGGCGCGATCACCGGGTCAACATCATCGATACGCCGGGCCACGTCGACTTCACCGCCGAGGTCGAGCGCTCGCTGCGCGTGCTCGACGGCGCGGTCGCCGTGTTCGACTCGGTCGCCGGCGTCGAGCCCCAGTCGGAAACGGTCTGGCGCCAGGCGGACAAGTACCGCGTCCCGCGCATCTGCTTCGTCAACAAGATGGACCGCATCGGCGCGGACTTCAAGCGCACGTTCGATCAGATTATCTCGAAGCTCGAAGCCAACCCGGTCGCCATCCAGCTGCCGATTGGCTCGGAGGACAAGTTCGTCGGCGTGGTCGATCTCATCAAGATGAAATCGATCACCTACAAAGACGAGACGATGGGCGCGGATTACGTCATCGGCGACATCCCGGCCGACATGATGGACGAAGCAAAGCACTACCGCGAACAGCTCATCGAGAAGGTCAGCGAAGCCGACGACAAGATCCTCGAGAAGTACCTCCACGGTGAGGCGATCTCCGAAGACGAAATCAAAGCGGCGCTCCGCAAGCGCGTGAACAGCTCCGTCCGCAGCAAGGGCGAAGGCGCGTTCGTGCCGGTGATCTGCGGCTCCGCGTTCAAGAACAAGGGCGTCCAGCCTCTCCTCGATGCCGTCGTCGATTTCCTGCCGTCGCCGGTCGATGTGCCGGCGATCGTCGGTATCGATCCGAACAAGAAGGAAGAGACGCTCGCCGAGCGTCCCGCCTCGGACGAGGCGCCGTTCGCCGCGCTGGCGTTCAAGATCATGACCGACCCGTTCGTCGGTCAGCTCACGTTCTTCCGCGTCTACTCCGGCGTGCTCACGTCGGGCTCGAGCGTCTACAACGCCACCAAGCAGCGCACCGAGCGCATCGGCCGCCTCCTGAAGATGCACGCCAACAAGCGTGAAGAGATCAAAGAGGTGTACGCGGGCGACATCGCCGCGGCCGTCGGCCTGAAGAGCGTCTCGACCGGCGACACGCTGTGCGACGAGAAGAAGGCGATCGTTCTGGAGTCGATGGACTTCCCCGAGCCGGTCATCTCGCTCGCGATCGAGCCCAAGACCAAGGTCGACCAGGAGAAGCTCGGCGTGGGCCTGCAGAAGCTGATGGCCGAGGACCCGACGTTCCGCGTGAACACCGACATTCAGACCGGCCAGACGATCATCCGCGGGATGGGCGAGCTCCACCTCGAAATCATCGTCGACCGTCTGAAGCGCGAGTTCAACGTCGAGGCGACCGTCGGCAAGCCGCAAGTGGCTTACAAGGAAACGCTCACGCGCTCGGCCGACGGCGAAATGAAATACGCCAAGCAGACCGGCGGCCGCGGCCAGTACGGCCACGCGAAGATTCACGTGCATCCGGCCGAGCCCGGCACCGGCTACGTCTTCGTGAACGAGATCAAGGGCGGCGCGATTCCGAAGGAATTCATCAAGCCGATCGACGAAGGCATCAAGGAAGCGCTGACGCGCGGCGTGCTTGCCGGGTACCCGATCGACGATGTGAAGGTCGAGTTGTACGACGGCTCGTACCACGACGTCGATTCGTCGGAAATGGCGTTCAAGATTGCCGGGTCGATGGCGTTCCAGGACGCGGCGAAGAGAGCCAGGCCGGTGCTGCTCGAGCCGGTGATGCGCGTCGAAGTCGTCGTCCCCAAGGACTACATGGGCGACGTGATGGGCAACCTGGCCAGCCGGCGCGGCCAGATTCAGAGTCAGGAAGATCGCGGCGGCACGCAGATCATCTCGGCACGCGTGCCGCTCTCGGAAATGTTCGGCTACGCGACCGATCTCCGCTCGCGAACGCAGGGCCGCGCGACGTACTCGATGCACTTCGATCGGTACGAGCCGGCGCCGGCGAACGTCAGCGAGGAAGTCGTCGCGAGGATGCAAGGTAAATAGATGGCTAATCCGTTCTCCGACAAGATCCGCATCCGCCTCAAGGCGTATGACTATCGCGTCCTCGATCAGTCGACGACCGAAATCGTCGACACGGCCAAGCGCACCGGCGCGCGGCTGGCGGGACCGATTCCGCTGCCGACCGCGAAGAACAAGTGGACGGTGCTGCGATCGCCGCACGTCGACAAGAAATCGCGCGAGCAGTTCGAGATCCGCACGCACAAGCGGCTCATCGACATCTTCGAGCCGACGCCGCAGACCGTCGACGCGCTGATGAAGCTCGATCTGCCGGCCGGCGTGGACGTGGAGATCAAAGCGTTCGGTAAGGAACACAAGTAGCGGCGGGTCCGCCGTAGCTCGCGTGAATGGATGCGAGCGGAGGCGGAGGGCCCTGCCGCCAATGCAAAAAAGAAGACACGTAAATGGTCACAGGCATCATTGGCAGAAAAGTCGGCATGACCCAGGTCTTCGATCCGGATGGCACCGTGCATCCCGCGACGGTGATCAAAGCCGGTCCGTGCGTCGTCGTGCAGGCGAAGACCGCGCAGACCGACGGCTACGAAGCGGTGCAGCTCGGATTGGTCGAGGAGACGCCGGCCAAGGCAAACAAGCCGACGCAGGGTCATTTCAAAAAGGCCAACGTCCCGGCCACGCGCGTACGCCGCGAGCTGAAGATCGCGCCCGGCGGCGACCCGCTCAACACGGGCGACCAGGTGCTCGTGAACATCTTCGCGAACGGCGAGCGGGTGGACGTCATCGGCACCGGCCGCGGCAAAGGCTTCCAGGGCGTCGTCAGGCGCCATCACTTCGCCGGCGGCGCCGCGACGCACGGGTCGATGTTCCACCGCGCGCCCGGATCGATCGGCGCGTCCTCGTTCCCGTCGCGCGTCGTCAAGGGCATGCGCGCCGCGGGACGGATGGGCGGCGGCCGCGTGACGACGCGAAACCTGAAGGTGCTGCGGGTGGATGCGGACAACCATCTGCTGATCGTCGAAGGCAGCGTGCCCGGCGCGCCAACCAGCTACGTCGTGGTGCGGAAAGCGGTGGCGGCGAAGCGGATCAAAGTTGCGCAGGTAGAAAAGCCCAAGAAGGGCAAGAAATAGCCATGCAGCTCGACATCGTCAACCACGAGAACCAGAAAGTCGGTAGCGTCGACGTGTCCGACGAAGTGTTCGGCGGGCGTGTGAACGCCGATCTGATGTGGGAGTCGGTCGTGCACGCGAACGCGGCGCAACGACGCGGCACGCACCAGACGAAGAATCGCGCGAACGTCAGCGGCAGCGGCAAGAAGCCGTGGCGTCAGAAGGGCACCGGCCGCGCGCGCGTCGGCTCCATCCGCAACCCGCTGTGGCGGCACGGCGGCACGGTGTTCGGGCCGCAGCCCCGCAGCTACGACTTCAAGCT
>Ga0070695_100001476_pt1 | contig 13049 bp, 11 predicted proteins | sample KBSK1252metaG_FD_65471 | JGI IMG/M metagenome (GOLD analysis project Ga0070695, IMG submission 65471) | Corn, switchgrass and miscanthus rhizosphere microbial communities from Kellogg Biological Station, Michigan, USA - KBS K1-25-2 metaG | ecosystem: Host-associated > Plants > Roots >...
GGTGACTGGACCCTGTTGCGGTCCGACGGGGTGCTCGAGCTCGATCTGCGCATCACGCTCGAGACCGTCGACGGGGCCTTGATCAGCATGACGTCCTTCGGCCTGCGTCATGGCCCACCTGAGGTGCTCGCGGCGCTCGCGCGCGGCGAGTCGGTCGATCCGTCCCGGTACTACTTCCGGACCGGGCCCCGGTTTGAAACGAGCGCGCCGCAGTATGACTTCTTGAACCGATTGATCGCTATCGCGTCCGGCGATCGCCGCCCGAACGGACCGACCTACACGATCGACGAGATCCTCTAGCAGAGAAAGACCGCCATGACGTCGCGACCTCTGATGACGGTGACCATCGCCGCCGCTCCGCGGCAAGAGCTCGGTACGGTACCCCATGGCATTCGTAGCATCGTGCCGGTCACGGGAGGCGACTTTGAAGGCCCGCGGCTGCGCGGCAAGGTTCTGCCGGGAGGAGATGACTGGCTGCTGCTGCGCCCCGACGGCGTTCTGGAGCTGGACCTGCGCATCACGCTGGAGACCGACGATCATGCGCTGATATACATGACGTTTCAGGGGCTGCGTCATGGCGACTACTTTCGAACGCTGCCGCGATTCGAGACCTCGGCGGAGGCCTATGCCTTCTTGAATCGCATCGTCACCGTCGGTGTTGGGGAAGCTCGCCCCGAGGGAGCGGTGCACCGGATCGACGAGATCTTATGACGACACGGCTGGGCTTCGGAATTCACCCGCAGTTCGAGAGGACACCCTCATGAGCGCATCCACCACAGCCACGAGCTCATCCACCGGCAAGTACGGCCGCGCGTTCTGGGAACGCTTGTGGCGCGGAAGCGGCAACAACTTCGTCATTTTCGCCATCGTCGCGTATGTCATCTACGGCTCTCAGCCGCAGGTGGGCGCGTCGGCCGACGCACTCGCCGCGTTCTACGCCAGCCACCGCACGCGGATTCTGATCTCTGCCGTGGTCTCCGGCTTGGCCGTTCTCAACCTGATGTGGTTCGCGGCGGCGCTCAGGACCACCTTGGCGGATGCCGGGCAAGACGGTTGGGGCGCGGCGGCGACCGCCTCCAGCGCCGCGGTCGGAGCGCTGTTCCTCCTGCTCATCGCGGTCACCGCGGGCCTCGCGTACTCGATCGCCGGCTCCGGAAATCAGTCGCTCACGCCGGGACTCAACGACCTCACGTGGGCACTGGTGGTGCTGACTTCGTTCCCACGCGCGATGTTGATCATGTCCGGGTCGTTCGGGCTCTGGCGGGCCGGGCTGATCTCGAACGGGCTGTTCGGGGCTGGGGTCGCGGTCGTCGTGCTCGGCGTGCTGGGCGGCACCACGTGGGTGAACGGAGGGTTCTGGGCCCCGGACGGTGTCTATTCGCGGTTCGTCTGGCCGATCCTCGGCCTCGTGTGGGTGCTGGTCTTCAACCGCGTCTTGAGCCGCAGTCCTGCTACGCGTGCGGCATGGTGATGCTATACCAAGGTCCAATCGCCTTCGCTCGGAACGGGCGCCTATCCTCAGGCGCATCGACCACTGATCGAAGTAAAGGAGGCACGGTATGGCGAAACCACCTGATCTCGATCGCCGGGGCTTTGTCCGTCTCGCGGTGGCATCTACTGCAGCTCTTTCCACGAGGGGTAACGCTATGACGCACGGGCTCACTGATGTTGTGCCACGGACGGGGGACGGCCAGGGGACCGACATTCGTCCGTTTCGTTTCAAGGCCTCGGACGCCGATCTGGCCGACCTGCGCCGGCGCGTCAACGCCACCAAGTGGCCCGAGCGGGAATGGACGCCGGATTCATCGGACGGCGTGCCGCTCCGCACGATGCAGAACCTCGCACGTTACTGGGGAACGGAGTACGACTGGAAGAAGTGCGAGGCAAAGTTGAGCGCGCTGCCGCAGTTCACCACCGAGATCAATGGGCTCGACGTGCACTTCATTCACGTGAAATCGAAGCACCCGAACGCGCTGCCGGTCATCGTCACGCACGGCTGGCCCGGCTCGATCATCGAGCAGCTGAAGATCATCGAGCCGCTCACCAACCCGACGGCATTTGGCGGGACAGCCGCGGACGCGTTCCACGTCGTGATTCCGTCGCTGCCGGGCTACGGATTCTCCGGCAAGGCGACAGGTCCAGGCTGGCACCCCGTCAGCATCGCGCGCGCGTGGGCGGAGCTCATGCAACGACTCGGCTACACGCGCTACGTCGCACAAGGTGGAGACTGGGGGAATGCCGTTTCGGAGGTGATGGCGCTGCAGCAACCCGCGGGTCTGCTTGGTATCTCGACCAACATGTCGGCAACCGTGCCGCCCGAGATCGCGCAGGCCATGGCCCGTGGCGAGGCGCCGCCGGCCACCTTGTCAGCGGACGAACGGCGTGCCTGGGACCAGCTCGACTTCTTCTACAAGAAGGGGCTCGGGTACGCGAACGAGATGGGGCTCCGGCCCCAGACGCTGTACGCGCTCGCCGATTCCCCCGTCGGTCTGGCGGCTTGGATGATCGACCACGACGCGCGCAGCGAGGAGCTCATCGTGCGCGTCTTTGACGGGGTGAAGGAGGGCCTGTCGCGGGACGACATCCTCGACAACATCACCCTCTACTGGTTGACGAACACGGCGGTTTCCTCGGCGCGTCTCTATTACAGCACGCGGCAGCTTGGGGGAAAGGGGGGCTACTTCGACGTCCGGGGCGTTCAGCTTCCAGTAGCTGTGATGGCGTATCCGGACGAGATCTATCAGGCCCCGCAGAGCTGGGCCGAGCGCGCGTATCCCAAGCTGCTGCGGTACAACCGGCTGCCCAAAGGCGGTCACTTCGCGGCGTGGGAGCAGCCGGAGACGTTCGTGACAGAGCTACGTGCCGGTTTCAAGTCTCTCAGGAGCGCTTAGATGACAATCAAAACCAGACTCCTCGTTGCCGCGCTGATTCTCACGGGCCCGGGCAGCAACCTCGCTGCGCAGGCGGCCCCCGCGGCTCCCTCCAAGCCGACGGTCGTGCTCGTCCACGGCGCCTTCGCCGACGGCTCGGGCTGGTCGAAGGTCATCGCGATCCTCCAGCGCGACGGCTACAACGTGATCGCGGTGCAGAACCCGCTCACATCGCTGGCGAACGACGTCGAGACGACGAAACGCGTCGTCGCCGCGCAGCCGGGTCCCGTCGTGCTGGTCGGGCATTCATATGGCGGGGCGGTGATCACGGAAGCGGCGGCCGGCAGCCCCAACGTCAAGGCGCTCGTCTTCATAGCGGCGTTCGCGCCTGACTCGGGCGAGCCAATCGGCGCGTTCGGCGACAAGTATCCGGCCCCGCTCGGCGCGGCGCTCAAGCCCGATGCCGCGGGTTTCCTCTATGTCGATACGGCGAAGTTCCACGACGTCTTTGCCGCCGACCTGCCGCTGAGTGAAACACGCATTGCGGCGGCAACCCAAAAGCCGATCATCGGCAGCGTCTTCGGTGCGTCGGTCGATCGGGCGACATGGAAGACGATTCCGTCCTGGTACCTGGTGTCACAGGACGATCGCGCCATCAATCCCGATCTCGAGCGCTTCTATGCCAAGCGTGCCAAGGCGCACACGACCGAGGTCAAGTCGAGCCATGTGGCGTTCCTCTCGCATCCGGCGGTCGTGGCTCGAGTGATCGAACAGGCGGCGGCCGGTGCGCATTAACCAGGATCGCCGCCGGTTTCTTGCGACCGCGGCCTCGACCATTGCCGGATTGGAGCTGAGCATGCTCGGCGCAACCAAGTCTCTGCTGCACGGGAGGGGAGTCGTGGCGGACGGCGGGTTGTCAGCGCTCCGGAGCGCGACCACCTGGCTCAATTCACCGCCGCTGACCGCGGATGGGCTGCGTGGCAAGGTCGTGCTCGTCGACTTTTGGACCTACACCTGCATCAACTGGCTGCGGACACTCCCGTACGTGCGCGCGTGGGCGGAGAAGTACCAGGGTCGCGGACTGGTCATGATCGGTGTGCACACGCCAGAATACGGGTTTGAGTACGACCTCGAGAACGTGCGTCGCGCCGTGAAAGACATGCACGTCGATTATCCAGTCGCGGTCGACAACGCGTACGCGATCTGGAACGGGTTCGACAACGAGTACTGGCCCGCGCTCTACTTCATCGACCCGAAGGGGGCGATCCCGCATCACCAGTTCGGGGAGGGCGACTACGACGAGGCCGAGGCGATGATTCAGAAGTTGCTGCTGGAAGCCGGAGTAGGCGGCATCACGCGTGACATGGTCACGCCCGACGCCCGCGGTCTCGAAGTAGCCGCCGACTGGGACAACCTGCGCTCCCCGGAGAACTACCTCGGCTCCGAGCGCACCGAGGGCTTCGTTTCCAACGGCGACGCAGCGAAGCTGCGCTTGAACGAATGGACGGTGGCCGGTGACTGGACGATCGGGAGGCATGCCGTCACGCTCAACAAGGCCAACGGGCGGATCGTCTCTCGCTTTCACGCCCGTGATCTCCATATGGTTTTGGGGCCGGCGACGCGCGGGGCCTCCGTGCGGTTCCGCGTGCGCATCGACGGTCAACCCGCAAGTAGCGTGCACGGCGTCGATGTCGACGCGCAGGGCCGGGGTACGGTGACTGAGCAGCGGTTATATCAGCTGATCCGGCAGCAGCGGCCGATCGCGGATCGCCAATTCGAGATTGAGTTTCTCGATCCTGGCGTGGAAGCCTTCGCATTCACATTCGGATGATCCCACATGAACCAGGACCGTCAAATTCTTGGGTACGGCACTCATGACCATCTGTCACAGTCATCACCTCGGAAACGTGGCCGCGCGTGCCGATCGCATCCTGCCGCCCGATGCGACCTCGCGGCGGCAGGCGAAGATGATCAAGGACGCCCATCATGGCGCCCACGCCGGCCACCCGTCAAAGGTCGAGTTGTCGGTCAGCTGGACCACGCCCGAACCGTCGGCGTTCATGACGTAGATCTCGGAGTCGCCGTCCTTGTCGCTCGCGAACGCGATTCTGGTCCCGTCGGGAGACCAGGCGGGCCGTCCTTCAATGGCCGGGTCATGTGTCAGCTGCGTAACGCCAGTGCCGTCGGCCTTCATCACGTAGACGTCATAGGTGCCACCACGGTCGCTCACGAAGGCGATCTTCGTCCCGTCCGGCGACCAGGCGGGGTAGGTATCGAATGCCGGGTCGTTCGTCAGGTTGTTGAGGCCGGAACCGTCAGGATTCATCACAGAGATGTCCCCGCTGTATGCGAACGCGATCCGTCCATCCGGGGACCATGCCGGCGTGGTGCCATTCGTGAGGACGACGAGGCCCGAGCCATCGGCGTTCATGACGAAGATGCGCCCATACACAACTCGACACCCACGGCCGCAGACTCGAGTCCCTTTGCTCCCCACGAGCCTGGTCCCATCAAGGGACCACGCAGGGTAGTGGACCGAGTCTGCCAACTTGTTGGTCGCCGAGCCGTCGGCGTTCATGGCGTAGATGGAGATCCCATAGTCGAAGGCGATCGTCTTTCCATCGGGCGACCAGGCCGGCTCGCCCTCGAACGCCTGGTCGATGGTAAGACGGACGACACCTGAGCCGTCGGCGTTCATCGAGTAGATCTCGGTGTTGCCATCGCGATCGCTCTGGAACCCGATCCGCCCTGGACCCGGAGTGACGACGTCGAATGGCGCGCTCGTGGCGCCGGTGACGCCCGGTGCCGACGCGCTCAGCGTGTAACCGGTCCCGGCTTGCTCGATGCTCAGATCGCTGAATGTTGCCACGCCGGCGACAGCGGGGACTGTGGTCGTCCCAGCGAGGGAGCCGCCGCTGGCAGGGGCCCCAAGCGCGAGGGTGATGCTCCCGACGAAATCGGCAGCCACGTTCCCGAAGCGATCGAGCGCGGACAGCCGCACCGACGGTTGAAGCGGCCGGCCGGGGAACGTGTTCGTCGGATTGGCGGTGAAGCGGAGCTGGCTCGCTGGCCCCGGATTCGCGAGCGCGGTGAAGCTGACGCGCAACGCCAGGGTGTCGACCGAGCCGGGCTGTGCAGGGAGGAGCGCCTCGGAGGTCTGCCCGCCCGCCAACGTACCCAAGGTCCACTGCACCGAGGCGATCCCGGAAGCGTCGGTGGTCGTGCTGTTCGCCGAGAGTGAACCCTGGGTCGCCGACCAGGAAACGCTGATCCCCGGCGCCACCGCGGAGCCGCGTAGCACCAGCACCCGTAGAGGCATGAGGAGTGTCGCGCCTACGGTTCCGGTCTGTTGATCGCCACTGCTGGTTGGGGCCAGCTGGATGGACAGCGTAGCTGCCGGGGCTGTCGTCTCATCGCCGCAGCCGGAACTGAGCGCCGAAGAGAGAATGCCCCCAAGGACGACCCCGGCCCGGACATACCGTCTCATGCTCATAACCGCTCCTCCAGCAGAATTACGCGCTCAGTGATTGAGAAGCGCACACAGTACCGGGCGCTCCGGGAAGCCCTCGTGATCAGGATGGGGCCCCTGCATGGCGACCAGCGTGACCCCGCCGTTCTGATCTAGGAAGAATTCGACTGTACCGGCGTCGAGCAGCTGAGTCCCGTCGGGCAGCTTGAGGTGAAGCAACAGGCCGTACTGGACCAGCCGCGACGTTCCGTCCGAGTTGAAGGTCGTCTGGTCCGGACCGTAGCTCGGTCCGGAAACCGTGTACCCGGTAACCGAATTGGCGATGGAGACGGTCAGGTTCCAGACATTCTGCAGTTTCGTGATGCTGCCGGCCTGGTCGATCGTTTCGATGATCGTTACGGTCCCTGTGAACTGAAAGATCAGGTCATAGCCTTCGGCGCAGGACGCCAACACAGCGGGGCCAAAGCTGCCGTCGACGTTCGGCAAGACCTTCGTATGGGTGCCCTGTTGCGTAGACGCCCGCAGCGTCGCCGGCCTTTCACGGAGGGCCGGTCCCGCAACGGATTCGCAGGCGGCCGTCATCAGGACGACGGGAACTACGAGGCGAGGGAGCGGGCGCATTGAAGCCTCCTGAGCGGTTGGCGGAACGGTGACTCGCTTGCGATCAGCGCGATCGCTGGTACAATTGTGCCGCCGTGCGGTCATCGACCAGTCACAGCGGAGTCATACGCGCCCAATGCTTCGCCTGACGGTGCTAGGTGGGCTGACCTTGGGGATGGAGGATGGGCTCATCAGCGGCGCCATGACCCAGCGGCGCCGGCTGGCGCTGCTCGCGCTGCTGGCGGTCGCGCGCCAGCGCGGCCTGAGCCGCGACAAGGTCATGGCCTACCTGTGGTCGGAGAGTGACGCCGCGCGCGCGCGCCACGCCCTCAATCAACTGCTCCACATCCAACGCAAGCTGCTCACCGGCCGGGAGTTGTTCCTCGGCGGCAAGACCCTGCGGCTCAACCCGACGGCCATCGGGACGGATGTCGGTGAGTTCGAGGACGCCCTGGACCGCGGCGACCGCGAGGCGGCGGCGGCAGCCTATGGCGGCCCGTTTCTCGACGGGTTCTTCCTGAAGGACGCACCGGAGTTCGAGCGGTGGGCCGAGGCGCAGCGCCACCGCTTGGCGCGGCGCTTCTGCGCGGCGCTGGTCGATCTCGCCAATGGCGCGGCGGCGCGAGGAGAGCAGGCTCGCTCGGCCGAGTGGTGGCGCCGGGCGGCCGAGGTCGATCCGCTCGATTCGCAGATCGCGCTCGACGTGGTCCAGGCGCTCGCCGCGACGGGGAATCGGGGTGGCGCGCTACGCCACGCGCAGCAACACGCCGAGCGGTTGCGGAAGGAACTGGGCGTGGCGCCCGATGTTCGGCTCGTCCAACTCATGGAACGGCTTCGGGTTGGCGACACGCCCTGAGGCAGGCCAACTAGCGGGGGCCCGTGGTCGCGGTATGGTTACGCCATGCCCGAGCAGGTGCCCGCACCCCTCGTCGCGGCCCTGCGCCGCCGGTACACGATCCAACACGAGCTGGGGCGCGGCGGCGCGGCGTTCGTCTTTCTCGCGTATGACCTGAAGCACGAGCGCCCCGTCGCCATCAAGGTGCTGCGCCCGGAGATCGCCGTGCTGCTGGGCGTCGAGCGATTCCTGCGCGAGATCCGGTTCGCCGCCCAGCTCCAGCATCCCCACATCATGCCGCTGTTCGATTCGGGCGAGGCCGGGGGCTCGCTCTACTACGTCATGCCGTACGTAGCTGGGCAGTCGTTGCGGCAGCGCCTCGCGCGGGAAGGCCAGCTTCCGCTCGACGAGGCGTTGCGCATCACGCGCGACGTGTGCGACGCCCTGAGCTACGCGCACGGTCAGGACATCGTGCACCGGGACATCAAGCCGGAGAACATCCTGCTCGACGCCAGCCACGCGCTGGTGGCCGACTTCGGGCTGGCCCGGGCGATCGCCGCAGCCGGGGGGGAAAAGTTGTCGGAGAGCGGAATGACGGTGGGCACGCCGGCGTATATGAGCCCCGAGCAGGCGGGCGCCGACTCCCGCATCGATGGCCGCAGCGACGTGTACAGCCTCGGCTGCGTGCTGTACGAAATGCTGGCCGGGACGCCGCCGTTCACGGGCCCCAGCGCGCAAGCGCTGCTGGCTCGCCACGCGCTCGACCCGGTGCCGCCGCTGCGGACCGTCCGCCGCTCCCTCCCCGAGCACGTCGAGCAAGCCGTGATGAAAGCGCTGGAAAAGGTGCCGGCCGACCGATTCGCCACCGCCGGACAGTTCCTGGCGGCACTCGCCCGGCAAGGGAAGCCATCACGCCCGCGGCGGGCTCGCGTGATCGCCGTCGCGGCACTGAGCGCTCTCCTTCTCGTGGCCGGCTGGTGGCGGATACGCGTTGCCGGTGCGGGAGCCGCCCCGATCCACCGGCTCGCCGTGCTGCCGCTCGAGAACCTCAGCGGCGACACCGCGCAGGAATACGTCGTGGAAGGAATGCACGACGCGCTGGTGACCGAGCTGGCGAAGATCGGCGCGCTGAACACCATCTCGCGCACCTCGGTGCTGGGATATCGCCACACGACGAAGACGGTGCCCGAGATCGCCCGCGAGCTGCACGTCGATGCCGTAGTAGAAGGATCGGTCGTATTGGCGGGAGATAGCGTGCGTGTCAGTGCCCAGCTGATCGCCGGGCCGACGGACCGGCACTTGTGGGCCGACACCTACGTCAAGAGCCGGCGGGATGTGCTCGCGCTCTACGCCGACGTGACGCAGGCCATTGCCCGGGAGGTGCGAGCCGTGGTGACACCCCAGGAGCGCGCGCGCTTCAAGAACGCGCGGCCGGTCGACCCGGAGGCGAACGACCTGCTCCTCAGAGGCCGCTACTACTGCGACAAGTGGACAGAGGAAGACATGAACCGTGGGATCGCGTTCTACCGCCGCGCGATCGACCAGGACCCGACGTTCGCGCTGGCGTACGCCGGGCTCGCAGGGTGCTACGCCGACCTCGCGTTCTTCGCCTACGGGCCGCCCGCCGAGGTCTACCCGAGAGCGAAGGCGGCGGCACGGCGCGCGCTCGAGCTCGATTCCATCATCGGCGAAGCGCATGCGACGCTCGGGTGGATCACGTTCGCTGCCGATCTTGACTTCAACGGTCCGAACCAGGATTTCCGGCGAGCGCTCGAGTTGTCGCCCGGGAGTGCAAGGATCCGGGGCTTGTACTCTTCCTATCTCGCTCTCGCGGGCCGCTTCGACCAGGCCGTCGTTCAGAATCAGCGGGCCATCGAGCTCGATCCTCTCTCGGTGACCACGAGCCTCAGCCTCGGATGGGTGTATTTCCAGGCCCGCCGCTACGACGAGTCCATTGCCCAGCTCAACCGGACCCTGGCGCTGGAGCCTGGCTACTTCTATGCGCACATGGAGCTCGGCTGGGACTATCTGCAGAATGGCAAGAATGAGGCGGCCGTCGCGCACTGCGATTCGGCCGTCTCGCGCGCGCCTCAAGCCAACGACCAGGTCGTGCTCGGCACGTGTGGATGGGTCTACGGACGGGCTGGGCGCAAGCAAAAAGCTGAAGCGATCCTCCGACGGCTGACGGCGATGTCCGGTCGCCGGTGGGTCGACCCCTTCAACGTCTCGTTGGTGCACGTAGGCCTAGGGGATCGGGATCGCGCCCTCGCTTGGCTGCGGAAGTGCGCGCGGGACCGCTCGCCGGGCTTGGTCTTCTTGAAGGTCGAACCCGCCTTAGATCCGCTGCGGTCGGATCCGCGGTTCAAGGCGCTGCTCCGCGAACTGCGGATCGAATCCTGACCTACCGCCCGATCTCCACACCTAACCGCAGCGACATCGGCGGCTGCCGGGTCAGAACCTTGCCATAGAGCGAATTGGGGGTGGTCTGCCGGCCGGTCGTCGGGTCAACACTCAGGAACGCCTTCTGCTCGATGCGGACCGGGCGGTTGCCGCTGAACACGTGGAAGGCGTCGAGCACGATCCTGGGCGACACTGCCCCACCGGACCGGCGCAGGTCGTAGCTCCAATGCAAGTTGAAGTCCAAGATCCAGGGCATACGGCCCGCCGTACCCCGGGGCCGCAAGAAAACGAAGTCGAACGGATAGATCGGGTTGGCGCCGAGATAGTTGAGTGGAGTACCGCTCTGCAACGTGATGTAAGAGCCAGCGGTGAGTCGAGAGCCGAACCGGTAGGACCCGAACGCCTTGAATACGTGGGTCCGGTCGTTCGGTAACAGCCCCTCGGCGTTCTGCAGCTCGGCCGGATTCGAGAAGTTGCTCCCGCCGTTGGGGTTCCCGACGCCGGCGTCCTGGTCGTACAGGCCGACGTAGTTGCCGTAGTGCCGGGACAGTACATAGGAAAGCATGTAGCTCAGGCGTGAGTCGCCGAGCTTCTGCGCCGTGAGCTCCAACGCTCTGTAGGAGCCCCTCGGACGCGGCAGGAAGGCGACCGGATTGCGGCCTGGGTTGGCGCCCAAGGAGGTCGTGCTGTTGGGATCCACGATGAAGCTGTCGACCGACGTCAGGATCTCCCTCAGGACACGGTACACGCCGCGCACACGCATGGCGACGTCGGCTCCGAGCCCGCGCTCGTAGCCCAGGGTGAACTCGTCGTAGTACTGTCCCCGCAGACGATCGGCCGCGCGGGTGTTATACGTTATTGGCAATCTGCCGGTGATGTCGACGCGTGGATCCTGCGGGTACAGGATGAAGTCCTGGGACAGGCCGCCCCACCAGAATGACACGGTGAGGGTCGGGAGCTGCTCGTAGAAGCGTCCGAACGACCCGGTGACCTTCTGTAACCCGGAACGGTCGGGATACACGATGACGCCCAGCCGGGGCTGAATCTGGTTGGTAATGGAGCCGCTGCGACCTCCCGGTCCTGAGAAGAACTGGCCGTCCCACCGTAGCCCCGGGTTGAGGCGCAGCCACGGAGTCGCCCGATACGACCCCTGCACGAAAAGCGAAACGATCCGATTGTGCACGGAGGGTCTGAAGTCGAGCGGAAGCGTAACGTAGGGGTAGGGGCCTGACCCAGTATTCTCGACCCACCCGGCACTGTCCGGCCCGTTGGAGCGCCAGCGCCAGTCCTCGTGCAACAGGTTGTCCTCGTACTGGACCCCGCCTTTTATGGAATGCGCGCCCGCGAGTACTTCGCCGCCGAGCGACGCGGCCGAGCGCGTGCTGGTGCGGTCCCACCGGTTTCCGTAGCCGCCCGACCAAGTGTGGGTGATGTCGTCTGAGAAGAGCGGATCGGTCTGGCCCCGCGACGTCGCCGGACCGTTCTCCTGCCAACTGGTCGCGCGCGAGAGCGTCGCCTCGAGCAGCAGCCGCTGCCCAACCAGATGCTTGCCGTTCAGGGCCACCATCACGCCGCCCTCGTTCCACACTCCCAGGAAAGGGTCCGGGTTCGCCAGCGAGTCCGGGGGAAGGATTGGTGCCCAGAAAGGGTTTCCCACGATGTGCCTCGTCGCCGGGTCACCGATAGCAGTGAGGACAACACTCGTGCCCGGGCTCGCGCGCCAGCTCAGCTTGGCGGCAAACTTGTGGGTCACGCCGTGATCCAATGCTTGCTCGCCGCCCGGGATCTGTACGTGCTGTCGCTCCACCGCAGCGTCGTAGGCCAGGAAGTACCAGAGGCGATTTCGCCGGATCGGGCCACCGATACTCAAGCCAGCGTCGTAGCGGCTGTAGTCCCCCTTCCCCTGGTCCACCAGCCCCCGGTCAGGGCTCGAAGCGAGACCGCTCCCGGTAAAGAACCCGAAGGTTGATAGGTGTGGCTCGTCCCCACCGGACCGGGTGACCACGTTGACAATGCCGCCGAGCGCACGCCCGTACTCGGCCTCGTAGCCACCGGTCTTGAGCTGGAGGTGGTCGATGAAGTTGAGCGGCAGGTCGATGCCGCCGTCTCCGCGGTAAGGCTCCGTGACGTTCACGCCGTCCACGAAGTACGCGTTCTCCAAGCCCGTTCCGCCCGCGACGTTCACGCCGTCGCCCAGATAGCTCTCGTTGGCCTGCGGCAAGAGTGTAATGATGGAGCGGTAGTCGCGGCCCACGGGCAGTTGCTCGATGACCGTCGCGGAAACATTGGTGCCGAGACTGCTCGTGAGGGGGTCGATGCCGGGCCGGTCCGCCGTCACCAATAGCGGAGGCAGTTCCGTCACCTGCTCCGGCAGCGTGACCTCGCCGAGGGCGGTCGTGTGTCCGAGTTGCACGGCTACTTGCTGGATGACGAGAGGCCGGTATCCGATACGGGTCAGCTGGACTGTGAAGGTGCCCGGCGGGAGGGCCAGCAGGCGAAATTCTCCCCGGGCGTCGGAGCGGGCTTGGCGGTCGCCCTGGAGCGTGGGACCCGCGACGGTGACCTGAACATCGGCTAATGGCTGGCCGCCGGGGCCGAGGATGCGGCCCTGGATGTCACCGGTGACCACCTGAGCGACTCCGCCCGCAGGCCCCAGGAGCGCCAATACAACGAGGACCACGCGCCGCACGCGTGCCTCCTTCCGTTCGCCACCGAGGGCCCGTCAGCGTGGCGGACCTGCCTGGGCCGGAACGGGGCGGAATCAAGTGCGATACAATCCCGGCCAATTGGGTGCGGCGAGACGCCTGCCGCAAGTCCATGATCAGCCCTATCCCGAGCTCCGCGCCGCTATACGGTCGCGTGGTGCGGTCACACA
>Ga0070695_100001482_pt1 | contig 13034 bp, 10 predicted proteins | sample KBSK1252metaG_FD_65471 | JGI IMG/M metagenome (GOLD analysis project Ga0070695, IMG submission 65471) | Corn, switchgrass and miscanthus rhizosphere microbial communities from Kellogg Biological Station, Michigan, USA - KBS K1-25-2 metaG | ecosystem: Host-associated > Plants > Roots >...
CCGGATAACTGTGCTGCTGCATGACGCGCGCCACTTCGGCGCGATCCTGGGCGTCATCGACGCTCACGCCGATCAACACCAGGCCGCGCGCACGGTAGCGCTGATAAAAGGAGTCGAGCAGCGGCATCTCGGCACGGCACGGCGAGCACCATGTCGCCCAGAAGTTGACGATCACCACCTTGCCGCGCTCCCTGGCGAGGTCGAAGGTCTTGCCATCGAGCTGCGGCACGACCAGTGCGGGGGCTGGCCGGCCGATGCTCGCCCCGTCCGCGGCAGTCCCGGGCGCGGCGGTGAGCAGCATGGCCGCGGCTGCGCCGTGCAGCGCGAGCGCGCGGCGCCGTCGTGGCAGGGATGGGCTGCGCATGGCCGGCCATTGTAGTTGGCCGTGGCTGCCGCGGAACACCTTCAGGCGGGCCGTGCCAGCAGCGGCGTCACGACCCGCTGCAGGCGTTCCTGCGTCCACGACGGCTGCTTGTCCTTCCAGCCATCGTCGACCAGCACCCCGGTGCGGTCGATGGTGAAACTGACCGGCAGACGCCAGATGCGACCGTAGCCCGCCGCGCTAGAGTCGCGCAGCAATCCGACCGGGAAGCGCAGGGACTGCGCGATGCGATGCACCTCGGGCAGCTGCTCCGCGGTGTCGAGGCTGAACCCCAGGATGCGCAGCCCGTCCCGGCCGTGCTCGGCCAGGTAGTCCGACAGCAGCGGCAGCTCGGTGCGGCACGGCGTGCACCAGGTGGCCCAGAAAGTGAGGATCACGACCTCGCCGCGCAGCTCGGCGGTGGAGATGTGCGTGCCGTCCAGCGTGACGAGCGTGGCGGGGGGCGCCGCCTCGCCGGTGTGCAGGCCGCGCGCCGCGGCGGATGGCGGCCGCAGAGCAGCGCCGGCCATGCACGCGGCGAGGCCCCCGAGGAAGGTGCGGCGCGTGGCTGCCATCTGCGCTGCGGGATCACAGGGCATAGCTGACCCCTACGCTCGCGGTGAAGCGCGGAAACAGCTGGATGCCGTAGAGGTTGCTGTACACCGGCACCTGCACGAAGCCAAACAGCTGCAGGCCGCGCGCCGCCTGCACGGTGATGCCCGGGCTCAGGTAGGCGACGATACCGGCGGTGCTCTGCACATCGGCGAGTGCGCCCTGGTCGGGGGACTTGTGCAGCAGGTTCAGCTGCACCTGCGGAACCCAGCGCGGGCTGGTCTCATAGCGCAGCCCGGCACTTACGGTGGTGGAATTGCCCGGTCGATAGTCGTTGCCTGGCTGGTCCATGTGATGGCGGAGCGCGCTCTGGAACTGCGCGTTGAAGAACGCGTCGAAGTTCTGGCTCACCGCTCGGTAGTAGTAGGCGCCCACGATGAGGTCGGTGCTGCCGGTGCCGGGCTGCAGGCTGGCATCGAGCGGTGTGCCCGCATTCGGACCGGCATTGAAATCCACCGCCGTGCCGTAGCGGCCGGTGGGCAGCTTTACGCCGAGCTGCACGCCCAGGTTGCGGGTCGGCAGCCAGCCCTGATAGCTGCCGACTACCTTGACGTCGCCGATGCTCGAGCTGCGCGAATAACTGAGCGGCGGCAGCGGCTGGGTCGAGTCGAAGTCGCCGTAGGTCGAATGATCGCGGATGACGTAAGGCACCAGCAGCGTGACGTTCCAGGCGGAGTTGGGCGTGTAGCTCAACGCCCCGGTGACATAGCGATTCAGCGTGTCGTGCTCGAGTTCGCTGCCGTCGGGAACGCCCGCAACCGAATGCGTGCCGCTGCGCAGCTCGTCCTGGTTGAGGTAGTCGTACTCGAGGCTCAGGCGCCAGCCCGGCAACGCCGAGTAGCCCATGGCGGCATCGGCGCTGAGCGTGCAGCCGCAGGTGGCGCAGGCCACCGCTTGCCCGGTAGCCAAGGTGGCCAGAAGGGCTGAGACCACGACTGATGCGCACCCAAGGCGTCCCGGTGAGGCGCCCTGAGCCCGCAAAAAACCAACAATCATTTTATTGTTCCCTCGACTGGCGCTCGCCGGCGGCCAACACGGGCAACGCACCGGGGGACGGGCGGACGCGAACAGATCGCAGGCGGCGCAGCGGCTGCGCCGCCGAGCTCACGGATTCAGGCCAGGGAGGGCGGCCCTCGGGAAGATTGCGCGCGCAGGATGGCGGGGACGTGGTGACGCGCACCGGCAGGCGCGCTGAAACGGGCAATGATCGGTGCGGCGGGAGTCGGTACAGAAAGCGCGGCAGAAAAGGCGACGCTCGCCCCGCTGCTAAAGACACAGCTCGGGTGCGGAGCACCCGGATGGGGCACGCGGTGGCCGGCATGACCGGCCTGGGCGCGGTGAGCATCATGCGTCGCCATGGCCGGAGGCATGACTCCGCCGGCCGGGCACAGCTCAACGCTCAGACCGCCCGCACCGGAGACCGGCATGAACCCTTCCGGGATCAGGCCGCGCACCAGGAGTGCGCACGCCACCAGCAGCGCGAGGCGTCGTCGGGTCCGCAGGTGGAGGGATGCCGTCATTGGCTGCAGTCTAGTCGCGGCTCCAGGTGCCCCATATGGGTAGAACAACCTAAGTTACTGTCCGCGAGTCCCGATTTTCAGCGTTCCGGCACGGCCAGGAGCCGTGCCAGGTAGCGCGCCACCAGGTCAACCTCGAGGTTGACGCGCGCCCCGCTCGCCAGCGCCCCGAGCGTAGTCGCGGTCTGGGTGTGCGGGATTATGTTGACGCCGAAGCTCGAGGCACCGACTTCATTGACGGTCAGGCTCACGCCGTCCACCGCGATCGAGCCCTTGGGCGCGACGAAGCGCGCGAGCGCCGCGGGCAAGCCGAGCGTGAGGCGGCGCGAGCGCGCATCCTCGCTGCGCGCCAGCACCTCGCCCACCCCGTCGACGTGGCCGGAGACCAGGTGACCGCCGAGAGCGTCGCCGGCCCTGAGAGCCGGCTCGAGATTCACCACCGCACCAGGGCGCAGCTCCCCGAGGGTCGTGAGCGCGAGCGTCTCGCGCGATACGTCCGCCACGAAGCTGGGTCCAACGATCTCGGTGGCAGTCAGGCAGCAGCCCTGCACACAGATGCTGTCGCCGACATGCAGTGCCGCCGGGTCCAGGTGCGTGCAGCTGATGGTCAGGCGCAGGTCGCCGCCGCGGCTCTCGCACGCTGCGACGCGACCGATGTCCAGGACGATGCCGGTGAACATGCTAGGGCGCCTGCGGACGCAGCCGCAGGCGCGCATCGGCACCAATCTGCTGCATCTCGCAAAGAGTGAACTGCGGCGCCTGTTCCAGTTCAGTGAGACGCGGCAGCTGCACCAGCGCGCGCGCGTCGGGACCGAGGAGCCGGGGCGCCATGTAGAGGAGCAGCTCGTCCACCAGGCCCAGCGCGATGAACTCGCCGGCGAGCGTCGCGCCGGCCTCCACCAGCACCTCGTTGGCCTCGAGCTCGCCCAGCCGCGCCAGTACCGCAGCCAGATCGAGGCGCGCGCCGGATGCCGGCAGCGCCTCGACGCGTGCGCCGCGCGCGCTCAGGGTTGCGGCCCGGACATCGTCCGGGCTCGCCGGGGCGGTGAGAATCAGCACCTCGCCGCCGCCGGCAAAGAGCTGCGCCTTGGGGGGCGTGCGCAGGCGCGTATCGAGCACCACGCGCAGCGGCTGGCGCGGCTCGCGGCCCTCGCCTTGCGGCGCCGCGCGCACGCTGAGCAGCGGATCGTCGGCGAGTATGGTGCCGATTCCGGTCAGGATCGCCGAGCTGCGTGCCCGCCAGCGCTGCACGTCGGCGCGTGCCGCCTCGCCGCTGATCCACTGACTGACGCCGTTGGCGAGTGCGGTGCGCCCATCGAGGCTCATGGCGAGCTTCAGGCGCACGAACGGTGTCCCCAGCTGCATGCGCTTGAAGAAGCCGACGTTGAGTTCGCGCGCCTCGGCCTCGAGCAATCCGGCCTCCACGGTGATGCCGGCCGCGCGCAGTGCCTGCGCGCCCTGCCCGTTGACGAGCGGATTGGGATCGTCGGCGGCGTACACCACCCGCGCCACGCGCGCCTCGCGCAAGGCGTCCACGCACGGCGGCGTGCGACCGTGATGGCTGCACGGCTCGAGCGTCACGTACACCGCGGCGCCCGCGGCCTGCTCGCCAGCGGCGCGCAGCGCCGCGACCTCGGCGTGCGCTTCGCCGGCGCGCTCGTGCCAGCCTTCCGCGATCACGCGGCCGCGCTGCGCGATCACGCAGCCGACGCGCGGATTGGGGTCGGCAGTCTCCAGACCGCGTGCCCCCAGGGTCAGGGCACGCTGCATCGCGAAGCGGTCAAAGTCGGAGAACATCGTTGCCACGAGACTCCCGGGAGGGGTGATTATTCCACCCGCGGCGCTGCGCTTCCCAGATGGCGGGTCATTTCCTGCCGCCGCCGCCCGGATCGCCTTCCGCCGGGGTTGAACCGGCCTCCGGCAGCAGCGGCAGCTGCTCGCGGCTGGCGTCCCGACCGCCCGCGCGCTTGCGGCCGCGTGGCGCCGCCTCGGGACGCGCCCGGGCACTGCGCAGGCGCTGGATTTCCTCGTGAAAGGCCTCCACATCCTCGAACTGACGGTAGACCGAGGCGAAGCGCACGTACGCCACCTCGTCGAGGTGGCGCAGCTCCTCCATGACCAGTTCGCCGATAGCGCGGGCGGATACCTCGCGGTCACCGAGACTGCGCACCTTGTGCACGATACGGCTCAGAGCCTCGTCGATCTGCTCGCGCGCCACCGGCCGCTTCTCGAGCGCCTTCAGCATGCCGCCGCGCAGCTTGTCTTCGTCGAAGGCCTCGCGCCCACGGTCGCCCTTGATCACCAGTGGCATGACCAGCTCGGCGGTCTCGAAGGTGGTGAAGCGCTCGCCGCACTTCAGGCATTCGCGGCGGCGGCGTATCTGCCGCCCCTCGCCTGCCAGGCGTGAGTCGTTCACCTTGGTCTCTTCGTGGCCGCAGAACGGACAGTACATGCGGCGCGTCAGCCTCCGGTCACTGGTATACCGGGAAACGCCCGCACAGCTCGACCACCTGCGGGCGCACGCGCTCGACCGCCGCCGCGGCGCCCTCCGCATCCAGCACCTGTGCGATGAGGTCGACCACCTGCTCGACCTCGGCCTCGCGGAAGCCGCGGGTGGTGGAGGCGGGACTACCGATGCGCAGCCCGCTCGTGACCATGGGCGGGCGCGGGTCGTTCGGCACCGCGTTCTTGTTGACGGTGATGTTGGCCCGGCCGAGCGCCGCGTCCGCATCCTTACCGGTGATGTTGCGGTCCGCGAGGCTCATGAGGAACAGGTGGTTGTCGGTGCCGCCGGACACGATCGGGTAGCCGTGCTTGATGAAGCGCGCCGCCATGGCGCGCGCGTTCGCCAGCACCTGGCGCTGATAGTCCTTGAACTCCGGCTGCAGTGCCTCGAGCAGCGCCACCGCCTTGGCCGCGATGACGTGCATCAGCGGACCACCCTGCGTGCCCGGAAAGACCAGCGAGTTCAGCTTCTTGGTGATCACGTCGTTGGCGCGCGCGAGGATCAGGCCGCCGCGCGGGCCGCGCAGCGTCTTGTGCGTGGTGGTGGTGACCACGTCGGCGTGCGGCACCGGGTTCGGGTACAGCCCCGCCGCCACCAGGCCCGCCACGTGCGCCATGTCGACCACGAAGTAGGCACCGACGCTCTTGGCGATCACGGCGAAGCGCGCCCAGTCGATGACGCGCGAGTAGGCGGAGAAGCCCGCGATGATCATCTTCGGCCGGTGCTCCTCGGCCAGCCGCTGCACCTGCTCGTAGTCGATCTCGCCGTTCTCCGGCCGGATGCCGTACTGGGCGGCGCGGAAGAGCTTGCCGGAGAAGTTGACCTTGGCGCCGTGGGTCAGGTGGCCGCCGTGGTCCAGGCTCATGCCGAGGATCGGGTCGCCGGGCTGGACCAGCGCCAGATACGCCGCCGCGTTGGCCTGCGAGCCCGAGTGGGGCTGCACGTTGGCGAAGTCGGCACCAAACAGCTGCTTGGCGCGGTCGATGGCCAACTGCTCGACGATGTCGACGTACTCGCAGCCGCCGTAGTAGCGCTTGCCCGGATAGCCTTCCGCGTACTTGTTGGTGAGCACCGAGCCCTGCGCCTCGAGCACCCGTGGGCTGGCGTAGTTCTCGGACGCTATCAGCTCGACGTGGTCTTCCTGGCGCCGCCGCTCGCCGGCCATGGCCTCGGCCAGCGCCGGATCGAAACCCTCGATCTTCATGGTGTTGCGGAACATGCGCGGCGCCTTCGCTGCGGAGCTTGCCGGGGGGCGCGAATTGTACCGGAACGATGCCGCAGCCGCCTTTGTGCCGGCACGCCCGCCGCGCGGAAGGTTCGCGACAGGGCCGCGCGCCGCGGCCCCCTTAAATGAGGTTTTCGACCACCTCGGTCCAGGCCATGGCGAGGTTGGTGCGGTTGTAGCCCCCGCCTCCGAGGGCCAGCACGCGCCCGTGGCCGAGCGTGTCGGCGAGCGCGGCCAATTCACGCGCGGCACGGCCGTGCACCTGCGGCGAGAAGCGCAGGTGCGTGATCGGGTCGCCCTCGATGCTGTCCGCGCCGCACTGCAGGATGAAGAACTCCGGCTCGAACTTCTCCAGGTGCGCGGCTACCCGCGGCCAGACCGCGGCGAACACCTCATCGTCGGCTCCGGGCGGCAGCGGCACGTTGAGTTTCATGCCGCGGGCGGCGCCGCGGCCGGTCTCGGCGGCCGCGCCGGTACCCGGATACAGGTAGCGGCCGTCCTCGTGCAGATCGGCGAACACGACCGCCGCGTCGTCCTCGAAGGCGTAGAACACCCCATCGCCGTGGTGCGCATCGATGTCGACGTAGGCGATGCGCTTGAGGCCGGCGCGCTTGAGCTGCTCGATGGCCACGCCGCAGTCGTTGAATACGCAGAAGCCGGCAGCGCGGTCGCGCGCAGCATGATGCAGACCCGCGATCGGCACGAATGCGCGCCGGCACTCGCCGCGCATGATCGCCTCCATCGCGCTCAGCGTTGCGCCGACCACGCCCGCGGCCGCCTCGTACACGCCCTTGAACGCCGGCGTGTCGCCGGCATCGAGCAGGCCGCTGCCGCTGGCGGAGCGTTCCCGCACGAACTCGAGGTACTCAGGGCTGTGGAAGGAGCGCAGCTCCTCGTCGCTCGCGGCGCGCGGCTCGAGCGCGGTGACGCGCGCCGCCAGACCGCGTGCCCCGAACTCGCGCACGAAGGCGGCGAGGCGGTCGGGGCCGAACGGGTGACCGTCACCGAACCCGTAACGGGCCAGCCGTTCGCTGACCACCACTGCGACGCTTGTCATGGCGGTGTCCACTGCTCGCGTGCGCAGCACGCGTCAAGGCGCGCAAGCCTAACACAGCGGCGCGCCGCACACGGGTTAGCGGCGCGAGCGCGCCATGGCCATCGCCATCGGTGCGGGCCCCGGCGACAATTCCCGGAGAATTTCCTTACACTCTGCAGCGCATGGCTCAATACATCTACACCATGAACCGCGTGTCGAAGGTGGTGCCGCCCAAGCGCGTCATCCTCCGCGACATCAGCTTGTCGTTCTTCCCCGGCGCCAAGATTGGCGTGCTCGGGCTTAACGGCGCGGGCAAATCGACCCTCCTCAAGATCATGGGGGGCCTCGACACCAGCTTCGATGGCGAGGCCCGGCCGCAGTCCGGAATCCGCGTCGGCTACCTGCCGCAGGAGCCGCAGCTGGACGCCGCCAAGGACGTGCGCAGCACGGTGATGGAGGGCCTCGGCGACACCTTCCGCCAGCTCGAGGAGTTCAACCATATCAGCGAGAGATTCGCCGAGCCCATGGACGAGCAGCAGATGACCGCCCTGCTCGAGCGCCAGGCAAAGCTGCAGGACGCCATCGACACCGCCGGGGGCTGGGAGCTCGAGCGCAAGCTGGAGATCGCCGCCGACGCGCTGCGCCTGCCGCCCTGGGAGGCGAATATCGGAACTCTCTCCGGGGGCGAGAAGCGTCGGGTGGCCCTGTGCCGGCTGCTGCTGTCGACACCGGACATGCTGCTGCTCGATGAGCCCACCAACCACCTGGACGCCGAATCCATCGCCTGGCTGGAGCGCTATCTCGAGGCGTACCCGAGTACCGTCATCGCCGTGACCCACGACCGCTACTTCCTCGACAACGTCGCGGAGTGGATCCTGGAGCTCGACCGCGGCTATGGCATCCCCTGGCACGGCAACTACTCCTCGTGGCTCGAGCAGAAGGAGCAGCGCCTGGGGCTCGAGGAGCGCGAGCGCGAGGCCCTGCGCAAGACCCTGGCGCACGAGCTCGAGTGGGTCCGGCAGAACCCCAAGGCGCGCCAGGCCAAGAGTAAAGCGCGCCTGCAGCGCTACGAGGAGCTGGCCTCGAAGGAGTTCCAGGAGCGCAACGAGACCAACGAGATCTATATCCCTCCCGGGGAGCGCCTCGGGGACCTGGTGATCGCGGTCGAGGGCCTGCGCAAGGGCTATGGTGAGCGGCTGCTGATCGACAGCCTGTCCTTCAACCTGCCGCGCGGCGGCATCGTCGGCATCATCGGCCCGAACGGCGCCGGTAAGACCACGCTGTTCCGCATGCTGACCGGCGCCGAACAGGCGGACGGCGGCGCGATCCGGGTGGGACCCACCGTCAAGCTGGCCTACGTGGACCAGTCACGTCAGACGCTGGATGACAAGAAGACCGTCTGGCAGGAGATCTCCGGCGGCCTCGACACGATCAAGGTCGGCGCCTACGAGACGCCCTCGCGCGGCTACGTCGGCCGTTTCAACTTCAAGGGCACGCAGCAGCAGCAGTTGATCGGCGCGCTCTCCGGCGGCGAGCGCAACCGCGTGCATCTCGCCAAGGTGCTGCGCGCCGGCGGCAACGTGCTGCTGCTCGACGAGCCGACCAACGACCTCGACGTGGAGACGCTGCGGGCGCTGGAGGAGGCGCTGCTCAACTTCCCTGGCTGCGCAGTGGTGATCTCGCACGATCGCTGGTTCCTCGATCGCATCGCCACGCACATCCTCGCCTTCGAAGGCGACTCGCAGGTGGTGTGGTTCGAGGGCAACTACCAGGATTACGTCGAGGACTTCAAGCGCCGCAAGGGCGAGGAAGCCGCCCAACCGCACCGCATCAGGTATAAGCCCCTGACGCGCTGAAAGGACGCGCTGCACCGTGTCGCGCCCGCCGCCATACGCGCCGCCCGACGATTCCGGGTTGTCCGGGCTGTGGCGCTGGGTGGGGCCGCTCGCGGCGCTGGCGGTGTTCGTGGCGGTGGCGGTGGTCCTGCACCACCAGTTCGCGCACCTGCACGTGCGCAGCGTGTTCGCGCATCTGCACGCGATCCCACACCGCCAGATACTGGCCGCGCTCGGCTTCACGGCGCTCAGCTACTGGCTGCTGTCCACCTATGAGGTGCTGGCACTCGCGTATCTGCGCCGGGCGATTGCCTATCCGCGCATCCTATTCACGTCGTTCATCGCCTACTCCTTCGGGCACTCGCTCGGCTTCGCGTGGTTCACCGGCGCGGCCATCCGCTTCCGCCTGTACGCCACCGCCGGCATCACCGCGGTGGACGTCGCCACCGTCACCGCCTTCTGCAGTCTGTCACTGGGGATCGGACTGGCGACCATCACCGGTCTATCGCTGCTGTTCGCGCCCGAGCACTTTGCGCGCCTGCTGCATCTGCACCAGGAGTGGGCGCAGGTGGTCGGCACGGTGCTGCTGGGCGCGGTGGGCGCCTACTCCCTGTGGGCGTGCCTGGCGCGTGGCACGCTCGAGATTCGCGGCTGGGCGCTGCGCGCCCCGGGGCCCGTGATCGGCCTGACCCAGGTGGCGCTGTCGGTGCTGGACGTGTCGCTGTCGGCGGCGGTGCTGTGGTGGCTGCTGCCCCCGGCGGCCCACATCCACTTCGTGACCTTTCTGGCCGTATACGCCGCCGCGGTGATCGCCGGCATCATCAGCCACGTGCCGGGCGGGGTGGGCGTGTTCGAGGCGGTGATCCTGTTCACTCTGCCGAACGTGCCGGCGGACGCGCTGCTCGGCTCGCTGCTCGCATATCGCGCCGTGTACTACGTGGTGCCGCTGGTATTCGGGACCCTGCTGTTCGGCTGCAAGGAAGTGGCCACGCAGCGCCGGGCACTGGCCCGCGCCCACGAACTCGCCAGCATGTACATCGCGCCGGTCGTGCCACAGATCGCCGGCGCCCTCACTTTCCTGGCCGGCGCGCTGCTGCTGTTCTCGGGCGCGACACCGGCGGTCGATGAGCGGCTCGCGTTCCTCGACCAGTTCCTGCCGCTCGCCGTACTCGAGGTCTCGCATCTGGTCGGGAGCCTCGTGGGCCTCGGGCTGCTGGTACTGGCGCGCGCGCTGTTCCGCCGCGTGCAGGCCGCCTTCCACATCTCGGTGTGGCTGCTGGTGGCGGGCATCTTCGCCTCGCTCCTCAAGGGTCTCGACTTCGAGGAAGCGAGCCTGCTCATGCTGGTGCTGGGCGTGCTGCTGCTCGGGCGGCGCGCCTTTTATCGTCCGACCGCGATCCTCTCCGAACGCTTCACGCCCGCCTGGGTGGCGAGCATCCTGGGCGTGATCGCCATGGCGGTGTGGATCGGGGTGGTGTCCTACCGCCACGTCGCCTACTCGGATCAGCTGTGGTGGACGTTTGCGCTGCACGGCAACGCACCGCGCATGCTGCGCGCCTCGCTGGCGGTCATCGCACTCGGCAGCGCCTACGTCCTGCTCAACCTGCTGCGCCCGGCGCGCCCCGAGCCGGCGGTCGCCGGCCCGCAGGAGCTGGCGCGGGCGCGCGCCCTGATAGCCGTAGCCGACTACACGGTGGCCAACGCGGCGCTCACCGGCGACAAGCGGCTGCTGTTCAGCGACGCCGGGGATGCCTTCCTCATGTACCAGATCGCCGGCCACAGCTGGATCGCACTCGGCGATCCGGTCGGCGCCGCGCAGGGCGCCGAGGAGCTGGTATGGCGCCTGCACGAGATGTCCGACCATCACGGCGGCCAGACCGTCTTCTACCAGGTGTCCGGCGAGCGGCTGGCACTGTACGTCGACCTGGGTCTCGCGGCACTGAAGATCGGCGAGGAGGCGCGCGTGTCGCTCAGCGACTTTTCGCTCGAGGGCGGGGCGCGCGCCGACCTGCGCCAGGCGCACCGGCGCGCGCAGCGCGACGGCGCCGGCTTCGAAGTCGTGGCGCCGGAGGCGCTCGATCAGCTCATGCCGCAGCTGCAGCGCATCTCCGACGCGTGGCTGGCCGACAAGGCCACCGGTGAGAAGCGTTTCTCGGTCGGCGCCTTCACGCCGCAATACCTGCGCCAGTTTCCGGTGGCGGTGGTGCGCAGCGAGGGGCGCCTCTGGGCGTTCGCCAATCTCTGGACCACCGGTACCAGGGAGGAGCTGTCGGTCGATCTGATGCGCTTCGACCCGGCTGCGCCGCGCGGCGTCATGGACTTCCTGTTCATCGAGCTGATGCTGTGGGGACGGCGTGAGGGCTACCGCTGGTTCAACCTCGGCATGGCACCGCTGTCGGGCCTCGAGGCCCATCCGCTCGCCCCCGCCTGGCACCGCGTCGGCAATTTCGTGTTCCGCCACGGCGAGCATTTCTATAACTTCGAGGGCCTGCGCCGCTATAAGGCGAAGTTCGATCCGGCGTGGGAGCCGCGCTACCTGGTGGCCCCGGGCGGCATCGCGCTGCCGCGCGTGCTGGTCGATGTGTCGGTGCTGATCGCCGGCGGCATGAAGGAGTTGTTCGCCCGATGACTGTGCGATCCCGCTCGACCGCGGCCGCGATGCTGACGGTGGCCACGCTGCTCGCGGCGGCGCACGCCGCGAGCCCGCCGCCCGCTGCTGCTGCCGCCAACACTGCGCCCCAGGACGCGCCGCACGCACCCGGCACGGCGCCGTACGCGACCCACCTGCCCGCCGGACGCTTCGGCAAGGTGACCGTCTACATCCCCGAGGGCCAGCCAACGAGCGTCGCGCTGTTCCTCTCCGGCGACGGCGGCTGGGAGCTCGGGGTGGTCAACATGGCGCACGCACTCGCCGCGCTTGGCGCGGTGGTGATCGGCGTCGACATCCGCCAGTACTTTGCCAGCCTGCACCGTGCGGCGCAGCGCCCCGGCGCGCCCTGCCAGATGATCGCCGCGGACTTCGAGGCGCTCAGCCACCAGGTGCAGAAGGAGATCGGCATGAGCGACTACCACGTGCCGGTGCTGGTCGGTTACTCCTCCGGGGCCACGGTCGCCTACGCCACGCTGGTGCAGTCGCCGCCCGGCACGTTCGCCGGCGCGCTCAGCCTCGGCTTCTGCGCCGATCAGGACTTCGCCGGCGCGGAGCTGTGTCCCGGGGCGGGGCTGCACTACACCCAGAACCCGCAGCACGAGCTGGTGCTCGAGCCGGCGCACAGCCTGCGTCAGCCGTGGATCGCCTTCCAGGGACAGAAGGACGAGGTGTGCAATGCGCACGCCGCAGATGAGTTCGCCGCGGCGGTCGCCGGGGCCGACATCGTGCGGCTGCCCCTGGTGGGCCACGGCTTCGGGGTCGAGCGCAACTGGATGCCGCAGTTCCGCGAGGCCTACCTGCGCCTGACCGCGCGCCTCGAAGCCGCGCCCGAGCGGCCGCCCGACATCGGCGACCTGCCGGTGCAGGAGGTGCACGCCAGCGGCAACAGCCAGGACTTCGCGCTGCTGCTCACCGGCGACGGCGGCTGGGCGGGTCTCGATCAGGAGCTCGCCGCGCGGCTCGCGGCGCAGGGCGTGCCGACGGTGGGCCTGAACTCGCTCAAGTACTTCTGGACCGAGCGCAGTGCGGACCAGACAGCGCGCGATGTCGCCCGAGTACTGCACCACTACCTCAGCGCCTGGAACAAGCAGCGCGTGCTGCTGGTCGGCTACTCTTTCGGCGCCGACGTGCTGCCGTTCGTCGTCAACCGCCTGCCGCCGGAGCTGCGCGCGCGCATCGCCAGCGTGAGTCTGCTCGGCATCGATGCGCACGCCTCCTTCGAGGTGCGCATTTCTGACTGGGTGGGCAAGGATGAGGGCGGCCCGCCGACCCGGCCGGAGCTGGACATGATC
>Ga0070695_100001484_pt1 | contig 13028 bp, 12 predicted proteins | sample KBSK1252metaG_FD_65471 | JGI IMG/M metagenome (GOLD analysis project Ga0070695, IMG submission 65471) | Corn, switchgrass and miscanthus rhizosphere microbial communities from Kellogg Biological Station, Michigan, USA - KBS K1-25-2 metaG | ecosystem: Host-associated > Plants > Roots >...
CACCGGCAACGCTGCCACGGCCGCGATGACCGCCCGCGTGAGATCGCACGCGGCCGGCATCATCATTCGAGCATCCGCTTGGTTCGCTTCGGGTCGTCGGTCACAATCGCCAACTCGACGAGGTTGTCGACGATGCCCGTCACATAGATCGCGCGCAGATTGACTTTGGCTTCCGCGAGCTTTGCCGTGACCGCGGCGAGCTCGCCCGCCCGGTTCTCGAGCAGGACCTGCACGACTTGTCCCTCGGTGAACCGGATGCCGGCGCCCTCCAGCGCCGCGCGCGCCGCCTCGACGTCGTCGGCGATGATGCGCACGAGCACGTGATTGTCGATCGCGAGACCGGTCACCGCCTTGAGGTTGACGCCGTAGCGTGAGAGGGCGGTGGCGACGCGTCCCAGCTCGCCCGGCCGATCCGTCAGCTCGATCGCAAAGTCCCTCATCGCAGCCTCCGTTTCGCCCGCCGTGACGCGGCCGATTGTAGTCGAAGGCCGGGAAGCAACGCGGGCGAGATCATCGATAATGTCGGCATTCCTATCGTCTTCTTCGCTGGAAGGAGCTGACTATGCCGCGCCGCCGCTTCGTCACGTGGTGCCTCGCCGCCTCGTTCCTGGTCGTCGCCTTTGCGTCGCCGCGCGCGCAGAACGGCAACAGTCCGAAGCCGAACTACGAGCTGGCCGCGGACTGGACCGCGCAGAAAGTCGGGCGGCTCGTGTTCGACACGACCGTCACGCCGCGGTGGCTCGAGACGGCCGATCGCTTCTGGTACGCCTATCAAACTCGCGAGGGCCGCAAGTTCTACCTCGTCGATCCGATCAAGAAGAGCAGGGCGCCGCTCTTCGACCACGCGAAGATGGCCGCGGCGCTGACCTCGATCACCCGCGAGCCGTACGACGCCCAGCACCTGCCGTTCACCACCGTCAAGTTCGTGAAGAAGGACGCCGCGTTCCAGTTCGACGTGCCGGTGCCGCGCGACGCCGAAATCGCGAAGCCGAAGCGGCCGGCCACGACCGATTCGCAGCAAGCCGCCGCGCGGGCAGACGATGACGATGCCACTCCTTTGCAGCAGGGCCAGCGTGGACGCGGCGCCGCAGCGGGACGCGGCACGCAGCCATCGAAGAATCGCACCCTGCACTTCGAGTACGACATGGCGAGCGGCAACGTCGAGCTGCTGGACGACGACTACAAGGCGCCGCAGCGGCCGCGATGGGCGTCGCCGTCGCCCGACGGCAGGACGATCGTCTTCGCGCGCGATCACAACCTCTTCATGATGGACGCCGAGAGCTACGCGCTCGCGCAGAAGAAGGCCGACGATCCCGCGATCAAGGAGACACAGCTCACGAAGGACGGCGAGGAGCATTACAGCTTCGCGCGGTCCGCTCGCGATCTCCAGCAGGAGCAGGAGCAGCTCCAGCAACAGCAGCGCGAAGACGGCGAGCAGCAGCAACAGACGGATGCCGAGCAGGACACGTCGAACAAGAACACGCGCGTTCCCGCAATCCAGATCGTCTGGTCGAAGGACTCGAAGAAGTTCGCCGTCGTCCGGCGCGATCAGCGGAAGCTCGCCGACCTCTGGGTCATCGATTCGCTCGCGCAGCCGCGTCCGAAGCTCGAAACGTACCGCTACGCGATGCCCGGCGAGCCGAACGTGACGCAGTACGAGATCGACGCGTTCGACGTCGCCGGCAGGGCGATGACGAAGATCAAGGCCGATCGCTTCAAGGATCAGACGCTGCAGATCGCCACGGCGCCCGTGTCGCCGCGCTTCGCCTCGACCGGCCGCGGAGGCGGCGGTGGCGGCGGACAGGGACTGCAGAATCCGGACGCGCCGCCGCCGCAGTGGCTGAGCGACGGCTCCGACAAGCTGTACTTCACGCGCAACAGCCGCGATCTCCACAAGGTGGACGTGGCGGTCGCGAACCCGGCGACAGGCGACGTGAAGATCCTCGTCGAAGAGCGCCTGAACACGTACATCGAGACGAAGCCGCTCCGCCTGGCCAACAACGGTCAGGATCTGGTGTTCTGGTCCGAGCGCACCGGATGGGGCCACTACTACGTGTACGACGCGGCGAGCGGCGCGCTGAAGAACGCGCTGACCTCAGGCGAATACGTCACGACGAACATCGAGGCGATCGACGACAAAGCACGCGTCGCCTACGTCGCGGCGGTCGGAAAAGAGCCCGGCGAGGATCCGTACTACCCGCATCTGTATCGTGTCGGCTACGACGGATCCGCCGTGAAGCTGCTCAATCCCGGCGATGCGTCGCACGCCGCGATCGTCTCTGAGTCGGGCAAATACTTCGTCGACAACGCCTCGCGCGTCGACGGCGAGCCGGCGGCCGTGCTGTACGACACGCTCGGCGCCGTCGTCTCGAAGCTGGACGCGCCCGATCTCACGGCGCTCAAGGAGGCCGGCTTCAGGTTCCCGGAACCGTTCAAAGTGAAAGCGGATGATGGCGTGACCGATCTCTACGGCGTCATGTACAAGCCGTTCGACTTCGATCCGGCGAAGAAGTACCCCATCATTCTCTATGTCTATCCGGGCCCGCAGACCGAGAGCGTGACCAAGACGTTCAATCCGCGCAGCAACAGCCAGGCGCTCGCTCAGTTCGGCTTCATCGTCGTCGAAGTCGGCAACCGCGGCGGCAACCCGCAGCGGTCGAAGTGGTACCACAACTACGGCTACGGCAACCTGCGCGACTACGGCCTCGCCGACAAGAAAGCGGCGGTCGAACAGCTGGCGCGGCGCAATCAGTTCATTGACATCAGCAAAGTCGGCATCTGGGGACACTCGGGCGGCGGCTTCATGTCCACGGCGGCGATGCTCGTCTATCCCGATTTCTTCAAGGTCGCGGTGTCCGAATCGGGCAACCACGAGAACAACATCTACAACAACACGTGGAGCGAGAAGCACCACGGCCTGAAGGAGGTCGTCGACAAGGACGGCAGCGTGACCTTCGAGTACGACATCGAGAAGAACTCGGAGCTCGCGAAGAACCTGAAGGGCCACCTGATGCTGTCGACCGGCGAGATCGACAACAACGTGCATCCGGCCAACACGATGCGGATGGCCGACGCGCTCATCAAGGCGAACAAGCGCTTCGACATGCTCGTCATCCCCGGCGTGCGCCACGGCTACGCCGACCGCAGCGCGTACTTCAACTGGATTCGCTCCGACTACTTCTGCCGGCATCTCCTCGGACAGTCCGCCGAGAGCGTCGACGTCGTCGAGCTGAACAGGGAGAAAGAGCAGACGGGAGACAAGAAGCCGCGTTGACGCGTGGCGGCGGCCGGCGCGAACGGCGGTGAGGTGAAGCATTCGCGCGGCCCCAGCTCATCCGCGCTGAATTACGACGCCGTGATCGCGTGTCTCGTATTGTGAGAGCTCCGTGAGGCGATCGCGCGCGATCGGGCGATTCTCGGCGGTTGTTCTCCGGAATATTGTTTGCCTCTGGCCTCGCAGCCAGGAGGCCGGACCATGAATACAGTTGCGCATATCGGACCATCGATTCATATCAAGGGCGAAGTTCACGCGCAGGAGCCGCTGACGATTGCCGGCCACGTGAGCGGCATCATCGACGTCGGCGGATACCCGCTGACCGTGACCGAGTCGGCGCAGATCGACGCCGAGGTCACGGCGCACACGATCATCGTGTCGGGCTCGGTGAACGGGCACCTGATGGCTGAGGAGCGGATCGTCGTGAAGGAGACGGCGACGGTGACCGGCGAGGTGTCGGCGCCCGCGTTGACGGTCCACGACGGCGCGCTCGTCCAGGGACGGCTCGACATCGCGGGACACCGGCAGCCGACGGCGCTCAAGCTCGCGGTCTGATTCAGTCGCGCGCGGCCGCGCGCGTGGCGGCCGCCACCGCTTTGCGCGCCCACTCGACCAGCTCCAGCCGCGCTTCCAGCACGCCAACCGGCACGGCGTAATACTGCATCGTGCCCGCTCGATGCGGGTAGGGCTTGAACGGCTTCATGCCCGCCCGCTCGTAGTCGCCGCGGTTGCGGTCATCGACCTTCAGATACAACACGTCGCGCGCGAGGATGCCGAAGAACACGCCGTCGCAATACAGCCCCACGCCCCCGAACATCGATTTGTGCGCGACGTCTCCAAGCTCGTCGAGCTGATCGAGCACGAATTCCTTGAACGCGTCGCTGACTTTGAGCGAACGTAAACGCATGATGGTCCCGGCCGCGCTGAACCGGCTCAGGTACAGCAAGCCGGTTGCGTGGCTGCGTCATTATGCCTGGCGCGCCTTCCTGTCATTCCCCGTACGCCGGCAGTGCAATCTGTGCGGCTGGCGAGGACGCCGATTCCTGACGTACTACCATCGTCACGTCCTCTGCCCGCGGTGCGGATCGCAAGTCCGCCATCGCCTCATCGCGGCCGCGCTCGAGACGCGCGCCGACCTGACGCAAGGCGTCGCGATCGCCGGCCGTGTGCTGCATATCTCCCCGGAGTATTGCCTGGCGCTGAAGCTTCGTCCGGCTGCGCGTTTGTACGTCGCCGCCGACTATGCCACGGCGGACGCCAATGTTCGTGCTGACATCACGAAGCTGCCTTTCCGGGACGGCTGCTTCGACACCCTGTTCGCGTGCGATGTGCTCGAGCACATTGCAGATGATCGGGCAGCGCTGGGCGAATTGCGGCGCGTGCTGCGGCCCGGCGGTGTCGCGGTGCTGACGGTGCCGCAGCAGGACCACCTGCAGACGACCTTCGAGGACCCGTCGATCGCGACCGGCGAGGCGCGCGCCGCCGTGTTCGGCCAACCCGACCACGTCAGGAATTACGGCGCCGATTTCCGTGCGCGGGTCGAGCAGGCCGGCTTCCGGGCGTCCGAAGTGGACGCCCAGCGCTTCTCACCCGAAACGGTCGCGCGGCACGTGCTCGCGCCGCCGGTCCCCTCACCGACGGGTCCCGGTCGACCCGGCTGGAACTATCGAACGATCGTGTTCGCAAGCGCCGCGCGATCGCGCTGACGCGATCACTCCAGCGCGCGCCGCACCTTCTCGGCATTGTCGGCGACGATCGCCAGCTCCACGAGATTGCCCGCCGTGCTGGTGATGTAAAGCGCACGGACCGCGACGCCGCCGTCGGCGAGGCGCGTGCTCAGCATCGCGAGCTCGCCGGCGCGGCTCTCCACGAGGACCGGCACGATTTCACGCTCCTCGAAGCGGACGTTCGCCGCGTCGAGCGCCGCTCGCGCGCCGTCGACGTCGCTGGGGACGAACCGTGCGAGGATCCGCGGACCGACGGCCAGCGCGAGTCCAGCCTTGAGCGTCACGTGATGCCGCGCGAGCATCGACGCGACGCGCGCGAGCTCGCCGGGACGGGCCTTGAGCTCGATCGCAAAATCTCGTGAGTAGTTCGGCATGCACGTCGAGGTGCAAGAAGCGGGGCTTGCGCCGATCGCGGATGTTTTCGCGAATTCACGACGGAAACGTTGCAGAATCTGCTACCTCTTCGCGCGCCGCGCCGGGCGTTTTTTGCCACGCGCCGGCGCGCCGGGACGCCGCGATTTCGGGAGCTTCGCGACGACGAGGTTGTACGAGGTCTTGACGAGCGATTCGAGCTCGCGCCGATCGAGCGCGTCGCCAAGCTCCTGTTCCTGCACCCACATGTTGCGCGCCATGTATGGCGCCGGGATGATGCCCGGCCGCTCCACCAGCTCGCCGAAGGTCTCCGGCGTGCACTTGAACGCAATCTGGTGAGGCGGCTCGAGGTTGACGACCACGAACATTTTTCCCGCGACGCAAAAACAGAGGTCGTGGCCCCACTTGACGTCTTCGGTGACGGCGGGCAGCGCGCGGCAGATCGCGCGAACGGATTCGAGGGTCATTGCTCGGCTCTCAACGGTCGCGGCACTGTAACAGATTCTGTGGCAGAGTACGATCGATGCCAGGTCCGACCGCCGCGAGGCGCGCGTTCGAGACGATCCTCGCGCTGACGGCTCTCGCGACGCTGCTCGCACTCGCCATCCGCATCACCACCGTCGTGAGATTCGGCGCGTTGGTGCCGTCGCCGATTGAAGGTCCCGGCCTCTACACGATCTGGAAGGTGCAGCACGGGTATCCCGCCTACGAATGGCCGACCCGCGACTTCTTCGCGCTGGCGCTCTACAACTTCCTCTTTTACCGGAGCTACGCGCACGTCCTCTCGCTTCTGGGTGTGCGAGAGATATGGCTGCCGATCGCGGCCAAGCTCGTGACGGTGGCGTTCGCGGGCGCCGGTGCGGTCGTTCAATACATGGCCGCCGCGGCAATCCTGAGACGTCGCGGCATCCAACCGAGTGCGCCCGTGCTCGCGACGTTTGCGTTCGTGACCTGGTTCGGTCCGGGGTTCATCGGGCCCTGGGCCGTGTCCGCCCGTCCGGACATCGCCGCGTGCGTCTTTGCGCTCGCGGGCTTCGCGTGCTGCGCGTCGTACGTCGACGGGCGTTCGCCGGCGCAGCTGGTCGCCGCGGGTGTGCTGTTCTATCTTGCCTGGGCGTTCAAGCAATCGGCGGTGGCGATGCTGGCCGGCGTGTGCTTGTACTTTCTCGCCGTCCGCCGATCCATCCGCGATGTGTCGCTGGTCGCGGTGCCGTTCGGCGCGTTGGTCGCCCTCACCATCGCGCTCGGCGGCGCCGCGTACCGCTACAACATCCTCGTGGCGCCGAACGTCGCGCACGGGTTCCAGTGGTGGACGTCGTGGTTCTACCTGCGCGGCGTATTCCTGCCCAATGCGCCTGTCTGGGCGGCCGTTGCGTTCGCGGCATCGGCCGCGATCGCGGCGCGGCGTCAGGCCGACGGATGGCCGATCGGCCGGGATCTCGCGTCGATGTTCGCGTGCACGGGCGCCGTCGCGTTCGTCATGAGCGTGATTCTGATGGCGAAGGTCGGATCGTCGCTCAATCACGCCTTCGAGTTCTGGGTGACGAGCGCGCTCTTCGCATCGATCGTCGGCGCCGCTCTCGTCAGCTCGCCAACCTCGTCGGGCGCATCGCCGCGGGTCTACGCCTTATCGGCGGCGCTGCTCGCCGTCATGTTGATCTTCACCGCCGGACATCTCGCCGGATCGGAGCGCGTGATTCGGATCCTCGGGTTGTCGGCATCGGTCGAACGAATGAGGCTCGGCTCGGAGCACGCCTACGCGGCGCGCGCGCAGCTGCGCGATCGTCTTCGCGATCTGCCGCGTCCCGTTCACATAGACGACGAGCTGCTGGCGCAGCCGTGGTACGCGAACGGCAACCACTATCCGGCGATTGTGCTCGACCACGTGTTCTACGACGCCGCCGACGCGAAGGACATGCTCGAGCACGGCGGGGTGCTGTCGCTCGTCGATCGGCGGCATTTCGGAACCGTGGTGGCGTTCGTTCCGCCGTTCTACGTGTTTCGCGCGGCGCGACGGGCCGGGTACGTGGAGGTGGATCGCCTTCCGTGGTTCAGCGACGCCGAAGCCGTCGTGCTGGTGCGATCGGCGGCGCCGCTTCCCGATCAGATCAAGCGCCCGACGAGACGCAACACGCCCTGATTGAGCGCGGAGCGGTGCGGCGACCCCGATTTCGCCGCGAGAATTTCGTCACGGTGCGCGACGTACCACGCGTAGGCCTCGATCATCATCTCGACGTTGCTGTAGCGCGGCTCCCACCCGAGCGCCGTCCGTGCGGGCGCGACGTCGAAGTACATCGATTCGCCGTACATCAGCCAGTGATACGGCGCGAGCGGCGACAGGCGGAGCATGGAGGTCATCTTCATCGCGGCCACCGCCGGCGCCTTCGGCAGCGACACCACACGGCTGCCGGTGCCGGCGTGCGCCACCAGCGCCTCGAGCGTGTCGCGCATGCTGCCGAATCGCGCCGCGCCGACGTTGAACGCCGCGGACCCGCGCGTGTCGGCCGCGCGCAGGCAGGCGTCCGCCAGATCGGCGGCGTGCACGAATTGGTACAGGTTCGATCCGTCGCCGAGCACGGGAACGTTCAGTCCGCTGCGGACCCACTCGAACAGAATCTGGAAAATTCCCAGCCGGCCGTGGCCGAGAATCGTTCGCGGCCGGATGATCGTCACGTCGAGGCCGCCGGCGACCGCGCGCGCGCATTCGTGCTCGGCCTCGAGCTTCGCGCGGCCGTACGCTTCACGCGGACGCGGGGGCGTCTCGGCGGTCACCGGGTTGCGTTCGGGGACGCCGTACACGGCGCTCGACGAGAGGTGCACCACCTTCCGCACCCCGGCGCGGCGCGCCCCCTCCAGCAGCACGCGCGTGCCATCCGCGTTGACGCTGACGAACAGCGCCCGGTCGCGCGCCAGCGGCACGTGCGCCACGCAGTGATGGACGGCCTCGACGTCGCGGCATGCCCGCGCGACGGCATCTCGATCGCGGATGTCGGCCCTGATGTACTCCACGTCCTCGGGGAGCGCCGGGTCGATCGCGAGGTCGAGCGCGCGCACCATTCCGCCGCGCACTCGCAGCGCCTCAATCAGCGCCGTGCCGAAATATCCGGCGCCGCCGGTGACGAGTACCCGGCCGGCCATCGTTCGCTATCGTCCTTTATATTTCCTGGCCGGCATCGAGGCACCAGCGGATGCTGCGGCGCATGCCTTCTTCGAGCGCGATCGCCGGCGCGTAGCCCAGCTCGCGCCGCGCCTTCTCGACCGAGCACGCGATCGTTTCGTCCATCTCGCCGAGCACGTGAATCTTCTGCTGGTACATGCCGACGCGCTGCATCGCGGCATCCACCAGCCGCGCCGTCGCGGCCGCGGCGTGCGGCAGCTGCATCTGACGGCCTTTGCACGGACGCCCGAACTCTTTCGCGAGCAGCCGCTCGATCGTCCCGACGATCTCGCGCATCGGGTACGGCCGCGCGTCGCCGATCCAGTACGCCTGTCCGGCCGCGGCCGGCACCGTGGCCGCCAGCAGCATCGCGTCGACGACATTGCCGGTGTACGCCATCGAGCGGCGATTTTCGCCGTCGCCGAACATCGGCACGCCGCCGCGCCGCACCATCCGGAAGAAGAGCGTCTGCCGAGGCGGTTGATGCGGTCCGTAGTACCACGGCGGCCGCAGGATGACGGTCTCGAAGCGGCCCGGCTCGTTCGCGGCGAGGACCGCCTGTTCCATCAGCATCTTCGATCGGCCGTAGTTCAAGTACGGATGGTACGGCGAGCGCTCGTCGAAGACGGCCGTCCGCGATGGATTGGCGCCGAACGGCGAGTTCGACGAGATGACGACCGCGCGCCCGACCCCGGCCTCGCGCGCCGCCTTCATCACGTTGACCGTGCCTTCGTGGTTGATCGCGTAGAAGTCGCGCACGCGAGGCGGATGAATGATGCCGGCGAGGTGAAACAGCACGCCCCCGTCGGCGGGGCCCGCGAACGCCGTCAACGATGCCGTGTCGGCGACGTTCCCGACGACCTCTTCGACCCGCAGGCCCGTCGGCGCGGAGACGCGCTCACCCGGCAGGACGAGGCAGCGCACGCGAAGTTCGGCGGCGTTCGACCACGCGGCCAGCCCGTGCAGCAGATTCGTCCCCAGCCACCCCGCCGCGCCGGTGATCAGAACCGCGCCGGGCAGTGCGCCCATTCGAGCGATTGTAGCGACAGCCTTTGTGAAAAGGTGTGTAGCGACCGGCGCGCGCCGAAGCGGGTTCTATTCGTATCGGAGCGCGCTGACCGGATCGAGCCGCGTCGCCCGCCGCGCGGGCCAGAAGCACGCAGTGAGCGACACGAAGACGAGCAGCACGGCAATCGACGCCAGCGTCACCGCGTCGCGCGACGCGCTCTGCACCAGGATGCTCGAGAGCAGCTTGCCGACGCCAAATCCGCCGGCGATGCCGATCGTGAGACCGATGGCGAGCTGCACGATCGCGCCGCGGAGAATCAGCCACCACACCTGTGTGGCCTGCGCACCGAGCGCCATGCGGACGCCGATTTCCTGCGTGCGCTGCGACACCGAGTACGCCGTGACCGCGTAGAGCCCGACCGCCGACAGCGCCAGCGCGATGAACGCGAACGTCGCGAACATCGTGCCGATGACCTGGAACATCCATCGCCCCTGCGCCAGCGCCGCATCCAGCGTCATGATGCCGAAGAGCGGCAGGTCGGGATCGATCGCGCGCACCTCTTCGCGGACCGCCGGCGTCAGCGCCGCGGGATCGCCCGCCGTGCGCAGCATCAGCGTCGCGAACGGCGGCGACTGTGAGCGCAGCGGCACGTAGACGACAGGGTCGGGAAGGACTTCCTGGAAGTTGCGCTGCCTGACCGTCGGCGCGATGCCGACGATCGTGACCACGTTCGACGGCGGCGGCGCGCCGCCGGCGCCCGGGCCGTCGTTCGTGAGCCGGATCCGGCGGCCGATCGGATCCTCATTCGGGAAGTGCATCGCGACGAAGCGCTGGTTGACGATGGCGTTTTCGTACCCGGCCGTGCCGTCGACCTCGTCGAAGGCGCGTCCGCGCAGGAGCTTGAGCCCGAGCGTCTCGAAGTAGCGCGAGCCGATCATGACTTGCGTCACCGTCTGCGGCTGTTCCCCCGCCGCGAGCTGGCGGCCTTCCACGACGAGCAGGCGTGGATTCCCGCCTTGCATCGGTGTGTTCGTGGTGATGGTCGCGGCCTGCACGTTGCCGACCGCCGCGAGCCGATCGTCGAGGCGCTTGTAGAAGTCGCGCCGCTGCTCGGGCGTCGGATACTTCCGGTTCGGCAGCTGCAGCCGCATCGTCAGCAGGTGCGACGTCTCGACGCCGACGTCGCGCTGATACAGCGTCAGAAAGCTGCGAACCATGTAGCCGGCGCCGGCGAGCAGCACGAGCGTCAGCGCGAGCTCGACGACGATGAGCGCGCTCGTCCACCGGCGGGCGCGCAGCCCCGATCCCGAACGGCCGCCTTCCTTCAGGACTTCGTTGATATCGGTCTTCGACACGTGCAGCGCCGGCGCGAGGCCGAAGATGAAGCCGGTGCCGAGGCAGACCGCGGCAAAGAACGCGAAGACGCTGCCGTCGATCGTGAACTGGATCCAGTACGGCTTGCCGACGTCGGCCGTCGCCGCGTCGAACAGCTTGATCCCGATGAGCGACAATCCGAATCCCAGCACGCCGCTGATGATCGCCAGCAACACGCTTTCGACCAGCAGCTGCCGCACGATGCGGAACCGGGTGGCGCCGAGCGAGACGCGTACGGAGATTTCGCGGGCGCGATTCGCCGATCGCGCGAGCAGCAGGTTGGCGACGTTGGCGCAGGCGATGAGCAGGACGAACCCGACGGCGCCCATCAGCGAGAGGAAGATCAGCCGGATCTGGCCGCCGTTGTACCGCTCGTTGAACGTCATCACCGTCGCCTTGACGTCCTTGTTCGTCGCGGGGAAGTCGTGCGCCAGGCGCTCGGCAATCGTGTTCAATTCCGCCTGCGCCTGCGCGACGGTCACGCCAGGCGCCAGGCGGCTGACGACTTCGAAATTGCGCGCATCGCGTTTCTGATCGGCGAGGCCGGCCAGGTGGACGATTGGAATCCACACATCGGCGTTGAAGGGAAACTTGAATCCTGCCGGCATCACGCCGATGACCGTGACTGGCAGCTCGTTGACCTTGATCGTGCGGCCGATCACAGTCGGATCGCTGCCGTACCGGTTTTTCCAGAGACCGTTGCCCAGCAGGACGACCGGCGTGGCGCCTGGCCGATCGTCTTCGGGCAGAAAATCGCGGCCGAGGATCGGTTTCTCGCCAATCAGCTTGAACGCATTCCCCGAAATGTAGGGACCCGTGTAGCGCTCCGGCGCGCGCCCCTCGTCGCTGACGTTCATCGTCTGGCCGCTGAAGGCCGCGATGCCGGTGAACGCTTTTGCGCTTTCGCGCCAGTCCTGGAACTCGAGGTACGAGACGCCGCGGTCGCGGTTGCGCGCGTCGCGCGTGCCGAGCGCCATGATGCGATCGGGATCGTCGAACGGCAGTCCACGGATGAGCACGGCGTTCACGAACGTGAACACGGTGTTGTTCACGCCGATGCCGAGCGCGAGCGCGATCGCGGCGACGAGCGTGAACCATTTGTCTTTGATGAGGAGACGAACGGCGTACCGCAGATCTTGCAAGAGACTCATGGTCGATGGCCCTGCAGGTGAAAGCGCGCCCGGATGACCGCGAGCATCGCGCCCGCGAGGAGACAGATCGGCGCGATCGCGACCGACAGCCACGCGCCGCGGACGGACTGCGCGAAGGGAAGAGGGCCGGCGCTGGCAAACATGAGCGCCAGCGCGGCGACCGCGAACGCCAACGCGGCATCCCGGCGCAGCGTCAACAGCCAGCCGCTGCCCGCGCCCGCGAGCATGGCGAGCGTCACCGCCGCGATCGCCTCCGCCCAGTCACCGGTCCGAAGGCCGTTCAAGCGGAGAGCCGCTTCGAAGGCCGCCCCGGGCAACAGCGTGAAGAACATGACGGCACCAAATTGGACACCGGAGGCCAGCGATTCGCTCCGGCGATGTCGGTGTGGGTCCGAGGGGTCGGATGGGTCGGCGTGAGGCGGGGTGGAACACCACACGTCGAACGCCCACGCGAACGCGAGTCCGGCGCCAAGCACGAAGGGGATGCCGCCTGCCAGGCGCGTCCAAATAGGCGCAATGATCAGGGCGTGCGCGAGACCGAAGGCCGCCAGCGCTACGAACGCGGCGGCGAGCCCGCTCGAGACGATGCGGGAGGGCGCACTGTGCACCATGAGAACCTTTTACGTGAAAGGCCCCTCATCGGTTCACATCGACACTCGGATCACGCCGCCGCGTGTTCGCGCTCCTGCCGCCGCCGCTCGCGGAATCGCGCGAAGACGGCGCGGTCGCCCTCGAGCCCGAGCAGCGATTTGAGGGTCGTGCCGGCGAAGGTGTGGGCGAGCATTTCGACGCCGTGGCGCAGGACGAATCCCGGACTGTGCGCGAAGGCGGCCGGCATGTGTTTCACCTTCATCCAGCGCTCGGCGCGCCAGCGCAGGAATTCGATCTCCTCGGCGGCCACCTGCTCGCTGCGCACCACGGCCGTCGTGCCGTCGTAGTGCGAGACGTCCTCGTCGACGATCAA
>Ga0070695_100001485_pt1 | contig 13010 bp, 10 predicted proteins | sample KBSK1252metaG_FD_65471 | JGI IMG/M metagenome (GOLD analysis project Ga0070695, IMG submission 65471) | Corn, switchgrass and miscanthus rhizosphere microbial communities from Kellogg Biological Station, Michigan, USA - KBS K1-25-2 metaG | ecosystem: Host-associated > Plants > Roots >...
ACCGGCATGCCTTTGCTCTGCAAGCGGAGGCGTACGCCGGTCTGCGTACCTTCCGGAATTTTGACCTTCGTTCGGCCGCCATCAACGATCGGCACTTCGAACTCGCCGCCGAGCGAAGCGGTCGTCATGGAAATCGGCACGCGGCAAAAGAGATCGGCGCCCTCGCGCTGGAAGATCGGGTGCGGAACGATCGACAGAAAAATATAAAGATCGCCCTGCGCGCCGCCGCGCAGGCCCGCCTCGCCTTCTCCCGCGAGCCGGATGCGCGTTCCGTCCTCGACGCCGGCGGGGATTTGCACCTCAAGCGTGCGCTCTCGCGTCATGCGGCCGGCGCCGCTGCAAGCCTTGCACGGCTGCTCGATCACAGAGCCCCGTCCCTGACAGGCCGGACACGTGCGTTCGAGCGTGAAAAAGCCTTGCGTGTGCCGGATGCGGCCGGTGCCGCCGCAGTTACGGCAGGCCACGGGCTGCGTACCTGGCTTGGCGCCGGTGCCCGAGCAGGCTTCGCAGGTGACGCTGGTCGGAAGCTGCACCTGCGCCGTCTTGCCGGCAAACGCTTCTTCCAGCGTGATTTCGAGATTGTAGCGAAGGTCGGAGCCGCGCTCGCGGCCGGACGCGCGGCCGCGGCGGCCGCCTATGCCGAAGAGATCGTCAAAGATGTCGTGGAAAGCGGACGCGAAGTCGGTACCGAAGCCCGCGCCGCCGCCGTGCTCGAAAGCGGCGTGACCAAACCGGTCATAGGCGGCGCGGCGCTCGCCGTCCTTCAGGATGTCATAGGCTTCGTTGATCTCCTTGAAGCGGTGCTCGCAATCCTGATCGCCCGGATTTTTGTCCGGGTGCCATTTCATCGCGAGCTTGCGAAAGGCGGCCTTGATCTCGTCGTCGCCCGCCGAGCGCGTGAGGCCGAGCACCTCGTAATAGTCCCGCTTCGCCATGACGCTTCCGTCCGCCGCGCTTGAAGCGCCCATTAAAAGACCGCCTCCGGAATTGCTCCGGAGGCAGCCGTCTTAACCCGTTCAACCGATTGCCGCCGCATGCGGAGCATCAGGCGGACTTCTTCTTGTCGTCGTCGACTTCGGTGAATTCGGCGTCGACCACGTCTTCCTTCTTGCCGCCGTCGCCGCCGGGCGAGCCGCCGGCATCGCCGCCGGGTTGGCCGCCCTGCTGCTGCGCCGCGTACATCGCCTCGCCGAGCTTCATCGAGACTTGCGCCAGCGATTGGGCCTTGGCCTGAATGGCGCCGGCATCCTCGCCTTTCAGCGCTTCCTTGAGGTCGGAGAGCGCATTCTCGATCGCCGAGCGATCGTTGGCCGCGACTTTGTCGCCGTATTCCTTCAGCGACTTTTCGGTCTGATGCACGAGCGCCTCGGCCTGATTCTTCGCCTCGACGAAAGCGCGGCGCTTCTTGTCCTCGGTCGCGTGCGCCTCGGCGTCCTTGACCATGCGTTGGATGTCGGCCTCGGACAGGCCGCCCGACGCCTGGATGCGGATCTGCTGCTCCTTGCCGGTCCCCTTGTCCTTGGCGTGGACGTTGACGATGCCGTTGGCGTCGATGTCGAAGGTGACCTCGATCTGCGGCACGCCGCGCGGCGCCGGCGGAATGCCGACGAGGTCGAACTGGCCGAGCAACTTGTTGTCGGCCGCCATCTCGCGCTCGCCCTGGAAGACGCGAATCGTCACCGCGTTCTGGTTGTCCTCGGCGGTCGAGAAGACCTGCGACTTCTTGGTGGGGATCGTGGTGTTGCGGTCGATCAGGCGTGTGAACACGCCGCCGAGCGTTTCGATGCCGAGCGAGAGCGGAGTCACGTCCAGCAGCAGCACGTCCTTGACGTCGCCCTGCAGGACGCCCGCCTGAATGGCGGCGCCCACCGCGACGACTTCGTCGGGGTTCACGCCCTTGTGCGGCTCCTTGCCGAAGAGCTGTTTCACGACTTCCTGCACCTTCGGCATGCGGGTCATGCCGCCGACGAGGACGACTTCGTTGATCTCGGCGGCCGAAAGGCCCGCGTCCTTCAACGCGCGCTTGCACGGCTCGACCGTTTTCTGCACCAGATCGTCGACGAGCGCCTCGAATTTCGCGCGCGTGAGCTTCATCGTCATGTGCTTGGGGCCGTTCTTGTCGGCGGTGATGAAGGGTAGGTTGATTTCGGTCTGCGTCGCGCTTGAAAGCTCGATCTTCGCCTTTTCGGAGGCTTCCTTCAGGCGCTGGAGCGCGAGCTTGTCCTTGCGCAGATCAATGCCCTGCTCCTTTTGGAATTCATCGGCGAGATAGTTGACAAGGCGCATGTCGAAGTCCTCGCCGCCGAGGAAGGTGTCGCCGTTCGTCGACTTCACCTCGAACACGCCGTCGCCGATCTCGAGAATAGAAATGTCGAAGGTGCCGCCGCCGAGGTCGTAGACCGCGATCGTGCCCTGCTTCTGCTTGTCGAGCCCGTAGGCGAGCGCGGCCGCCGTCGGCTCGTTGATGATGCGCAGAACCTCGAGGCCCGCGATCTTGCCGGCGTCCTTGGTGGCCTGGCGCTGGGCGTCGTTGAAATAGGCGGGAACGGTGATGACGGCCTTATCGACCTTCTGGCCGAGATGGGATTCCGCCGTCTCCTTCATCTTTTGCAAAATGAAAGCGGAAATTTGCGAAGGCGAATACTGATTCTTGCCGTCCGAAAGCCAGGCGTCGCCATTGGCGGCGCGCACGATGGCGTAGGGGACGAGCTTCTTGTCCTTCTCGATAATCGGGTCGTCGTAGCGGCGGCCGATCAGGCGCTTGACCGCGAAAAAGGTCTTTTCCGGATTGGTGACCGCCTGGCGCTTGGCCGGCTGACCGACCAGACGCTCGCCGTCGTCGGTGAAAGCAACAATCGAAGGCGTGGTGCGCATGCCTTCCGCGTTCTCGATGACTTTGGGGGTCGAACCCTCCATGACGGCCACGCACGAGTTGGTGGTGCCGAGGTCGATGCCAATGACCTTAGACATAGAACTACCTCTCATTTTCAGCAGGCCGCCCGGGCCCTGTTCAGCGCCCGGAAGAACAGCCGGGCGTCGCACCCGGACCGCCCCGTCGGCCCCCGCGTTCGGGGATTGGCTGCAATATCGCAGCTCGCGAGTGGATATAGGAGGGGGGTCTTAGGCCCGCAAGGCTCGACCGCCTGCGGGGCGGGGTGGAATTAATTAATTGCGGCGAACCGATCCCTTTCAGGGCTTATCGCGGTCGTTTCGTCCCAAAATAATAATCCCCTTGTCGCGGCCCACTTCGCTATAGGCCCCTAATAGCTCCGAGAGGGCGGGGTCCGAGCGCGCACGCGCCTGCCAGTCCATGTCCAGCAAAATAATATCGGGCCGTTCTCGGCGAATATCCTCGCGCAACATGGCGCGATCACCGGCCGCATAGCGCTCAAGCCGCGCGGCGACGGCCGGCGACCTTTCGGTTTTCAGCAGCCATTCCGCGTTCTCAGTGATCCAAAGGCTCCCGACCCGCTGCGCCCACTTGCCGCCGACCTGACGGACGAGGGGATGTCCGAGTCCGATGTCGGAGGAGATGGCGAGCACCTTCGGCTGGACTGCGTTGCGGCGAATGATTTCGGCGAGCGGCGTAAAGTCGACTGCGCGCGTCATCCAGTAAAAACCCGCGCCGACAAGGCAAAGCGTTACGACGAGCGAAATAAGGCGGTCCGTCCGCGAATTTTTGATCGCGATACCTTCCGGCGTCATTTTCTCCCGCGTGCCCGGAAGAATAGCGAGCGCAAGCAGGACGAGCGCGAGCATCGGATAGCTGTGATAAGGCCAGCCTTTGCCCTGCGCCGCATAGGCGAGCGCAAAGCCGCAAGACGCCAGCAGCAAAATGGAAAAGCGCGGCTGAAATATCGCCTCCTGCTGCTGTCGTGCGAGCAGAAAAATCGATATCAGCCAGAGGATCGCCGCCGCGTGGGTCAGGATTCCAAGCCACGGCAGGCGAATGGGGACGTAGACGGTTTGCACGAGCGGCAAGACGTCCGCGACGAATTGCGGATAGAAAATAAGGACGCTTGCACCATAGACCGCGACGATGCCGCCCGCGATCCAGTGCTCGAGCGCAAAAGTCGGACGCCAGGATTTCGCGTGATAGGCCGCGGCGGCGGCGGCGAGAATGATTGCGAGCGCGAAATGCGGCTTGATCGACAGCGCGATACCGGTACCGATGCCGGCGATCACAGTCGCGGCAAAATCGGGAAAGATGCCTTGCGCTCGCGCAGCGTAGACCGCAAGCGCCGGCAAAAGAACGATCACCGCGATATGCTCGCGCTGCGCGAAGGTACGGGCGGGGAAGATCAGAAGCAGGGATGCGGCGAAAGCCGCAAAGGCCCAGCCATCGACACCGTCGAGAAGTCGTGCCCGCCTTAAGATACGGCTCGTGATCCAAAGGCTCGCGCCCACGGCGAAGAAGACGAGCGTGTTGACCACGATTTCCGGAGCGAGCCCGATCAAGCGCGCGAGCGCCACGGCGGGCAGATAGAGCAAGACCGAAGCGGGCGGGTTGACCTCGATCAAATCGACATAAAGCCTCGTTCCGTCCAAGACTTTTTCGGATAGCGTAATCAGCCAGCTCACGTCCGTCGCGGTGACGATCAAGAGCCGAAGAACGATCGCCACGATGGTGACGGCGATCAGCGCCAGGACCGGGTGCAGGCGCGCTGCGAGCGCGGGAACCCCGCGTGGGCGGCGAAACGCGCGCGGCTCGTCGACGGTCGAGCTCATCTCGACCGCCGGGAGAATTCGCGTCGCACGAAATGACGAGAGGCGCCTTCTTTCGCGCCGCAGCGCAAAATCATGCCGCGCTCATCCGCTTTCGATCTTCTTCAGTTTTTTCCGCCGATGCGAGAGGACGGTCGAAACCGGTCCGCTTATCGACAACATAGAGCGGACGCCGTTTCACTTCGGCATGGATGCGGCCGATATAGAGGCCGATGATTCCGGTCATCAGCATGTTCACGCCGCAGAGGAACGAGATCACTACGATGGTCGAAGACCAGCCCTCGACAAGATGGCTGTGCGTGAGCCCAAGGCCAATCACGTACATTCCATAAAGCACCGCCAGACAAGATACGGCCAGGCCGATCCAGATCGCCAAGCGAAGCGGGGCATCGGAAAAACCGAGCACGCCGTTCACGGCGAGCCGCATCATCTTCCATAACGGATATTTCGTCTCGCCCGCGGCGCGCGGCGGACGGTGAAAGGCGACTTCCGCTTGCCGGAATCCAAGCCAGGCGAACATGCCGCGCACGAAGCGATCTTGCTCGGGCATCGAACGGAATGCTTCGAGAACCTTGCGGTCGATCAGGCGGAAGTCGCCGACATCGGCGGGGATGTCGATCGAGGCGAGATGCCCGAGCAGTTTGTAGAAGATGCCCGCGGTCCAGCGTTTGAACGTGCCCTCGCCTTCGCGCGAGAGCCGGCGCGCATGGACGATGTCGTTGCCCTCTTTCCAGCGCTCGATCATTTCGCCGACGATTTCGGGCGGATCCTGGAGATCGGCGTCCATCACCACGATGGCCTTCCCGGCGCTGGCGTCCATGCCGGCGGTGATCGCAATCTGATGCCCGAAATTGCGCGCGAGTTTAATGTAGCGGTAGCGAGGATCGCTCTTCGATTTCGCCGCCAGCACGATCGAACTGCAATCGGTGCTGCCGTCATCGACAAGAATGGCTTCGGCCGGCGCGTCGAGCCCGTCGAGCAGCGCGTCGATGCGCCGCAACAGAACCGGCAGGACGGCTTCTTCGTTAAAGACGGGAATGACGATGCTGTATTGAACGCCACCGTCGGATTGCGCGCTCATGGCAATGCCCATGCTTGGATCGCCATTGAGCGTAAAGTTGCAGTGTTAATAAGCCCTTTCGGGCGAACGCGGCCTCTGCCGCGGAGATAAGCGCCGCTCGGCGAAAGCCGAGGGAACCTTCAATTGCCGGAATTGTCCCGCGATTGCGGTCGCGCCGTTTCCTGAACCGGCGCCGTCCGGGGGCCGCCCTTGGAGACGCCGACCATGGCCGGCCGCAGCACGCGCTCCCCGAGCGCGTAACCCGGCTGGATGACTTGCGCGACCATGCCCGCCGGCACGTTCGCGTCGGGCACCTCGAACACGGCCTGGTGGAAGTGGGGATCGAATTTTTCGCCGTGCGGGTCGATCCGGCGAATGCCGTTCTTGGCCAGCGCCTTTTGCAATTCGCGGCTGGTCAGTTCGACGCCATCGAGCAGCGCCTTCAATGGACCTTCGGCGGAGATGCGCGCCTCCGCTCCCACCGCGTCGAGCGTGCGAGCGAGATTGTCGGCGACGACCAGCATATCGCGGGCAAAGCCGGTAATACCGTAAACGCGCTCATCGGCGACGTCGCGCTCGGCGCGTTTTCGCACGTTCTCGGCCTCGGCAGCGGCGCGTAGAAACTTGTCGCGCAATTCCGCCACCTGCGCCTCGAGCACCGCGACGGGATTGTTCTCGTTCGCGGCCTGCGACTCGGTAACGGCGTTGTTTTCGTGATTTTCGGCGCGTTTCGTATCGTCGGTCATCATGGTCCCAATGAAAGTATAATCGCCGTGGATATCAGGTCCGCGAGCCAAAAAATCAAGCGTTACCGTGCAGGCCGAGCACCCTGCTCACGACCCTGGCGGTGTAATCCACCATGGGGATGACCCGCGCATAATTGAGCCGCGTCGGACCGATCACGCCGAGCACGCCGACGACGCGCCCGGCGCTATCGCGATAGGGAGCGACGATGGTCGAGGAGCCGGAGAGCGAAAAGAGCTTGTTCTCGGAACCGATGAAGATGCGAAGGCCCTCGGCGTCCTCGGCCTTGCCGAGCAATTCGATCACGCCGCGCTTGGTCTCCAGATCGTCGAACAGAAGCCGCACGCGCTCGAGATCCTCCATCGCTTTCAAATCCTCGAGGAGTTTCGCCTGACCGCGAACGATCAGCCGGCGATCCGACGCCTCCCCTCCCGACCAACTGGCAAGACCTTCGGCGACGACTTTCTGGGTGAGCTCATCGAGCTCGGCGCGCGCGGCGGTGAGCGCCCGCTCGAGCTCGGCCCTCGCCTCGTTCAGCGTTCTTCCGCGAATGCGCGCATTGAGAAAATTGGTCGCCTCGACCAGCGAGGACGCCGGCAGATCGGCCGGCAGGGTCAGCAAACGATTTTCAATTTGACCGTCCTCGGAGACGAGGACGACGAGCGCGCGGCCGGGCTCGAGCCGGACGAATTCGATTTGCTTCAGCCGCGGATTGCTCTTGGCGGCGGTGACGACGCCGGCGCCGCGCGACAAACCCGACAGCAACTGCGACGCTTCGGCCAGCACCGCGTCGAGACTGCCGCCGCGGGCGGCCTTCACTTGCGCCTCGATCGATTGCCGATCGCCGCCGGAGAGGTCGCCGATTTCCAGGAGCGCGTCGACGAAGAAGCGCAGGCCAAATTCGGTCGGCAATCTTCCCGCGCTGGTGTGCGGCGCGTAGATGAGCCCCAGCGCCTCGAGATCGGCCATGACGTTGCGCACCGAAGCCGGTGACAGGGTGATCGGGATCAGGCGCGAAACATTGCGCGAGCCGACCGGCTCGCCGGTCGCGAGATAAGACTCCACGATCTGGCGAAAAATCTCGCGCGAGCGCTCGTCGAGCTGCGCGAGGCCGACCTGGGCGGAACCGATGGGAGCATTGACCGACACGATGCCTGCCTCGGAAAAGCGACGATTGAGCAGTGTACGCCGATTATTGCCCCAGCCGAACAGCTCGCAAGCGCGGGCTTGTCGGCGCGTAGGGGTCCCTCCTAGAACTCTATCGCTTTAGATAGAATCGGCGCGTGTCCCTAGCATTTTACTGGAGCATGATCTTTCCGAAAACCGGTTCCCACTTTCCGCGATCATGCTCTAGAAGGGTTAACCCGACGGAGGATTCATGCGTCCCAGCAAGCGCGCCAGCGACGAGATGCGGCCTGTCAGCTTCGAGCGCGGCCTCGCGCGCCACGCGGAAGGCTCGTGTCTCGTCAAGTTCGGCGACACCCACGTGCTCGTCACCGCGACGCTGGAAGAAAAGCTGCCGCCCTGGCTCAAGAACCAGGGCCGGGGCTGGGTCACCGCCGAATACGGCATGCTGCCGCGGGCGACGCATGAGCGCACCCGGCGAGAAGCCTCCGCCGGCCGTCCCTCCGGGCGCACGCTCGAAATCCAGCGCCTTATCGGCCGCTCGCTTCGCGTCGTCACCGACCTGCAGGCGCTGGGCGAGCGGCAAATCACGGTGGACTGCGACGTCATTCAGGCCGACGGCGGCACGCGAACGGCCGCGATCACCGGCGCCTGGATCGCGCTTCGCGATTGCATCGAGTGGATGAAAAAGCGCTCGATGGTGAGCAAAAACCCGCTCAAGGATCACGTCGCCGCCATATCCTGCGGCATCTTCAAAGGAAATCCGGTGCTCGACCTCGATTATGCCGAGGATTCGGAGGCCGATACCGACATGAATTTCGTCATGACCGGAACGAGCGGCATCGTCGAAATCCAGGGCACGGCCGAAAAGACCCCGTTCTCCGATGCGGAGCTCGCCGCGCTGATTGCGCTCGCGCGCAAGGGGGTTCAGCGACTGATCGAGTTGCAGAAGCTCGCGGTCGGCTGATGGGGCGCAAGCTCAGAGGCATGGTGGTGATCGCGACCCATAATCCCGGCAAACTGAAAGAGATGGGCGAATTGCTCCGGCCGCACGGGATTGAAACGATTCCCGCGGCCGATCTCGGACTGGACGAGCCCCTCGAAACCGGTTTGAGCTTCGCCGAAAACGCGAAAATCAAGGCTGCGGCCGCGGCGAGCGCATCGCGCCTGCCGGCGCTCGCCGACGATTCCGGGCTTGCGCTCGAGGCGCTCGACGGCGCGCCGGGGATCCATTCGGCGCGCTGGGCCGGAGAGAAAAAAGACTTTGCGCAAGCGATGCAAATGGTCGAGGAAAAGCTGAAGGCGAAAGGCGCCACGGCGCCGGAGCAGCGGCGCGGCGCCTTCGTCTCCGTTTTGTGCCTGGCGTGGCCCGACGGCGAGGCCACGACGTTCGAAGGCCGCGCCGACGGAACGATCATATGGCCGCCGCGCGGAAACAAGGGATTCGGCTACGATCCGATTTTTCTTCCCGATGGCTTCGACCGTACCTTCGGCGAGATGAGCTCCGAAGAGAAGCACGGGCTGCCGCCGCGCGGGCAGGGCTTGTCGCATCGTGCGCGCGCGTTTTTGAAACTCGCGGAGAGCTGCCTTGAGTGACGCAGCCGTTCTTGCGCGCGAAGCAACCGGCGGCCGCGGCGATGACGCCGGGTTCGGCATCTACGTGCACTGGCCGTTTTGCCTGTCGAAATGCCCCTACTGCGACTTCAACAGCCATGTGCGGCACGAAAGGCCCGATGAGGCGCGGTTCGCCCGCGCCATCGCCGCCGAACTCGCAGATGCCGCGGCGGCGGCGGGTGGGCGCACAGTCACCAGCATATTTTTCGGCGGCGGCACGCCCTCGTTGATGGGGCCTTCGACCGTCGGCGCGATCCTCGATGCGATCGCCCGGCATTGGCCGCTTGAGCCCGCGTGCGAGATCACCCTCGAAGCCAACCCCACGAGCGTCGAGGCCGAGCGCTTTCGCGGCTATCGCGCGGCCGGGGTTAATCGCGTATCGCTCGGCGTGCAATCGCTCGACGACGACGCGCTGAAATTTCTCGGCCGGCTGCATAGCGCGGAGGAGGCGCTCGCCGCGATCGCGATTGCGCGGGCGAATTTCCCGCGGCTGTCCTTCGATCTGATTTACGCCCGGCCCGGACAGACGCCGGCGGCCTGGCGGGCGGAATTGACGCGCGCGATCGCCGAGGCGAGCGAGCACCTTTCGCTCTATCAGCTGACGATCGAGGACGACACACCCTTCGCCGCGCTCCATCGCAGCGGCCGCCTTACAATTCCGGATGAGGCGGAAGCGCGCGCGCTGTGGGACGTGACGCAGGAGACCTGCGCGGCGCGCGGATTGCCCGCTTACGAAATTTCCAACCATGCCCGGCCCGGCGCCGAGTGCCGCCACAATCTCGTCTATTGGCGCTACGGAGATTATGTGGGGGTCGGACCGGGAGCGCATGGCAGGATTGGAAACGGGAACATCCGGCGCGCCACCATGACCGAGCGGCATCCCGAAAAATGGCTCGCGCTCGTCGAAGCAAACGGACACGGCCGCGTTGTCGACGATCCGCTGCGGAAAGACGAACAGGCGGACGAATTGCTGCTGATGGGGCTGCGGCTGCGGGAAGGCATCGAGCTCGCGCGGTATGCGGCGCTCGCCGGCCGCAATCTCAATTCCGCGCGCATCGCGACGCTCGAGGCGGAAGGCCTAGTCGAGGCTCGTGACGGCCGGTTACGCGTCACCGCCGGCGGCTTTGCCGTGCTCGACGCGATCGTCGCCGATCTCGCGGCGTGAACGCGCTCAAAGTGCGGCGTTGAAAAATGCCCGCGGGGCGGGGCTGATCACGCGGGTGCCGCCGCCGCGCATTTCCATCACCGCCAGGCCCCGCTCGCAGGTGCCGTCGGCGCGAAAGCGAAAGACCCCGTCAATCCCCGCGAAGCCGGAGGGATTGGTGAGCGCCGCCACGCTGAATCGATTGAGGCCTTGCGTTTTGACCAAGGCGGCGAGCAGCGAAACGGCGTCGTAGGCAAGGCTTGCCGTCCGCGCCGGTTCCTGCCCGAATCGGGACTTATATCGCTCGACGAAGGCGCGGTAGCCGGCGGAGTCGGGCGCCGCGAACCAGGCTCCGGTCATATTGGGATCGGCGAACAGCTTGGGATCGTCCCATAATCCCGTTCCGATGAACTGAATCCGCTGCTGCGACACGCCGCTGCGCGCCAGCGCTTGCACGATCTGCGGCGTCATGTCGGAGGAATCCGCGATGAAGACCGCATCGGCCTGTTTGGCGGCGGCGGCGGCGCGGCGGACCGGCTCCGCGAGCTTGGTCTGCTCGCTTGGGTAGCGCTCGATGCTGACGACGCGCGCGCCGATCTGGGAAACGGCCTGTTGCAGCTGTGCCTCGACGACGGCGCCATAGGCGTTATCGGGAAGCAGCGCCACCAAAGATTTCCTGCCGTTCGCCGCGGCGTAACGAACAATGCGATCGACATCGGACTCCGGCAGGAAGCTTAGGAGATAAACGCCCTGCGCCGCCACATTGGTGTCGGTCGAAAAAGCGATCATCGGAATGCTGCGGCTTTTCGTGATTTGCCCGGCGGCGGCGACCGAGCCGCTGAATAGGGGTCCGAGCACGATCTCGGCGCCTTCCTGAAGCGCGGCGCGCGCCGCCGTTTGCGCGCCCTGCGGCGTGCCGCCGTCGTCCTTGACGATGAGTTGAATGTTGGGATTGGAGAATTCGGCGAGCGCGAGCTCGGCGGCATTTTTCATCGACTGCGCCGCGGCGCCAGCATTGCCGCCCGCGCTCAAGGGTAAAATCAGCGCGACGCGCGCGGCCCCCAATCCGGACCCGGCTGACGGCTCGGGCGCGGCCGGTCCCGCCGCGTTTGGACCCGTGGGCGCCGTTTCGGCCGGTCCGCCGATCGGGCCGAGCGCCGTGGAGCAACCGGCGAGCGCAAGGCCGATGCAGCAAAGGAAGGCGCGCGCGGCGGACAATCTGCGGCTCGGCTTGCCGTCGTTCGCGGTAAGGATCATTTCCGTCATGGCGCTTGAAGCCATCGCCGACCGTGCGCAGTCCTCGGGGCCGAAAGCGCCAGAGAGTAGAGAATACCGGGCCATGAGACGAGCGCTGTGCGGATGCTCCGGAGCCCGCTAACATTCGCCCCCAGCCCGCCATGCCGTCCGATCAAAAGCCGACAAAACGAAGTCCCCGCGCCCCGCTGTCGCTCGCGATCGTCCCGGTCGAGCTTGCACCCGGGCTTCATGTGGTCGCAACACCCATCGGTCATCTTGGCGATGTCACCTTGCGCGCGCTGGCCACCATTGCCGCGGCCGACCTTGTGCTGTGCGAAGACACGCGCGTCACCCGCAAGCTTCTCGACCGTTACGGCCTCAACCCACCTCTGCTGGCCTATCACGACCATAATGCGGCGGAGGTCCGGCCGCGGATATTGCGACGCCTCGCCGATAGCGCTGCCATCGCGCTCGTTTCCGACGCCGGAACGCCCCTTATCTCGGATCCCGGTTACAAACTCGTTGCCGCCGCGCTCGAGGCGGGCAACCGCGTTTACCCGGTGCCTGGCGCCTCGGCGCTTCTGGCGGCGCTGGTAGCGGCTGGCCTGCCGACCGACCGGTTCTATTTTGAGGGGTTTCTGCCCTCGAAAGCGGGGCAAAGACGCAACCGGATCGCCGAACTCGTGGAAATACCCGCGACGCTCGTTCTGTATGAGAGCGGTCCCCGCCTCGCCGAAAGCCTCGCGGACCTCGCGAACGGCCTCGGGCCGCGTTCGGCCGCCGTCTGCCGCGAGCTCACCAAGGCATTCGAGGAAGTCCGTCGCGGCAAGCTTGCAGACCTTGCCGCCCAGTTTGCGAAAGCCGCGGCGCCCAAAGGCGAGATCGTGCTCGTGATCGCGCCCCCCGGCGATACGGCGCGGGCGGTTTCATCCGAAGAGCTCGACGCTCGGTTGAAACGAGCGCTCGCGCGCGGCACGCTCAAGGATGCCGTCGCCGAAGTCGCCGACGAAACCGGCTTGAAGCGGCGCGAGGTCTATGCGCGCGCGTTGGCGCTCGCAGACGAGGACAACCGATGAGCGAATTCGTAAAAAACGCCAAACGTCTTGCCGCCTTTCGCCTCGGCGTTTCGGCGGAAAGCGTTGCTGCGGTCTTTCTCGGCGCCAAGGGCTACCGGACGATCGCCCGGCGTTGGAAAAGCCCGGTCGGCGAGATCGATCTGGTGATCAAGCGCGGAGGATTGATCGTGTTCGTCGAGGTCAAGGCGCGGAAAGATTTCGATCAGGCGGCGGAATCGGTGCTCGTGCGGCAGCGCCGCCGGATCGTCGCGGCGGCACAAGCCTGGCTTGCGGCGCACCCCGAACA
>Ga0070695_100001487_pt1 | contig 13006 bp, 8 predicted proteins | sample KBSK1252metaG_FD_65471 | JGI IMG/M metagenome (GOLD analysis project Ga0070695, IMG submission 65471) | Corn, switchgrass and miscanthus rhizosphere microbial communities from Kellogg Biological Station, Michigan, USA - KBS K1-25-2 metaG | ecosystem: Host-associated > Plants > Roots >...
GCGCCCTTGGCGCGGGCGTTACAGAACGTGGGGCTGGAGCAGACGTTCACGCGCATCGAGAACAGCCTGGTGGGCTATACGCCCGAAATCCTGACCGCGCTCGGCTGGGCCGTGACCACTTTGTTCCTCGCGTTCTACCTCCTCGCCGACGGCAAGCGGATGCAGGGGACCGTCTACGCGCTCGTGCCGCGCGACTACCACATGCGCCTGGCACGCATCCTCCAGAACCTCGAGGCGATCGTCGGCGGCTACATGCGCGGCCAGCTCATCACGTCTGTGGCGGTCGGCGTGTTCACCTATCTGCTGCTGGTCATCTGCGGCGTCCCCAACGCCCTGTCGCTCGCCCTGTTCGCGGCGGTCGTGGACGTGATTCCGCTCATCGGGGCGTTGCTGGCCACGGCCCCCGCCGTGCTCGTTGCGCTCTCCCAGGGACTGCCCACGGGCCTCGTGGTGTTGGTGGCCCTCTTCATCTACCAGGAGTTCGAGAATCGCATCTTGATTCCGAAAGTCTACGGGCGCTCGCTACGCCTCGCCCCAGTCGCCGTGGTCCTGGCGCTGCTCGCCGGTGGCCTCCTGCTCGGCGTGATGGGCGCGCTGTTGGCTCTGCCGATCGCGGCCGGGCTGCAGATGATGTTGTCGGAGTTGCGCGTGGACTTGCCGGGGGACGACAGTGACGACCGCTCGGCGCAGGCCCGCGACGCCAAGACCGAAGCCACCTACGAGCGCATGAGTGCCGGAGCGAGCGCCCCGGAAGCGGGACAGATCGCGAAGAACCTCGCCCACGAGATCCGCGAGGCCGACGCCGTGGATGCCGCGAAGGAGCCGGTGGGAGCCGTGCCATGAAAACGGGAGCACTGCAAGACGCGATTCTCACCAGCGCCAACTTCTCGATCATCGCGACCGACGAGAAAGGCGTCATTCAGCTCTTCAACATCGGCGCCGAGACAATGCTGGGATACACGGCCGTCGAAGTGGTGAACAAGATCACTCCAGCCGACATTCACGACCCCCAGGAAGTCATCGAGCGAGCCGAAGCATTGAGCCGCGAGCTCGCGACCCCGATCGCGCCGGGCTTCGAGGCCCTGGCCTTCAAGGCCTCGCGGGGCATCGAGGACAAGTACGAGCTCACCTACATCCGGAAGGATGGGAGCCGCTTCCCGGCCATCGTGTCGGTCACCGCCCTGCGCGATGCGGACGGCGGCATTATCGGCTATCTGCTGATCGGCACCGACAATTCGGCCCGTAAGCAAGTCGAAGAGAAGCTGCGCTGGACCGAGGAAGGATTCCGATTGATGGTGGAGAGCGTGACCGACTGTGCCATCGTCATGCTGGACTCCGAGGGTCGCGTCGCCAGCTGGAATACCGGCGCGCAGCGCATCAAGGGCTACTCCGCGGAAGAGATCGTAGGCCAGCACTTCTCCCGGTTCTATCCCCCGGCAGACATTGCGCGCGGCACCCCGCAGCACGACCTGGACGCGGCCGCCGCCGAGGGCCGATACGAGGTCGAGGGGTGGCGGGTGCGCAAGGATGGAACGTTGTTCTGGGCGAACGTGGTCTTCACCGCTATTCGCGACGCGGCGGGCAACGCGCGCGGGTTCGCTAAGTTGACGCGCGACCTGACGGAGCGCCGCCTGGTCGAGCAGACCTTGACGCTGGCTAAGGGCGCCGCGGAAAAGGCGAACCTCGCGAAGTCGGAGTTCCTGTCCAGCATGAGCCATGAGCTGCGCTCGCCGCTCAATGCGATCCTTGGGTTCGCGCAGTTGATGGACTCCGACGCCACACCGGCCACGCCCGCTCAGAAAGCGAGCATCGATCAGATTCTGCGCGCGGGCTGGTATCTCCTCGAGCTGATCAACGAGATCCTCGATCTGGCGCAAATCGAGTCCGGCAAGCTCTCCTTGTCGCTCGAGCCGACATCGCTCGCTGAAGTGATCCTGGAATGCCAGGCCATGATCGAGCCCCAGGCGCAGGGCCGCCGCATCCGCATGACGTTCCCACAATTCGACCGACCCTGGTTCATCGCGGCCGATCGCACGCGGTTGAAGCAGGTGCTCATCAACCTGCTGTCCAACGCCGTCAAGTACAATCAAGCGGGCGGAACGGTCGTCGTGGACTGCGTCGGCAGCACAGCGGACCGGACGCGTATCAACGTGCGGGACACCGGCGCCGGGTTGCCGGCGGAGAAGCTGGCGCAGCTGTTCCAGCCGTTCAATCGCCTCGGACAGGAACGGGGCGCCGAGCAGGGCACGGGGATCGGCCTCGTGATGAGCAAGCGGCTGATCGACCTGATGGGTGGCGTCCTCGGCGTGGAGAGCACCGTCGGCGTGGGAAGCGTCTTCTGGTGCGAGCTTGGCACGGCCACCGCGCCAGCGCTCGACGCGAAATCAGACGAACCCGAACCCGCTGCCGGCGCGCAGGCGGCTCCCGACGCGCCCTTGCGCACGCTGGTCTACGTCGAGGACAACCCGGCGAACTTGAAGCTGGTCGAGCAGCTGGTCGCCCGCCGCCCGGCGCTACGACTCCTCACCGCGGTGGACGGCAATCAGGGGATTCAACTGGCGCGCGCCCACCAGCCGGACGTGATCGTGATGGACATCAACCTGCCCGGCATCAGCGGCATCGAGGCGATGAAGATCCTGCGCGACGACCCGACGACCGCCCACATCCCCATCGTCGCTCTCAGCGCCAATGCGATGCCACGCGACATTGCGAAAGGCCTCGTCGCGGGATTCTTCTCCTACCTCACCAAGCCGATCAAGGTCAACGAGTTCATGGCGGCGCTGGACGCCGCCCTGGACTCCGCGCACGCGCATGCGTGAGCCCTCCGATATCCTCGCGGCCAGGATCCTCGTCGTCGACGATCAGCCGGCCAACGTCCTGCTGCTCCAGCGCATGCTGGGCGAGGCCGGATACGGGTCTGTCACCTCCACGCTCGATCCGCGTGCGGTGCGCGCGCTGCACGAGAAGGATCACTACGACCTGATCCTGCTCGACCTCCAAATGCCCGGCATGGATGGATTCGAGGTCATGGAGGGACTCAAAGAGATCGAGACCGCCGGCTACCTCCCGGTCCTCGTGATCACCGCCCAGCCGGATCACAAGCTCCGCGCCCTCCGAGCTGGCGCGAAGGATTTCATCAGCAAGCCGTTCGATGTCGCCGAGGTATTGACGCGCGTCCACAACATGCTCGAGGTGCGCTTGTTGCACGTCGAGATCCGCCGCAAGAACGCCGAGCTGAAGACACTGTTCGATCAAGTCGTGGCGGAACGGAAGCTGTCGGAGCGGCTCGCCTTGCATGTGCCGCCGGACTCCATTGCCGCGCGGCTACAGGCCCGCCCGGACGTCAGGGCCGACAGCTTTGCGGACGTGACCGTGGTGATCGCCGACATCGTCGGGTTCGCCGAGCTGACACCCACAGCGAGCCCCGAGCAGCTGGCACTCTTCGTCGATGAGATCTTCGCCCAATTCGACCGGCTCGCGGAGGCGCGTGGCGTGAAGAAGATCAAGACGCTCGGAAACTCGTACATGGCCGTCGCGGGTGTGCCTGTTCCCGCGGGCGACCATGCGACGCGGGCGGCGCACCTGTCGCTGGATATGATCGATACGCTGGACCGCTTCAATGAGCGCAGCGGGCATGCGCTGCAGGTGCGCGTCGGCGTCGCGAGCGGCGCGGTGGTGGCCGGCGTGATCGGCAAGCGCCAGTACGTCTACGACGTGTGGGGCGACGCCGTGACCATCGCCAGCCGCATGGAATCCCATGGCGTGGCCGGACGCGTCCAGGTATCGGACAGCACGCGGCGGCTACTCGGCGAGCCGTTCCTGCTCGAGGAGCGCGGCGCGCTCGCCGTCGAGGGCAAGGGCGAGATGACGACGTGGTTCGTCGCCGGACGAAAGAGCGCAGTGGAATCGACTGTTGTAACACACTAAAGGAGGCACGAGTCATGGCCACACGAACAATCCGCTTCATGAGTGCGGCGGTACGCGCCGCCAGGCGAGCGAAACAATGGGCGCTGGTCGCGGCGCGCGAGGCTGATCGTCTGCTGCAAGAAGCCCGCACGCGGGTCGAATCCGAAGCCCGGCGCCGCCGGTTCAAGCAGACACTCCAGAAGACCGGGCGGGTGTTGATGATCGCCGGGCGGGCGGCGCTCGTCGCCGCGGTGGCGGCAGGAATCGCGGGAGCTCGTGCCGAACGCAGTCGCCGCAGACTCCGGTAGCCCGTGGGTGGGTCGACGCTGGATCGTCACCATGGTGTCGGTCCTGCTGATGCTGTTCGCGCTGCTCGCCCTCGTCGCACGCGACGAGGCGCGGGCGTCGTGGCTTCAGGCGCGCTACTTCACCCGCCAGGCATCGCAGTTGACCACCGAGCTCGGCGCCGGTCCGAGCGATCGGATCCGGTTCCCGGGCGACGGGCCGCACGACCGCCGGTTCGGCTATTCGCGCCTGCCGGCCGCGCTGCAGGCGGCGTCCGAGCAGGACTTCCGCATCACCGCGCAGGTCCGGGTCTCGGAACCGTTCGCGGCGTTGGTGGACCGCGGTGTCTCGCCGATCTTCCGCGAAAAAACGCAGGCGGGACTCCGGATCCTCGATCGACGCGGCGCGACGCTCTTTGCTTCCCGCTACCCCGAGCGGGTCTACTCCTCATTCGACTCGGTCCCTCAACTCGTCTGGCAGACACTGCTGTTCCTCGAGAACCGGGCGCTCCTCGACCCGCGCTTTCCGAACCACAACCCATCCGTCGATTGGCCGCGCATGGCGCAGGCGGGGGCCGCGTTGACCATGAGCTGGCTGGGCAGCGCCCGCCCGGTGCCTGGCGCCAGCACGCTGGCCACGCAGCTCGAGAAGCTCCGGCACTCGACGGAGGGCCGGACGCGCTCGACGCGGGAGAAGCTGCATCAGATGGAGGCCGCCGCGCTGCGCGGTTACCTCGGCGGCGAGAACACGGAGGCCGTGCGTCGCCAGATCGTCGTCGACTACCTCAATTCGGTGCCGCTCGCCGCCATCGCGGGGCACGGTGAGGTCACCGGTCTGAGCGACGGGCTGTGGGCATGGTACGGGGCTGACCCAGATGAGGTGAGTCGGCTGTTGGCCTCCGACTCTGCGCCCGTTGCGCGACGCGCCATCGCCTACCGCCAGGTGCTCACCTTATTGCTGGCACACCGCCGGCCTTCCTACCTGCTCGCGCAGCCGGACGGTCGCGACGGGCTGCAGAAGCTGACGGACCAGCACCTCCGTCGTCTCGCCCACGAGGGGATCATCTCCACGCAGCTGCGTGACGCTGCCTTGGCTGTAGACCTCACGCTCCGCAGTCGCGCGCCGGACGTTCCCCGGATCGCATTCAGCGAGCGAAAGGGCGCGGACGCGGTGCGCGCCGAGCTGCTCCGCGTGACGGGCGTGGGCACCCTCTATGACCTGGACCGTTTCGACTTGACGGTGCGCACGACGTTGGACCTTCGGGCGCAGGAGGAAGTCGCCAACCTTCTCGCGCGGCTGACCGACCCGGCCTCAGGCGTACTCGACCGGGGCGACGCGACACGTGTCATCTATGCGGTCGTGGTCCGTGAGCGCACCCAGAACGGCAACGTGGTCCGCGTCCAGGCAGACAACTTCGACTCGCCGTTCAACGTGAACGAGGGAAGCAAGCTCCAGTTCGGTTCCACGGCCAAGCTGCGAACTCTGATCAGCTACCTGGAAATCGTGGAGCAACTCTATCTGCGAAACGTCGGCCGGCCGGCTGTGAACCTCCGCGCGGAGCCGGTAGGCGCGGACGACTGGATTACCGCGTGGACGCTGTCATATCTGGCCGCCAACCCGGGTGTCTCGCTCGACCGAATACTGGAAGCCGCAATGTCGCGCCCTTATTCGGCCAGCCCCAACGACAGCTTGACGGGCGGCGATAGTCACATGTTCCGGAATGTCGACAGCACCGACGACCACGAGACCGTCTCCGTGCGCGATGCGTTCGTTCGGTCGGTGAACCTCCCGTTCATTCGCATCATGCGGGACATCGTGCATTACTACGTGTCTCGGCTGCCGGGCAGTGTGTACCTGCTACGCGGTCATCGCGCGGAGCTGACCTGGGACCACGATGACCGCATGGCCGACGACGAGGGCCGTGAGTTGATCGAGCATTTCTACCAGAAGTACGCGGACGCGGACTCCGGGCCGGTGCTGGAAGCTCTGAGGCGCGGTCGGTCCGTGACGCAGCTCGCGTGGGCGTACCGCTCCGTGACGCCCGAGGCCGGATTGGCCGAGTTCGGCCACTTCTTTCAGCCCCTTTCCGACGCCCGCGTCGCTGAGCTGTACGACGGGTCCGACCCGATCGGTCTCTCGATCTCCGATCGTGGGCACCTCGCCGGCATGCACCCGCTGGAGCTTTGGGTAGCGGCGTACCTGTACCGCCATCCGAGTGCGCTGCAGCAGGATGTGCTCGACGCCAGCGCCGCCGTTCGCCAGGAGCTCCATGATGAGCGGTCCGCGCACGCGCGCCCCGCAGCGCCGGACCGGCGGATCGGCTCGAATCCGGAGACGGAGGCCTTCCGCGAGATCCACCGCGCGTGGGCGCGCCTGGGCTACCCGTTCCAGTCGCTCATGCCCTCCTACGCAACGGCGATCGGCAGCTCCGCGGACCGCCCCGACGATCTCACAGAGCTGGTGGGCATCTTGCTCAGCGATGGGATCCGCTACCCGGTCCAGCGGGTGGAAGAGCTCGACTTCGCCGCCGGTACGCCCTACGAGACGGTGCTGCGTCGGTCGCCACCCCGGGGGGAACGCGTGCTCTCGTCCGAAATCGCGGCGGTCGTGCGGGCCGCCATGGTCGCTGGAGTCACGCGCGGCACGGCGCGACGCGCGTTCGGTGCGGTGCGCGCTGCCGACGGCTCGCCCGTCATGATCGGCGCGAAGACCGGGACTGGTGACAATCGATTCCGCATGAAGGGGCGGGACGGTCTTGTCAGTGAGGACCGGGCGATCGACCGGACGGCGACGGTTGTCTTTTTCATTGGCGACCGCTTCTACGGCACGATCACCGCGTTCGTGTCAGGGGCCGCCGCCGACCGCTACAACTTCACCAGCGCGCTGCCGCTCCAGATCCTAAAGATGCTCGGCCCGACGCTGCAGGCGCTCATGACAGGTCTCACCAGCGAGCCTTGCCGTTTCGCACGTCCATATGAACAAACGGACCGTGCGCCGCCGTCGCGGGATATTTGCCGATCCCCCCAATGAGGCCCTGGGCCTCCGGTCGAGCGGCAGCGGCGTCGATGAGGCGATACAGCACCTCTGCATCACGGATATCGCTGCGGCCGTCGCCATTCAAGTCGTCCATCCTGCCATCCCCGTTCTCGTCGATGAAGATGTCCGCGGCCGCGCCCAACTGGTGCTGGCTGTAGCGCACGTTGCCGAGCGACCGGTTGTAGGCCGGGGTGCGGTAGCCGCTCATGACGTGGAACGTGGTCGCCCGATAGCCGGCCTCGTGCACCCGCGCGAGCACATACTCGAGCGCGACGAGCAGTCGCTCGTTCAGCACGATGTACTTCCGGGACCCGCCCGGCTCCTTGCACAGAAACTGCTTGAGTCGGAAATGGGGAGAAACCAGGATGTCTTCGTTCTCCGGCGTGACCTCGACGAACCCAGCTGGGAGGCTGTAGCTGCCGAGCCCGCGCAGTGGTTTGTCGGGATAGCGGCCGATCCGATAGCCGTTCAGGCGTTCGCCCTGGAACCGGTCATAGGGGACGACGACGAACGCCTGCACCGTAACCGAGTCACCGCCATCGGGGGCAACGACCTTGATGGGATAGAGACCCGGCGCGGGCGGCGCTGTCCAGGCCCAGCGGCCCGTGGCCATGGGCACGAGCCGCCCCGCCGCCGGCCGAGCGACGTAGCCCGATCCCGGCGTGGGGGCCACCACCTCGAGCGTCACGGTCTCACCCGGGAGCACCGTCAACACCCTCACCCGGTCGGGCGAGACCACGTTCCGATACCGGACAGAGAATACCGGTGCTACCGTCGCGCGCGGCTCGGCAGGTCGAGGCGCAGCGACCACGGTGAGCGTGCCGAGCGCGAACGACGAATAAGTAAGGCGACTTACGAAGCTAGAGCCGTGCGTAGTCCCTCTCTTGTGGTAGACGTCCTCATCCTTTGGAGGTACGCCTCACAAGGTACCTATGGGGACTACTTTGCGCTGGGTGGGGGTGCTCGCAGAGCCGTAAAGAGGGGCAAATCGCGATCGTGGATATCCCGCCGGAACTGGATTGTCCCGTCTGCGTCGGCCCACGCCGTCCAGTACAGCAAGTGGATCGGCATCGGCTCCGGCAGCGGCACACTGCGGTCCTCCGCGTCGTCTAGGGCCGCGAGGAGTGCGTTGCGATCCCAGCGCGGATCGTGCCGGAGCAGATACAGGGCGAGCTCGATCGGGTGCTGAATGCGGATGCATCCGTGGCTGAAGTCCCGCTGGGTTTCCTCAAATAGCGGCCGCGCGGGTGTGTCGTGCAGGTAGACGTGGTACTTGTTGAGGAACATGAACTTGATGCGTCCGAGCGAATTCCGCGGCCCCGGATCCTGGCGCAGCAGGTAGGGGAAGTGTGCGGCGGTGATGGTAGACCAATTGACCGTCGCGGGATCGACTTCTTGCGCGTCTAGACGCGAGCTCGGGAACACTCGCAGTTTGTATCGCGCCAGATAGGACGGGTCCCGCTTGAGTTTCGGGAGCAGCTCCGTCGTCGCGATGCTGCTCGGGACGTGCCAGTAGGGGTTGAGCACGAGGTACCGCATGGTGTCGCTGAGTACTGGAGTGCGGTTAAAAGGGCGCCCCACGACCACCCGCATCGACATCACCAGCGAGTCCCCATCCATCACCTCCAGCTCGAACGCCGCGATGTTCACGATGATGTGCCGGCGTCCCAGATCCTTAGGAAGCCAGCGCCAGCGCTCGAGGTTCAGCTCCAACTGCTCCACACGACGTTCCACGGGCACGTTGAGCTCGGCGCGAGTCGCGGTGCTCACCACCCCATCTGCCGTGAGGCCGTGGCGTCGCTGAAATTTCTCGAGCGCCTGCTCGAGCCCGGCGTCGAAGACGTCGTCCCCCTGCTGCTCCTCTGCCTCCCCGTCCCCGACGAGGCCGTCCTCGAGACGGAGCCGTTGGCGCAGCGCCGTCACTGCAGCGCCGCGGTCGCCCGCGTGCATGGACCCCTCCGGGATCGCCGGCCATCCGCCCGCTGCCGCCACTGCGCGATAACGCGCCAGCGCCTCGCGCAGGCGCCGGAAGCCAACCTCGGGTGGGTCCAGCGCCTCGAGTGCGGCAGCGATATTGCCCGACGCCAGCGCTGCCTCCAGGACGACGGCGATGTCGGCGGTCCGCCGGTTCGACACCCACTCCGGACGGAGGGTTTCGGGATTCACCCGTCCCGCCAGGAGATGAGCCCCGTAGACCAGGAACGCGTCCGTCAGCAGGAGATCGAGCTCGGCCCATCGATCGGGGGCTAATGCCGGGCCGCGCTTGGCATCGGCGCGCACCGCCGCGAGGACGGTCTCGATGCCGGCTAAATGGTAGTCCTCAGACCGCAGCCCCTCGAGATCCGCCCGGCGCAGCGCATCGATCAGGTTGTCGGCGAGTCGAGTGGGCCCGCGCTCGTCACTCCAGGCGGGGCGGTACAGCCGCCGTTCGTAAAAGCTGGGGAGGACCAGACTGGCGTAGACCGGCTCGCCGGCTGCCCGGAGCTCCATGACGATGCCGGCCGCTTCGATGCGAGTCCTGATACGCTCCGCGACGAGCTCGGCAGGAGAGCGGACATCGACCTGCCCCGCCGCGGGGCGGCATCCCACGAGCACCGCGCCGATGAGCAATAGTCGATGCAGCATATCTACGCCCGCCGCCGACGATATTCGCGGACCGGCGGGAGATCGCGGACCGGCGCGAGATCGATCGCGAGCGCTACGATGATGCCCACCACCGCCCCGAGCGTCCACTGTCCCCCGAACCAATGCTGCACCGCGGTATACCACAGGACCGTCGTGGGCAGGAAGATGACGCCCGCCACGAGCCACAGCAGGGAGGAGAACATTCCCTCGAACCAGTGTGTGAAGAACCAGAGGAGTGCCACCACCAGCCGCGCTATGACGTGGACGAGAACGAGGAGAACCGAGCGCATGCAGCGTGCCTTCTACTATTTCCGCACGACCGACAGTAGCCCGTCGCGAACGCTCGCCCACAGAAATGCCGGGAGCGTCTCGTCCGGGGAGAAGGTGTGGTGGATGGTGCCGCTGCGCGGCATCGCCCCCGTATCGCGGGGATTGTTGGCGCGCACCTTCGTCCAGTTACCCACCAACGACGCGATTCCGCGCGCGGCGCCGCCAAGGATCCCGCCGGCGCCCAGGATCCCTGTCGAGCCGCGGCGGGTCACCGCTACGGACAAGTCGTTGTAACGCGGTGTGACCGAGCCGCGCGCGACACCATGGGTGACCGTCGCGTGGAAGCTGATGCCCACCACCCGACCATTCGTGAGACGCAGGGGCATCGTCTCGCGGATAAAGACATTCAAGCTGGTCGCGGGCATGGCACCGAGTGTTCCGTGGAAGCTCATGTCGAACCGCGGCGCATCGAGCGGCACCACGAAATGCACGTCGAGCCGCCCGACGTTCTGCAAGTGCGCCGTGGCGGTGAGGAGCATGGGATCGCTGCCGGTCCGCCGTCCCATGAAGTGGCGCACATTGACCGCAACCACGTCGAGACGCGCAAACGTGAGGACGCCCGCCTCTGCGTGGTCGCCGCGGCGTTCCCGATACACGATCTCCCCATGCCGTATCAGCACCGAGTCGACGCTCACGGTGCGGCCCAGGCCAGCGATCCAGCCTTGCGGGGTCCGGCGGCGCTGGCGCTGGGGATTGGACGCGCGCCGCCGGTCGATCATGACGTCCAGCTGCATCGAATCCAGCTCGACTCGCCTGGCACGCAGCCCCTGGCCGAGTACAAACGCACCGACGTCGATCCCCTGTACCGCGATGCGGCCGACCGTGGTCTTGATCAGACCGCGGCGGTAGCGCTGCGACCGGCCGAACGCGGCGTCGCTCACCGTCGGCGCGAACGCGACGCCGCGCACGTCGAGGGTGGAGTCGGTGAGGCTCGCCTCGAGTGCGCCGACCCGCACCGCAGTGGCGCTGTCGAGACGGCCCACAAAGTTGCCTGCCGCAAGCTGGACCGTCCGGCTGAACAGCGGGCGGTCTGTCGTGGCCCCATCGGCGGGATCGATGGCGAACCCGCCGATGCGCCAGCGCAGATCTTTCAGCTGGAAGCGAGCGTCGCTGGCCCGCGGACGCTGCAGGCGGAAGTCGAGCGAAACGTGCGGGAAGTCGCTCCGCGCGATGCGGATCCGTGGAGCGAAATACGGAAGCCGAAGGCTCTGTTGGACGGTAAGAAACGCCCGCGGCTCGGCGCGCACCTGTCCCAGCGTGTCGGGAAGGCCGCTGGACGGGGGCACAACGACCGCCACGCTCACCGCACGGCACCCGAAGGACTCGGCGACGAGGCCGCCGTTGCGGATGAGCGTGATGAGATGTACGCCACTGATGGTGCATTGGTGAAACGCAAAGCGCAGCGCCGCCAGCGGGCGTGGCCGCAGGGTGTTCAGCGTTCGGTTGGTCGTCAGCAGGATGGAATCGACGGCGACGCGCCGGAGCGCGAAGTTGAACCGTACGCGGCCGACGTCGAGCCGGTACACGTCCCCCGACTTTTCCGCGATGATCCCGGCGGCCCACGAGCGCAGCAGCTGATTGACGATCCAGGCGGCCCGCCACCACGCGCCACCGGCCAGGAGCGCCGTGAGCACGGCGACCCCGATGACCGTCCGCCGGCGCGTCAGGATGCTCGTCACAGATGGGAATGATGCCGGCACGGCCCGGGACGGGCTATCGCACGAACGACTTACTACTCCAAAGACACAGCGCGGCGTACGTTTTGCCCCACGAAACGATGCGATACGCGTGCTGGATACTTGTCGTGCTGCCCCTCGTTGCGCTTTCGAATCCGGCCGCCGCGCAGTGCGATGGCAAGATCGTCTCGGGCGTAAGCATCGTGGCGCACGACCCGTCGTTCATCCGGTTTCCCCGGTCCCTGCGCACCGTGGCGCGCACCGTGGGATTGCACCACACCACCACCAGAGCGGATGTGATCCGCAACTTTCTGCTACTGTCAGTCGGGCAGCCGTGTACGGAGCGGCTGCGCGCGGAATCGGAGCGCATTCTGCGCTTCCAGCCATTCCTCGCCGATGCGACGGTGCGAGCGGTCTCCGACACGGTGGGCGGCGTGCGCATCGAAGTCGAAACCATCGACGAAATCCCTACAGTCTTCAGCCTGCGCGTCCGCAAGGGGCGTCCTGCGGCGCTGCGCATCGGGAATGGCAATGTCGATGGCCGCGGCATCTACCTGGCTGTGCGCGCGGAGCGCGGGTTCGCCTATCGTAACGGCGTCGGCATGCAGCTCGTCGCCTATCAGGTGTTCGATCGACCCTACACACTCGGGCTGACGGCCGACCGCACTCCCCTCGGCAGTACGGTGAGTGTCGCCCTCGGCCACGTCTTCATCACCGATCTGCAGCGAACTGGCTGGCACATCGGCTTCCGCGACGTGCACGATTACACCTCGTTCCTGCGTCCCGACGGCCAAGGCATCGCGCTCGGCGCGCGACGCCGCTTCGGCGACTACGGGGGCGTCGTGCGCATCGGCCTCGCGGGGCGGAGCGCTTTCGTCGGCGGCCTGGTCACCCATGAGCTGGTGAAACCGGTGGCGCAGGCCGTGATCGTCTCCGACTCCGGATTCGTCGCGGACACGAGTGCGCCACTTGCCCGCCCCTTCGCTCCCGTCCACAACATGCGGCTCAACGCTGTCGTCGGCGTGCGGTCGCTCGCGTTCCGGACGGTCCGCGGTTTCGACGCCCTCGCTGGAGCGCAGGACATCGCGACGGGCGTGCAGTTCGGCGCCGTCCTCGGGCGGAGCGTCCCGTGGTTCGGCGCGGTTGAC
>Ga0070695_100001488_pt1 | contig 12998 bp, 11 predicted proteins | sample KBSK1252metaG_FD_65471 | JGI IMG/M metagenome (GOLD analysis project Ga0070695, IMG submission 65471) | Corn, switchgrass and miscanthus rhizosphere microbial communities from Kellogg Biological Station, Michigan, USA - KBS K1-25-2 metaG | ecosystem: Host-associated > Plants > Roots >...
GTCGCCCCGCGATCCAGCCACTCGCGCAGGTCGGCCAGCGGGCCCGCCGCGAACCGCTCGCCGCCGCGGCGCGCGGGCCCCACCGACTTCCCGCCCCGCGACGACTGGAACCGCAGCTCGCCCACGCCGCGCTCGAGCCAGAGGCACGCGGCGGTCTCCACCAGCGGCCACCCCGTGTAACGCCGGTGGCGCGCGTACAGATCCCCGCACTCCTCGAAGATCTCCACCGCCAGCACCAGCGCCCGATCGCAGCGGTCCTCGTCCAGGAGCCGCGCCGCCTGCTCGATCGCCCGCAGCGTCGACGGCGCCCCGCCGATCAGGATGCCGTACGCGCCGGTCACGCCGAACTCGATGGCCACCTCCGCGGACACCACCGCGGGGGCGGTATAGGCAAAGTGCATCACGCCGCCGCGCCGCTCGATGAACTCGCGGTTCGACGCGCCGTAGGCGGCGGCGGTCACGTAGAGCAGCGCCGTCCGCTCCCCCGCGATGGCCTCCCTCGGCGCCTTCCCATCTTCAAGCATCGCGTCGACGGCCGCAAGAGCCAGCAAGCATTCCCGGGTGGCCCGCCGGAAGCGGTCGCCCGGCCGCTCCGGGCGCGCGAGCGTCCAGATCGGGGCCGGCCCGGAGCCCGGCCCCCGCCCGCTCAGGACGCCCAGGGCGCGGATGGCGGGAGCCCGCATCAGGCGGCCTCGAGCACCAGCGCGCCGTTGCAGCCGCCGAAGCCCATCGAGGTGCTCAGCATGATGCGCGGCCGCGCGGGGCGCGCGCGGCCCGGCACGTAGTCGAGATCGCAGTCCGGATCCGGCTCCTCCAGGTGGAGCGTGGGCGGGATGAGGCCCCGCTGGGCCGACAGCAGGCACATGAAGGCCTCCAGGGCGGCGGCGGCGCCCATGGTGTGCCCGAGGCCGCCCTTGATCGAGTTCACCGGCACCCCGTGCGCGCGCGCGCCGAGCGCCCGCTTGAGCGCGGCGGTCTCGATGCGGTCGTTGAGCAGGGTCGCGGTCCCGTGCGCGCTGACGAGGTCGACGTCGCGCGGCGACACGCGGGCGTCGGCGAGCGCGGCCCGGATCGCCCGCTCGAGGCCGCGGCCCTCCGGCTCGGGGGCCGCGATGTGGAAGCCGTCGCTCGCGCTGCCGTAGCCGAGCACGGTGCCGAGCCGGGGCCCGCGGAGGTCGCGCTCGCGCACCAGCAGGGCCAGGGCGCCCGCCTCGCCCAGCAGGAGCCCGCTGCGCCGCCGGTCGAAGGGTCGCACCTCGTCCCGGGTGAGCGAGCGGAGGGCGTTGAACCCGCGGAGGACGAAGCGGCACAGGGCGTCGTAGCCGCCCGCCACCACCGCGTCGGCCTCGTCGCGGCGCAGGAGATCGGCGGCCGTGGCCAGCGCGGTCGCGCCGGACGCGCACGCGGTGGACACCGTGAGCACCGGACCCCGGGCCCCGAGCCAGCGCGCGAGCCGGTCACCCGGCCCATCGTAGAGGGCGTCGCGGAACCGGCGGCGGGGGCGATCGCCCGCGAGCGCCCTCTCACCCTCCTCGACCCCGCCGAGGGCGGTGCCCACCACCACCGCGACCCGGGCCGGATCGAGGGGGAGCGGGCGGAAGCCGGTCTGGGCGCACAGGTCGTCGGCGGCCGCGATCAGGAGCCGCGTGGCCCGGCAGTCGGACACCCCGCACCAGTCCTTGATGCGCCCGAGCTTCTTGACCTCGCCCCCGCGCTGCACCTTGAGGTCCGCCACCGGGAACCGCTCGATCTGCGAGATGCCCGAGGCCCCGGTGACCAGCGCGGACCAGAACGCCTCCAGGTCCGCCCCGATCGGGGTGACGACGCCGGCCGCCGCGATCGCGACCCGCTCAGGCGTGGCCATGCGGCGGGCTCCAGGCGTCGAAGAAATTGAACCACTGCGTCGGATACGCGCGGATCACGCGCTCGAGCGCGGCCACCGTGGTGGCCAGCGCGCTCGCCTCCTCACCCGGCTTCACCCAGATGGGGGCGTCGATCTCGAGCCGGTAGCGGCCGCCCGGAGCCATCGCGCAGAACGCCGGCACCACCGCGGCGCCCGCGGCCCGGGCCAGCACGAAGGGGCCGATCGGGAACGCGGCCGGCTCGCCGAAGAAGGGCACGATCGCGTCTCCCCGCCCGCCGGTGGGGCGGTCGGCCTGCATCGCCACCAGCTCCGCGCGGCGGAGCGCGGCGAGGAGCCCGAGCGTGGAGGTGGCGTGGCGCCGCGTCACGAAGCGGAGCTGCGGGCTGTCGAGGCGGAGGTAGCGCTCGAGGGCCTGGTCCTGCTCGGCGGAGAGGACGACGTGGGCGGTGCGCCGGCCGCGCGACGAGAGCAGCCGGCCCGCGAACTCCCAGTTGCCGAGGTGCGCGGTGAGCAGGACCACCCCGCGCCCCGCCCCGAGGGCCGCGTCGAGGTGGTGCTCGCCCTCCGCGCTCGCCACGTACGCGGCGAGGTCGGGGCGGCGGTTGAGCGTGAGGAGATCGGCGAAGAACGCCCCGAAGTTGGCGAAGGTCTCGGCCACGCGGGCGTCGAGCTCGCGCGGCGAGGCCCCCGGTAGCACGCGAGCCAGATTCGATCGGACCGCGCGCCGCTCCGCGGGCACCGCGCGCGAGAGCAGGCGGCCGAGACCGCGCGCGAGCGCCAGGCGGGCCGGCCGCGGGAGCGCGGAGGCGGCGGCCTGGGCGAGACGGTAGTAGACGAGCCGGTTGAGACCGTGCGAGTACCAGCCGGGCGGGGCGGCCGAGTGCGACGCGTCCCCGGCGGGATCGGGCCGGGCCATCGGCTAGAGCAGCGCCCAGTAGTACATGCGGAAGGCCCGGATGGGCCCGGGGTGCGTGTCGTAGAGCCGGCTCGCCTCGAACCGCCGCTCCGCCCGATCGAACGTGACGCGCCCGGGCTCGTGCGGATCGTTGGGATCGTAGACCGTGAAGAGCACGTTGCCGGCCGGATCGAGCCCGTAGGCGTAGGCGACCACGGTGTGGTTCAGCTCCCAGGTCGGGAAGTTCGTCACCAGGAGCTGCACCGGCCGCCCCTCCTGGAGCTCGCCCATCGCCTCCCGCGCCACCCGCTCCTGCTGCCAGTGCGGCATCGGAAACACCACCCGCCAGTTCGTCCAGTGCACGAGCGTCCAGAAGCGGCCGACGAGCCCCTCCTTCACCGCCGCCTCCTGCTCCCGCGAGAACTGGTAGAGCGACGGGTAGCCCGGGATCACCACCCGATCGTCGGCGGGCAGCGGATCCTTCCAGGGCGCGTGGCTCACCACCCGCTTGATCCGCGCCACGTACTCCTCACGGGCGACCCGCGGCGCGGCGGGATCGAAGCGGGCGAAGCGCTGGAACTGGGTGACGGCGCGGGCCATCACGAAGCAGTAGTTGGCGTAGAGGTCGGGCTTGCCCGGGTTGTTGGTGCGGCTCTCGTTGGCGAACGCGAAGGTGTCCACGCCGAAGCGGAGCGAGGCGGGCGCCGGCGGGCGCTGCAGCACCACGTCCATGGGCGCGACCGACGCGCAGCCGGAGCCCGCGACGGTCAGCAGGACCGCCAGCACGAGGAGTCGCGACGACGCCCGCATCACGCGTCGTGCAGTGTACCGCACCTAGCCCTGGATCGAATAGCCGCCGTCCACCGGGATCGCGGTGCCGGTCACGAAATCGGAGGCGGGGCCGCCGAGAAACACCGCGATCCCGGACAGATCGTCGGGCACGCCCCAGCGGTCCGCGGGCGTGCGCGCGAGCACGCGGTCGTGGAGCCCCGCCACCTCGCGGCGGGCGTTCTGGGTGAGCTCGGTGTCGATCCAGCCCGGGAGCACCGCGTTGACCTGGATGTTGTCGCGGGCCCACGCGCTCGCCATCGCCTTCGTGAGCTGCACGATCCCGCCCTTCGAGGCCGCGTAGGCCGGCGCGAACGAGGTGCCGAAGATCGACATCATCGAGCCGATGTTGATGATCTTGCCCCCGCCGCCGCGCTTCATGATCGGGTAGGCGGCGCGGCACGCGAGGAACGCGCTGGTGAGGTTGGTGTCGAGGACCCGGCGCCACTCCGCGAGCGTGAGGTCCTGGACCGGCTTGCGGATGTTCATGCCCGCGTTGTTGACGAGCACGTCCAGGCGCCCGAAGTGATCGACCGTCTTGCGGATCAGCGCCTCGACCGCCGCCTCGTCGGCCACGTCGGCTTCGATGGCCACCGCCTCCGTCCCGAGCGCGGCCAGCTCGGCCACCGCCCGCCGGCTCTTGTCCGCGTTGCGCCCCGAGACCACCACCGCCGCGCCGGCCCCCGCGAGCCCGCGCGCCATGCCAAGCCCGATGCCGCCGTTGCCGCCCGTCACCACCGCCACCCGCCCCTTCAGCTCTCCGTCGGCCACCCTCGCCTCCTGGGGATACGCGCGCTCCGAGGCGCGCAATCGTCGATGCGTCGTGTCAGAAGTTTACTCGGTCTCGAACACCCAGAAAAGGCTTGGGGGTGCCTGGGAAAAAGCCGAGAGGCGTGCGAAGTCCGAGGAGTCGACGGGTGATCGGCCGGGCCCGGGCGGCGGGGTGGCCCGGCCGCCTCGGCCGGAGTGGGCCCCCCTCGGCCCCTCGCGGCTCGCAGAGCCGCGGTGTGGGGCCGAGCGGGAGGCGGAGGCCGAGGCGGCCGGGCCGCCCCACCGCCCGGGCCCGACCGCCTCGCGCGCGAGCCGTCAGGCTCCGCGAGCGTAGACGCGCTTACCGCCGCGCGTGGAGGAACTCGAGCCAGGTCACCCGATGCTCGCGGAAGAAGTAGCCGAGCATGACGGTGGCGGCCAGCAGGTTGCCGGCGAGGATGGTCCACCACGGCACCGCCTCGAGGAGCCACTCGGCGAGGATCGCCACCAGCGCGGCGAAGAAGACCTCGAAGCAGCAGAAGAGCATGAAGAATGCGAAGAGCAGCCGCGGGTCGCGGTCGGCCAGCGTGAGGAGCCCCGCGGTCACCAGGCCGAAAGCGACGAACGCGGCGCCGTGGACGATCGTGTACTGCAACACCAGCGGGGTGCTGACCACGAGCGCGCTCGGATCCCGCAGCCCGTGGAAGAGCGTGGCCCCCAGCAGCGCGGGGGTGCGCAGCGGCACGCCCGCCGCCGCGTCGTAGGCCAGGAACCAGACCGCGACCACCGCGGCACCCAGCAGGCCGGCCCAGATGCCTTCGCGCACCGTGCGGGTCCAGAGCGGGCCCAGCAGCGCGCGGCCGACCGCGCGCTGGCCGATCAGCAGGTAGAGCAGCATCCCGGCGGCGGCGAGCGCGTTGGCGACCAGGATGGCCCACCACGCGAGCTCGTCGAGCACCGGGTGCGCGAGCCAGGTCACGACCGCGAGGAACGCGATCTCGAAGCTCATGAGCGCGATGAACAGCGTCAGCACCCGGCTCGGCTCGCGCTGGGCCGAGACGATCAGGTAGGCGATCAGCACCCCGATCATCGCGAACACCACGCCGTGCAGCACGGTGTACGGCAGGACCAGGTGCGCCGCGGTGGGCACCGCGGAGGGATTCGTGACCCCCTCGAAGGTGGCGGCGCCCAGCAGCGACGGGGTGCGGAACGGCCGCCCGCGGGCGGCGTCGTAGATGAGGAACCACACGGCGACCAGGGCGGCCCCGATGAGGCCGGCGATGACGCCTTCGCGGAAGTACCGGGAGTGGGAGGCCATGGGGACCCTCCTTTGCCGAACCGATCCGGTCAGACGACGTAGGCTCAGGCGTACCACCAACGCCCGGTCACGGCAAGCCGCGAACGGCGCGGCGGGTCAGGCGGCGGCGAGGACCTCCAGGACCGCGGGACCGAGCAGCCCCACGCGCCAGGCGTGCACCCCCTCGACCTGGCGCAACGCGGCCAGATCGGCGGGCGGCGCGGCGGCCAGGCGGTCGATGAGGCGCTGGGGAAACAGCACGCCGGGCTCGAGGCCGATCTCCTTGGACGCCTTCGTTCGCCACGCCCGCAGGGCCTCGGCCCGGCGGCGCACCGCCGCCGGCAGGTGGGGCCGCGGCATCGGGCGGTAGACCGGCAGGTCGGCCTCGGGCAGGGCGAGCCCGCGCGCCACCGCCTCCAGGATGGCCGGCCCCATGCGCCGCAGCACCGGCTGGGTGCAGCCCGGGACCGACAGGATGGCCTCGTTGTCGATGGGCAGGCGCTTGGCCAGGGCCACCAGGCTCTCGTTGCCCACGATCATGAACGGCGGGCGATCGAGCCGGAGCGCCACCGCCTCGCGCGCGGCGTGGAGCTCGCGCAGCACCGCGAGCCCGCGCGCGTCGAGCTCGCGCGCGCCCTTGAGCTTCATGTAGGCGTCGGGGTCCACCGGCTTCTCGGGCACCGCCAGGGCGGCCAGCGCGGCGCACTCCTCCTCCACCCACTGCTCGCGCCCGATCGCGCGCAGCTCCTCCTGCAGGCGTTGCCGCAGCGGGATGAGGTGCAGCACGTCGTCGAGCGCGTAGGCCTCCTGGGGCGCGGTGAGCGGGCGCCGCGACCAGTCGTCCTTCTGGCGCGACTTCACCGCGGTCACGCCCAGGTAGTGGGTCAGGAGCCCCTCGAGGCCGAGCGAGGTCGCCCCCAGGAATCGCGCCGCGACCGCGGTGTCGAAGAGCGCGGACACCGTGACGCCGTAGAGGCGCTTGAGATAGGCCAGGTCGTTGTCGGCGGCGTGCAGGACCTTGACCGTGCCCGGGTCGGCCAGCACCGGGCCGAGCGGGGAGAGATCGCGGAGCACGAGCGGGTCGACCAAGTGGCCGCGCCCCCGGGCGTCGGCCACCTGAACCAGGCACAGCTTGCCCGGATAGTGGTGCAGGCTGTCGGCCTCGGTGTCGATCGCCAGGGCCGGACTGCCCGCGAACTCCGCGGCCAGCGCGGCGAGGTCGTCGGCGGTCCGGATCCAGAGGGGGAGCGTCATGGCGGCTCGGTTATACTACACCGTCGGCGACACTCCCCTCCCAGGAGGACGGCAATGCAGATCGCGGGCTCGACGACGGTGATCACGGGTGGCGCGTCCGGTCTCGGCCGAGCCACCGCGGAGCGGCTGCACGCGGCGGGCGGCTCGGTAGTGCTGGTGGACCTCGCGCGCTCGGCCGGCAAGGACGTGGCGGCCGGCCTCGGCGACCGCGCCCTCTTCGCTCCCGCGGACGTGACCAGCCCCGACGAGGTCGCGGCGGCACTGGAGGCGGCGGTGACGCGCTTCGGGAGCGTGCACGGCCTGGTCAACTGCGCGGGCATCGGCACCGCCGAGAAGACGTTCGGCAAGCGCGGCCCGGCCGATCTGGCCGCCTTCTCCCGCACCATCCAGATCAACCTGATCGGCACGTTCAACTGCATCCGGCTGGCCGCGGCCCAGATGGCCAAGAACGCTCCCAACGCCGAGGGCGAGCGCGGGGTCGTGATCAACACCGCGTCGGTCGCGGCCTTCGACGGCCAGATCGGCCAGGCCGCCTACTCCGCGTCCAAGGGCGGCGTGGTGGGCATGACCCTGCCGATCGCGCGCGATCTGGCCGAGCTCGGCATCCGCGTCTGCACCATCGCGCCCGGCATCTTCGAGACGCCGATGCTGGCCGGCCTGCCGGAGCCCGCGCGCGTCTCCCTCGGCAAGCAGGTGCCCTTCCCGCCCCGGCTCGGCCGTCCGCCCGAGTACGCGGCCCTCGCCGCCCACATCTTCGAGAACGTGATGCTCAACGGCGAGACCATCCGGCTCGACGGGGCGATCCGCATGCAGCCCCGCTGACCACAGGAGCGACCATGTACCATCCCACGATCTTCTTCGACCCGCAGTTCACCATCGGCGTGATGGCCGGCTGGGTGCTCACCCTGGCCGGCGTGGGCGCCCTGCTGCTGGCCGCGGTGTGGTACTCGTGCGCGGGCGAGTGGCGCCGCGGCACTCCCCCGCCCGGGGCGTTCCGCGCCCTGGTCGTGCTCGGCCTGATCGGCTGGCTCGGCGGGCTGCTGTGGCAGTTCGTCGGCTACTTCGGAACCGGCACCCTCAGCTGGTGAGGCACTCGCGGACCTTCGCGATCAGCCCGTCGGGGCTGAAGGGCTTCTGCAGCCACGCGTTCCACGTCCCCGCGTCGGCGGCCGCCTCGCGCCGCGCGCCCTCCGGGTAGCCCGACATGCAGAGCACGCGCAGCCCGGGCCGCCGCGCGCGCAGCCGGCGCGCCAGCTCGGGCCCGCTCATGCGCGGCATGACCACGTCGGTGATCAGCAGGTCGACCCGGCCGGGATGGGTCTCGTCGAGCCGCAGGGCGTCGGCGGAGTCGAGGGCCTCCAGCACCACGTAGCCGTGCATCTCGAGGACGTCGCGGGTGAGGGCCCGCACCTCCTCTTCGTCCTCGACGATGAGAACCGTCGGAGGAGACTCCGGGTCAGCCACGGAGAGACCGTCGGGGCGCCTCGGTCACCACTGACCGTGACCTTGCACGGAGCGCACCCCGCCCGTCTATTCGTACGCTTACGTAATTTGGGTCAACCGTCGACGGTGAGGATGCCGCGACCGAGCGCGTAGCGAACGAGATCTCCCTGTCCGCGGAGCCCGAGCTTGCGCATGAGGTTGGCCCGGTGCACCTCGACGGTGCGCGGGCTGATGTTGAGCCGCGCGCCGATCTGGGCGCTGGTCTGACCCTCCGCGGCGAGGTGCAGCACCTCGCGCTCCCGCTGGGTCAGGGTGCGGTAGAGGTCGAGGCCGGTCGGCACCGCGCGCTGCGCGTAGGCCTCCACCATCTCCTCGGACAGGGGCGGGCTCAGGTGTCGCGATCCGCCCGCCACCGCGCGGATCGCGCGCACCAGCTCGGCCGCGCTCGAGCCCTTGAGCACGTAGCCGGCCGCCCCGCTCTGCATCGCCTCCACCACGTAGGCGGGGTTGGCGTGCATCGACAGCACGAGGGCCCGGGTGCGCGGCGAGAGCCGCGTGGCCCGCCGCACGATGTCGGGCGCGTTGAGCCCCGGCATGACGAAGTCGACGACCAGCACGTCGGGCTTCACGCGCTCGACCAGGGGCGCCACCTCAAGGCCGCTCGCCGCCTCCCCCACCACCTCGAAGTCGGGCTCCGCGGCCAGGAGGGCACGCAGCCCCTGGCGGACCACGTGGTGGTCCTCGGCGAGGACAATCCGGATGCTCACTCCGCCACCCGCCGGAGCGAGCCGTCGATCGGCACCTCCGCGGTCAGCCGTACGCCGCCGCCCGGCTTGGTCTCCACCGTCAGGTGCCCGCTCAGGAGCGCGGCGCGCTCGCGCAGGCCGGCCAGCCCGCCGCTCCCGCCGTTGCCCAGCACCGTGTCCGGGTCGAAGCCCCGGCCGTGGTCCTCGACCTGCACCCCGAGGACGTCGTGGGTGGCCCAGAGCCGCACCGTCACCTCGTCGACCCCGCTGTGGCGGGCCACGTTGGTGAGCGCCTCCTGCACGATGCGGTACACGCCGGTCTCGGTCTCGGGCTCGAAGCGCTGGTCGAGCCCGTGGTGCTCGAGGCGAACGTGCACCTTGGTCTGGCTCGTGTAGCGCTCGACGTGGCCGAGCAGGGCGGGCAGCAGCCCCAGGTCGTCGAGGATGCTCGGCCGCAGGTCGAGCGACAGCGCCCGCACCCGGTCCAGCAGCTCCTCGACCAGGCCGCGCGCCTGCTCGAGGCGCTCGCCCATCGCGGGCGACGGCGGCTCGGGCAGGTCGAGCGTCAGGCGCAGGCCGGTGAGGAGCTGCCCGATCTCGTCGTGCAGCTCGCGCGCGAGGTGACGGCGCTCCGCCTCCTGCACCTCCATCAGGCGCCCCGAGAGGCCCTGGAGCCGCTGGTAGAGGGTGGCGTTCTGGATCGCCACCGCCGCGTGGTCGGCCAGGCGCATCAGGATCGCCTCGTCGCGGTCGGTGAACGCGCGCGGGGTCCGGTTCTCCACGTAGAGCAGCCCCTCGACCTGGCCGCTGATCCAGATCGGCACCACCAGCGTCGTCACGACGTGCTCCCGCTCCACCGTTTCGGCGTAGTGGGCGCTCACCCGGGGATCGGTCCGGCGGTTCGCACTCCGGAACGGCCGGCCGGTGCTCCACGCGGTGCCGCCGGCCCCCTTGCCCCGCTCGATGCGCGTCGTGTAGGCGGCGTTGTGCCCCACCCCGTACTGCGCGGACATCGTGTCGGTCTCGGCGTCGCGGAGCAGGATGTGGGCGAGGTCGCTGCTACAGAGCTCCCGGGCCGACGCGGCCACGTGGCGCATGACCGCGGCGAGGTCGAGCGTCGCGCTGATCGTGCGGACGAGGCCGGAGAGCGTTTCTCCCTCCAGGCGCCGCTGCTCGGCGTCGGCGTAGAGCCGCGCGTTCTCGAGTGCCACCGACGCCTGGTCGGCCAGGGCCCGGGCCAGCTGCACGTCCTCCACGCTGAAGATCCGGCCCGCCACGTCGAGCAGGCCGAGCACCCCGACCACCTGCTCCTTGACGGTCAGCGGCACCGCCATCACCGCGCGCAGCGGCGTCCCCTCGAAGTAGGCGCGCACGTCCGGGGCGTAGCAGAGCCGCGGATCGAGCAGCATGTCGTTGGACACGACGGCGCGGCGCTCCATGGCCGCGAGCCCGACCGCGCCGGTGCCGCGAGGCTGACGCAGCGGTCGCTCGAGTCCGGACGGGCACCCGGCGCACGCGGTCTTCTCGAGCGCTCCGGTGGCCGGGTCGAGGTGATAGAGGGACGCGGCCACCACCCCGAGCAGCTCCCGCGCCGAGTCCACCACCCGCTGGGCCACCCCGACCGGGTGCAGGGACTCGGCCAGGGTCTGGCTCACCGCGCCCAGGGCCAGGCTCTGCCACCGCCGCCGCTCCGCCTCCTCGAAGAGGCGCGCGTTCTCGAGCGCCACCGCCGCCTGGTCCGCGAAGGTCTGGGCCAGCCGTAGGTCGTCGTCCGAGTAGGTGCGGCCGAGCGTGTCCCCGACCGTGAAGCCGCCCACCACCTGCCCCTTCACCACCAGCGGCAGCGACAGCACCGAGGGGCAGACCGCGTGCCCCGGCCGCATGCCCGGCGTGCACTTCACCCGGGAGTCCACCCGGATGTCGGGGGTGATCACCGGCTGGCGACGGTTGACCGCCAGGCCGACCATGCCGTGGCCGGACGGGATGACGAAGCCCGGGTCGAGGAACCGCTCGGCCTCGCCGGAGCGCCCGATCACCTCGAGGTCGCCCGAGGCCGGGACCAGCCGGTAGAGCGCCGCGGCGCGGACCTGGAGCGCGCGCAGCACCACGTCCGCGATGCGCTGCCCGAGCGCGACCACGTCGAAGGTCTCGGACAGGAACCGCCACACCTCCGACAGCGCCTCGGCGGCCCGGCGGCGGGTCTCGCTCTCCGCGAACAGCCGCGCGTTGCCGATCGCGACCGCGGCGTGGCTCGCCAGCATGTCGACGATCTCGCGCTCCTCCGCGGTCGGCTGCTCGCTGTCGGAGAGCGCCACGCTCAGCACGCCCATCAGCTCACCGCCCGCGCTGATCGGGACCCCGTAGTAGACCTTGAGGCCGGGATCCTCGCGCCACATCGGCGACACGAGCCGCGGATCGCCCACCGCGTCGGGCAGGAGCATCGGGCGGCCGCTCTGGGCCACCGCGTGGGTGATCCCGTGGCCGAACGGGATGACCGACGCCACCTGACGGCCCTCGGGCCCGCTCATCGCGGCGAGACGGTAGCCGCCCCGCTCCAGGTCCACGAGCCGGACCACGCAGGAGGCGCCCGGACGCAGGGCGCGCACCGCCTCCACCACCTGGCGGAGCACCGCGTCCGTGTCCAGCGTGCCCGCGACCGAGCGCGCGAGGCTCGCCACCTGGCGCAGCCGGGCGAGCGACACTTCCGGCAAGGCCGGCACCTCCTTCGAAATAGTTCCGACCGGTGAAATAGGCTCGACCGGCGAATAGGCTCCACCGGGTCCGGACGCGACGCCGGAGGCCGGAATGGTGACGTTAGCGGTCCGCCTGGGCGGTGTCAAGCCGCGGGAACCGGTCGAGCCGCAGGTCCGAGAGGTCGACCGCGGCGCGCCCGTCCAGCAGGAGCTCGGCCACCGTCTCTCCCACCGCGGGCGAGTGCTGGAAGCCGTGGCCGCAGAAGCCCACCGCGAGGAAGAGCCCGTCGACGCCGGGGGCCCAGTCGACGATGGCCCGGCCGTCCGGGGTGAGCGGGCGCAGCCCGGCCCATGCGTGGCGCACCTGCGCGCGCTCGAGGGCCGGGATGCGGCGCACCGCCTTCTCGACCGCGGTCTCGAGCACATTCCAGTCCACCTGCGCCTCGAACGCGGTGGATTCCCCGATGTCGCCGGGGCTCATCAGCACCGCCCCCTGCTCGCTCCGGCAGTAGAAGCCGCTGCCGCAATCGGTGACGAGCGGCAGCGGGTGCCGGATCCCGTCGAAGGCGTCGGTCACGAAGATGTGGCGCCGCCGGGGATCCACCGGCAGGTCGAGGCCGGCCATGCGGCCCACCAGCGGGGCCCACGGCCCGGCCGCGTTGACCACCAGCCGCGTGGCGATGGCCCCCGCGGGAGTCTCGACCGCGGCCACGCGGCCGCCCTGCAGCCGGAGGCCGGTCACCGGGGTGCCCTCGAGGATGCGCACGCCGCGCGCGCGGGCCTGCGTCGCGTAGGCCTGGACCACGTCGTGGGGCGACGCATAGCCGTCGGTCGGCCCCCACACCGCGGCGAGCGCGTCGTCGACCACGAGCGAGGGCACGAGCGCGCGGGCGTCGTCGGGGGCGATGATGCGCACGTCGGCGCCGAGGCTCCGCTGGAGCGCGACGTTGGTCCGGAAGCGGGCCAGGGTGGGCTCGTCGGTGACCACGAAGAGGTAGCCCTCCTGGTGGAAATCGCACGGCACGCCCATCTCGTCCTCGAAGCGCTCGAAGAACGCGATGCCCCGCTGCGAGAACTCGATCTCGACCCGGGTCGCGAACTGCACGCGGATGCCCCCGGCCGCCTTGCTGGTGGAGCCCGCCCCCACCATGTCGCGCTCGAGCACGACCACGTCCCGGGCTCCGCGCCGGGCCAGGTGGTACGCGATGCTGGCCCCGATGGCGCCGGC
>Ga0070695_100001489_pt1 | contig 12987 bp, 8 predicted proteins | sample KBSK1252metaG_FD_65471 | JGI IMG/M metagenome (GOLD analysis project Ga0070695, IMG submission 65471) | Corn, switchgrass and miscanthus rhizosphere microbial communities from Kellogg Biological Station, Michigan, USA - KBS K1-25-2 metaG | ecosystem: Host-associated > Plants > Roots >...
GCCCCGTGGCCGGCGCCTGGAAGGCCTTTCGACCCCATGGGGGTATTGCGATGGATCTCGCGACAGATGATGGGCGCGCGCTGCAGGAACGCGTGCAGCGCCTCGAACGCCAGGCCCGCTGGGCCGCGGCGATGGTGACGGCCCTGGCCCTGCTGTGCGCCGCGACGCTGGCCTGGATGTTCGTGCCGCACGCACAGGAGATCAACGCCAACGCTTTCATGCTCCGCGACGGCAACTGGCGCGCGCGCGCCGAGCTGCAGATCCGGCGCGACGGCTCACCCATGCTGCGCTTCAACAACATCTACGGCAGCGCCCGCGCGGTGCTGCACCTGCGCGAAGACGGCGGGGCCGTGCTCCGGATGATGGACGAGGCGGGAACCACCCGGGCGCTCCTCTCCCTCGACGAACGCGGCCAGCCGTCCCTGGTGATGTCGGGGGTGGACAGCACCGTGCGCCTGGCCCTGGTGGCAGGCGAGTCGGGAGAAAACGGCGCGCCGCTGGTGGACCTTCACGACCGGCTCGGCCACCTGGTGTGGTCCGCGCCGACCGTCTCAGCCCAGCGGCGTCAGGCGGCCAGATCGAGGTAGGGCATCACGAGCGGCATCAACCGGCGCGCCACGCCGGGATACTGCATCGCGAACGCGACGGTGTCGCGCAGCGCGTCCCACTGGAGGGACGGGGTGTCCATCTGGCGGGCGAGGTCGATGAGCGACGCGCGCAGGATCGCGCGCTCCCGCGCCGGCACGCCCAGCTCTCCGACCAGCTCGGCCAGGTCCATGATGTCCTGCGCCGCGGGCGAGAGCGTCACGTGCTCGAACAGGACCTCGGGCTCGCGCGCGGACCGGGGCTGCGACTGCAGCACCGCGGAATCGAGCACGAACTCGGCGGCCAGATCACGACCCGGGTCGCGTCCGCCCGGCGTCGGTGCCGGCGGCGTGTAGGCCGCGGGCGGCTCGGCGGCCGGTGGCGCGGAGTGGGCCGTCCGTTCGTCCCTGACCGGGACCGGCGCCACGGGCTTGAAGCGCACCGGCGACGCGGCCGGGGGCGGCGTGACGTCGCGCGCCCGCGTGTGGTCGGGCGTGGGCGTCGGTGTGGCCTCGTACGCGGGGGTGGCGGACCCGTGCGCGTCGCCGAAGCCCAGCATGTCCTTCAGGCGCGGGCGCGGTCCGGTCGGTGCCGCGCTCGTGGATGGCGGCGTGGCGTCCTGCGCCGGACGGCCCGTGGTCGCATCGTCGGACGCGTGGGCCTCGTCGGCCGCGCCCCCTCCTCCTGCAACGTCTCGCTCCGGCAGATCGGCCACGGCTCCCTCCTGCGTCATCGGCACGGACTCGCCGTCCGTCGTATCCATGATCGGGTCCACCACCAGACCCAGCTCGCGTGCGAGCTCCACGAGAAAGGTGGACGCCTCCTTGCAGCCGCGCTCGAAGAAGTCCCGCGTCGCGTTGCGATCCGCGCGCCCGGTGGGGGCGCTGAACGGGATGCGGCGGAACCGGTCCGCACGCGAGGGATCGTCGGCCCAGATGCGCTGCAGCAGGGTCACGGTGATCTGGCGCCACTGCTTGAAGCGCTGGTCGCGGGGCCCCGCGTTGCGCAGCTCGCCGAGGATGGAGATGAGCTCGCCGAGCTGCTGGCGCGCGATCTCGACCGGGATCAGGCCACTCACGCGGCCTCCGCGCGCGGTGCGGCGCTACCAGTCCGAGAAGCGCTCCTCGCGCCAGGGATTGGCTTCGTTGTGGTAGCCGTTCTGCTCCCAGAAGCCGGGGCGGTCGGCCGCGGTGAGCTCGACCGCGCGCACCCATTTGGCGCTCTTCCAGAAATAACGGCGGGGCACGACGAGCCGCAGGGGCCAGCCGTGTTCCGGCGTGAGATCGGCGCCGTCGTGCTGGTAGGCGAACAGAACGTCATCCTGGATCAGCTCCGCGAGCGCGAGGTTCGTCGTGAACCCCTGCTCCGCATGTAGGACCGCGAAACGCGCCTCCGGTGTCGGGCCCACCCGTCGCATGACCTCGGCGAACGCCACGCCGCGCCACGTGTTGTCGAAGCGGCTCCAGCGGGTCACGCAATGGATGTCGGATCGCACCGTCACCTGCGGCAGGGCCAGGAACTCGTTCCAGGTCCAGCGCGCGGGCCGTTCGACCGCTCCGAACACCCGGAGATCCCAGGTCCCGAGATCCACTCGCGGGACCGACCCGTGGTGCAGGACCGGCCACTTGTCCGTCCGGACCTGACCGGGCGGAAGTCGCGGCTCCTGCAGCGGGCTTGCGACGGTATCGGCAGGATCGGGGCGCGAGTTCATCGCAGATTGGAACCTCGGGGCAATGTGGGCCCGGCGGGGCGTGGAACGGGGACGGGCCGGGGGTCCCGGAGACGGGACCGGCCTCACCCGGCAAGCCCGCATGATAGGCGCGCTTGCGACGGGCGGCAAAGCCCTCCCCGCGCGGGCCATGCGCCTCGAATGGCGCTTGACCGACCTTGCCCCGGGTGGAAGCATGCCGGGGCGTCGCCGCTGGCAATGCGGCCCCCGGCGCCGGGGAGGTGCCCTTGATCGACCGCCTGGTGCGCATCACAGCCCCCCCGTTTCTCTCGCTCGCTGGCGTGCGGCTCTTCGCGCCGTCGAAGGGTGGTGCTGCGCCGCGGGCCGGGGGCGACGACGAGAGCTTCCTCGCCCTGTTCGAGGCGTCCGAGGATCCGATGGTGATCCTCGACTCGACACTCCGCGTCGTGGTCGCCAACGCCGCCGCGTCGCGCTTCCTGCGCGCCCCGGCCGACCGCCTCAAAGGCAGCGCCGCGCTCGAGGTCGACCTGCTCGCTCGCCTGCTGACCGCCGCGAGCGTCCCGCAGAGGCTCAAGACCGATCCCATGCCGGTCCTCGACGAGGTGGCGGTGACCGACAGCGAGGGTCAGCCCATCCAGTGCCGCATCGAGGCCATCGCGATGCCGCGCGACCGCACGCTCATCCACCTGCGCGACACGAGCGCGATGCTGCGGACGCGCGCGACACTGCGCGCGGCCGAGGCGCTCCACCGCGCGATCTTCGAGGCACTGCCCGAAGTGTGCTGGGCGATGGCGCTGCCCGAGGAGCGGCTGCTCGACGTGAGCCCGTCGGTCGAACGGCTGTTCGGGCGCCAGCCCGCCGACTTCCGACAGCGCCCCGAGCTCTGGGACGAGCTGGTGCATCCGGCCGACCGCGAGCGCGTGCGCGCCGAGTTCCGGGTCGGCATCGCCGCGGGCCGGCCGTTCGAGATCCACTTCACCGGACTGCACCGCGACCACCGCGACCTGCCCCACCTCGTCAACCGCGTGGTCCCGGTGGCCGACGAGCGGGGCTGGGTGGATCGCTGCGAGGGGTTCATCGAGGACCTCGGCGCCCAACGCGCCCTCGAGCAGACGCTGCGCACCACGCAATCGAACCTGCGCCACACGCTGGAGGCGGTCTCGTCGGGGGTGCTGGTCGTGCGGCCGGGCGAGAGCGGCCCCGAGGTGGTGGTGTGCAACCGGCGCCTGTCGGAGATGCTGCGGCTGGACGCGCCCCTCGCCCCGGCCACGGCGCTCGGAGCCGCGCCCCCGGAGCTGCGCCAGCTCGTCTACGGGACCGGCAGCGAGTCGGAGTTCGACCGCCGCCTGCTCTCCGACGACGTGAAGGACGAGGTGGCGGAGCTGTCCGACCCGGTGCGGGTGCTCCACCGCTACGCGGGGCCGCTGCGGGACGAGCTGGGCCAGGTAGTCGGCCGCATCGTCACCGTGGAGGACATCACCAGCGCCTGGCAGATGCAGCGGCAGCTCACGCACTCGCAGAAGATGGAGAGCATGGGCCGGCTCGCGGGCGGCGTGGCTCACGACTTCAACAACCTGCTCGGCACGATCCTCGGCTTCTCGTCGCTGCTGCTCGAGCAGGTGCCGCGCGAGGATCCGCGCCGCGCCGGGCTCGAGCAGATCGCCGAGGCCGCCGAGCGCGCCTCGAACCTGACCGCCGCGCTGCTCGCCTTCAGCCGCAGCGCCCGCTTCGAGCGCACGCCGGTGAGCCTCAACCGCGTGATCGAGGACAGCTACCAGATCCTGCGCAGCGCGCTCGACCCGGCGGTCGCCATCGTGATGACGCTGGAGCCAGCGCTGCCGTCGTTGCTCGGCGACGGCCTGCTGCTCCAGCAGATCGTGGTCAACCTGGTCCAGGAGGTGCGTCAGCGGCTCGCGGCCGGCGGCACGCTGAAGCTGATGACGCGCACGTTCGACCAGCCGGTGCCGGCCGAGGAGCAGGAGTCCGAGGGACGCATGCGGCGGATGGTGGCGCTCGAGATCCAGGCCTCGCCCGACGGGGGGTCCGCGGTGAAGCGCGCGATCGAAGGCCGCGCGCAGGCCAACGAGGCCACGACCGGGCTCGCGCTGACGATCGCCGAGGACATCGCCCGCGCGCACGGCGGCTTCCTGGTGTGCCGCGCGACCCGAGAGATGGTGGCGTTCGAGGTGGTGTTCCCCGCCGAGCGCCGCGAGGAGACCGCGGTGCTCACCCACGAGGCCGCCACGGCCCGCGGCCACGAGACCATCCTGGTCGTCGACGACGAGCCCGGCCTGCGCGCCCTCGCCAAGACCGGACTGCGCCAGCGCGGGTTCGACGTCGTCACGGTCGAGAGCGGCGAGCAGGCCCTCGACATTCTCAAGCGCGGCGAGCCGCGCGTGGACCTGGTGGTGCTCGACCTCACCATGCCGGGGCTCTCGGGCGAGAAGGTGCTGCGCGCGATCCGCGGGTTCCGTCCGCAGCTGCCGGTGCTCATCGCCAGCGGTTACGCGACGGTGCAGAGCCAGTCGTCGTGGGTGGCGGCGGGCGCCATGGGGTTCCTCGCCAAGCCCTACCGGATCCAGGATCTCGCGAGCAAGCTGCGGGAAGTGCTGGACCGGTCCCACGGGCGCGCCGAGTAGGCGCGCACGGCCCGCCTCACGGCGCCACCGTCAGCTCGACGCCGGTCGACCGCACGAGCAGGTCCGGGTCGTACATGGCCCCCACCGAGGCCGGGAGCGCGCTGAGGGTCCCCGCCATCTCCGGCCGCACGAGGTACTCGAGCACGGTCTCCCCCGCCTCCAGGTGATCGAGGAAGAACACCGCCCGGTCGTCTCGGGTCTCGGCGTGCGTGGTCCATGGCCACTCCGCTCCCTCGGGCGTCAACGCATCCACCTCGAAGCCCGCCGGCAGCGGGTCCTCGAGGATGAGCCAGCTGAGCGCCGCTGGAGCCCGCAGGGTGAGCCGCACCATGACCGCCTCGCTGACGCGTGGCCGCTCGAGCGGGCTCGTCAGGTACTGCGGGCGGCCCCGGCGGTCGGCGGTGCGTTCCACGTGAAGGTACTCACGCGTGACCGCGAGCCGTTTCTCCGGTTCGCTCGAAGGCCCGGGGCTCGGCACCAGGGCGCGCGCCTCCCACGACCAGTAGAGCGTGCCCGTGCCCTCGCGGGCGATGGCGAGGACGTTGGCGCCGGGCTTGAGCCGGGCCCCCGGGATCGCGATGCGCAGCCCGGCGCCGCCGAACACGTCGGCCACCGTGAGCGCCCGCTCGAGCACGGGGGCGCCGTTCCACTCCACGCGCAGCCGCATGTCGGGCTTCATCTCGGCCGCGTGCGCCTCCAGGTAGCGGGCAAGGGCGATCGCGACCGGCCCGGTGCTGCGCGTGCAGCGCCAGTACGGCCCGCGCCGACGCGCCGCCAGCCACCGCACCACGTCCACCGCGCGGGGGTCCCGGGGATCGAGCGCCAGCATCGCCGCAAGCGCGTAGCCCGTGTTCTCGTGGCTCTCGCCGAACCAGTCGTTGGTGTCGTCGCCCGGCCACGAGAGACCCGCACCGTCCTTCTGCGCCCGCCGCTCCAGGATCGCGAACAGAACCCTCGCCTCCTCGGACCGCCCCAGTGCCACCTCGCCCGTGACGGCGAGGGCCAGCGCCGCGGTGCCCAGCTCGGCGCGGGCGGTGTACACCGAGGTCGCCAGCTCGCCCAGCCGATCCTTGAGCCCGGGGAACCGGCTCGCGGAATTCTCCAGGGCCAGGAGTGAGACCAGGTGGGCGAGCACGTAGGCCTCGCCGTCGCGACTCCGGGTCGCGGCCAGCAGCATCATCAGGTTCCCCTGCGCGCGGCCGAGAGCCTGCTCGGCGGCGGGATGGGTGAGGCCGAGCGCGGCCGCGCTCGCCAGGGCGTCGACCGCCAGCGCCGTGATGTACGGGTCGCTCTCGTTTCCCCGCCACCAGCCCCAGCCCCCGTCCGGCGCCTGAAGCGCCGCGAGGCGATTGAACGACGGCGCGAGCCGCGCCGCCGGGTCGCCCCACCCGGGCACAAGGGTCCCGGCCTTGCGGGCGGCGGCGAGCAGTGCGCACGCGGGGAGGATCGCGTTGGAGGTCTGCTCGGTGCATGCCCACGGATAGTCGGCGAGCCAGTCCACCGCGCCGAGGCACATGGCCGCGGGCGACGGGGAGAGCTCGATGGCGAGCGAGCTCCCGGTACGCACGAGATCACCCGGGAGTGCCACCGCGACCGTCGCGTGCGGCTCGCTCAGCACCCCGGCCGCGTGCGGGCGCAGGGCCACGGCCCTGGCGCGCACCGGCGCCACCAGCTCGAGCGCGTCGGCGTCGGACTTCGAGCGGGCGCGGAACACGAAGCGCGCCCGCGAGCTGTCCGCGTCGGCCGGCAGATCGCGCGCGATCGCGACGCGCCAGCCGGCGCGCGATTCACCCGCGGCCGGGATGTCCGAGCTGCGGGCGCCGGCGCCGGCCAGCTTCGCGAGGCCCGACGCCGTGAAGGCCTCGCTCACCCCGACCATCGGCACGGTGGTTCGGTTGGTGACCACCGAGACCAGATCCGCCGCGTCGCCGGCCACGAACTGTCGCGGCAGCGCCAGCCGCGCCACGACGTCCTTGGTGACGAGGGTCTTCGCCACGGCGCGACCCACCAGCGTCCCGTCGGAGGCGCCCCGGCTCGTCAGCCGCCAGGTGGTGAGATTGTCGGGCCAGTTGAATGCGACCTGAGCCCGGCCGCTGGTATCGGTCGCGACACTCGCAGCCCAGAACGCGACGTCGCGGAAGTTCTTGCGAGGCTCCTCACGCCCACCCTTGTCGGCGCCACCGTAGTAGTGGATCGGGAACGAGACCGCGGTCGTGACCCAGTCGGGGCGCCGGCCATAGAAGACGTCATGCGGATCGGGCGTGGCGTCGGCCTTCAACGAATAGATCGCCTCGTCCACCACGCCGAGCGACACCTCGGCCGCCACGGGGGCACCCCTGGCATCGCGGGTCTCGATCGCCACCTTCGCCCGGTCGCGCGGTCGATAGTGGTCGCGGTCGGGCTTGAGCGCGATCATCAGATCGTGGCGGTCCGCCCGCACCGGCAGCTCGAGCACGCGCGTCTGCAGATCGCGTCCCTTGCGCACGTGGATCGCGACGAACACGTTGGGCGCGTACTCGGTCGTGAGCGGCACCGTGACGAGTCCGGTGTTGCCGGTGAGCGGGACGATCCGCGCGTCGTACAGGTCGCGTCCCTCGACCGCGACCAGCACCTGCGCCCCGCGCACGTCGGTGTTGACGAGGATCTTCGCCGTGTCGCCGGGCTGGTAGCGCTCGCGGTCGGCAAACGCCTCGAGTGCCGAGTAGCGGTAGGCGTAGTCCACCACCCGCGCGTCGTAGACCCACACGGAGGTCTCCGCCGTGATGCGGTTGCCGCGGGCGTCGTCGGCGCGTACCCGGGCGATCAGATGGCCCGAGCGCACCAGCATGGGGACCAGGCTCACGGTGGCGATGCCGTTGGCCCCGGTCGCCGCCGGGGCCTCGGCCAGCGGGCGGGTGGAGCGCGTGTAGCGGCGCTCGAGCGGGTTCCAGGCCTCCTGATCGAACGTCACCGTCGCCGCCACGGACACCGGCTTGCCGGCGTGATCGCGCGAGCTGATCTCGAGGCGGACGGGCTGCCCGACGCCGACCACCCGGTCGAGCGGCTTCACGGCGAGGGTGAAGAGCCCGCGGCCCATGATGGTGCTGCCGCGCCCGCTCACCATGCGCCGGGCGCCGTCCACCACCTCGACCTCGAGCGTGAGTCGGCGGTCGTACGTCACCGGGCCGGGAGTGAAGGTGAGCGCCACGCGCCCGTCGGCGTCGGTGCGGGACTCGCCGGTCTTGAGCACCCGGCCGTAGCCGCCCCCGGACGGTTCGGCCTCGCCATCGCCCTCGTCGTCCCAGCTCGAGGTCTCGGTGCGCAACCGGCTCTCGAACAGGTTGTAGCGCACCGTGGCGCCGAACACCGGCGCGCCGAAGAAGTACGTGGCCGCGACCTTGAATCGCACCTCGTCACCGTTGACGTACACGTCGCGGTCGGGCGTCACCTCCACCTGGTACTCGGGCTTGCGGTACTCCTGCACGGCGAAGCTGGCGGTCGCCGCCGCGGCCCCGACCTTGGCACTCAGGCTCCAGTCACCGAGCGGGAGGTCCTTCGGCAGCACGATCTCGCCGTCGGCCGACCCGTGGCTGGAGAGCAGCGTCGCCGGGACCGCCACCGCGGCGCCCTCGGGTCCGTCCAGCGCGAGTGTCGCCCTCGAGGCGCCCGGGAGCGCGTACCCCGCCGCCCCGCCCCGTCGCGCGAACGCCTTCCAGTACACCGTCTGGCCCGGGCGGTAGATCGGGCGCTCGGTATAGAGGAACACCCGATCGCCGCCCTGTGAGGCGGCCCCCGCGAGCGCCGCCTCGGCGACCGCGAGGCCGTGCACCGGGCTGCTGGCGACGACGCGCACGTGCTCGCCCGCCCCCTTGAGCGGGAGCATCAGCAGACCGTTCGCGTCGCTCTTTCCTCCGGCGATCGCCACGGACCCGACCGCCCGCTGCCAAGTGAGCGGCTCGGTGGGGTTCGGCACGCTGGCGACGACGTTGACCTGGGCTTCGGCGACCGGGGCGCCATTGCGCAGGCGCGCCAGCGAGACCAGCAGGCGCTCCGGCGAGCGCTTGACGACGAGGCCGAGGTCGGTGACGAAGAAGATGACGCCGCGGCGGAGATCCCCGGCGCCGGCGCGAAGCAGGTAGGCGCCGGGGATCATGTCCTGCGCCGGGAGCGTCAGCTCCTCCTCGCGCCACGTGTAGGGCGGGCCGTCGGCGGTCTGCTTCTGCCAGTGCCGCACCGCGATGAGCCCGGTGGTGTCCCGGTTCTGCGCCAGCGCACGGAAATCGTGCGCTGCGTCCCACAGGCTCATGGCGGGGATCTGGTAGAGGGCGAGATCCACCATCCCGACGCGGAAGGAGCGCAGCGCCAGGGTCACCTTCTCGTCGGGCATGAACGCCTCGCGCTGCAGCACCAGCGCCAGCTCCGGCGGCCGCGGGATCGCGACGATCTCGACGCCGGCGCGGGCGCCCCCCTCGGCCAGGACGATTTCCTCCTTGCCGACCGCGGGTGCGAACCCCTCCTGCATGATCATGACGTGGTAGCGCCCGGGCTGCAGGTCCTCGATCGAGAAGAGGCCATCGACGCCGCTCGTCCCCACGCTCTGCGCGGGCCCGCGCGCGACCACGCTCACGTTGGCGACGCCCGTGCCGTCCGCCAGCCGCACCGTGCCCGAGATCCGCGCCGGCTTGACCAGCCGCACGTCCACCCGGGTGCTGTCGCCACGGCGCACGCTCAGGTTCTGTCCCTCCCAGCCCAGGAGTCCCTCGGACTCCACCGAGGCCGACCAGGTGCCGGCCTGCAGATCCTGGAATCGCGCGATGCCATGCGCGTCGGTGAACACCGGGGCCGGGGGCGGCCGGTAGCCCTGCCACCACTGCGCGGCGCGCTCGGTACGGGTCGAAACGCGGGCGCCTGGAAGCGGCGTCTTCCCGTCGCCGGCGGTCACCCGGAACTCGATCGCTCCGGCCCGGTCGAGCGGCACCACCACGTCGACGGCGCGCTGCGCCGACGGGAATTGCCACGATCCGAGCACGAAGTCGGCGTAGCCGGCGGCGCTCACGGTGAGCGTGTAGTAGCGCTCGGCCGTCACGCGCTCGAGGTGGAACTCGCCCTTCGCATCCGTGGTCCCGCGGAAGTAGCCCTGGCCGCCGCCTGCATTCACCAGCTCCACGGCGGCGCCCGCGATCGGCCTTTGCGTGTCGGCGTCGAGCACGCGCCCGGTCATGCGCGATTCGGAGGCCCGCGCGGGGACGGCGAGCGGCAGCAGCAGCACCGTCACCGCGAGGGCGATCGAGCCAAAGGTCCTAGCGGATCTCATCGAGCGCCTCCCTGGCCGAGGCTGGCACCTCCGGCTCCGACAGCACGACGACCGGGAACCTGCGATAGCTGGCCGCCGAAACCGGACCCGCCAGCACTCCGATCCGGCGCGCCTCACGCAGCGCCCACGCCACGGTGCGGGCCTCTCCCGGGAGGAACCCGACGAAGCCGCCCGGCGTGGAGATCGAGAGTCCCTCACGCCCGGGGTCCGCCAGCATGGGATCGGTGATCGGCTCGCCCTCGCCGGCGAACGTGATGACCAGCCGCAGGCCCGCGAGCTCCTCACGGCGCACCGGTGGTCGGCGACGGTCGGACGCCAGCGCTTCGACGGCGAGCACCTCCACCGCCTCGGAGAGCGATGCGAAGCACGCCCCCTCGCGACCGACACAGGCGCGGGTCGCATGGCCGTTCACGAGGCTCACGTACACCGCCACCGCGGCGCCCGGCCAGGGGATCGGCCGGGCGGTGTCGGGCGCCGCGCCCGGGTCCTGCGGTTCCCAGTGACGCTCCATCGCCGCCCGCGCGCGCGCCAGCAGTGTCGCCGCAGCCGGCGAGCGGACGAGCGCGGCGTAGGCTCCCAACGCCGCATCGGTCGCGGCACCACCCGACACCTGGGCGGCGGCGCCAACCGCCGCGGCCGGAGGCGCCAGCGGGGCGATCGTCAGGGCGGCGGCCAGCGCGCACGCGCCCCTCGAGAATGCGGGCCTCGTCGACCGGGTCACCGGACTCCCTCGCCCGGCTCGCGCCCGAGCCAGGGCGGATACCGGTCCCGATGCACCAGCTCGCGCTCGATCGTCTCGCCGTCACGCGTCCTCACGCGGAAGAGCTCGATCTCGCGCCCGCCCTCGGCAGAACCGGGTGTGGCCTCCACCTCGACCGTTTCCAGCTCGAAGCGGTCAGTCAGCTCCGCCTCGCCCTCGATGCGCACGGTCAGGGTCGAGCCCAGGACCTCCACACGCAGGCGCACCCGCTGCTCGAGATCGTTGCGAATGCGCAGATCCTTGACGCCCCAGGCGATGGTCGCGTCTTCACCGAGCGCGATGTAGTCCACCGGGGTCGAGTGCCGCCAGCGCTCGACCGGTGAGAGTCCGGCCACCAGCGCCGCGGCGAACAGCGTCGAGGCCACCTGGCAGACGCCTCCGCCGGTTTGCATCTGGCGGGCCTCGTGCAGGATCACCGGGGCCGCGAGGTAGCCGCGCTCGAGCGTTCGCGCGCCCACCACGCGGTCGAAGGAGAGTCCCTCGCCGGGCGCGAGCTCGGTGCCGTCGAGGGCCTGGGCCGCCAGTCGGATGTTCTGCGTGCGCGCGGGCAGGCTGCCGACCAGGGTGGTCGAGAAGGCGCCGAGTGTGACCGGGAAGGCATCGGGGATGGCGACCGGCGCCGAAACCGGCGTCTCACCCGTCGTCGCGGCGAACAGGGCGATGACGAGCGCAAATGGGCCCCAGGAGCTGTTCCGTTTCATCCCTGAAGGACTCCCGCGGTGGGCCGAGGGTGCCCGCGTCCCGCGCCGAAGCGCGTCGGGTGGCTGCAGCATAGGAGGACTCGCCCAGCGTTGCCAGCAGCGACCTCGAGCCGGGAGTGATGTCGCGCGTGCCGGTTGCCGCGTCGACGGACACTCGCTAGATTGACGCCCTCACGCGACCGCCGGCACCCGCCCTGGGCGACGACGGCGCGAAGCGAGGTCCTGTGGCGATCCCGGCATTCAGCATCTTCTCGGCGGTGAGCGAGCTGTTCGTCACGGCCGCAGTGTTTTACGTTGTCTATCGGAACTGGACGCGGCGGCCGTTCCCGCTCCCGCTCTTCATCGCGGTCGCCCTCTTCGAAGCGCTGGTCAACGTCGTCTACATGGCGAACCGGGCCTCGCGCGCCTCGTCGGGCGCCGACGCGGTCCCGGCCGGGCTCAAGATCTTCTTCGCCCTTCACGGCATGCTCTCGCTGCTGGCCTACCTCGTGTTCGTCGTGCTCGCCGTGTTCGCGTGGCAGGACCAGCGCGCGGGCCGCTGGTTCTTCCGCGACCGCCCCGTGCTGACCTGGACCTTCCTCGCGGCCTGGACGGTGAGCGTGGTCTCGGGCGAGGCCCTCTTCGTGATGCGCTACCTCGTCTGACGACGGTCCCGGCAGCGCGAGGCCCCGAGGGCCGCGCCCGCCGGCTGCGCTCACCGCTGCTGCTCCTGCTGTGGGTGCTGCTGGGATGCGAGGCCGTGAGCGGGCTGGTCCTCTTCACCGCCCGCCTGGTCGCCGGGGCGGCCCCCGGCGAGACGCTCCATGTCGCCACCGGCGCGGTACTCCTGGGCGTGTATGCGCTCTATCAATGGCGTCACTGGCGCCGCGTGCGCCCGATGCGCCCCCAGCTCCACCACGCGCTGGGCCTGATCGCGGCCGTGTTCATGGCGCTCACCCACCTCACCGGCCTGTGGCTGGCCGCCGCCTGGTGGCGGGACCGGGTCGCGGCGCCGCTCGCGGGCCCGGTGCGCTATGCTCCGCTCCTGAGCGCCGCCCACAACGTCGCCAGCATGGTGGTGCTCACGTTCGTCGGCGCTCACGTGGGCGCGGTCCTGTTCCGCGACCGCGACCGGCCGCGCTGAGACCATCACCCTCCGGAGAGCCCATGTCCGAGACCTCGTCCCTCGTCACCGCCGAGCACTTCCGTTACGTCGCCGATCGCACCACGCGGGAGGACGATTTCCTGAAGGACCTCAAGCGCGCGGCGGCCGCCGAAGGGATCCCGTCGATCTGGATCGCGCCCGAGCAGGCCAGCTTCATGCAGATCCTGCTGCGGCT
>Ga0070695_100001491_pt1 | contig 12981 bp, 10 predicted proteins | sample KBSK1252metaG_FD_65471 | JGI IMG/M metagenome (GOLD analysis project Ga0070695, IMG submission 65471) | Corn, switchgrass and miscanthus rhizosphere microbial communities from Kellogg Biological Station, Michigan, USA - KBS K1-25-2 metaG | ecosystem: Host-associated > Plants > Roots >...
GCGCGCAGGTGAGAATCCGCTCGAACTTCAGCATGCTGCGTACGTAAAACACCACCGCGTCGAGATCCGCTGGATCGAGGCCGGCGTGATCGAGGCACCACTCGATCGCCGAGAGGGGAAAGGCGGCGTCGTTCTTCCGCCGCGACAGGCGCTCTTCCTGCACGGCGCAGACCGGCACGCCGTCGACAACGAGCGCCGCCGCCGAATCGTGGTAGTGCGCGGAGATCCCGAGGATTTTCATCTCAATATTCGCTGGAGGGCGAGTCCCGGCGATCGCGCGCGATCGGCGTCCAGCCGACCGGCTCGCGGCGCGCCGCGCGCCTGGCGAGCCAGGCGAACGGCGGCAGCAGGACGAAATACTGAATGGTGAGAATGATCGTGCCGATGACACCGGCGAGCGCAGCGGCCACACGCACGTAGCGTTTCCACAAGCGGCTCGCGCGTGCGCGCCACACGTGGCGCCGGTACGACCGGGGCGAGATGCGGGCGAGCTGGGTGTACGTGTAGTTCATGTGAAACACTTCGTCGCGCAGGATTTCTTCGAACACCGCGCGCGTGGCGGGATCGTCGTCCACGACGTCGCGATAGATCGCGAACCGGCTCGCCGCGGCTTTCTCGGCCACATGCAGGAACGCGAGCAGACGATGGTCGGGCTCTCCATCGATGCTCAGGTCGTCGAGTCCGTGACCGCCGGGAAGCGGGTTCGCGTTGAACCGCGTCGTGACACGCGTCGATCGCGCGTGAAGGAGGGCGGCGCTGCGCTGGCGGAACAGATCGGCGTGGTGCAGTTCGTCGATCGCGTGCGCGAGATAGAGCCGGCGCAGCAAGGGATCGGGAGTGACTTCAGCAGCTCGGAGGATGTCGCGGCCACCGTCGCCCTCGACTTCGGCGAAGGCGATCAGTTTCCTTACACGCCGATCGAAATCGCCCCAGACCCACCGATGGACGGGCCGCAGAATCCGGTCGACGTGGGCCTCTCGTGGAGGAGCCATCGTGAACGCCACCTTAACATATCCTCTGGAAGGCTGAATCTGTCGGTGTCTGCGATGCGTGAAGAGCGCCGGCACGAACGCGTGCCGCGCGTGATGGCCGAGACGGCAGTCGCGCTCGTCGGCGTCGCGCTCGTGTTCTGCGCGGTTGCGGCACATCAGCCGTGGCTCGATCGGCACTTTCTTCCGTCGTTCTTCCTGCCGCGCCGTTGGTACGTGTTCCTGGAAACGGGCGTCCGTGTCGCGATCGCCGTCCTCGGCGTGTCGCTCGCGCTCTTCGTGCGGCCGCGCGCTGGACGCCTGACTGCGCGCGCGCCGGCGCTCGTCGTCTCGGTCGGCGTGGCGGCACTGCTCGCGTTCGGCGCGAGCGAGCTGACGCTTCGCCGGGTGCATCTCCGTCCGGCCGAATGGCTGTTTCCCGAAGAAGAACCGCGCCGCCGTCCCCATGCGCGGCTCGGCTGGACGCTCGAGCCAGCGCGTACCGGGCACAACAGGATCGCGGGACGCGCCATCGAGTACGCGATCGATCGAGCGGGCTATCGCGTCCGCCGCGTGGACGAGCCGGTCGATCCCGATCGGCCGACGATGCTCTTCATCGGCGAATCGATGATGTTCGGCGAAGGACTGACCTGGGACGAAAGCGTGCCTGCGCAGGTCGGCGCGATCATGGGCCTGCAGAGCGCGAACCTGGCCGTCCATGGATATGGCAGCGACCAGGCGTACCTGCGGCTGCAGATCGAGCTGCCGCGTTTTCGCCGGCCGGCCGCCGTCGTCTCGCTCTTCATGACGGCGCTGTTCGGCCGCAACCTCGACGACGATCGACCGCATCTCGGGCCGGGCCTCGTCTGGCGGCCCGCGGAACAGCATTCACGGCTGGCGTCGATCGCGAAGCTGGCCGTCCCGTACCGCAGCGATGAGACTGTTGAACGCGGGATTACGGTGACGCGCGACGTGCTTCGCGCGACGGTGGATTTGGCGCGGGCGCGCGGCGCGACACCGCTCATCGTCGTGCCGCAGTTCGGCGCCGAAGCGCCGGTCGAGCGGACGCTGCGGCGGCGGATCCTCGACGAGACCGGCTTGCCGTATGTGTTGGTCGCGATCGATTCAGGCTGGCGCCTGCCGTGGGACCGTCATCCGAACGCGAACGCCGCGCGCCTGATCGCGGATGCCGTCGCGGATCGCATTCGCGGTCAGTGAGTGGTTGTTGCGTCGCGGTGTTTGCCGCTGTGCGTTCTACCGGCGTGTTTTTCGACCGCCCTTGTTTCCAGGTGTTCGCGACCGGGTCCAATCCGATCGCATCTGGGCGAGCCCTTCCATGTAGACCGTCGCGCGCTCGCGCTCTTCCTCGCTGGCCATCGATTTCAGCAGGTCGAGCGCCTTTGCGAGATCGTCGTGAATAGTGTGGCGCGTCGTCGAAAAGTACAAGCGGCGAATCTCGGTCAGCTTGTCGTCGGCGGAGAGCATCGGGAGGCGCATGGGTGCGTTACCGATGGCGCCGCAGCGACGCGCGGAATGCCTCGAACGGCCGCGTGTTGAGCACGTCCGCCGGCTGCAGCCACGCGCGGCGCGCGACGAGCACGCCCCAGCGCAGACGGCCGAACGCCGTCCGCGAATGCGCGTCGGTTGAAATCACCACGCGGACGCCGCGGTCGCGCGCGAGCCTGGCATGCACGTCGTTCAGATCCAGCCGGTCCACCTGACAGTTGATTTCGACCGCCACACCGTGGCGTGCGGCCGCGTCGACCACCGCTTCCATGTCGACCGGATACGGCGCGCGCTGCAGGATCCGGCGTCCCGTCGGATGACCCAGGATGTCGACATGCGGGTTCGCGATCGCGCGCAGCAGCCGATCGGTCATCTGCTGGCGATCCTGGTTGAACGCCGAATGCACCGAAACGATGACGAGATCGAGCGCCGCGAGACAGTCGTCGGCGAGATCGAGCGAACCGTCGGGCTTGATGTCGCACTCGATGCCGGCGAGCAGCCGCACGCCGATGCCTTCGCGATCGATCGCACGAACACGTTCGGCGTGCGCCATCGCGCGCCGCTCGTCCAGTCCGTTGGCCATCGCCAGCGACTGGCTGTGGTCGGTGATGGCGATGTACTCCAGCCCCGCATCCCGCGCCGCCTCCGCCATCGTGCGGATGTCGTCCTTGCCGTCGGTCTCGGTGGTGTGCATGTGAAGGTCGCCGCGCAGATCGTCGCGGTTGACGAGGCGGGGGAGCGCATGCGCTTCGGCGGCGTCGATCTCGCCGCGCATCTCGCGCAGCTCGGGAGGAATCCAGTCGAGCCCGAGCGAGGTGTAGATGTCCTCCTCGCGCTCGCCGGCGATTTTCGTGTCGTCGGCGATCGTGAACAGGCCGTACTCGTTCAGCTTGTATCCGAGCCCGATCGCCCGGTCGCGGAGCGCGATGTTGTGGGCTTTCGATCCCGTGAAGTACTGCATCGCGGCGCCGCGGCTGTCCGACGCCACGAGACGGAGATCGGCCTGAAATCCTCCCTGGACGCGCACGCTCGATTTCGTGTCGCCGTGGCCGAGCACGCGCTCGACGAGACGATACTCGATGAAGTCGTCCATCAACGACGACAGTGCGGACAGGACGCCGCACGCGAGCAGGTCGAGATCACCGCAGGTGTCGCCGCCGCGCCGGAGGCTGCCGACCGGTTCGATCGTCGCGTCGGGCGCGCGCTCGCGCAGATAGGCGACCAACGCTGCCGCCGCGTCGTGCGCGTCGGGCAGCAGGTGCCGGCCGGCGAAGCGCTTCCGCTCTTCGAGCGCCTTCAGGATCAATTCCTCCTTCTTGGCGCCCATCCCGCGCACCGCGCGGACGCGGCCGTCCTTCGCCGCGGCTTCGAGATCGTCCAGCGTTCGGACGCCGATTTCGCGATAGAGGACCGCGACGGTCTTCGGCCCGACGCCCTGCAGGTTCAGGAGGTCGAGGATCGTCGGGGGGAATTCCGCGACGAGCTCGCGGTGATACGCCGCGTCGCCGGTCTCGGCCATCTCGCGGATGCGCGCCGCGAGATCCTTCCCGATGCCGGGAATTTCGCGCAGCCCCGGTTCGTCGAGCCTGGCGAGATCGTGGGGATGATTGGCGGCGATGTCGGCGGCGTTTCGGTACGCGCGAATCTTGAACGCGTTGGCGTCCTTGATTTCGAGGAGATCGGCGATCTCTCGGAGAATGCGGGCAATCGCGTTGTTGTCCATTGTTCAATCCGGGGGCCGCTGCCCGCCGGAGTGGCTCAATCCGGGGCCCCGGTCCCCCCGACGTTGAACCCTTCTGTCTCGATCCGGTAGTCGAGCACTCGAGCGCCGCCGGCCGCGAGCGCCTCCGCAATCGCCGGCCGCGACTCCGGCGGGCCGTAGGAGAACAGGCATCCGCCGCCGCCGGCGCCGCAGACCTTTGCACCGGTTGCGCCCGCGGCGGCCGCGCGCGCGATGAGATCGTCAATCGTCGTCGTCGTGACGCCGGGCGCGAGGCGCTTGCGATTCTCCCATTCGGCCGCGATCTGCCGGCCCACCTCGTCCCAGTCGCCGCGCTGCAGCGCGCGGCGCATCGTGACCGCCGTGTCGCGGATCCGCTCGAAGCAGGCAAAGGTGTGCGCGTCGCCGTCGATATGACGTTTGGTGATCTCCCAGTTGTTCGTCCCGGAGTGTCGTGGCGCGCCGGTGTAGGCGAGCACGATGCGCCGCTCGAGCTCCCGCGCGTCGACGTCCAGCGCCACGCGCTTGATGCCGTCGACGCGGAGCTCGATGGCCGCGATGCCGCCGTAGAGCGCGGGACGGTAATCCTGGACGCCGGTCGGCACGCGGATCGTCTGGCACTCGACGTTCATGGCCACCTGCAGGATGTGATCGGGATCCGTCGAGCGGTTCGTCCATCGAGCGAGCGCGCCGCAGAGCGCGATCGTCAGCGCCGACGATCCCGCGATGCCGGCCCCGGCCGGCGATTCTCCACGCGTCGTCACCGTCACGCCCTCGATCTCGTAGTGTCTGGCCAGCAGCGCGAGCAGCGAGAGATCGCCGCCGCCGTCGAGCTCGGCGCACCGGTCCGCCGTGACCATCCGGTTCGTGTCGGTCGATCGCAGCTCGATCCGGCCGTCGTCTCGCGATTCGATCTGCGCGTGGGCGCGCAGGCTGATCGCCGCGTTCAGCGTCAGCGCGCCGTCATGAAACAGGTAGAGCGGCCAGATGTCGATGGTCCCGCCGGCCAGATCAATCCGCGTGGGTGCGGAGGCAACGATCCGTTTCGCCACTCGGGAAATTATAGCGGGTCGGTCATTCCTCCCGGAGCGCGTACATCGGATCGACACGCGTCGCGCGGCGCGCGGGAACGAGCGCGGCGACCGCAGCGACCACGGCGAGCAGCATCGGGACGCCGGCGAACGTCACCGGATCGTGCGTGGGCACGTCGAAGACGAGCGTCGTCATGAAGCGAGCCAGCGCAACGGCGCCGGCGAGGCCGGCGGCGATCCCGAGTGCCGTGACGGCGGCCGCCTGCGCGACGATGGCCCTGACGATCTGCGCGGAGCGCGCGCCGAGCGCAATCCGTACGCCGATTTCGCGGCGCCGGGCCGACACGAGCTGCGAGAGCACGCCGTAGAGCCCCATCGCGGCGAGAAACAGCGCCATGACGGCGAACAGGACGAGCAGCACCGTGTTGATCCGCTGCTGCGACAGAGAATTCGCGATCGATTCCGACAGGGGCCGGACGGCGTATACCGCCCGCTGCGGCTCGATTTCGCGGAGCGCCGCGCGAATCGTCGCGATCGACACGGGCCGCGCCGGATCGATGCGTATGAGGAAGAAGGTGTCGGGCCAATACGGAGAGAAGCCGCACCAATAAACGATCGGGTCCGGCGCGTTGAGCAGTCCGCGCTCGCGCACGTCGCCCACGATGCCGATGATGTCGGCGGCCTGCGTCATGTTGGGCGACTTGATCGCGTGGCCGATCGGATCCTCGCCGGGAAAGAACCGCTCCGCGAAAGCCTTCGTGACGAGCGCCTTGGTCGCGAAGAACGGCGGCGCCGGATCGCCCGTGCACGTGTCACCGCGGAGGATCGGAATGTGGAGCGTTCGAAAATATCCGGCGCTCACCCAGCGTCCCGTCGAAAACGTCTTCTCGCGCGTATCGCGTCCGACGATCTGAAACTCGCCCGGTGGATAATCGGCGCCCGCGGGACGAACCTGGCTGAACGCGGCCGACTGGACGCCGGGAATCTCCTCGAGCCGCTTCATCGTTCGCGCCTGGCGCTGCACGACGGCTTCGATCCGCTCCGACCACTGCGCGCTCATGCGGAACGTCAGCACGTGCTCGGCATCGAATCCGGGCGACACCGCGTGCATGCGCATGAAGCTGCGAATCAGCAGGCCCGCGCCCACGAGCAACACGATCGCGAGCGTCACCTGCGCGCCGACGAGCGCGAGTTGAAGCCGATGCCGGCCGCCGATCCGGGCTCGGCCGCCGCGCGCCAGGGCGCCGGCCGGATCGCGGCGCGTCGCCTGCACCGCCGGCGCGAGCGCGAAGAGCAGCGTCGTCGCGGCGCCGACCGCAAAGGTGAAGGCGACAAGGCGGAGATCGACTCGGAGATCGGCCGCCCGAGGCAACTCGGTCGCCGCGGCGCGAAGCGCGGACGCGCCCCAGTGCGCGATGACGAGACCAAACGCCGCGCCGGCACACGCGAGCAGCAGGCCCTCGCGAATCAGTTGAGCGACGACGCGGCGGCGATCGGCGCCGAGGGCGAAGCGGACGGCGATTTCATGCTCGCGCCGCGCGGCGTCAGCCAGCAGCAGGCACGCGACGTTGCCGCACGCCGCGAGCAGCACCAGCGCCACCGCGCCGACCAGCAGCCACAGCGATCGGCGAACGCCGGCGACCTGTTCTTCTTTCAGCGCGGCGAGCGACGAGGCCCAGCCCTTGTCGGTTTGGGGAAACTGCTCGCCGAGCCGCGCCTGAATCGCGTCGAGATCCTGCCGCGCCTGATCGACGTCGACGCCCGGCTTCAGCCGGCCGATGGCGGTGAAGAACCGCGCCTGGCGCGCCGACAGCAGCCCGGCGCTCATTTGCGCCGGCACCCACACCTCGGTCGTCGCCGTCGGATAACGGAATGAGGGCGGCATGACGCCGATGATCGTGTGACTGGTTCCGCCGAGCACGAGCGTGCGGCCGACCGCGGATGGATCGCCGGAGAACCGTGCGCGCCAGAACGCGTCGCTCAGCATCACGAGCCGCGGTCCGCCAAACAGCTCCTCCGCCGGCTCCGGCGCGCGACCGAACGCCGGCGCGACGCCGAGCACGGCGAAGAACCGCGGCGAGATACGCATGGCCTCCACCCGCTCCGGCAGCGGGCCCGTCGTGTCGGTCATGTTCTCGAAGTAGCTGCCGGCAAGCCCGTCGAACGAGCGGTTCAGGCGGTTCCATTCTTCGAGCCGCACCGGCGCGACGAGCTGCGTGGCGGTGCCGCGCGTTCCCGAAGCCAGATTGAGCTCGTAAACCGCGACGAGCCGATCGGGCGCCGGGTACGGCAGCGGCCTCAGCAGCACGGAGTCGACCGCCGAGAAGATCGCGCTGTTCGCGCCGATGCCGAGCGTCAACGTGAGCACGACGGTGAACGCGAGACCCCGGCGGCGCGCAAGCGATCGCAGCGCCGTCCGCCATTCGTGCAGCATGGAAGTGCTCCCGGCGCTTAGACGGCCCAGGCTGCACCGCCGTTTGCACCGTGAGTTGATAGAATTTAGGGTTGTGTCACCTGCCGCGCTTCGCCGTCAGATCGGTCAGCTGCTGATTGCCGGCTTCAACGGCCACCAGGTCTCTCCCGAGCTCCGGTCGCTCGCGAAGGAATTTGGCCTCGGCGGCGTGATTCTGTTCAAACGAAACGTGGCCGAGCCCGAACAGGTCGCCGAGCTCGCGTTCGACGTTTCGGGGCTCGTCCCCGATCTGCCGGTGTGGGTTTCGGTCGATCAGGAAGGCGGGCGCGTCGCCCGGCTCAAGTCGCCGTTCACCGAATGGCCGCCGATGGCGACGCTCGGGCGAAGCGGCGACGAGACGCTCGCCGAGCGCTTCGCGCGGGCCCTCGCGTCGGAATTGAAGGCCGTCGGCATCACGCTCGACTACACGCCGGTGCTCGACGTTCACACGAACCCGAAGAATCCGGTGATCGGCGATCGCGCCCTCGCGGACAACGCCCGCGACGTCGCGCGGCTCGGCACGGCGATCATCCGCACGCTCCAGGCGGAAGGCATCGCCGCCTGCGGCAAGCATTTTCCCGGGCACGGCGACACGAGCACCGACTCGCACAATGAGCTGCCGCTCATCGAGCATCCGCCCGAGCGGCTCCGCGAGGTGGAGTTCGTGCCGTTCAAGGCGGCCATCGACGCGGGCGTCGCGACGATGATGACCGCGCACGTGTTCGTGCCGGCCCTCGACGACAAACGGCCGGCGACATTGTCGCGTCGTGTCGTCACGGACATTCTGCGAAACGAGCTGAAGTACGACGGCGTCGTCTTCAGCGACGATCTCGAGATGAAGGCGGTCGCCGGCGAGTACCAGGTGCCGGAGGCGGCGGTGCTCGCCATCGAGGCGGGGTGCGACGGCGTGTTGATTTGCAGCGGCGATCACGACACGCAGGCCGCCGCGCTCGAAGCGATCGTGCGCGCGGTCGAAAGCGATCGCGTGCGCGTGAGCCGCGTCGAAGACGCGCTCAGGCGTCAGCAGCGCGCGAAGGAACGGTTCCTCGCCGCGGGTGTCGCGGCCCGCCCCCTGACCGGCCGCGCGCTGCGCGCGGCGCTCGGCCGCGACGAGCACCAGGCCGTCGCCGCCGAGATGGCGCGTTTTCTGTGATGCTCAAGCCGCGCGCACTCCAGCCAGGCGATCGCATCGCCGTCGTCGCGCCCGCCAGCGGGTTCAATCGCGAGGAATTCGATCGCGGCATCGAGGAAATCGGCCGGCTCGGTCTGGTGCCGGTGTACGACGAAACCGTGTTCGTTCGCGATCGCTATCTCGCCGGTTCGCCCGAGATCCGCGCCGCGGCGCTGCGCGCGGCGTGGACCGATCCCTCGATCGCCGCGGTGATTGGAGTACGCGGCGGGTACGGCAGCGCGCAAATCCTCCCGCTGTTGAATCGCGAGGAAGCGCGCAGCGCGTGCAAGCCGTTCATCGGCTACAGCGATTTGACCGCGATCCTGACGTTCCTGACCATCGGCTGCGGGCTCGTCGCGTTTCATGGTCCGATGCTGGATCGGCGCCTGTCGAAGGGCGAAGAGGGGTACGACGTCGACTCGTTCTCGCGCGCGCTGACGCGGCGCGAGCCGATGGGCGAGTTGTCGCCGCCGGGACTCGAGACGATCCGTCCCGGCGACGCGAAAGGGCTGCTGCTCGGCGGCACGCTGACGCAATTGCTCGCCTCGATCGGCACGCCGTTCGCGTTCGCGCCGCCGCGCGGGTACGTGCTGTTTCTGGATGAAGTCGGCGAGCGGCCCTATCGTCTCGACCGTCAGGTGCTGCAGCTTCGTCAGACGCGCGTGCTCGCGCGGGCCTCCGCCGTCGTCATCGGCGAGCTGCCGAACTGCGACGAGCCGCAGAGCGGCCTCACGGGACGGGCGGTCATGGCCGAGCTGTTCAAGGATTTCCACGGTCCCGTCCTGATTGGATTTCCCTCGGGCCACACGACGGGTCCCGCGATGACGCTGCCGCTCGGGGTCATGGCTCACGTCGTCGGCGGCACGCGGCCGCGCGTCATCATCGAAGAGGCCGCGGTTGCCTAAGGCCACCCGGATTCATCTGATCGGCGTCTGCGGGACCGCGATGGCCACGCTCGCGGCCATGCTGAAGCGGAAAGGCCTCGACGTGCGCGGCTCCGATCAGGACGTGTATCCGCCGATGAGCGACTTCCTCGCAGCCGAGGGCGTGCCGATTCTCGTCGGCTACAAGGCCGAGCACATCACGGCAGATCTGGACGTCGTCGTCGTCGGCAACGCGATCTCGCGCGGCAACCCGGAGCTCGAGGAGGTCCTCGATCGCAAGATTCGCTACTGCTCGCTCCCGGAAGCGATCCGCGAGTACTTTCTGTGGGGCGCGCGCTCGATCGTGATTGCCGGCACGCACGGCAAGACCACGACGACGTCGCTGACCGGATGGCTGCTGACGCATGGCGGCGTCGATCCCAGCGTCCTCGTCGGCGGCATCGCGAGAAACCTCGGCGATCACGGCTCGAGCTACCGTCTCGGACAGGGACGCGATTTCGTCATCGAAGGCGACGAATACGACAGCGCGTTCTTCGACAAGACCGCGAAGTTCCTCAAGTACCTGCCCGACATCGCGGTCGTCAACAACGTCGAGTTCGATCACGCGGACATCTACGCCGACTTCGACGCCGTGATGCTCGCGTTCCGCCGTCTGGTGAACCTGGTGCCGCGGCGCGGGCTGCTGCTCATCGGCGCCGACAGCGCCGGCGCGCGCGCGTTGACCGATGCCGCGCGGTCGCGCGTGGAGACGTTCGGGATGCGCGACGGCGTGGATTGGCAGGCGCACGATCTCGAGTCGGCAGGTGCCGTGACGCGGTTCAAGGTGCGGCGCGGCGGTTCGCCGTTCGGCACGTTCGAGCTGCCGCTCGTCGGCGCCTACAACGTCCGCAACGCGCTCGCGGCGATGGCCGTCGCGACGGAAGCGGGCATCGGCGGCGAGCGGATTGCCGACGGGCTGCGCCAGTTTGCCGGCGTCAAACGGCGGCTCGAAGTCGTCGGCACGGCCGGCGGCGTCACGGTCTTCGACGATTTCGCGCATCATCCCACCGCCGTCGCCGAAACGATTACCGGCGTGCGCGCGTCGCATCCGTCGGCGCGCATCTGGGCGGTGTTCGAGCCGCGGTCCGCTTCGTCATGCCGCCGCGTGTTTCAGGACGACTTCGCGCGCGCGTTCACCGGCGCGGACGAAGTGTTGATCGCGCCCGTCTTCCGCTCGAAGCTGCCGGAGGCCGAGCGGCTGTCGATTCCGCAACTGATTCGCGATCTGGGCGACCGCGGCCAGCGCGCGCGCGAGGCCGCGTCGATCGACGACATCATTCAAACCGTCGCGCGCGAGCATCGTCCCGGCGACCTCGTCGTCCTCATGTCGAACGGAGGCTTCGGCGGGATCCATCAGAAACTCCTTCAGGCGCTCGCGTGAGTCACTGCCGGATCGTTCCCGCAGGCGACTCCGCGGTGATCGTCGAGTTCGACGAGCGGATCGATCCGGTCGTCAACGCGCGGGCGGTCGCCTCTGCCGAGGCGATTCAGGCGGCGCGGATCGACGGCGTCCGCGACGTCGTGCCGACGTTCCGATCGGTGGCGGTGTATTTCGATCCGCTGCGCACCGACTACGACACGCTGATGGCGGTGCTGGAAGGGGAGGCGGCGCGTCCGGTTCCCGATCTGGGGGCGGCGCGCGAGCCCGTGCGGATTCCGGTGTGCTATGGCGGCGACCTCGGTCCGGACCTTCCGAACGTCGCCGCGTTCGCCAGGATGAACGAGGCCGACGTCGTGCGCGTCCACACGTCTGCGATCTATCGCGTCTTCATGCTCGGCTTCGTCGCCGGCTTCGCCTACATGGGCATCGTGGACGAGCGCATCGCCATGCCGCGTCATTCGACGCCGCGCGTCCGCGTGCCGCTCGGCACGGTCGGCATCGCAGGCGTGCAGACCGGTATCTATCCGGCGGAAACGCCAGGCGGATGGCAGCTGATCGGCCGCACCCCGGTGAAGCCGTTCGATGCCGCCCGCGCGGAGCCCTTCCTGATGAAAGCGGGCGACGCGGTCCAGTTCTACGCCGTCGATCGCAGCCGATTCGACGAGATGCAATCGGCGGCGTCATGAACGTTCGCGTGATCAAGCCCGGGCTGCTGACCACGATCCAGGATCGCGGGCGCTGGGGACTCCAGGCCCACGGCGTGCCCGTCGCGGGGCCGATGGATCCTGTCTCGCATCGCCTGGCGAACGCGCTCGTCGGCAACGACACGGACGCGGCGACGCTCGAGGTCACGTTGATCGGACCGGAGCTCGAGTTCGAGGGCGAGCGCGTCGTCGCCGTCGCGGGCGCGGAGTTCGAGATGACGCTCGACAGCCGGCCGGTGCCGATGTACGCGCCGTTCATCGTCTCGGCCGAATCGCGTCTGCGGTTCGGCGCCCGGCGCCTCGGCGCGCGCGCGTATCTCGCGATCGCGGGCGGCTTTGCGATTCCGCCGACGTTCGGGAGCCGGGCGACGCATCTGATCAGCGCGATGGGCGGGGTGGAGGGGCGCGCGCTGAAGGCGGGCGATCGGCTGCCGCTCGGCGAGGCGTCGCGCGCGCGCCGCAGCGCGGCGGCGCTCTCGCAGCCGCTCGTGCCGCTGCCGGATCATCACGCGCGCCTCCGTGTGCTGCCGGGACCGCAGGCGGAGTACTTCACCGGCGATGCGCTCGATCTCCTTCAGTCGCAGCCGTACGTCGTCGGCCAGAACTCGGATCGCATGGGGTTCCGGCTCGAAGGTCCGCGGCTGACGCACGCGCGCGGCGCCGACATCATCTCCGACGCGACGCCGCTCGGCGTCCTGCAGGTGCCCGCGTCGGGCCAGCCGATCCTCCTCATGGCCGATCGCCAGACGTCGGGCGGGTATCCGAAGATCGCGACGCTGATCGCGGCGGACGCCAGCGTGGCGGGGCAGCTCGGTCCCGGCGATACGATCGCCTTCGCGGTCTGCGAGCCGCGCGAGGCGATGGCCGCGCTCATCGCGCAGGAGCGCGCGCTGATGGCCATCGAGTCGCCGGAATCATGAACGACTTCGCGGCGGCGTTGCAGGCGGCCTTCGGCGATCGTGTTCGGACGAACGCGCCGCTGGCGCCGCTGACCACGTTTCGCGTCGGCGGTCCCGCCGACTGGCTGGTCGACGCGCGCAGCGGCGACGAGATCGTCGCGGCGCTGCGGCTCGCGCATCGCGCCGGCGTCCCGGTGACGATGCTCGGCGGCGGATCGAACGTCCT
>Ga0070695_100001495_pt1 | contig 12971 bp, 12 predicted proteins | sample KBSK1252metaG_FD_65471 | JGI IMG/M metagenome (GOLD analysis project Ga0070695, IMG submission 65471) | Corn, switchgrass and miscanthus rhizosphere microbial communities from Kellogg Biological Station, Michigan, USA - KBS K1-25-2 metaG | ecosystem: Host-associated > Plants > Roots >...
CTGCTCATCGTGGGCGCCATCGGCTTCCTCGGCACGCGCGACCCCTTGGGTGCTCCCCTGCTGATCGGCCTTGCCGCGCTCCTCGTTGCCTTTGCCTCAGCCACGCAGGACGTGCTGATCGATGCCTATCGCGTCGAGAGCCTAGCGTCCGAGGAACAGGCCGCCGGTATGGCGAGCTACGTGGCGGCCTATCGCGTCGGTGGGCTCATGTCCACCGCGGGCGTGATTGCGCTTTCGGCCTGGCTGGAGGCCGGGGGGCTCGCGCGCACCTTCGCTTGGTCGCTGGCCTACGCGGCGGCGGCTGGGCTGATGCTTGTGGGTCTGGCCGCGACGCTGATCGCGCCCGACGTCGGCGCGCCGGCGGCGAAACCTTCACCGGCGGCGCAGACGGCCCTGTGGCGCGTTGCGGAGACGGCGCGAAGTGCATTCGCCGATTTCCTCGGGCGCCCGCACGCGGCGATGATCCTCGCCCTGATCATCCTGTTCAAGCTCTGCGATGCCCTGGCCGGCGCCATGACCGGTCCCTTCGTGCTGGTCGGATTGGGTTACGACAAGGCCACCTATGCTGCGGTCGTCAAAGGCGTGGGGCTGGCGGCCTTGCTGATCGGCGGTTTCGCCGGCGGGGCCATTGCGCGTGCCACGCGCCTTGCCGCGGCGCTCTGGCTCGGCGCCCTCCTGCAGATGGCCTCCAACCTCGCCTTTGTGTGGCTCAATTACCAGGCGCTGAGCGCCTGGGCGCTGACGGTTGCCATCGTGGTTGAGAATTTTACCGGCGCCATGGGGACGGTGTTCTTCGTCGCCTATCTCTCGGCGCTGTGCGGCAATCCGCTGCACACCGCCACCCAATACGCCCTGCTAACGGCGCTCGCATCCACCGCGCGCACGCTGCTGTCGGCGGGCACCGGTGCGCTTGCCAGTGCGCTCGGCTGGCCACTCTTCTTCCTGCTGACGACTTTTGCCGCGCTACCAGCACTGGCGGTGCTGGCCGTCCTACAGCGGCGCGGACATTTCGCGGCGCTCGCTGGGGCGCGCTAGCGAGAAGAAAGCGGCGGCCTTCCTTGCTCGTGCCGACCGTGGGCAAGCCTTATTGCTCACGCAGGCCGTGGGCGACGACCTTGCGCATGACGCTAGGCAAGGCCGCACTATCGAGCGCGCGGCGCGGCACCCAGCGACAGCGCTGTGGATCGGCCCAAAACGTTAGTGCCGTTTCGGTGGGCACCACGGCGCGATAGATCATGAGCTCCAGGCGGAAATGCGTGAACGTATGCGTCACCGTACCTGGTACCGCCCACCATTGCCCATGCACCGGCGCGGCGCGCAAGGCCTGATCGAGCGGCGGCAGGGCGTCGCGCCACTCCGTCGAAGGCACCTCGAGCATGCCGCCGAGCAGCCCCGCTTCCGGGCGCCGGCGCAAGAGCACGGTGCCATCCTCGCGCAGGGCGACGAAGGCGAGCCCGACGCGCAGCGGTCGATCCGCCTTGGCCGGCTTGCGGGGCAGCTCAGTGGCCAAGCCCTCAGCGTGCGCGGCGCAGCTCATCTGCAAGGGGCACACCAGGCACGACGGCCGTTTTGGCGTGCACAGGCTGGCGCCCAGGTCCATCAGGGCCTGGGCGAAGTCGCCGGCGCGCGCCGACGGGGTTAGGCTGGCGGCGAGGTGACGCAGGGTGGGCTTGCTCGCCGGCAGCGGTGCGGTGACGGCAAACAGGCGTGCCACTACGCGTTCGATGTTGCCATCGACGGGTGTTGCCGCCTCGCCGAAGGCGATCGCGGCGATGGCGGCGGCGGTGTAGGGGCCAATACCCGGCAGTTTGACGAGCTCGCTGGAGGCGGAGGGAAAACGGCCGCCGTGCGCATCGGCGATAAGCTTGGCACATTTGTGCAGGTTGCGCGCGCGGGTGTAGTAGCCGAGCCCGGCCCAGGCGGCGAGCACCTCATCGAGGGGGGCCGCTGCCAGCGCCGCCACCGTCGGCCAACGCGCCAGAAAGCGCTCATAGTAAGGGATGACGGCCTTCACCGTGGTCTGCTGTAACATGATCTCAGAGAGCCACACACGATAGGCATCGGGCGCGCATCCCGCCGGGGTGCGCCAGGGCAAGTCTCGCCGCTCCCGGTCCCACCACTCGAGCAGCAGTGCGCCCGTATCCGGTCGCCCCCAGCTGACGCTTGGTTGCGCTTTTGCAACATTGGACATGCGGCCTCGCGCCCCCTGCGCCCGAATCAGTCCCAGCATGGTAAGGCGTCGCTCGGTTCCCTGGAAATGCGCTGTCAGCGAGTGCGCCGCCGTGACAAGCCACCCCCCCCGACGCCCTGCGGCCCAACCCCGGCCGCGCCAGGCCATCGCCTTCGCTCGCCCCGCCCGCAGCCTTAAGACGGTGGGCAGTTTCCTCCCCGGCCTCACCGCCCAAGCCTTCAAAAAGTTCGGCTTTTCCACCGCGCACCTGGTGGTGGATTGGCCGGCAATTGCGGGCAAGGACCTGGCCGCGGTCTCCGCGCCCGAACGCCTGAAATGGCCACCGCGACCTGCGTCCGGTGCCGAAGAGGCGGAGCCTGAGCCGGAGCGGGGCCGGCGCGGGGCGACCTTGGTCTTGCGCGTGGAGGGCGCGCGTGCGCTCGACATTCAATACAAGCGCCAGCAGATCCTGGAGCGCATCAACGCCTACTTCGGCTATGCCGCGGTGAGCGACTTACGCCTGGTGCAGGCGCCGTTGCAGGCACCGGCCGCAGGCGCCGGGCGAGGCCGGGCCGCCGCCCCAACGCGGGCCGTGGTGCCCGACCTTGACGGTATCCCCGACGCGGCCCTGCGCGAGGCGCTGATCCGGATGGGATCGCGCCTATCGGCCCGCTAGGGGCGGCAGGCTTCACGCTGATTTGCCTTATTTGCGACCGATCCTATGTTATCACGCGAGAAGCGCCGCGCTTGAGGGGCGAGAGCGACGCCGGCGCGCTCGCCCCGGGGCCCGCGTTGTTGCCGCAATACCACGGAACGTGACACGCACGATGGAACAGCACGAACTGGGACACGACCTGACAAGTGACGTGAGGAGCCAAGCCTTGAACGCCTTTGCGCCAACCTTTATGCGCTGCCGGCAGCTGTCCCGGCGCGACATCCTCAACCTTTTGCTGGGATTTGCCGTCGGCTCGGCGGCGGCCACCTGGGGGCTCGCCGCCACGGCGCAGAAACGGGCGCAGGCCCAAGGGCGCAGCGAAATCCCCATCGACGAACTCATGCAGCCCGGCCCGCTGCCCGAGCTCGTTTTGGGCAAGGAGGACGCTCCGATCACCGTTGTCGAGTATGCCTCCATGACCTGTGGCCACTGTGCCAACTTCCACAACAAGGTTTTCCCGACGATCAAGGAAAAGTACGTCGACACCGGCAAGGTGCGCTTTATCATGCGCGAGTTTCCCCTCGACAAGCTTGCCGTGGCCGCCTCGATGCTGGCGCGCTGCGCCGGCGGGGAGAAGACCTTTCCGCTCATTTCGGCGCTGTTTGCCAAGCAGGAGGAATGGGCGTTCGTGCGCGGCAACCCGGTGCCGGAACTGTTTAAGCTCGCCAAACAGGCCGGGTTCACCCAGGAAAGCTTCGACAAATGTTTGACAGATCAGAAGCTTATGGATGACATTGTCAAAATCAGATCACGCGCCGCCGATAGCTTGGGCGTTGGCTCGACGCCAACCTTCTTTATCAACGGCAAAAAGATGACAGGGGCACCCACGCTCGAGGAATTCGACAAGGCGTTCGCGGCCCTGCAAAAGAGCTAAGATTGAGGCGCGATTGCCGGGACGACGCTCCCTCACGGCCCTTCTGATCGCCGCGCAGCTTGGCGGTTGCAGCGGTGATGTGCCCCTGCTCGGTCAGCCCGCCGCCACGGGTGCCAGCGCCGTGGCCTCCGTGGTCGGCGGCGCCACCTCCGATGCGCCGGGCTTTGATCCCTTCCAAGCGACGGCGCCGGGTCCGGCGCCGAGCCGGCAGGTGATCAAAGATCCCTCCCTTGCGGACATCATGCAGGTCGGCGAATTGCCCGAGATGGCGCTCGGGCGCAAGGATGCGCCCGTCACGATCGTGCAATACGCCTCGATGACCTGCCCCTATTGCCGGCGCTTCCAGGCTGAGACCTTCCCCGTGCTCAAGCGGGAGTACATCGACACCGGCAAGGTGCGCTATGTGCTGCGCGCCGAATTTCCGATCGGCAAGCAGTCGGGGCTCGCCACCATCGCGCTCAGATGCGCGCCGCCGGAGAAGTATTTCATTCTCTACGACACGCTGATGTCCCAGCAGGCCTCTTGGGTAAGCCAGGAGCTCCGCCCGGACCCGATCTTCAAAGTTGCCGCACAGGTGGGGATGACGCGCGCACAGTTTGACAGCTGCCGCGAGAATCGCGCCATGATCGCCCAACTCAACTGGATCAAGGAGCGCGGCCGAACGCTCGGCATCATCGGGACGCCCAATTTTTTCATCCAGGGCAAATTGGTGAAGTCGGTGATCGGCATAACAGAAATCCGCGAGATGGTGGATCCGATCCTGGCTGGCCAAGTGGCCCAATCCGGGAACACTGGCGCAACCCGTTAGGCGGCGGCCCCGCGCGTTGCGGAAAGGTCGCGCCGGGCGGGGTATCGCGGACGACGGGCGGCGTGCGCACAAGCTTTCGAGGGTGCTTCACTTCATGCATATCCATCGGCTGAGGCTATTGGGCTTCAAGTCGTTCGTAGAGCCGACCGAACTTCTCGTCGAATCAGGCTTGACCGGCGTCGTGGGGCCCAACGGCTGCGGCAAGTCCAACCTGCTCGAGGCGCTGCGCTGGGTGATGGGCGAAAGCTCGCACAAGAGCATGCGTGCGGTGGCGATGGACGACGTGATCTTTTCCGGCACCGCCGATCGGCCGGCGCGCAATACGGCGGAGGTGACGATCTTCGTGGATGGCAGCGGCGGTAAGCTGCCGGCCGAGTTCGCAAGCGGAGAGACCATTGAGGTGACGCGGCGCATCGAGCGCGAAGCCGGTTCCGCCTATCGCATCAATGGTCGCGAGGCGAGGGCGCGCGACGTGCGCATCCTGTTTGAGGACGCGGCGACCGGCGCCCGTTCGCCGGCGCTTGTGCGGCAGGGACAGATCGGCGAGCTCGTCAACGCCAAGCCGGAGCAGCGCCGGCGCATTCTCGAGGATGCTGCGGGCATTGCCGGCCTGCACACGCGTCGGCACGAGGCGGAGCTGCGTCTCAGGGCGGCGGACGGCAATCTGGCACGCATCAATGACATTTTGGGCCAGCTCAATTCCCAAATCGAGAGCCTGAAACGTCAGGCGCGGCAGGCCCGGCGCTATAAGGATCTGTCCGCCGAGATCCGTAAGGGGGACGCGCTGGTTTTGCATCTCAACTGGCAGGATGCGCAAAACCAGGTCGGCACCGGCGAGGCCACGCTGGCCGGGGCACTAGAAAAATTGGCGCTGGCGACGGAGCTCGAAGCCAAGGCCCTCAGGGCCGAGGCGGACGCGGCCGCGCGCCTGCAACCGCTGCGCGAAGCGGAGGCAGCCAAGGGCGCGGTGCTGCACCGCTTCAAGGTCGAGCAGGACAATTTGGAGCGCGAGGCCCAGCGCACCGCCGACCGCGGCAGGGAGCTCGAGGCCCGCGCCGAGCAACTCGCCCGCGATTTGGAGCGCGAGCGTATCCTGTGCCAGGAGGCCCAGGACACCTTGGCGCGGCTCGAGGCGGAGGGCAAGTCGCTTGCCGGCACGGCGGCGCTGGCCGCGGATTTCGAGCAAAAGGCCCTTGAGATCTACGAAGCCGGCGATGCCAAGCTCAAGGCCGCTGAGGTGCGGCTGCAGCAATTGACGACGGCCGCCGCCGAGGCGCGCGCGCGTCGCCAAAGCATCGAGGCCCAGTGCAAGGAGCGCCAAGAGCAGATCGAAAAGGTCAATCGCCAGCTGCTGGCGCTGGAGGCGCAAACCCGCGAGATCGTCGGGCGCGCGCCGGATGCCTCCAAGCTCAAGGTGACGGCGGAGGCGGGCCAGCGGCTGATGACCGAAATCGCCGTGATCGAGGCGCAGGCGCTCGCCGCCGAGGAGGCGGCCCAGGCGGCTGCGCTCGAGGCGGAGGCTAAGGGCGCGGCGGCCAACGAGGCCGACCTCGCCGCCGGCAAATTGAAGACCGAGGTCGAGACCCTCAAAAAGCTGTTGAAGCCGTCGGGCGACGGCGGTTTGCCGCCGATCCTCGACCAGATCCGGGTGGCGCCCGGCTACGAGATGGCGCTGGCCGCCGCGCTCGGCGATGATCTTGAAGCTCCCGCGGAGGTAGAGGCGGCCGTGCACTGGCGCCTCAACCCGCCGGCCGAGCGCGAGCCGGGCCTGCCCGCCGGGGTCGAGCCGCTGAGCGCGCATGTGACGGCGCCGCCGCAGCTGGCGCGGCGGCTCGCCCAGATTGGCCTGGTGGCGCAAGGTGACGGCGGCCGGCTCTTGCGCCAGCTCAGGGGCGGGCAGCGGCTGGTCTCGCGCGAGGGCGACCTGTGGCGCTGGGACGGCTACGTGGCGGCAGCGCAGGGCACCACTGCTGCCGCCAGCCGCCTGGCCGAGCGCAGCCGCCTCGGCGTGCTGGAAAAGGAGGAGGCGAGGCAGCGCCAGAGCGCCGAGGCCGCGCGCGCGGCGGCGGCGGGGGCCGATACGCGCCATCGCCGCGCGCAAGCGGAGGAACGCCGCTTGCGCCAGCTTTGGCGGGAGACCCAGGGCAAGCTGGCGGAGACCCGCGAGGTGCTGACCAGCTTGGAGCGGCAGGCGCGCGAGACCGAGGCCAAGCTTGCCGCCGTCACGGCGGCTAGGCAGAAGAGCTCTGAAGCCCTGGCCGAGACGCAGGATCTGTTGGCCAAGACCGAAGGCCTGCTGCCGGCGTTCGAGGGCATTGAGGCGCTGGAAGCCGAGCTGGCCGCGGCGCAGACAGAGACGAGCGCGCTGCGTAGCCGCGTAGCAGAGACAAAAACCGAACTCGTCACGCTCGAGCGCGAACATCGCTCCCGGGTCGAGCGGCAGAAAGCCATCAAGGCGGAAGGCGAGCGCAACCTTGCCCGCATTGGCAGCGCCGAGGAGCAGATTGGTGCCCTTAAGGAGCGCGCCGGCATCACGCAGGCCGAGCTCACACGGCTGGCCGACATTCCGCAAATGGTCGAGCAGCAGCGCCAGACTCTGATGAGCGAGCTGGCTGCGGCCGATCGCGACCGGCGCACCGCCGCCGACGCCCTGGCCGCAGCCGACAATGCCCATCGGTCGGCGGCGCAGGAGCTGCGGGCGGCGCAAACGACCGTGGCCGATGAACGCGAACGGCGGGCGCGCAGCGAGGCGCATCTGGAGAATGCACGCCAGCGTCGCGCCGAGGAGGCCCGCAAGATCCGGGAGCAGTTGGGCTGTTCGCCCGAGGACTGCCTGGCGCTCGCCGGCGTGGCGCCGGCAACCGCGCTGCCGACGCTGGAGGCCGCGGTCGGCGGGCTCAATCGGCTAAAGGCCGAGCGCGAGCGGCTGGGTGGCGTCAATCTACAGGCTGATGATGATCTTGCCGGTCTCAGCCAGCAATTCGACAGCTTGGACAAGGAAAAGCGCGACGTCGAAGAGGCGATCGCCAAGCTGCGGTCGGGAATTGCCCAAATCAACAACGAAGGCCGGACGCGGCTGCAGGCGGCGTTCGACGCCGTTAACGGCCACTTCAAGCAGCTTTTCATGACCCTGTTCGGCGGCGGCGAGGCCCGGCTGGAGATGATCGATGCGGAGGATCCGCTCGATGGCGGCCTGGAAATTATTGCCAAACCGCCGGGCAAGAAGCCCGCAACCTTGTCGTTGCTCTCCGGCGGCGAGCAGTCGCTGACGGCGATGGCCTTAATTTTCGCGGTGTTCCTGACCAACCCATCGCCGATTTGCGTGCTCGATGAGGTCGACGCGCCCCTCGATGATGCCAACGTCGACCGTTTCTGCACCTTGTTGGAGAAAATGGCGGCCGATACGGCGACCCGCTTTCTGGTGATCACCCATCATCCCATGACCATGTCGCGAATGAACCGCCTGTTCGGCGTGACCATGGTGGAAAAGGGCGTCAGCCAGCTGGTTTCGGTCGATCTCGAGACGGCACAGAAGTTCGTGGTGGCCGCCTGAGGCGGCGCCGGCGGCGAGCTGACCCCCCATGGATGTGCTCCTCGACCTCGATGGTACCCTGATCGACCCGGGCGCCGGGCTGATCGCCTCCGTCCAGTATGCCCTCGACCGGCTTGGCCGGCCGGTACCGCCGGCTGCCGACCTCATCGGGATGATCGGGCCGCCCTTGCGCACCTCCTTCCCGAAGCTCCTCGGCGGGACGCATGCGACGGAGGCGGCCATCGCCCACTACCGCGAGCACTATTACAACCGCGGCATGTACGATGCGGTCGTCTATGCGGGCATTCCCGAGGCTCTGGAGCGTTTGCGCGCGGCCGGCTGCCGCCTGCTGGTGGCAACGGCAAAACCACATCACTTTGCCCGTCCGATCCTCGAGCATTTTGCGCTTGCGTCCCACTTTGCCGCCATTCATGGCCCCGAGCTCGATGGCACGCGGGACGCCAAAGCTGACCTGCTCGCCCACATTGTGGCTGAGCACAATCTTGCGGTTTCGACCGCGATCATGGTGGGCGACCGCGCCTTGGACGTGCATGCGGCCAACGCGAACGGCATTGCCAGCATCGGCGCGGCCTGGGGCTATGGTGGGCGTGCCGAGCTTCAGGCCGCGGGTGCGACGGCCATTTGTGCGACGCCCGACGCCCTGGCACCGCTGGTCGCGGCCGTGACCGGCCGCGGCCGCTGAGGCCCGCCGCCTGCCCGGCGCGCGGTCCAATTGTCGCATCGGCGCGTTCGCGCGGCCACCCGACGGGCGTGGCCGCCGCCGTATTCTTGACACTCGCGGGAACCGCTGCTTTAAGGTGCGCGCGCTTTGCTGGGCCCCCGGGGGGAGTCGGGCCGCCTCCCACCGAGGACGTTCTCATGCCAGATGCAGCGGATCGTCGAGGTCCTGGTGAACACCAGATGAGCTCCGAGGAGGCAGCTGCGTTCCAAGGTAGGGTAGCCGAGCTCGGCGACAGGCTCGGCCGGATCAAGGCGCAACGGGATGCCGATGCGCATGCCGACCTCGATGCCGAAATGCGCGGCCGCGGCATGGCCTACGGCATGCGTATGGCCGCGGAGATGGTCGCCGCGGTCGTGGTCGGTGGTGGCATTGGCTGGGGTTTGGACTGGTGGCTCGGCACCAAGCCCTGGTTGTTTTTGCTCTTCTTCCTGTTGGGGTTTGCGGCCGGTGTCCTCAACGTGGTGAGAGGCTACGAGCGCATGCAGAGGGAATTCATGGCGCGCACCGGCGGCCGCATTGGCCAGAGCGTGCCGGACGACGAGGACTGAGGAGCTTAGCGTGGCAGCGCCGAATGCGGGAACCCAAGGCACGGGGATGCCCGACCCGATCCACCAATTCGAGATCCATCGCATCATCCCGATCAAGATCTTTGGTTGGGACGCCTCTTTCACCAATGCGTCCTTGTTCATGCTGCTGGCGGTTTTCCTGATCGCCGGCTTTTTCGTCGTTTCCATGCAGACGCGCTCGCTGGTGCCGAGCCGACTGCAATCGCTGGCCGAGGTCAGCTACGAGTTCGTGGCCAACATGCTGCGCGAGAGCGTCGGCCACGGCGGCATGAAGTATTTTCCTTTCGTCTTCACCATCTTCATCTTCGTGTTCACGGCCAACACTCTAGGCCTGATCCCCGGCTTCTTTACGGTCACCAGCCACATCGTGGTGACCGCGGCGCTGGCCGCCATGGTCTTCGTCACGGTCCTGATCGTCGGCTTCGCCAAAAATGGTGCCAAGTTCCTGAAGCTGTTCGTGCCGCAGGGTGTGCCGATCCTGATCCTGCCGCTGGTCGTGCTGATCGAGATCATCTCCTTCCTGTCGCGCCCGGTGAGCCATTCGGTGCGCCTGTTCGCCAACATGCTGGCGGGTCACATTACGCTCAAGGTTTTCGGGGGCTTCGTGGTGATGCTGTTGGGCGCCGGCGCCTATGCGGCATTGGCGCCGCTGCCGCTCATCATGGCCATCGCCCTCACCGCGCTTGAGGTGCTGGTCGCCTTCCTACAAGCCTACGTGTTCACGATGCTAACCTGTATGTACCTCAACGATGCGCTGCATCCGGGGCACTAGATCGAACGCCTTCGATCGCTAGACGGTTAACTTGCAAAGGAGAAGAAAAGTCCATGGATCCCGCAGCCGCTAAACTCATCGGCGCCGGCCTTGCAGCCATCGGCACCGGTGCTGCCGCGATCGGCGTCGGCAATCTTTTTGGCCAGTTTCTGCAGGGCGCGCTGCGCAATCCGTCGGCCGCCGATGGTCAGTTCGGCCGACTGATCTTTGGCTTCGCCGTTACCGAAGCGTTAGGCATTTTCGCGCTGCTGATTGCCTTTCTGCTGCTCTTCACCTAGGGCCCAGTAGCTGCCAGGATAGACGGCGATGGCGACCAACAGCACAACCGGCACGGCGACCTCGCACGAGGCGGGACATGCCAAGGTGTTCCCGCCACTGGATTCGGGCACCTTTGCCCCGCAGCTCATCTGGCTGGCTCTGAGCTTCGGCTTGCTCTATCTGCTGCTCAAGCGCTTCTATTTGCCGCGCGTCGGCGAGGTGATTGAGGAGCGGCGTGAGCGTATCGAGCGCGACTTGCGGCAGGCGGAGAAGATCAAGGTAGAAACCGCGCAGGCGTTGAGCAACTACGAGCGCGCCTTGGGCGAGGCGCGGGGCAAGGCGCAGGCGATCGTCAAAGGCATGCGCGAAACGCTGTCTGCGGAAATGGAAAAAGAGCGCAGCACGATCGAAACCCAGATCGCCGCCAAGCTGGCCGACGCGGAAGCCCGCATTGCTCAGACCAAGGCCGGCGCCTTGGCCGGTGTCAGCGAGATCGCCGGCGAGCTTGCCGGGGCCATCGTTGCGCGATTGAGCGGTCGCGAAGTGAGCAAGGACGAGGTCGCCAAGGCTCTGGTCAACCGGCAGGCGGCCGAATAGGAGGCGCGGCGATGTTTTTCCTGGCCGAGTTTTGGGTCGCCGTGGCCTTCGTGGCGTTTTTGGCGGTGCTCGTCTACTACAAGGTGCCGGGGCTGATCGGCAAGGCGCTGGACGATCGCGCCGAGGCCATCCGCAAAGAGCTCGACGAGGCGCGGCGCGTGCGCGAGGAAGCGCAAGTTCTGCTCGCCGACTATCAGCGCAAGCATCGCTCGGTCGGCGAGGAAGCCGAAGCCATCGTCGCCCAGGCGCGGCAAGAGGCGGAGGCATTTGCCCAGGAGACGCGGCGCAACCTCAAGGAGACCTTGGAGCGACGCACCAAGCTGGCCGAGGAAAAGATTGCCCGCGCCGAAGGCCAAGCCATTGACGAGGTGCGCGCGGCGGCTGTCGATTTGGCCATTGCGGCGGCCGAAAAGATCCTGCGCGAAAAGGCGAGCGGGGCCGCCGGTACGGCGCTGATCGACCAAAGCATTCGCGACCTCAAGTCTCGCCTGAACTGACCGCCGCCTCAGTCAGCGCCCCTTCCGCCCAGCCGATTGCGGGCAGGGCGGGGCTGCAGCTTGGCCCGCGCAAACCGCCGCTAGTTGTTGGCCGGCTCGTCGATCGATTGGCGGGCCAGCGCCAGGGCCTCGCGCACGATGGCTTCCTCGCCGATGTGGTTGGCAAGCAGCAGCACCAGGCGCGCGTTGAGGGCCATGCTCTCCCTTTCACTCAAGTCGGCGTGGGCATCGAGGATGGCGGCATAAAGGCCGTCGGGATCTTTCAGGTTTGGCTCGCGCTTGAGAGGCATCCCCTGCTCCCTTCCCGTTCATGGCGATCGCCCAGTGCGCAGCCGCTGGCCCGCTCCGCCGCGCGCTCCAACGCAGCCGCGTCGAGCCTGCGCCAGCGGGCAGCCACGTGCTGGTCCGGTCGGAACAGATAATAGGCGGGTGCGCGCTCGGCGCCATAGCGACGGCAGGCGATCTCGTCGCTTACCACGAGGATTTTGACAGGTATGGCCCCCTCGGCAAGCCGCCGCTTGGCGCGGGCCAGGTCGTCTGCGGTCGCGTGCTGGCGGGCAAAGCAAACGCCGACGAAGCCCTGGCCGAGGGCGTCCAGCAGCCAGCCAGCAGCCACGGGCGCATCGAGGGCTGCCGCACCGGGTCGGCTTGAGGGGCATTCTCCGGCGGCAAAGTCGTCGGGCCCGTTGAGGGGTGATTCGTCGTAGCTGGTGGCAACCGACAACCGCCCCGAATTGACGAGCCGGCGTGCCAGGGGCTCCGTCGCGGCGAGCGCCAATACGCCGTCGCGGAAGGCGCGGCTGATCGCGCCCTTGGGCGCAATGAAATCGGTGGAGCGCGTGGTGTTGAGCAAATTCTCGTCGGCGGCGGCGATGCGCTCGCAATCGTAGCTGTCGAGCAAGCTCTCCGGCGCCCGGCGGCGCAGCACCAGATCGAGCTTCCAGGCAAGGTTGTCGGCGTCTTGAACGCCGCTGTTGCCGCCGCGTGCGCCGAACGGCGACATCTGGTGGGCCGCGTCGCCCGCAAACAGCACGCGTCCATGCCGGAAGCGGGCCAAGCGTCGTGACTGAAAGCGGTACATGGAGATCCATTCGAAACCGAAGGCGGTGTCTGCGCCCAGCATCGCCCGCACCCGGCGGGCGACGTTGTCCGGTTTTATCTCCTCGTCGCGGTCGGCCGCGGCGCCCAGCTGGAAGTCGAGCCGCCAAACGTCGTCCGCCTGCTTGTGCAGCAGGGCGGAGCGACCGCGATTGAAGGGAGGGTCAAACCAAAACCAGCGTTCGGCCGGTCGTTCCATGCGCATCTTGATGTCGCAAATCAAGAACTGATCGTCGAACACGCGCCCCTCGAAGCCCAACCCCAGGTGGCGACGGATCGTGGAACGCGCGCCATCGGCGGCAATGACCCAATCTGCAACGAGCCGGTAATCGCCGTCCGGCG